>OGCL01000082.1_pt1 | contig 105971 bp, 91 predicted proteins | sample 1570041 | NCBI WGS metagenome assembly OGCL01 (sample SAMN06266162, study PRJEB24511) | hot springs metagenome | isolation source: Hot spring water | place: South Africa: Limpopo | collected 2015-06-22
AACAGGATAATTTTAATATAAAACCCGCCCTTGGGGACCTGTGCATGACACCAGAGGGCGGGTTTTATCGGTTTCCCAAGATAGATAATTTGTCACCATTTGCGGTAAACCCGCCCCTACAATCTTCGTGTTCCTTTGTGTCCTTCGTGTCTTTGTGGTTCACAAAAACCGGACATCCTAGACCCCTTCACATTCCTTTACACAACCCAGCCATTCACCTCCGCCTGCGCCCAGGTAAAGCAGGTCAACAGGTAGGGATGGGAAAGATTCATGACGGTTTTCAGTTCCCGCAGTTGGGCCGCTTGCAGATCTGCGTCATCCTCTTCAACCAGCATGAGCTTGATCGCAACCTGACGCAGGAGTTGGTTCGCGACCACCTCATCCGCCGCAAAGACCCCGCCAAACGTGCCACAGCCGAGGAATTTTGTGAGGGTGTAGCGATCGCCAAAGGTTTGACCAACCAGGCCGAGCCAAAATCTACGATTCATGATCGGGTTTTACCTGAATAGTAATAAGGGTGATATTGTCCTTGCCGCCATTGTCAAGCGCCGCTTGCAGCAACGTAGGGGTGAGGGTTACCGGATTGGGATCAGCTTGCACGTAGTCGAACAAAGGTTGGCTGAGGACGGCTCCATGCAGGCCATCACTACACAGCAGCAGCAAATCGTTCGGTTCCAGGGGATAAATGGGGTGTTCCTCCTCCTGCCATTTGGGATCAATGGAGAAATTGCCATCGGCACTGCGACCACCGAGACAGGAATTCACCACGCCGCGCATGGGATGGTGGGCAATATCGGCTTCATCGGCAATGCGACCTATTTCTAATAGCAATTCCACCACCGAATGATCGTGGCTGCGACGCATTAATTCGATGCCGCTGTCCCTAGGCCGCAGATGATAGATGCGACAATCACCGGCATAGAGATGGAGATAGTCCTTGGGGGTAATGATAGCCGCTAAAACCGTTGTGCCCATACCCCAGAGGTCAAAGCTTTGGCCCCCCTGTTCACGAATCCGCCGATCGGCCTCATAGAAGCAAGTCAATAGGGCATCAAAACGCACTTTATCATCGCTGGGGAGCGGCTGATCCAGCAGTTCACGAAAGGTATCCACGGCAATTTGGGCGGCCACTTCACCGCCGCGATTACCGCCCATGCCATCGGCCACCACCGCCAACAGGGCCAACTCATCCGGCCACGCCGCTAACAGATAGCGATCCTCATTCCGTTCCCGCACCTTACCCACATCCGTGAGCGCTTCAGCCGTAACCCAGGGCAAGCTTAAGGATTGTTGGCGAATAATCTCTGGAGTTGCCGTTGTTTCTGTGGTTGCTTCTATGGTTGCTTCTGTTGCTACTTCTGGATTGGTACTCAATTCTAATGCCGGTGTTGAAGTTTCAACGGGTTTCGATTCAAATGATTCAGACGGATTAACCATGAGTGATCACCTCAAATTCAAGATTGGCGAGTTGGAGTTTACTGCCCATTTTTAGGGCAACGGGAGCAGAGGGTTGGTGCGGTTGGGCGGGTTTGAGCGGTTGACCATCGACGATCGTGCCATTCCGACTGGCGAGGTCAATAATTTGCAGTTCACCTTGCTGCCATTCGATGACGGCATGACGGCGGGAAATCATCGGAATATCACCCAGTTCACAGTCACTTAAATCCAGATCAACCACCACTTCTGGTGGATCACTGCGACCAATGAGGGTGCGCATCCGTTGCAGGGGAAATTGTTGTTTCGCCTTCGGACCATTGAGCAGGCGTAACCCCGTGTTTTCCGGTGTTAAGCGACCTAAACCGGGCACCGGATCAAGACCAAAACCCGCATTCATGCGGCACCTCCTAGATTGCGACTATTGCGGAGGAAACCGGTTGTTTTATGGGCATCGACCTGACCCGATCGTTCGACCTCATCCAGAATTTGCGCCGCTTGGTTGGCCACATCCGTGCGACCGGCTTTGGTGGCTGCGACATAGGCATTGGCGGCTAATTCTCCCGTGCGTTTGGGATCAGTCGTGCGTTGCATTTCGGTACTATAGCGATTAATTTCCCAGCATAGGCGATCGTCGTTAATGTCCTTATGAACTTGTTGAGCATCGGAGTAGGTATTGGTGTATTGAATCGCAGCCTCGGCGCGGACGGGGGCTAGGTTGGCGGCTTGGCATGCCACCGCGATCGCGGGTCGCGGTCCCAAGGGTTCACCGAAGTTCAGGGGGGGTAAGCTCAGTTCAATCAGGATATCGGTCGGCCCATCGGCCCGCACATGGCTGAGGCTGAGTTGATTGGGGTGGGTTTCCTCCAGGGGCAAGTATTCCGGACGAAATTGGCAAAAGCCTTGCACCGTAACCCCAGGCACGGGTTCCAGATTGAGGCTGACGCGATCGGCAACGATCGCTTGACAGGCTTGCAGGCGATCGCGCAGTTGCGGTTCGAGGGCGTTGGGGGTATCGGCATAGAGGAAGGCCCCGCGTCCGGTGTCGCTCAGTTGCACCAGAAAATCGGTATTAAAGTTAGCGGCATCCCCCAACCCGACACTACAGAGGACAATCCCGGCATCGGCGAGGGTGGCGGCGTGTTGCACCAAGCGGCGGGTGTCTTCGAGCATTCGGCCCTGGCTATTGGTGGGTTGGCCGTCGGTCACCAGGATGGCAACCCGGGCGACGCCGGACTCAGCCGGGAGGGCCGTTTGCAGCCAATCGAGGGCGAGGTCAACGCGGGTAACCCCATCGGCAGTGAGGCGATCGATCTGCGATCGGGCCTGCTGACGGGCATTACCGCTGACGGCTTGCAGGTGGGTTTGCAGGCGGGTGGCAAAGCTGGCGAGGGAAAACTGATCCTGGTCCCGCAGTTGGGCGAGGATAGTTTGGCAGGCTTGTTTGGCGTGTCGCAGTTTGTCGCCCTGCATCGAGGCGCTGGTATCGAGGGCCAGGGCTAGGCGCAGGGGCAGGGAGCGGCTGGTGGCGTTGGCTTGGGGTTGCAGGCGCACCCGCAGGACGTGTTCGGAGGTATGGGAGGCCACTTTGGCTGGACGGTCCCAGTCGAGTTGGAGGGTAAACATGGTTGGCTCCTTGGCTAGTCTTCAGGAGAGGCGCGATCGCTGCGTGCTTTCAACGTATCAAGGTGCTAGGGGAATGGGTATGGAATTTAGATGGAATTTGGATGGAATTTTGGGCACTGTCGTTAGGTTTGCGTATAATTGGCTCTTTAGTCTGTTTGTGTCTGCCCCTGCCCATGACTGAACCTCAGGCTGATTACGATAGCCCTTGGAAGGAAATTCTAGAGACCTACTTTCCGGATTTTATGGCCTTTTTCTTTCCAGAAGCTGATGCCGATAGCGACTGGTCAAGGGGGTATGAATTTCTTGATACGGAACTGCAACAAATTGTACGCGATGCGGAATTAGGGAGGCGCTTGGCGGATAAGCTGGTCAAGGTTTGGCGTAGAAGTGGTGAAGAAACCTGGGTATTGGCCCATATTGAGGTGCAGAATACGCCGGAAGGTCAATTTGCTGAGCGGATGTTTGTCTATAATTACCGACTGCGCGATCGCTACGATCGACCGGTTGCGAGTCTGGCGGTTTTGGGTGACGAAAATCCAAGCTGGCAGCCGAACACATTCAGGAGTCACCTCTGGGGGTGTCGGATAATTCCCCGGATGACATTTGCCAGTTGTATGCTCACTAATGATTTCTATTGAATTAGAATATTCTGTAGGGGCGGGTTTTACGACAATCTGGAAATTAACAGGATAATCTGGTAATTAAACCCGCCCTCTTGGGACCCGTGAATGATCCTAGAGGGCGGGTTTTATCGGTTTCCCAGAGAGACGTTCCTGTTCCAGGGCTTTTTGCTGGGCTTCTTCCGTCACCTCCCGCGCCTTATTGACCGGGGCTAACACCGAGGGGGAGGGACTGGCCGTGGGTGGGGGTGCAACGGCACAGGCGGTCACCGCAAGACTGATCACACTACAACTCAGGCCGAGGAGGAAACCCGGCATTCCCATGCTGTTGCGGCTCATGATGTTGCTCCTTTTATGGATATTGGACGGACGTTAGATGGACCTTCACTGGTGGGCTGTCATCCCTAAACCGGGGGAGCGATCGCAGGTGGGTATCGAGTTGGCGAGACCTAACACCTTCCCTGAAGGTACCCAAGGCGTTGGCAAAACCGTGCCCCATCGTGAACGTTCCCTGGAATCAGTAGAATTAGCTCAGTAGAGTTAACCGCCTAGTCAGGTATCGCGTATGGGCATCGAGGACACCACATCGGCAACCCCTTTGGCCACCCTAGCCCAGCCTCCCGAACCCGTAATCCCACCACCGACCCGTCTGGCCCGCCTGCGCGATCGGGAGCAACCGTGGCGACAAAAAACGATCGCGACCCTGTTACCCCTGCTTCCCCCCGCAACCGCCGCTAAGCTGCGCAAAACAGCGGAACTGGCGGATGAGTCCTGGCAGGATTTGGCTGCAATTGACTTGGATACCCTCACGGATGCGGACTTCCGCCCTGCGCGAATTTATGTCGGGCTAGGGTTTGTGGGTTTTGGCGCCCTGATGCTGACCCTGCTCATGCTCTACTACCACAGCCTACGTCCGGATTTGATTCTGGCTGATCAAATTCGCCAATATTGGTATCCCTATATCTTTTTTGTCTGCTTTGGGGTGGCAGGGATGTTTATGCTGGGCCGGGAAGCCATGCGCCCTCCCTTCGTTGGGGAAGATGCAAGCATCGATGATGCCAGTACCGATCGTCCTCACACCGATGCGCCCACCACTCCGATAGAATTCCCCGATCCATTGGGCGATCGCGAATAACCAACGATCGATCGCGCCTATTTTTGCGCTATTGGGGTGTTGCGCTATTGGGATGGGGATTTTGTCTAGCAGCGATGATCCCCACCTAACCGCTATGATGGTTAAAGATGTGTCGAGAGGGTATACCGCTTTATGTTGCGTGCTTCCGGACAGAGCCTAGCGTGACATGAAGGGTGATAGTAGCATCACTGCGGGTAGGGTGAAGCTGCTGAGTCTTGACACACGCTGGTGATGCCCCTCGATCGCGGCTGTTGAACGCTCAGCAAGACCCATGAATTCAGAGTTCGTATTGGCAGAACTGCCGTTGGATCTCAATATCTGTGAAGAAGAACCCATTCATATTCCAGGTTCAATTCAGCCACACGGCCTATTGATCGTACTGTCAGAACCGAGCCTGGATATTCTGCAAATCAGTCGTAATACTGAGACATTTTTGGGGCAGTCCCCCGAAAGCCTGCTGGGTCAGAATCTTAGCCAATTGCTGAATGTTACCCAAATCGCCTTGGTTCACCAAGCCCTCAATCAGGATGACCTGCGGGTCGTGAATCCCCTGAAATTAGCCCTGCAAACCCCAACCGGTTTAGTGCTCGATGGGGTGATCCACCGGAACCCCGATCGCATTTTAATTCTAGAATTACTTCCCCAGGCTGACTCAAGCGACCTGGCCCTGACGAATTTTTCCGCGTTTAGTTTTTTCCATTTGGTCCAAGCCGCTACACATCGTCTGCAAAACGCCACCAGCTTGCTGGAGCTTTGCGAGATCGCCGCGCGGGAAGTCCGACAAATGACGGGCTACGATCGCGTCATGATTTACCGCTTCGATGAGCAAAAGAATGGTGAAGTGATTGTTGACGAAAAACGCGAAGATCTTGAGTCCTGGCTACATCTCCATTATCCCGCCGCCGACATTCCCCCCCGCGCCCGATCGCTCTACCAACGTCGCTGGGTTCGCCTCATCCCAGACGCTCACTACCAACCGGCTGCACTCCTGCCGGTCAATTACCCCTTGAACGATACCCCCCTTGATTTGAGTGATGCCATTTTGCGCAGTGTCTCGCCCATTCATATTGAATATCTGCACAATATGGGAGTCGGGGCAACGATGACGATCTCGTTGATGAAGGATAACGATCTGTGGGGGTTAATTGCCTGCCACCACTATTCGCCCCGCTATATTCCCTACGAACTCAGCACCGCCTGCGAATTTCTGGGGCAGGTGATGTCAATGGAACTGGCGGCGAAGGAAACCCTCGCCAATGTGGACTATCGCATTCACCTGAAGGCCCTACCGGGTCAATTTTTGGAGTGGATGACCACGGCAGCGAACTTTATCGATGGCCTTACCCAATACGAACCGAACCTGCTGGCCCTAGTCAGTGCCCAGGGAGCCGCGATCTGTTTCAACGATCGCATTACAACGGTGGGGGAAACACCTGCCTTGCCGGAGATTCAAGCCCTCACCACCTGGCTCAGTCAATCTTGCCCTGGGGAACTCTTTGCCACCCATTGCCTCAGTGAACACTATCCCGCTGCCGAAGCCTTTAAGGACACCGCCAGTGGTTTACTCGCGATCGCCATTTCCTCACCGCCGCGCAATTATGTCTTGTGGTTCCGGCCAGAGGTGATCCAAACCGTGTACTGGGCTGGGGACCCTCGCCGCCCGGTTGAAGTGGTCCAGGAAGGGGAGGTATTGCGCCTGTCCCCCCGACGATCGTTTGCCCTGTGGAAGGAAATTGTGCGATTACAGTCCCTCCGCTGGCAACCCTATGAACTAGACGCAGCCAGGGTTCTGCGCCAGGAAATCATTAATATTGTCCTGCGCCAAGCGGAAAACTTGGCCCAACTCAATGCCAGTTTGCAACAGTCAGAAGCCCGCCTACGGGAGAAGGCCCAGCAACTAGAAACGGCCTTACACGACCTGCAACAAACCCAGGCGCAACTGGTCCAAACTGAAAAAATGTCGAGTTTAGGTCAGTTAGTTGCCGGGATCGCCCACGAGATTAACAACCCGATCAATTTTATTCATGGCAATGTTGAACATGCGGCTGATTATACCCATAACTTGCTAGAATTAGTCCAGCTTTTCCTTAAGAAATTCCCCACCGATCCAGAAATTCAGAATTATATTGAAGACATTGAACTCGAATTTCTGGCTGAGGATTTACCCAAATTGATTAATTCTATGCAACTTGGGGTCGATCGCATTCAGAAAATTGTTGTTTCCCTCCGTCACTTCTCACGCCTAGATGAGGCCGAAAAGAAACCTGTCGATATCCACGAAGGGATTGACAGTACCCTGATGATTCTGCAACATCGCCTGAAAGCTAAGCCAGATCATCCCTCGATTCAAGTGATTAGAAACTATAGTGATTTACCCCTCATTGAGTGTTATGCGGGCCAGCTAAATCAGGTCTTCATGAACGTTTTGAGTAATGCGATCGATGCCCTTGAGGAAGCCTTCGAGCGAGGTAAGTGGCCCCTGGATGTCAAAAATCCGGATGCCAGCCCCTCGATCCGCGTGATCACCGAAACGACAACGGATGATGCCATTCTGGTGCGCATTCAAGATAACGGCACTGGCATTCCGCCCGAAGCCCAAGCACGCCTGTTTGATCCCTTCTTCACCAGTAAGCCCATCGGCAAAGGCACCGGCTTAGGGTTAGCCATTAGCTACCAAATTGTGGTCGATCGCCACGGCGGCACTTTAACCTGTCAGTCCCAACCGAACGAGGGCACGGAATTTACCATTAAAATCCCCGTTCACTCCATCCCCCTGGAGGAGTAGGGATTACCCCCCCAAAAAATACTGACTATTTCAGCTTTTGTGCCCCACTCGGACACTGCACCTGTTGGGGATCTTGCACAGGCATTTGCACCAAAAGCGTGGGTGGAATCGTGGAAGGACGAATACTTTGGCAAAGGGTCGTGCCAATCCGGGGGGAGTCCTCGCTTGGTTGGGCAAAGACTAAACTTGTAAAGCTGCGGAGGCCAGGGGCTTTGGCTTGGGCCATCAGGGTAACCCCCAGGGCTGGGTTGGCGTTGGGCACTACCTGATAGCGGTAGAAATCGGTTTCCGGCTCCAGTCCCGCAACAAACTCGTCCAGGGTGGCGGCAAACTTTTCATACCGTTGAAAAAACGCTGCCTGGGCCTGGGCTAAGGCTCCCATATAAAGCTGGGCTTCCCGCTCCCGTGCCTGGTTTTGGCGCTGATCAAAGCCTGGAATGGCTGCTGCCTGGGGTGGGGTGGTGGATTGCGAAGTTTGCTGAAACACTAAAACCTGGTCAGTAAAAGCCGTGGGCCGTTCATCCCCAGGGGCAACGTGGGTGAGTTCGAGGCGCAGGTGGCGATCGGGGGTTAATTCAAAAATGGTCGCGATCGTTTCATCCTGGTTTAGGGTCAGGTCAATTTGCATAGGTTGGGTATCGGTGTTCAGGTGATACCGCAATTCCTCCGCTAGCTCAACCCCCGCCTCCGCCTGCATAAGCAGGAACAGCTTGCCTGCCGGTGCAAAGACCAGAGTCATCCCCAGATCGGCACTACGCCATTGACCCAGAAGCGCTTGGGGAATGGGTGTCGAGTCCTCGGTCGGGTCCTCTGTTGGGTCCTCGGTCGGGTCCTCTGTTGGGTCCTCAGTGGGGGCAGGTTCCGGGGTTGTCGCTGCTAGGTTGGGCACTGCCGGAGCAGGTTCCTTGGCCCAGATCTGGGGAGCCACGCCCCAGCCACTGCCTGCTAACCAGACAGCAAGGAGTATTCCCCCCCCCTGCTGAACTGGGTGCCAGGGCGATCGTGACGGGTTGGCATTAACGGGTTGCATGGACACCACTCCTCTTCTCCCAAAAGTCGCCGCGATTCTAACAGGCGACTCCCCAGGCATCAACCTCGGTACCCTCGGCACAGCAGCGATCGGGCTAGCGAAAGTAAGCCTGCAAGAAGGCCGTCAGGAGGCGAATTTTCGTAGACAGGTGACGATTGACCGGGTACAACACATAGATAAAAAGCTCCGGCGGTTGATAGGCCGGTAAGATGACCTGCAAGGTGCCAGCCTGGAGATCCGGATCGACGATAAACCGGGGCAGGAGGGCAATGCCCAATCCCTTTAGCGCGGCCTCCCGCAGGGCTTCCCCATTATTGGAACACAGGCGACCCTGGACCGTAATCCGATGCTCACCATCAGGGCCAATGAGGTGCCATTGGTTAGGCTCCGGCAGGTGGCCATAGTGCAAACAGGAATGGTCAACCAAGTCGCGGGGATGGCTGAGGAGGGCGTGGGTGGCGCAATAGGCTGGGGCCGCACACAGCACCCGCTGGGCCGGGAGCAGGCGATGGCTAACCAGGCTCGTCGTCTGGGCCGGTTCGGCAATGCGAATCGTGAGATCAAACCCCTCCGCGATCGGATCAATTAAGCGATCGTTGAGGGCCAATTCCACCTTGAGATCGGGATATTGGGCCAGAAAGGTCATCAAAGCCGGGGCCAGGTGGCGCGTCCCAAAGGACATGGGGGCATTAATCCGCAGGGTCCCCTTAGGTTCCGTGTGCAGTTGCAATACCGCCTGCTCCGCATCCGCCACATCCGCCAGAATCGCCAAACAGCGATCGTAAAAGGCTAGCCCGGTATCCGTTGGGGTGATCCGCCGGGTGGTGCGATGCAACAGTTGCACCTGTAGATGATCCTCCAAACTGGCCACCAGCTTATTGACCTGCGATCGCGACAGTCCCAATTTCCGGGCTGCTGCGGCAAACCCCCCCGCCTCAATTACCTGGGTAAACGCCCGCATACATTCCAACTTATCCATGCCTGTGACCTATTCCCGTTATTTACCCAACCTAGCCACCCATCCTTATCCACCCAACCTCAGTCAATCAAACAGGTCTTGTGGGGTGGGCATCCTGCCTGCCCCTCAGACAGCCGTTCGCCCGCCATCAGTTAGCTGGCACGGTTGGGGTCTTGTGGGGTGGGCATCCTGCCTGCCCCTCAAACAGCCGCTTCCCCTCACCTTGTCAGCAATAACCGAGACGGCTATCCCACGTTTAATGTCGTCTTCCCCACTTCCATCTTGATATTGTCGCTCAAAACAAGACAATCTGCATCAAAAATAGGTTATTGTCTTTTATTTGAATTTAATGCATCATAGAAGTGTTCTGCCCAGATGCCAATACCGGCAAGGTTCAGGAGGTAAAACCATGATTACCCTACGACCCGCCCATGAACGGGGCATTGCTAATATCGGTTGGCTAGATAGCCGCCACAGTTTTTCCTTTGGCAACTACTACGATCCCAAACACATGGGGTTTGGCAGCCTGCGGGTGATCAATGAAGACAAAATTGCACCGGGCCAGGGCTTTCCCACCCACGGCCATCGCGATATGGAGATTGTGACCTATGTTCTGGAAGGGGCATTAGAACACAAGGACAGCATTGGCAATGGCTCGATCATGCGTCCGGGGGATGTGCAACGAATGTCAGCCGGTACGGGGATTTTGCATAGCGAATATAATCCCAGCGATCGCGAGGCGGTCCATCTCCTCCAAATTTGGATTTTGCCCGATACCGCCGGACTGGAACCCAGCTACGAACAAACCCATTTTCCCGCAGCGGAGAAACAGGGCAAACTTCGGCTGATTGGTTCCCGCGAGGGTCGCAACGGTTCGGTGACGATTCACCAGGATATGAACCTGTATGCCGCACAGCTAAAGGCGGATGAGTCGGTTGGGCATGTCTTAGCAGCCGATCGCGTGGCCTGGATACAGGTGGCCCGTGGGGCGATTACGCTCAATGGCCAACCCCTAACGGCAGGGGATGGGGCCGCGATCGCCGAGGTTGCGGAACTCACCCTCCAGGGCACGGCCAATGCCAGTGAAGTCCTGCTCTTTGACATGGCAGCCTGAGCCTACCGAGTGATGTCAAGCTCAGTTGGGTAGGTTGGGTCAAATGCAGTGGGACCCAACAAAGCTAGTGAATGCGTTGGGTCTCGCCCACTCGACACCAACCTACGATCCCCTATTTTCGGGATGACAGACCACAAGGGCATGCCCTGAAAGCGATCGCACACTTGATGTCTAGTCCAGGTTGGGGTTCGGACGACGATCGGGCAACTGTTCGGCCTCCGGGCAATCCTCCGAAACCAGGGGTTCCACATCGCCACGGGGCACCGAGGCCAGCTTTTGGGTTACCGCACCAATACTTTCCAGGCGGACCATCTCCTCCCAGGAGCAGACCTCGTCTTCTTCCTCAGTTTCATACCGCAGGGTAACGAGATCCCCTTCAATGTCCAGGATACGAACCCGCTCTAACCAACGCTGCTGGTCCCGCAGGAAAATACAGACCTCCCGGCCTTCCGTGCAGAGTTGGTACAGTTTACGGTGCAACATTCTTTACGTCTCCTGAGCAGATCGCTCGATCAGTACAAGCTTTCCCCCGATCGTTCTTAAGGGGATCAGAACAGACAATGGCAATCAAAACCTCGGCGCTCAGTTGGGTAACTTGCTGTAGAGAATAACGCATTTTGGGACGATATCCGCCATTGGCACAGTGTTTTGGGCAAGCGTTTTGGCAGGCGTTCTGACAGAATGTACAGCAATTACCTTATCAAGCATTCGGTACTTCGCGACTCCTTAAACAGGTTGGTTTCAAGCCGGGATGTCGGCTCAATTGATCAAGAACACCCAAATCATCGCTATCCTGCGCGTTGGTTACCTGGCGAACCTACCCATCAGATCTCCAGGTCCCCCGATATCAGACATCCAGATATCAGACACCCGGATTTAATCGGCGTACCAGGGATGTTTTGATACTAGCTTCATTTTAAAGGGTTTTGCCTAGATTAGCAGCCTAGGGCTTAGGTAGGGCTTAACTTCTGGCGCGTCGATCGCCTCCGATGACGGCGGGGGAAGTGGCCAACAGCGGCCGATCAGCCGCCACGGTCATGAGGTCCTCGTTCACTTGCAAAATTTCCGGGTTGAAGCGGTAGCCCACGTTGCGAATGGTTTGAATCAAGCTGGGTTGGCGAGGGTCCACTTCAATCTTTTTGCGCAGGGATAGGATATGGGTATCAACGGTACGCGGGTTGTCGATCGCATCGGGCCATGCCCGTCGCAAGAGTTCGGAGCGGCTGAGGGGGACCCCTTCCGCCTGGGCCAGGACATAGAGCAGACTAAACTCCTGGGGCGTCAGATCAATGTCGGTCTCCTGGTAGCGAACTCGACGCTGCACCAGGTCGATCTTCAGATCACCGTAGTCAAGGGAGGCCGGGGGGACGATCGACCGACTACGCCGCATCAGGGCTTCCACCCGTGCCAGGAATTCCTGCATCCCAAACGGCTTGGTTAAATAATCATCAGCCCCCGCCTTCAGACCCGCCACCACATCCGCCTCGGTACTTCGGGCAGACAGCATCAGGATTAACACTTGGGGGTGTCGCCGCAACCAGCTACACAACTCCAGACCATCGCCATCGGGGAGTTCCGTATCTAAAATCACAAGGGTTGGCTGAAAGGAGAGGAAGGCTTCCCGAGCGGGATGAATGCCGGGTGCTTGGGAAACTTTGTACCCCCCTTGCTGTAGATGCCAACCCAGCAACGATCGCAAGTGGGGATTGCCGCCAACAATCTGGACGCGGATTGCTCTCACAGCCGTCTCAATTCCTTCGGGTGAACTGACTTTCAGGGTAACAGGGCATTTGTCAGGAATTTGTAACTAAGGCTACGGGTCGTTACCCCTACTGGTTTTCCGGTTACGCCACTGCCAAAAGTCGAGCAAAATCTGCTGGTGGGGTTGGCCGATCGGACAGGTGCGACCGGCCCGTGCGGAGTAGTGTTCCCCCCGCTGGATCGCCGCGATCGGTAGCAGTTGCATATCCCAGCCTTCAGCGAGGACCAGGTGTTCTAGCCCAACAGTCAGGGGAGCCTGAAAGACGTGTCGCAGGGCAAATTCGCCGGGATATTGGCCAAAGAAGGTCACATCGGACGGCACATGGCCAATTTCCTCCTGTAACTCGCGCCGGAGGGCGGCTTCCGGGGTTTCTCCCGGTTCCAGGTGCCCGCCAAAGAAGCCCCAGTGGCCGGGGTAGACAATGCCCGGTATGTCATCCCGCAGTTGCATGAGGACCCGATCGCCCTGGTACAGAATCGCGATCGCCACCTGTGCTGTTCCTGTAATTCCCGTCATCAAAACTTCAGAGGCTCCAGATTCACAACGATGCAGACTAAAGCCTATGCTAACTAAACCAATGCTTCGGGTATGGTTAACCAGCCAGCCGTTTGTCAAGCTGAATTTAGTAGCTGAATTTAGTAGATTGGGTCAAACCCAGTGCGACCCAACAAAGCCAGTTAACGCCCGGATATCGTGTCAAGTGGAAATCTGTACCCCTAACTATGCTGCCTAGAGATGACCTACTGAAAGGGGTTGAACACCGCGAAACTGTGGTGCGCCTCATCGATTTGGCTGAGCAGGCGATCAAAACCTGGGAACCGGTCACCAGTGACTTCCTCTCGCCGCCGGAACTGGCGGAAATCCAACAGCGGTTTAGCCGGTTGACCGAGATTCATCTGGTGGCGTGGGGTGGCTATCCTCAGGCGGAACGGCAGCGGGTGGGCGTGGCCCGATCGGATTTACCCCTGATGCCGGAGCAGGTGGACCTGACGGTTCTGGATATCGCCGGGAATTTTCTCTTCGACACCGCCAGCCATCGGGATTTCCTGGGGGCGATCCTGGGGACCGGCATTGTGCGGGAGAAGGTGGGCGATATTTTGGTGCTGGGGGAACGGGGTGCCCAGGCGATCGTGGTGCCCGACATCGCGGAATTTTTAGAACTGCACCTCACCCAAGTGCGATCGGTGCCGGTGAAAACCCAGACGATCGCCCTGGCGGAACTGAAGGTGCCCACCCCTCGGCACAAGGAATTGACCACGGTGGAAGCGTCCTTACGCCTGGATGCGATCGCGTCCGCCGGGTTTGGGATGTCCCGCAGCAAGATGGCAGCGTTGATCGCCGGGGGCGAGGTGCGGGTGAACTGGAAGGAAGTCACCCAGGCCAGCACCCCCCTGAAAAGTGGCGATTTGATCGCGATTCGGGGGAAGGGTCGCCTGACGGTGGGCGAGATCGCCGTGACGAAGAAGGAACGCTATCGGGTACAACTCAGCCGTTTTTATTAGCTTGCCTTCGCTTGGGGGAGCGCTGGGGGCGCGCGGGTGCCAGATGCCGGTTCGAGAAAATGTACGGTAGGATACCCAGTAGAAGCTGTGAACTGGCCATGCCCATGTATGACCCCAATCTGGTTGAAACGCTGCAATGGACGGCTGCCGCCCAGGTGAAGCTGAAAAATATTCCTTTTTTTGTGCGTTCCCAAGCCCGCCAGCGCATTGAACAACTGGCCCGTGAGCAGGAGTTGACGATCGTCACCCCAGAACTGGTCGAACAGGCACGCCTCGAATTCGGCCAATAGGGCCAGTCAGTTAATCCTCTAATCTTCCCTAGCGGCGAACGACTGCCACCGGCATAACCAAAACTAATGGGTACAGAGCACCGTCCTTTCAGGGCGGTTTTGATTTTGCTAAAATCAGAACGTCCGCTACACAGGCAGAGTCTCGCTCAATAGAGGAGGAACCTGTCTCGCAAGGGGCGGCTTTTCCTGGGATAGATTTTCCCAAAACATCGGTGGGGCACACCGAGAATCCGCTCGCAGAGGGTAAAGATGTGGATCTCCCAATGAAGCGAGAATCCCCGAACTTCAGGACGGGGAGTGTCAAATGATGAAATGGATTTGGGACTGGCTCGAACGCCACTGGGTTGCCCCTGCCTATGCGGGCACGGTGCTCTTGGGCCTCGCAATCTTCTTCTTCGGTGCGGCCACCAACACCCTCGCCGGTTGGCTCTATGTGATGAGCGGGGTCAGTTTTGCCCTCCTGGGGATGGCAGCGGTTCTGCCCCTGCGATCGCTGCGTCAACTTCGGGTCAGCCGTCGTCCCCTTGACCCCATCAGTGCGGGCGATCGCCTCAGCATCGAAGTCCTCATCCACAATGACAGTGACCAGGCCAAGACCCTCCTTCAGGTCCAGGATCAACTGCCCTACGTTCTAGGTGCCCCGGCCCAAACCGCGATCGAACTCATCGAGGCCCATAGCACCTATCGCTGGCTCTACTACCAACCCAGCTACCGACGCGGCATCTATCGCTGGCAAACCCTGCAATTGCGGACCGCCACCCCCCTGGGCCTCTTCTGGTGCCGTCGGGAACAAGCGGCCCGTGCCAAGGCAATCGTCTATCCCAAAGTCTTGCCCCTGAGCCATTGCCCCCTGGTGGATGACATCGGCCAGGAAAATAGCCCCCAACTGAATAACGACGCCCGTCTGCAAAATGCGGTTTCTGGCCTCACCCGCTCCCTGCGTCCCTACCATTGGGGTGATCCCACCCGTTTGATCCATTGGCGCACCAGTGCCCGTTACGGCGACCTGCGCGTCCGGGAGTTGGAAGTCTTTACCGGTGGTCAAGCCGTCCTAGTGGGCCTCGACACCCAAATCCCCTGGCCCATCCTCCCGCCCACCCCCGCCAGTGTGGACACGCCCCCGGAAAAGGACAATGCCTTTGAACAAGCGGTGATCGTGGCGGCTTCCCTCTACTTCTACGCCGGTCGGCAAAGCCTACAGGCCAAAATCTGGACAGCGGCAACGGGCCTGATCGATGGTAATCGCCGGGTCCTCGAAGTGCTGGCAGCCACCCAACCCCAGGAGGACCTGAAGGCCGCGCCGCCGCCGCGTCAACCGTTGATCTGGCTAACCTGCAACCCAGCTAGCCTGACGACCCTCCCTGCCGGTAGTCGTTGGGTTCTCTGGCAAACCGCTGACAGTTCGGCTCCCCCTGCGGTCAATCAACCGGGCCTGATCATGCAAACGGAAGCGCCCCTAGCGGTGCAGTTGCAATCCCCCCTCTGGAGCCAGCGTTCGGCCTAGCGGCTAGGGTTAATCCGCGTCGATCGTCAGGGCAATTTTCCCCAGGATAGACCCTTGCTCCAGTAACCGATGGGCTTCGGCGGCGGCGGCTAGGGGGAAGGTATGGCTCAGCTTAATTTTGAGGTGTCCCTGATCTATGAGGTGGGCACATTGTTTGAGGATTTTGGCCTGATCTTGTTGGGCACTGACCAGGTTTTGCAGCATGGGGGTGAGCATTAGTTCCAAGCCAATCCGCAGGTTGCGATCGCGGGCAATTTTCCAGTTTGTCTTGGCATCGGGAGCCAGGAGGGTGACGATATCGCCATACACCCGCACGGCGGGAAAGGTTTGTTCCAAGACCGGACCGCCGATCGTATCCAAGGCCAGATCCACCCCTTCACCGTGGGTCCAATCCAAGACCGCCTGGACCACATCCGTTTGGCGGTAAAAAAGGGGTAACGCCGCTCCCAGGTGCCGGACAAACTCGGCCTTGGTGGGAGTGCTGATCGTCGTGGCGACCGTGGCTCCCTGAAGGTGGGCCAGTTGCACGGCCACATGACCAACCCCGCCCGCCCCCGCATGGATAAGGACCGATTGCCCCGCCTGTAACCGTCCGCGATCGTACAGGGCTTCCCAGGCCGTAATCAGCACTAGGGGCGCGGCAGCGGCTTCGGCAAAGCTCAGGGATTTGGGTTTGGGGGCCACGAAGCGTTCATCCACAACCGCCACTTCGGCATAGTTACCAGGCTGACCGCCTAGACCCGCGTTACAGAAGTACACGGCATCGCCCACCTGAAAGCGCTCAACCCCAGGACCCACCGCTTCCACAATTCCGGCCCCATCGCAGCCCAGAATTGCGGGCATCTGATCGGGGTAAAAGGTGCCCCGGCTGCGCAGTTTGGTGTCGATCGGGTTCACTCCCGCTGCCTTAAGCCGCACCCGCAGGTCGCGATCGTGACGGATTTGGGGGTCTGGGACCTCCTGGAGTTGCAGGACCTCTGGCCCACCGGGGGCAGTCATGACTACCGCTTGCATTGACCCTAACCTCTACACGGCTTACCCATAGTTATAACCGTAAGTGATCAAGGTCAGCCTTTTTAGCTTCTTGGGCGGGAAGCCCCGCCTACCCTTTAGGGTGGGTGTCGGGATGAGCACGCCTCACGGCGATAGCTTCGCGATGCCTTTGGCATATCGCAACTAACCCACACGCCACCTCAGCTACCGACAGGGGGTGACTTGCGTCAACAGGGTCGCAATTTGGTCAATCCCACTCACGAGGGCACTGCCATCCTGGCTGGGATGGTTGGCCAAAATGCTGAAGGCCACTGTGCCATAGCCCGTTCCATCGATATAGCCGGACAGTGCCCGTACCCCGTTGAGGGTACCCGTTTTCGCCAATACCCGTCCCCGTGCAGGGGCCGATTGCATCCGGTTGCGCAGGGTGCCGCTTACCCCCGCGACTGGCAGCGTTTCCCGGAAGAGTTTGGCATCGGGGGTGGTGGTCATGGCTTTGAGGGTTTGAACCAGGGCGGTGGGCGTGGCCAAATTCCGGCGGGATAACCCGGACCCATCCGCTTGTGTAAAACTGGCGGGATTCACCCCCAGGCCCGCGAGGGCATCCCTGGCGATCGCACTGCCCCCGATTTGCTTGAGCAGGGCATCGGCTGCGGCATTGTCACTCCAGCGATTGATTTCCGCGATCGTGTTGGGGAAGGAGGCCGATCGGGCTTTCACGGCTGGGTTATAGACCTGCAAGGCGGCGGCGGTGGTAAACAGCTTGGTATTGGAGGCGGGGATGAGATAGGTATTGGGATTATGGCTATATAGGGTCTGATTGCTGGTGAGGGGTTCGACTAATACGCCCCAGGTTCCGCCCTGATAGCGCGGGCTGTTGATCACGGCTTCGATTTGACTGGCCAGTTGGGGCGGGCAAACATTCCCGGCGATCGGCTGGCTGGGGGCCGCTTGTTCCGGTGGGGGGACGGGAATCGGAATACTGGGGCTGGGGGGAGGAGCCGCAATGGGTCGCAATCCCGGTGATGGGGGTGATGGGGGCATGGACGGGGTGGGTGGGCGCTGGCCGTTTGGCTGCACTTGCACGGTATCCACAACAAAGCCCTGGGTCCGGCTGGGGGGTTGGGCGGCAACGGGGGTGGCGGTACGCACGGGGACGGTGACGGCTGGACGCTGTTGGGCTAAGGTACTGCCACTGTGGCCGACGATCGCCAATGTGGTGATGATGGTGACGGGTTGGAAGCACCCTTGAAGCCAACTACGAATTCCTCGCATCGTTTTCATTCCTTTTTTCGATTCTCCTGGGGAGACGCTGCGCGAACACCTCGGTAGATAGGTTTGAGCCGGTAGAGTCACCCTTAGCCAGCACAAGCCGTCACGTAGCCGGAGCTACGCGCATTTCAATCACTCGGAATGGACAAGTCCAACTCCTAGAAATAGGAGAATACTTTCCTGGTGAGGCGGCTTATTGCTGCAATCCGTACCAATTCCCTTGTGCCAATACCCTTCGCATGGCGTTAGGGAGGATCAGTACAGTTTTTTAGAAGGAATATGTTGCGCAAAAGTTCCACGCGATCGGAGCGCGTCTTAGGGCAAACGCAACCTCTCCAACCTCTCAATAAGCAAAGGGGCACATCGAAAAATAGGGGTGCTTATTGAGAATAGCCTGGTATGGCGTGCTTGATTTTCGCAATAAGGCAATTATTCGAAGTGCCCAAAGGTTATTCTGCTCAAGATTATTGAAAATGGACTCAATCAGAAGTGGGTTGCCTGACCCATCTTTTCCCCTCATCCCTAAATCCCTTCTCCCACAAGGGGCGAAGGGACTTCAACCCTAAACCCTGACTCGATGAGCACCTCGCTCTGGGAGAGGGGTTGGGGTGAGGGTGGTTCGAGTTTTGTCAGTCAATCAGCACTCATAGTTTTTGGTATCACTAAATGGCTGATCTCTGATGGAAGCGTATGCGTTTGTTTGCCCTACTCCAGTCCACCCAATGCTGACCCCATCCGTCCCATCCGTTTTATTAAGCATCCCCTGACACTTATCCCCTACAATGGGAAATCTCTACTCTTGGCATTTCTAAACCTGTGACCGTCCTCTCTACCCCCACTGCTGCGACTGCATCCCAGGCTTGGCCCGGTCTGATCGCGGCCTACCGAGACTATTTGCCGGTAACGGCAGCGACCCCGGTGATTACCCTCCACGAAGGCAATACGCCGCTGATTCCCGCCCCGGCGATCGCAGCCCAGATTGGACGACACGTGCAGGTTTGGGTGAAATATGACGGCCTCAACCCCACGGGTAGCTTTAAGGATCGCGGCATGACGATGGCGATCTCCAAAGCGAAAGAAGCGGGAGCCGAAGCGGTGGTCTGTGCCAGTACCGGCAACACGTCGGCCTCGGCAGCGGCCTATGCGGCACGGGCAGGTATGCGGGCCTTTGTGGTCATTCCCGATGGCTATGTGGCGGCGGGTAAGCTGGCCCAAGCGCTGCTCTATGGTGCCCAGGTGTTGGCGATCCAGGGCAATTTTGATCAAGCTTTAGATGCCGTGCGGGCGATCGCGGAACATTACCCGGTTACGTTAGTGAATTCCGTTAACCCCTACCGACTGGAAGGCCAAAAGACCGGCGCCTTTGAGGTGGTGGATGCCCTGGGCGATGCCCCCGATTGGCTGTGCATTCCGGTGGGTAACGCGGGCAATATCTCCGCCTACTGGATGGGCTTTAACCAGTACCATCAAGCTGGACGCTGCCAAACCCTGCCCCGCATGATGGGGTTCCAAGCAGCGGGGGCGGCCCCCTTGGTCACGGGCCATGTGGTCGAACACCCGGAAACGATCGCGACGGCGATTCGCATTGGCAATCCAGCCAGTTGGGACAAGGCGATCGCGGCACGGGATGCCAGCCAGGGGCAATTTGCCAGCGTTACCGATGCGGAAATTCTAGCGGCCTATCGCCTATTGGCTGCGGAGGAAGGCGTTTTCTGCGAACCGGCCAGTGCGGCTTCCGTCGCCGGGTTACTGAAGGTGAAGGATCAGGTGCCCACCGGGGCGCGGGTGGTCTGTGTCTTGACGGGGAATGGTCTCAAGGACCCCAATACGGCGATCGACCATAGCCAGAACGCCATGCAGCAGGGGATTGCACCCGATATTAAAACGATCGCCACCCACATGGGTTTTTAGCGATCGTGATCGAAAGATCGGGGTCAAAGATAGCGTTTCAAAGATAGCGATCGACCAACAACGCCGCCACCATCGCAAACGCCGTGATCCCCAACGCCAGGAGGGGATGTTGCCCCTGGCTCACCGCAAAGGAGGTTACCACACCAGCACCAAGGGCAGCCGTCACAGCCGCTTCGAGGGAGAGTTTGCCAGGACGACGATCGTACATAGTTCTTAAGCAAAATTGAGTCTAGATTTTTACACCGGTCAATGGCAGTCAGCCTACCATCCTGAACCCAGTTACCCAAACTAGACAGGGGTTTCCCGCAATCAAGATTTAGAATCGCTTACTTTTCTTAACAGATTTCAAGGTTGTGGGAATAAAAATCACACAACCAAGCCATTCTCGCCCAATTTTGTATCGAATTCGACAGTTAGTCAGGTTTGGCTATCTCAATCGCCCAGGCAGGCGGTATTGAAGACGCTGGACGATCGGCAGATTTTCTAACCCCTGTTCAACCAATTCTGGGATCTGCGATAACACTTCAATAATGTTCGGCGCAAAATTGTAACGTGGGTCCTCGCCATATTCCAGCGTTACGTGTGCAAGCACTTCCAGTGCGTAATCAGGAAAATCTTGCGCATCCGCAATGCAGGCCAGTTTTAGAAAATGTTCTGGGGTTTTTAGAGGCGTGTTCTGCTCAGCCAACTCTTCATTTAGCAAATCGCGTAAATACAATGCATTTGCCCACAACAGTTGTCCCGGACGGTTCGCTGACCACAGGGGAGCAATACTTCTGGGGAGACGACACCAGGGATCGTCCATCGTCAAGTCAAACAGAGCAAACCCGCGCGATCGCAAGTATTGATCAATTTCAGAAAAGAGCGGCTGACCTTGGTAAATATAGCAATCCCAGATGATTCATGAGAGAAGCCAATCCTATATCTACTGATAGAGATTCACTATGTCCCTTCCCATTCTCATAAATGACTTAGGATTGCTATAGGAGCAAACTCGACTTCAATACTAACCCCTAGGGTACTACGCTGAAGCACTTGCTCACCCCCCTGGAGGACATCCAGATCGGCTCCTTGCACATCCACCTTAAGGAATTCGAGTTCAGAAATGGCTTGATTTCGGCAAAATTCCTCAAGGGTTGTGGTTTCAATTTCGATAATGGCATCAACTTCTAACCCGCGATCGAAACCCTTAAATCGCTTGGCATAGGCTTGGTTTGGGGGATAAAGAGAACTACAGTGAACTTCTTTCGTGACGTAAAGTGAGGTTTCTCCCGTCCGACTCGCGATCGCGATCGGAAAGTGTTTTTCTTGCCAATTGATAGAACTTTTTGCTAGAGAATTATTCGCATTTTCGCAAGCTTCTTCATCGACATCAAAGCCATAAATGGTTAAGTTGGGCGCAAAAATGGACCAAGGACCCACACCATAGTTATCGTCTTCATAAACTTTACGAGAACCGATCGTGCATAACCGAAATTGAATATCGTCAAGCTTACCCTGTGCTTTTAAGTTCGAGTTTAGAATTGACATTGTTTTCAGACCCAGCTTAAGTCTAAGCTAACTATAGAGCGGATAATACAGATGATAATGGGTTACATCGTACTTTTTGACTTGAACCCTGATCCTTCGGGACTTTGTGCCTGCAATCTTAACCGATGGGTGATGGATAGGAGCACACTTCAGGCAACTCCCTGCCTAGAGATTCCCCGTTCGCGTAGCGTCTCCCCAGGAGAATCGCTGACCGATTTCCTAGTACAATTGCGCCATGACGCTCTCCCTTGATAGCTCCACACCCCCTGCGGCGGATCGCCCTGAACTCCTGATGCAATCCCTCCGGGCCAAGTTACGGCGGGGACAACAGGCAATGGCCGACTGGCAGGGCGGTCCCTTGGCGGTTTCAGCAGTGCCGGGGGCAGGAAAGTCTACGGGGATGGCGGGGGCAGCCGCGATCGCGATCGCCCGTTACCAACTGCACCTGCGTCGCCAACTGCTCCTGGTCACCTTCACCCGATCGGCGGCAGCTAGTTTGAAAAGTAAAGTGCGATCGGCGCTTCAGGCATTGGGGTTAGCGCCCCTGGGGTTTAGCGTGCATACCCTGCATGGGTTGGCCCTGAACGTGGCGACCCGCTACCCGGAATTGTCGGGGCTGGATTTGGACAACCTGACGATCGTCACCCCTAACCAAAGCCATCGCCTGTTGCGGATTGCCGTCGATCAATGGATTGCCGCGTCCCCCCAGCGCTACCAACGGCTCCTGGAGGGGGTTCAGTTTGACAGTGAAGAGGCCGAACGTCTGCGCCGCCAATCGGTTCTGCGGACCCAGGTGCTACCGGAACTAGCCAAAACCGTGATCCACGAAGCCAAAAGCTCTGGTCTCCAACCCCATGACCTGCGGCAATTGAGTGAGGCGGTGCCGGATGACTATGGCACCCTGGCGATCGCGGCGGGGCTGTATGAGCAATACCAAACCCTGCTCCGCGCCCGCAATTTTATTGACTACGATGAAATGATCCTGGCGGCCCTGCGGGTTCTGGAGGACGACACGGCCCGTCAAAGCTGGCAAGAACAAACCTTTGCGGTGTTTGAAGATGAAGCCCAGGATTCGACGCCGCTGCAAACCCGCCTGCTGGAAATTCTGGCGACCGACCCCCAATACCCGGACCAGCCGCCCAACCTGGTGCGCGTGGGTGACCCCAACCAGGCGATCAACTCGACCTTTACGCCCGCCGACCCGATGTTTTTCCGCACCTTTTGCGATCGCTGCGCACCCACGGGCCGGTTAGTCACGATGGACGAGGCGGGCCGCAGTACCCCAATAATTATTGACGCGGCCAACTTCACCCTCAACTGGGTCAATGCCCATTGCCGCCAGCGCTTTGGCCAGACAGCCCCAGCCATCCCCGCGATCGATGCGGCTGCCAATGCTTCCCCCACCGGCATAGCGCTGCCTTTCCGCCCCCAGGCGATCCGGCCCGTACTGCCCAGTGATGTCCAGCCGAATCCGCCACCTACGGGCCAAGGCTTAGAGTTGTATCAACCCCAGGATATTTACCAAACCGTAGACTGGATCGGCGATCGCGCGATCGCCCTGCTGCGAGACCATCCCGACCACAGTGCCGCCGTTTTGGTACGGGAAAATCGGCAGGGACGGTTTGTGGCCCAACGGTTACAGGATCGGTTTCAGCAGGCGGGGATTGAGATCTACGAAGTCGGCGAACAGGACCGCCACTCCCATGTCCCCGGTGAAATGCTGGCCCTGCTGCAATTTCTCGATCGCCCCCATTCCCCCGATCGCCTGAAAGCCGCCCTGAGTGTGCTAGTGGCCCGCCAGCGTATCCCCGCCCAAGACCTGGATGCCCTCGCTAGCTTGCCGGAACAGTTCCTCTATCCCACCCCCCTGGAACCGCCACAGTCGGGACCTGTCCAACGGGCACGCCGCTATGGGGTGAGCCTCCTCCGCGCCCGTCTGGAATTGCCCAGCTACCAACTGATTTCCTTCCTGGCCCTGAGTTTGGGGTATGACCAAACCGAACTGGCAACCGCCGATAAGCTGGTGAGCCGGGTGTTGCAACAAACCCAGGGGGATAGCTCCCTGGCGACGATGATTACGGTGCTGAGCGAAATCACCAACTCAGAACGCTTTGAACCCGTGGAAACCGACGAGGCCGAATCCCGCTATGCCCGTCCAGGCCGATTGACGATTATCACGATGCACAAGGCGAAGGGCTTAGATTGGGATTATGTCTTTCTGCCCTTCCTGCATGACAACCTGATTCCCGGTAAGCCCTGGGTGCCCCTGCAAGCCCAATTTCTGGGCCAATTTACCCTGGCGGAGGTAGCCCGTGCCCAAATCCGTGCCGATCTTCATGCCCAATTGGCTGCCCAAGGGGATAACTCCGTTGAGCCGCCGATCGGCGGGGCGGGGGCGGTGTCCCCCTTGGTTTCCCCGGCGATCGCGTGGCAGCAGGCCAATCAGTTAAAACTAGCGGAAGAGTACCGCCTACTCTATGTGGCAATGACCCGGGCACGGCGATTGTTGTGGATGTCGGCAGCGCGGCAAGGTCCCTTTAGCTGGAATCAGTTAGGCAAGCTGGACGATCGCCAACCCTGTCCCGTGTTACCCGCCCTCCGTCGCCAGTTTCCCCAATCGTGTCGCTAGGGAGCCGCGTTCGCGCCGCGTTCCCCACGGGAAATCGGTTGAGTCGCCAATTGGCCATACCGGCGATCGCAATACACCGCCCAGGCCACCCCCGATAGTCCCGCCAGCGACCCCGACAGCAGCGCCGAAGCCCCCCACCCCAGCGGTCCCAACCAGGCCGTCACTTCACAGGCGAGGGCGGTACTGGCTCTGGCCACGGCATAGGCAGTACCGACAGCGGCCACACTCACCAACCCCAACTCCACCAACATCTCGGTCAGTGCCTTGTGGGACAGATCTTCTTCAAAATAAATCTTCCAGATCGAGGCGTACATCAAAATATCTGCTGCGGTCAGCATCAATTGCTTGGGGGCTTCGGCACAGGGGGTCGGGGTTGCAGCAGCAGTTCCTCCCCCAACCGCACACCCGACGATCGCCAAGGCCGCTTCCAAACGCTTTTTACCTAAGGGGTTCACCATATCGCTTCTGTTAACGGTCGATTCACGGTCAATTTACGATCGCTTCACTGGGCAATTTTCGCCGGGGGAGGACGATTCTCCGCTGGAGACGCTGCACGAATGGGCGCAGACCCAACATTTCTTATGCCAGCACCCACGTTCCGCTGCACCCAACTGGCTCCCCACCCAACGCAATACCTCTCATCATGCTAAAGGGTCCATGCGCAATTTGGGGATACCCTCAGTAGATCGAAACTATCGAAAATACAGTTGTGGGGTAGGCATCCTGCCTGTCCCTGGGACAGCCGAGTCTTCGATCGCTTCAGTCTTCGATCGCTTCAGACGGCTATCCCACCGTCAATGGGCGATTCTCCTGCGGAGACGCGGCGCGAACGACGGTTCCTGCCTGTGGCGGCCTGTCCTGGGTTATAACAACCAAAATCATCCCGACAACGGGCGGGACGATGGCCTTAGGGTTCCGTGGGCGATCGGGGCGTTTCTAAAATCAGTTCCAATAACTTGAGATCGAGCCACCGGCCAAACTTATAGCCCACCTGCCGCAAATGTCCTACCTCGACAAAGCCAAACCGGTCATGCAAACGCAGGCTGGCCTCATTGGTGGCATCGATCGCCGCAATCATCACATGCATCTCCATCTGGCGGGCAGCCGTAATCAGTGCCGCGAGCAAATGCTTCCCAATCCCCCGGCCTCGGCAATCAGCGGCCACATACACCGAGTTTTCCACCGTGTACTTATAGGCCGCCCACGCCCGAAACGGCCCCAGACTCGCGAAACCCACCACGCGATCGCCCTCCACAGCCACCAATACGGGAAAGCGTTGGGCAACTTTCTGCGCATACCACGCTTGCCGCATGGCTAAGGTGTGGGGGGTGTAGTCATAGGCCGCCGTTGTTTGGAGAATTGCGTCGTTGTAGATATCTAGCATAGCGGGCAGATCCGCTTCAGCCGCATGGCGAATGGTAACAATATCCATGAACCGGCGTTGGGTTGGCATGAAGGGCGACCCTAGCAATCGCGATAAAGGATCAAAGCAGGATTGGTTACCTTCTTTACCATTGACTGGACCTTTTTTTCCGTATCGGGTTAGGCAAAAGTCCTCACCGGTTTGAGGGCCTTACCGGCTTGGGGCTAGGGGATTGGCTCTAGCAGTTGCACCATGATCACCTGGCCCGGTTGGATCGTCGCGGGCTGGGGAGCCACAGCATAGGTGCCCGCCAGCCCCATTGCCGCCCCGGCCAACAGGCCAACCCCCGTAAACCCGGTCAACACCATACCCGCCGCCGCCGCGATGCCCGAATTACGCCAGAGTTTTTGCTGGGGAACATTGCGATCGCCTTGCATCCACAGGGAAGAGGCCGCTAACAAGTGGGATGTGCCATTGACCTCGATCGCCTGGGTGATGAAGCGACTCCCATCCCGGCCCGACTCAAACCGTCCCAACACCCGACTGCCCGCCGGGGCCAAGAGATTGCCGCGACTGTCGATCAGGTTTTCCTGGAGGATCAAGACCTCTGGGTGGGGGACCCCGTTTTGCAAGGGGAGGGGCACTTGGCCGGAATAAACCAGCGGCAACCAACTGCCAACCGGCAACCGATCTGTGCTGACGGGAGCCTGAAAGGCCATTGGTTGGGGCGGAGCCGGGACGGAGGTTGGGGCAGGGGCGTGGGCGGGTTTGCCGGTGGGGAGGGGTTGTCCGAACTGGATGAGGTTCCCCGGCGCGGAGACGCCGGGGGGGGGCAGGGGCGCGGCTACAGGGGGTTGCCAAACCCCGGTAGGAGGCATCGGGGCCGTTGGGGCCGGTGTGACGCTGGGAGCCGGTAGCACAGGTACCGTTGTCATCCCCGGTATGGACGGCGACATCGGCATGGGGGCAGCGGGGGCGGGGGTCACCATCGCGGGCGGCATGGCATTGGCCACGGGCGGGGTGGCCATTGGGGGGATAGCCGTTGGGGGGGGCGCATTGGGCACAGGTACCGTTGGCACTTGGAACGAGGCGGCCCCGGATGCAGCGCCGGTTGTTGCCGTTGGGGCCACCTGGTTCAGGCTGGGCACCTGGACGGTGATGGGTTGGCTACCCGGTGGGGGGACAAACTGGGCGGGGGGCAGGTCATCCACCGGGGCAGCGGGACCCCCTGCGGCGAGGGTGATCGGGGGCAGGGCGGGTGGCCGATTCTCCGCTGGAGACGCGGCGCGATCGGGTTGGGGGTGTGGACTGGAATGGCGGGGCGCGTTGAGGGCATCGGCACGGGTCGCTGCCGTGAGGATGGGTGAGAGGACCCAGCGATTCTCCGCTGGAGACGCGGCGCGATTCTCCTGCGGAGACGCGGCGCGATTCTCCGCTGGAGACGCGGCGCGATCGCCCGCTGTATCTGGACTTACAACCCGCTGAAGCCGTACTGATTCCTGGGTCAAGGGGGTGTCTGCGGCTAATTCAATGACCATGCGGGCGCGATCGGGTTGAAACTGACCGAGGCGCACCTGCTGAATGGTGCCTGGGTAGGTTTGGGTGTGGCTGCCAGCGACCGTTACCCCCGGCAAGTCAATCACAATGCGGGGTGGGGCCTTGAGGATCGACACTTGAGGCGTGACATCCGCCGCTAACCAGAGTTCCAACTGCGGCATGGCCGGATCAACCTGCCAGCGTTGGAGGGCGGTTGCGTAGGCGAGCCAATTTCCGGGTCCTAGCAGGAACAGCAGGGTCGCGCTGGCCAAGCTGCCGAATCGGTGCCAACCCAGGGGCGATCGCTGGCCAAGATGGGTGGGTTGGCGGATTGGTTGGTCCATGCTCACAAGGTCCCTCCGCGTCAATGTGAGAATCTGGCCCACAGGATACTCGCAAATCCAGGATTTGCCAGGGGGAGAGACACGTGACTACGGACCATCAAGCCGTCCCACCCCCCAGAACTCTACGGAAAGGCAGTTTCAGTCGATTTAAATTGTGGTTATTTACCTGTAGACGGGTCCCACCCCCCAGAACTCTACGGAAAGGCGGTTTCCCCCCGCGTAATGATTAAGCAGGTGTCCGGTCTTGTCCCAAATTTTCCGTATTAGTCCTTAGGGAAAGGTTGTGTATCCCCAGCTAGGCTAGGGGGGATGGGATTGTTGGGGAATTTCCCTGCAAAATGGAGCACTCGGAACGGCAGGTAACGTGTCGTCTGTCTTCCGGTTCCCGACCTGGCAAGGTCGCCTATCGTCAAGGAGTGTCAAGGGGCGAGGCGTATTCATGTCTACGAATTTTCACCACCGACCCGTTGTGCTGGCTGTGGATGACAGTCCGCTAATCCACCAACTGATTCAGAAGGCGTTGAGCCAATACTATCGAGTTTTAGTGGCAGAGAATGCCACAACGGCCTTATCCACCCTTTTCCAGGAACCTGTCCAGGTTCTCTTGCTGGATGTGACAATGCCGGAGATCGATGGTCTAGAACTCTGCCGCACGGTGCGAACGTTGCCCCAATTCCAATCCTTGCCGATCGTAATGTTAACTTCCCGTGATGCCCCCTTCGATCGCGTCCAGGGGCGGTTGGCCGGGGCCTCTGAGTACCTCACGAAGCCTTTTAATGCAGAGGAACTCCAGCAAGTGGTGCAAAAATTTGTGACGGTGGCATCAACGCCCGCGATCGATTAGCCTGGATCGCAACCGGACCGGTGTGGCATGATGGACAGGATACCCTAGGCTGTTTGTACGGAGGGATAACATGGGCGCGCTCGTCATCCTGTTGGTTCTCGTGATTGGGGCGGGGTTAGTTTACATTTTCATTCGCAATGATCTGATTGGCAAGAAGAATCAGGTTGAGCAGGCATTTGCAAGTATTGATGTCATGCTCAAGAAGCGCTGGGATTTGATTCCTAATCTCATCTCGGTGGCGAAGAATTATATGAAGTATGAGCAGGAAACCCTGGAGAGGATCGTCAGCTTGCGATCGCAGGCCATGTCGAGCCGGGGGGAGGGCAATAGCCGTATTGACCTGGAGAATCAGATTTCCGACGCGATCGGGCGGTTCATGATTACGGTGGAATCCTATCCAGAGTTAAAGGCCAATGCCTCCTTCCAGCAAATTCAAGCATCGTTGAACGAGGTGGAGGAGCAACTGTCGGCCTCGCGGCGGTTTTATAATACGGCGGTAACGGATTTCAACAACGCGATCGAAATGTTTCCATCAAGTATAGTCGCATCTTCGATGAATTATCGTCCTCGTCGCTTGTTTGAGGCTACGGAACAGGAGCGACAAAATGTGAATGTGGGCGATTTATTTGAACGTTAAATTAGCCTGTTTTATGGCAACATCTATCGCTATTTAGCGAAACATTTCAGTGCCGACATAGCGAGTGGGTTGTTGGGGGAGTCAAGGGTCCTGACTCGGAACAGTTCCTCGGAATGATCCCGACAATTGATTTGGGCCAGTATTTCGGGTCAATATTTCGGGTCAATACTTCGGGTCAATACTTCGGGTCAATACTTCGGGTCAATACTTCGGGTCAATACTTTGATTTTGCGCCAATCCGCAACGATCATTCTGCATATCGAATTTCCGACCGACCCAGCGGCCAATATTCTCTTTCGGATGCTAGTACAGTCAACCTAAAGTTTCGCAACGTTTCTCCTGTGGAGACGCTACGCGAACGTAGTCACGACTTCAGTTGTTGCAGGCTAAAGCCAAAACGACCAGCGTTGCAGAATTTTCTGGTCGATCTACGAGATGATCGGCTGCGGGCGCATCAGCAATTTCTCTGGAAGTATGCAGCAATGGGTGGCACAGCAGGAAGCTTTCCGGCGGGGCGGCTCGGCCTCTCACGGCGGCAACAACGGGGGCAATCCGGGCGTTGCCAGGGAATATCGCTGGGCCGCTTCATCCGGGTTAGCGGTTATTCGCAGCGCATTGGGCACAGTCCGCCCATATATCATGAAAATCCTTAAATGACAAGATTACTTGACAAAATGTAATATTGATTTTAATCTAAATCTTAGGATGCCCTAACAATCATCCCTGGGCCTCATTATTGCCCCCCTTATTGCGACCTATTGCGACCTATTGCGACCTATTGCGACTATCATGACCCAAGCTGCTGCCCTCGTCTCCTGTAAGCTCCTGACCTCCCGCGACCAGTACCAAACCTGCCATGTGATTGTCCCCGATCTCGCGCACCCCCTCGCTGCCATTCGGTTGGGCGATCGCTGCTATAGCCTTTTTCAAACCCTGACCGAGAGTGAGCGCGTCCTCAAAGTCTTGATCAAACTGCATCAACGTGGCGATGAAGTGATCGTCACGAAAACCAGCAAGGGCTATACCCTGTGGGTGTGGGAACCGGAGGCTAGCCTGAAGACCGCCCCGGCAGCAAAGTCAACCCTGGCTCCACCGGCCTCCTTCAAAGTGTTGGTCACCCCGGAGCAGTTCCCTTTTTGGACCGTGCAAGTTCCGGACTTAAGCCAATCCCTCCAAGCGATCGAGGTGGCGGGCCAATACTACAGTCTCTTTCGCCTGGAAACCGATGTCGATCGCCTCTTTGACATTGTTGCCAAGATCACCGATCGGGGGGATGTGACGATCGTCTTTGCCGCCTCCCAAGGGTATGCAGTTTGTGTCCTTGAACCCGATGCTCAACCCATTCAGCGCGTCTCACCCACGGCTTTCTTCCAAACAAACACCCAGCCCAGCAACCCGCAGTCCTTCCGCACCCCCAGCTTCGCGATCGCCTAGTGCCAGCTCATTCTCGCTCTAGGCTTCGGGCGTGGATGGCGACTTGTGTCGCTTGGTCAGCGCCAGTTGTAGCGTCAAGGCCAATAATCCCAGCGCCGTGATACCAAAAACCCCCATCCCCAGGGCCACAATCCCCACCACCAAGGTGCGCACCGCAATGCCAATATTCAGGGCGATCGTATTGGTCGTCGTCATCGGCTTATTCGCAAAGGTTTGGGCGATCGCGTAGGTCAACTCGTACAAACCCAACGCAAACGCTGCTGACACCAGTGCTCCCAAGAGGCAGCGCCACACCGTAGGCTGGAACTTGGTCGCCGCTGCGGGCGACGGGGAAGAGGCTGGACCCGCAGGGGGTTGGGATGGGGGCGTGTTCATCAAGAGTTTGGGTTTGAAACCCCGCCCTTCTAGGACGGCTTTACGCCTCACATTTTAGCTTCTTCGGCGGGAAGCCCCGCACCCTACCCTTGAGGGTGGGTGTCGGGATGAGAGCTAGGGGCGCTGAGGGGGTACCCTTCAGGAAGCAAGCTACGATGCCCCCGTTGGCGCAGCCTGTCCGTAGGATAGAGTGCCCAAATCAGGGGAATCTTGCTGCTCAAGGTATCGCCTCAAAACAGAGACAGTGACACCGCCACAACTGGCACGAGTCGTATGGCCATAAAATACGACTCGTTCCATAGGACTGATTTCCAGTAAAACTGATTGACCCGCTCTGCCAATTCAGCTCTCAGTCTGCGGCTAGAAACAGACTGCAAGTGCTTGATAAACTGGGGCAGGGCCATCTAAGGATAGTATTGAAACAGCAGGTGGATGTGGTCTGCGTCGGGAGTATGCGAATTGCCTACCAGTATCGACTACAGCCTACGGATGAGCAGCAGTGCTTGATGCGCCCCTGGCTTGAGAGGTTGCGCTGTCAGTACAACTGGAGGCTGGCAGACCGCTTCGATGGGTGGGAGATGAACCGCTGCCCGGTCAACGCCTGCCCGCTGGTGGCCAGCATCGCTGAACCTAGGGAGCAGCCTGACTACTACAGCCAAAAGCGCGCTCTGGCGCCACTCAAGGCAGAGCGGCCCTGGTACAAAGACATCTATTCTCAAGTGCTTCAGGACATGGTGAAGCGGGTCAATCTGGCCTTTGAGCGCTTCATCAAAGCGGACTTATGGCTGGTTACATTGGGGTCGGCGGCTGAATGTTGATGATGAGCATCTACCCGCTTCCTCAGAAGCCTTCATTTACGCGATGATATGGCTGATGTTGCGGCGACTGGCCAAAGCTCTTTACACTCTTTCCGTATTTCCAAATAGCCTCTTAAGGTTTACTTTACAAATTAGCTCTGAATGATTTCATCATTTGAATCATTCTATATAAAGAATAGAAAAATCAACCTGGCATCGACTTATTGCGGCCTAGAATACCCTCCACGCCATTTTCGCTGGGTAACGGGCAGTCCCATCCCCCCACAACAAGCCTGATTCGGTGTTCTCATTAGTGATCAATCCTGTCAATATAAATTTTATTGGTATAGATTTCTAGGCTTGTTAGGCTGGTATAAGCAATCACCACCAGGGAGTTTGTGAGTATAAATGCTTATCAATTACATCATGCTTTTGCCCAGTAACCCCTATATCCTGCATGGGCATTGTTACCTCTGGCAAACTCCCTTGGTTGGGTTACATGTTGTGAGTGACTTATTTATCGCGATCGCCTACTTCTCGATCCCAGCGATGCTGGTCTACTTTGTGCTCAAGCGACAGCAAACCCCCTTCACCACGGTCTTTCTGTTAGCTGGCACCTTTATCCTGGCCTGTGGGGTGGGTCATTTACTGGATATTTGGACCCTATGGTTTCCCAACTACTGGGTATCGGGGTTCGAGCGGGCCTTCACGGCTCTGGTGTCGCTATTCACGGCGTTTAAGCTGCTGGAGTGGATGCCCCAATTTTTGGCCCTGCGATCGCCCCAGGAACTCACGGATCTCAACCAGCAACTCCAAGCGGAGATTATCGCCCGTCAACACGCCCAGCAAACCCTGCACAGCCTACTGGAGGGAACTGCATCCGTCACGGGGGAGGCCTTTTTCCCGGCCTTGGTGCAGCATTTAGCCCAGGCCCTAGGGGTACGCCATGCCTTTATCTCCGAGGCCTTTGGTTCGCCGATCACGATTCGTTCCCTGGCGGTGTGGAGTGACGGTGCCCTAGTGGATAACTTTGAGGCATCGATTGCAGAAAGTCCCTGTGTCAGGGTGGTGACATCGGCCCAAAGCTGCTATTTCCCGGAAGCGGTCCAGGAGATGTTCCCGCAGGTGGAATTGTTAGGGGCGATGGCGGCCACCAGTTACTTTGGTGTCCCGTTATTGGATGGTCAAGGGCATGCCTTGGGGCTGTTGTGTGTGGCCCACGATCGCCCCTTGGATCATCCCCAGGAAGCCGAAGCCATCATGACCATTTTTGCGGCGAAGGCCGCAGCGGAACTCCAGCGCCAGCAGGCCGAGTTGGCCCTGCGCCAAGCCTATGCCGAAATGGAACAACGGGTGAGGGAACGCACCGCCGATCTCAGCCATGCCAATCTCCGCTTAACCCAGGTAGCCCAGTGGGAGCAAGCAACCACCCGTGTGATCCAGCGGATGCGCCAAAGTCTGGACCTGGAAAGGATTTTTTATGCGACTACCCAGGAATTGCGACCGGCGATCGCCTGCGATCGCGTGATGGTCTACCGGTTTAACCCTGACTGGAGCGGGACGATTATTGCCGAGGCTGTGGCGGCGGGGTGGCGATCGTTGCTGCTGACCCATGAGACCGATCGTCAGGCCGATCGTCAGGCCGAGACAGAGACCCCCTGGGAAGCCAACCTCCTCCAGGTCGATCGCTGCACGGTCCGTCTCCTCAGCGCTGATCCCACCCTGATCCGCGACACCTACCTCCAGGAAAACCAGGGTGGGATGTATACCCAAGGGGTTGACTATTTGCCAGTGGACGATATCTATACCCGCGACTTTAGTCCTTGCTATATCGAACTTCTGGAAACCTTGCAGGCCCGTGCCTACCTGATCGTCCCCATCTACACCGGTACCGACCAGCGCCTCTGGGGCATCCTCGCTTGCTACCAGAACAGCGGCCCCCGGCATTGGCAACCGGAAGAGTGTCAGATGGTGGCCCGCATTGGCAACCAGTTGGGCGTTGCGATTCAACAGGCGGAACTGTTCCAGCAAACCCAACGCCAAGCCCAGGAATTAAAACTGGCGAAGGAAGCCGCCGATCGTGCCAACAAGGCCAAAAGTGAATTCCTCGCCAGCATGAGCCATGAATTGCGCACGCCCCTCAACGCGATTCTGGGGTTCACCCAGGTCCTCCACAACGACACGAGTCTATCGAGTCACCATCGTCACTACGTGGACATTATCAACAACAGCGGCGATCACCTGTTGGAACTGATTAACAATGTGCTGGAAATGTCCAAAATTGAGGCGGGCCAGATGCGCCTCCAGCCAGAAGCCTTCAGCCTCGATCGTCTGTTGCAAGAAATTCAAGATCTCCTGTGGTTGAAGGTGCAAGGGAAGGGCCTCTCCCTGCTGGTGACCCAAGCCCCGGATGTGCCGGCCTATATCGAAGCCGATCAGGGGAAACTGCGCCAGATCTTGCTCAATCTCCTGGGCAATAGTTTGAAATTCACCCAAGCGGGCCGGATTACCCTCGATGTGAATCTGGGAACCGATCCAAACCCCAAGGACTCGGAGACCGCTGCGATCGCCCTGCAATTCACCGTCACGGATACGGGCGTTGGCATGGCTCCAGAGGAATTACAGCAGATCTTTCAGCCCTTCCAGCAAACCCAGTCGGGCCTTAAGTCCGGTCAGGGAACCGGGTTGGGACTCCCCCTCTGCCAACAGTATGTGGGCTTAATGGGCGGGAAGTTAACGGTCACGAGTACCCCTGGGGAGGGCACGACCTTTGTGTTTAGCATTGCCACGAAGCCGGTGGCGGCGGTGGAAATCCAAGGGCTGACGACCCAAATGGGTAAGGTGATTGGCCTTGCTCCCGGTCAACCCTCCTACCGTATCCTGATCGTGGAAGATAATCCCGTTAATCGGCTGTTGCTCCAGGATCTCTTGGCCCCTCTGGGATTGGCGGTGCGGGAAGCGGCAGATGGGGAAGCGGCACTGCAAGTTTGGGAAACGTGGCAACCCGATCTGATCTGGATGGATATGCGAATGCCCAAGCTAGATGGCTACGAAACCACCCGCCGCATTCGGGCAATGGAACGCGATCGCGGCCTAGCACCCACGGTGATTATTGCGATCACGGCCACGGTCTTTGAGGAGAACAAGGCTACGATCCTGGCTGCTGGCTGCAACGATATGCTCCGCAAGCCCTTCCGCACGGCTGACTTGTTCAGCAAACTGGGGCACTATCTGAACCTGCAATATCGCTATGCCGAGGCGGACACCCGCCCCACCAATTCCGCCGATGCCGCGTCGATCACACCAGAAATGTTGGCGACCATGCCCAGTCCTTGGTTAGATGCCCTCCGCAAGGCGGCTGTCCAGTGTAGTGATGACGATATCCTGGAACTCATCGAGGCAATTCCCCCCACACAACCGGTCCTAGTGGCTGGCCTTCAGCATTTAGCCAGCATTTTCCGCTTTGATCAGATTCTTTCCCTGCTGGATGGGATAACGGAGTCTTGCGTTTAAGGCCGCTGAACCTCAAAGGGAATCTAGGTTGTTACTGGCCAGAAAGTCATCCAAGATTTGAATTCCCGTCTTATCCCTCGAAAAATCTTTTAGTCAGCTTCTCTCGTTAAAAATGATCATGCTGATGCATCCTCCCGCCACTCCTATCCCCCCTTCGGATATTTTGATTGTGGATGACACGATCAATAATGTGAAACTACTGTCGGATATGCTGACCCAGGCAGGCTTTTCTGTGCGCAAGGCAATCAGCGGTCAGATGGCGTTGATGGCGATCGCAGCTAACAAACCGGATCTGATTTTGCTCGATGTCAATATGCCGGAGATGAATGGCTATGAGGTGTGTGAGCAGCTAAAACATGATCCCAACACCCAAGCAATCCCAGTCATTTTCCTCAGTGCCTCTGATATTACGGCTGACAAGGTGAAGGCATTTGCCGTGGGCGGATCTGACTATGTAACCAAGCCCTTTTATGCGGAGGAGGTCATCGCTCGGATTCAACATCAACTGTTGTTGAGTCAATTGCGATCGGAACTCACGGCAAAAAATCAGGCCCTAGAGGAAACCTTAGCGCAGTTAAAAGCAGCGCAGGTTGAGTTAATTCAACAGCAAAAAATGTTGGGTTTGAGCCAACTGATGGCAGGGATGGCCCATGAGATTAATAACCCGATTAACTTTATTGCCGGTAATCTGAAGCCAGCCAGTCAGTATTTTTCCGAGGTGTTAGCACTCCTGAATCTGTATCGCCAGCACTATCCGAACCCCGGCGAGATTATTGCCAATGCGATCGCGGATGCTGAACTCGATTTCATTACCCAAGACTTTGCCAATCTGATCCAGTCCATGCAAGCGGGCAGCGATCGCATCGCTAAACTGGTGCAAGCCCTACAAACCTTTTCCCACCACGGTGAAGCGCCCATTAAACCGACGGATTTACACACCACCTTCGATAGCATTATCACGATCCTGAAACCCCAACTTCAGGCCCAGAACCAACGCCCGCCGATCACCGTGACCTGCCAGTATGGTCAGCTACCCCTGGTGACCTGTAACCCCAGGTTGATCAGCCAAACGCTGCTGCATATTTTGGAGAATGCGATCGCGGCGATCGATGCCCGCTGGGCAAGTGATTCGTTGTCGAGCGACGATCGGCCCGCCCCCCCGGAGATTGTCATCACCACCGATAGCCCTAGCCTAGATTGGGTGACCCTCAGCATTCGCGACAATGGCATCGGCATCCCGGAAGCCATTCAAGCGCAGATTTTTGATCCGTTTTTCACAACCAAACCAGTGGGTCAAGGTAATGGCCTGGGCTTAGCAATTAGCTATCAAACGATCGTCACCCAACATCAAGGTAAGATCACGCTGACTTCTGCGCCGGGGAATGGGGTTGAGTTTACGATCCAACTGCCGGTGGCAATGGAACTGTCTACCGAAGGGGACCTGAATCCTTACGGGGCATTAGGTTGCGGCTAGGGGTTCATAAATATGACAACCCTTGGGACAGACGCGATCGCACGCCTGACAGCCGATACAATTCGCGGGATTGACCACGGCCATCACCTTGCGTTCAATCTCATCATCATCCTCGGTTTCATCAACAATTTCTCCCTCATCATTGAGGGCAATTAACTCCATAACCCCTCTTCCGCAGGCTTTGAAACAGCGCCCACAGCCCAGGCAAGTTTCCCATGCGATCTTCTTGAGAAATTGGGGCGTCCAGGGGGTACCTCCAAAGGTCAAACCTGTTACATAAGTCATTGCTTTTACCTCGTAAATCGAAACATCGGGGAATTGGTTCGAGATAACCGTCTAACTGCATTAAGGCTAAACTAGATAGGGTTCCATGTGGGTTTTAATGGTGCAATCCGATCGCGGATAGCTAGAGCAGAGGACAACAAAGCCCTTAGCTATTTGTTCGTCATCCAAAAAAGACTGATCGGACTGATCAACTTCGCCTTCAACCAACTTGCCGACACAACTGGAGCAGGCTCCCGATCGACAGGAAAACGGGAGTTCAATGTCATGCTCTTCGGCGGCATCAATAATGTAGGTATCATCTGCAACGGGGATGGTGATGTCGATATTACGCTTTTTATTGATTAAGCGAACTTGATAGGTAGCCATGATGATTCTCCTTAGGGGTTGAGAGGTCACAATTCAGAGATGAGTTGCAAAACACAAAAACGCAAAGGTGTGAAAGCACAAAAGCACGAAGGCACCTTACGAACAGGGCACGCCTGCCGGACTACAATCCCCAGCTTGGAAAGACTTCCCGCAGCCACAGGTACCCGTGGCGTTGGGGTTGATAAATTTGAAGCCGCTTTCGAGGATGCCGTCGATATAGTCCACGACAATGCCTTCTAGAAGGGGCACACTCTGGGGATCGATAAAGATGCGCAGGTTACCCGATCGCACCACTTGATCGTCTGGATTGGGTGCGTCGGCCACCTTGATGTCGTATTCATAGCCATTGCAACCACCGGCTTTGACGGCGAGGCGAATGCCCCGATCAGGGGTGGCGTTGGGGGTACCGCGCACAAAGGTGCGCAGGCGCAGTTCAGCCAGTTCAGTCAGAGTTACAGTCATGGGGATTTCCTTAGAGCATGAATGAACTTGGGGGAGAGCATGGCGAGTGGGGGGGCTGGCGATGAGGGAGAAGTGCGGGGACAGTTGGGTTTAAGCAACGCGGGCGTCGTGCTGTACTGGTGGGGTAAAGCAACACAATGATTAGGAATGATTAGGAGAGGATTAGGAGCAGAACAGGGGAGCGGGAAGCGGTACCGGCGAGTGATGGGTCTGCGGCATCCCGGCGCGATCGGGGGTCGGTAGCCGATCACTCAGGTGCAACTGTTGGCGGTAACCGCATACGGGACAGTCTGGCTCTTTGTAGGGGCGCCGTTTGGCAAACTCAGCCCGTGCCAGATCCATCGTCAACAATTGCCCCAACAAGGGTTCACCTAAGCCCGTGATCAGCTTGATCGCCTCCAACGCTGCGAGACAGGCTAATGTCCCCGACACCGCCCCCAGCACCCCAAAGCCCCAACGATCCCACTCCGGTTTTTCTGGGAAGAGGCAGGTGAGGCAGGGGGTTTGCCCTGGCACGATCGTGGTGAGATAGGCTTCCATCGCATTCATCGCCGCCTCGACCATTGGCTTATTCCAGCGCACACAGGCCGCATTCAGCAAGTCCCGCTCCTTGAAATCAAAGGCGCAGTCTAGGGCAATATCAGCTTGCTGCACCAAATCATCCACGTTTTCCGCTGTGACGTACTCACAGATGGCCGTGACTGCGATATCCGGGTTGAGCTTATTGAGGGTTTCTTGGGCCTTAAAAACCCTAGGCTTTCCCACCCAGTCATCGGTCATGAGCACTTGCCGATTCAAATCATCCCGTTGCAAGTTACCGCCCCGCACCAGGATCAACTTGCCCACACCGGCCACGGCTAAATAGAGGGCAGCCGTGCCCCCTAGGCCGCCCACTCCTGTCACCAACGCCGTACTGTTTTTCAACCGGCGCTGGCCTAGTTCACCAAAACCTGATAGTTGCATTTGGCGACGATAGCGATCGATTTCGATGGGGGTAAGAGATGGCAGCATGGTTAGGAAAGAGGAGAGAGGAATGAGTGGTTAGGGACCCGTCATCCAACAACTGTTGAATGTGGGATAGGCGCCTCGCCTGCCCCAAAGATGAGAGGGGGGCTTGCCTCCCCTCGCCCCTAGGGAGAGGGGTTGGGGGTGAGGGCTGATCACTCCACTGTAATGTCTGACAGCATCACCACATTTTTGGGCTTGTTTTGGAATACCTTAAACAGCTTTTGCTCAACGCCGCTGGAGGTAACAAAAACGCTATAGGCTGCTAGGAGGGCTTGTCGATAGGCTGTCAATTTGTCGAATTCTGAGAGTGTTGTGTCAGTATCGATCGCCTGAATCAATTGAGAAAATTTGCGCAGGATGTGCAGGCGATTGACATTAAGAATTTTGGGATCATAGACCAGATCAAAAAACTCAAAGTAGGCTTCAGCATCGGTGATCTGGTTGAATTCAGCCAGGGAGCGAGTTACGAGGGTCATTGGATAGCCTCCAAGGTTTTCAACTGTTGTTTGAGGTCACGGAGTTGGCAGTAAATGGCGTAGGTCTCTGCGGCGACAGGGGGCAGTTTATCCAGATCCGCAGGGAGTCCTTCCGCAATGTCGTGCAGGTCCATTTTCATCTGGCCTGCCTTGCTGTTGAGCTTTTTGATCTGGGCTTTCAGATCGTCAATAGTGGTAGTAGCCGTTGAGGGTGACATGAGTGTTTTGACTATTGATTAATGCGCGTTTGGACAGGTTGAAATAGGCTACAGATTGCACACGTCTGGATATTGGCGGGCAAGTTCCACACCTTTTTGTACAAGCTTTTCGCCTTCAGCATTCAGCTTTTCTAGGGAATCGAAACCAAAACGCTGGGCATCCCGGAGGGTTTTGGAGACCAGAATCAGACGACCAGCAAAAATCAAGGCCCAACCAAAACCTTCATGACTCAGATCTACGACTACCTGGGATAGTTGGCCGGTTTCCTCCTCAATCCGCGCCGCGATCGCGCGATAGAATCCCAAAATCCGACTCAGGGTCATCGGGTCTACGTCCCCCTCTACCGAGATTTCCCGGCGTTGCTTTTTAGAGAGGATGTAGGGTTTCAGGAGCAAGGCATCACCCCAATTGCGATAGGTGCCATAGGCATCGTTGGCCCGGATTTGTTGGACGATCGCCTTCAAAAACGGAGAACGATCGATGAGTAGGGCGGCTTCTAGCTCTGGGGGACTGGTGGCTGGCGTGGTAGCAACGGTCATACGGTAACTTCCTCCTCGGTTTCAAGGTAATCTGCGTCAAAACGGGGCTTCTCTTGTTGGCGTAATGCCTTGCGGAGCCAGGGGGGCGGTGTGCCTTGTAAGGTGACGACTAGACGTTCAAGTAAATCGGTGATGGTCATCTCCTCAGAGGGTGCTTTAATCGGGGTGATGTTCTTGTTAATTAGCCGTGCGGCTGCGCCTGGGCCAATATCGGCCACATAGACGATCGTGCAATCATTAAGGGCCTTGAGTTTCGGCACCAATTTATCTTCATTGCCATCTTCCTTGAGGTCACCAGTAAATACTAGATTTTCCAACAAGGTATAACCTTCTGGGGTTACGTCATAGACATCAATTTGCTTGGCCCAACCAAAGTGGGCATTGATGTGAATGGAATCTTCTGTAGTAAACGCGATCTTCATCAGGGATACTCCTTGGAGGAATTCAAAAGGCAAAAGGCAAAAGGCAAAATTCAGACTTGCTTTTGGTGGCAGGTGGGGTATCTACTTTACAAGAACTCAAAATTTAACTTTGGTTTTGGTGGCAGGCGGGACGCCTACCCCACAAGAACTCAACGCTCAAAACTCTCCCTCCTTCTGTCGCCATTCGTGGACTAACTGGTGTGCCCGATCGCGCTCGATCTCTAGAAACAAGTTGCCTAGGTCGAAGAGCAGGTTGAGGGTGCCGCGATAGCCGACGCTACACCGATGGGTGTTGCCCAGTTGATCCAACATCGGGAAGCCGTGCAGGTAGAGGGGAATGCCCAGGTGGCGGGCGATCGGGCGAGCTTTGGAGTTGGTGATCCAGAGATCGGCATTGGCCCCCAGTTCGGCAAAGTCCTCGAAGTCACCGATATACACCTTTTCCGTGGGCAGGGTTTTCAAGAGGGGGGATTTGGTCGCTGTCACGGCAGCGCTGATCTCGGCCCCGGTGCTGTGCAACCACCAAGCCAGGTTGTAGAGCAGATCGGGTTCTAGGGCGATCGCGATCCGCTTGCGACCAAAGTAGAAGTGGGTGTCGAGCATGGCATCTTGCAGTTGGCGACGCTGGCGGCGGTATTTCGCGGGCACGGGTTGGCCGCTGAGTTGGCTGAGGGTATGGAGGAAGCGATCGACCGCCCCTAAGCCAGTGAGTTGATCCACCGCGATCGCCGGGGTACCAAACCGCTCCGTCAGGATGGCAGCGGCGCCGGTCAGGCTGCGTCCCAAGACCAACGTTGCCACCGATCGCCCCACGGCCCGCAGGTCGGCAACGGGGGTACCGCCTGTGGGGGTGGTGGAGTAGTCGATATCGTCCAAGTGCCCATCTAACGAGGTGGAGAGATCGGGAACGACGATCGGCGTTAGGCCAAAGGCTTCAACGATTTCCTTCACTTCTGCCACGTCACCGGGACCCCAAGCTGAACTCGCCAGCAGCGTCACCTGCTGGGGATGGACCGTGCCCGGTTCAGGGAGATCCCGCATCAGACTGGTCACGGCTGCGGCAAAGCCATCCTCCAAACTGCCGCTGTAGTCGGGGGTTGAAGCAAAGACGATCGGGATATCCACTTCAGGATGTGCGGCATGAAACTCCCGCAGAATGCCGCCCATATCGTCACCACGGGTTTCCGTGAGGGCCGTCGTAAATAGACCCACCAACTGCGGCTGGGTCTTCTCGATCACCGTCATCAGGCCCGCATCCACATTCTCTCCGCCCCCCAGGACCGTGCTAACCTCGCCCATCGCCGTCGTCGCCAGGGGAATCGCTTCCTGGAAGTGGCTCACCAACAACACCTTGGCAAAAGCCGTACAGCCCTGGGACCCGTGGAACAGGGGGATCGCCCCTTGAATCCCCAAGAAGGCGAGGGCCGCCCCCAGCGGTTGGCTCTGCTTGAGGGGGTTAACCGCAACGGCCTTTTTCCGCGCAATCACCTTGGTTTGCGGCTCTGAAGCAGTTTGCAGATCTTGCGGGTCTAGAGAGAAATTTTGAATTTTGAATTTTGAATTTTGAATTTCCGCACCTAACCCAGCTTCCCAGGGGGCGGGACGGCGAACTTCAGCCCAGACGGGACTGTGGAGGCTTTCATCCAGTTCCTTCGCCATTTCCAGCAGGCCACTGTAGCCCGCGTAGGGGTTGTGGCGTTCCTGGTTAACGTGGAGGAAGGGAATGCGGGCCTTGAGCGCCGTGTATTGGTTGCGGCCACCAGCAATCAGCAGGTCAGCGTGGGTTTGCTCAATCACGCGCAGTAGGTCCGGCGCACCGCCCTTATCCATTAGGATGCCGTCGGGACCGATGAGTTCACGGATGCGGGCCTTATCGGCTTCGGTGCTCTTGCGGGTACTGGTGGCAACAACTTTGATGCCCAAGTCCTGGGCAGCGGAGATAATCGACCAGCTTTTGACCCCCCCGGTATAGAGCACCACCCGTTTGTCCCGCAGGCGATCGCGGTAGGGAGCCAACTGCACATCTAGTTTCGCCGTTTCCTCGGCAATCAACGTTTCCACCCGTGCCTGCAAATCGGCATCCCCAAAGTGGGCGGCAATCTCCCGCAGGCAGCGGTTCATATCTTCAACGCCGTAGAAGGATTCTTCCAGGTAGGGAATGCCATAGCGTTGTTCCAGCTTGGTGGCCAAGTTGATCAGGGCCTTGGAGCAAATCAATACATTCAGCTTGGCGCGATGGGCATAGGCGACTTCCTCATAGCAAGCATCACCCGTGATTTTAGAAAGCACCCGGATGCCTAACTTTTCAAAAATTGGCAACACGGCCCACAGTTCCCCGGCAATGTTATATTCGCCAATCAAATTGATGTCATAGGGGGTCGTGAACGGAGGTTCACTCGTGCCAATCACATGCTCTAGAAGGGCTTCACCGGCCAAGCGGTTACCCAAATTCTTACTCCCGGAAAACCCCGGTGCATGGACAGGAATTACGGGGAGATTTAACTGGGCTGATGCTAATTTACAGACCGCATCCAGGTCATCCCCAATTAAAGCAGTGACACAGGTAGAATACACGAACACAGCCGCAGGATGGTAGCGTTCCTGCACATCTTGAATCGCTTTGTACAGCTTTTTCTCGCCACCGAAAATAATATCGTTTTCGCTTAAGTCGGTGGTGAAGCCCATCTTGTAGAGTACAGAGCCAGAGGAGAGGCTGCCGCGCCCTCCCCAGGAGTTCCCAGCACAGGCGATCGGGCCGTGGACTAAATGCGCTGCATCCGTAATCGGCACTAGGGTAATACTCGCACCATCAAAGGCACATCCCCCCTGGGCAGCACCGGGTTTGGCTTGCTGCTGACAGGCTTTGTTGTGTCCCGCGCCCTGCTTTTTATGATTATGCTCACAACCCGGTTGGGTCAGGAGTTCGCTGATTTTGGGTTTAGTGGAGGTCATGGACGTGGCCTGGGGAGGTGGATAGGGGATTAGGGGGGTGTTTTAGGGGAGATAGGAGATAGAAGCGAGAAGGGAGAAGCGAGAAAATAGGAGATAGAAGCGAGAAGCGAGAAGCGAGAAGCGAGAAGCGAGAAAATAGGAGATAGAAGCGAGAAGCGAGAAAATAGGAGATAGAAGCGAGAAGCGAGAAGGGAGAAAATAGGAGATTGGGAGATTAGGAAATAGTCAGTACTGGTTACTCACTCCTTACTCCTCGCTCCTCGCTCCTCTTAACTCACTCCTTCCCAACTAACAGATATAGCGGGTGACATCTTCGCCGCAGACATCGGTAAGATAGGCTAAAGCTCGAAACCGGAGGCCCACAAGCTCGTTGTACACTGGGTTGAGTTTGCAAAGGGCTGGAATATGCATGGTGCGCCCAAAGAGAGAAAGATCCCGTTCAAAGGGGCAGCAGCAAGGAATTAACTGACATATTAGGTGAGCAAGGCGACGATCGCTGACTTGCCAATGATCTAGCCAATCACGTAGGGGACTCAATAAGTCAATGCGAGGGCTAGCGGGGGAATGGGCGGGAGGCGTTAGGGTAAACATGGGAATCACGACATTAAGGGGAAGGGAATAAAGGGGAAGGAAATACTTGAGATTAGAGATTTCAGGCAGGGAATAATCTAAAATTCAGAACTAAATTCGGGATTTGCTTCTCGGTCTTCGGCTAATTCAAGTTCTCTGCCGAGGCAACCCACGACGTAGTTGGTTTCGAGAAAATGAACGGCATAAATATAGGCGCGTTGAAGATAGGTGCCAATACCTGCGATGTAACCAATGTCGCCTTTTTTAGCAAGACGAGCGCCAATGTCTTTGCCAGGAAAGGTGCCGTCGTTACGGATCAGCTTGAGGACACGAACGCGCTGACCAAGGTCAAAAATGGGGGGGGAGTCGAGTTCAATTTCGTCGCTGAGGCGCATGGGGAATCTCTCGGTTAGTGTCTTGTGGGTTGGATTGCCTCTGTGCCTCTGGGTTAGGGGGATGAACCACAGAGACACGGAGAACACAGAGGCATACGAAGGGGAGTTTAACGAATCAGATCGAAGGAGATGTCGGTCTTGGCCGGGACGATCGTCTGGCGATCGAGTTCGTCGAGGATCGTGTTAATAATCCAGTTGAACTGGTTGATTGCGCCTTGATAGCCCAAGGTGGGGTAACGGTGCATGTGATGGCGATCGAAGATCGGATAGCCAATGCGGACCAAGGGGGTCTTGGTGTCGCGCCAGAGGTATTTGCCGTAAGAGTTGCCAATCAACAGATCAACGGGTTCTGTGAACATCAGCGATCGTAGGTGCCACAGGTCCTTGCCACCCCAAATAGTTGCACCTTGGCCGTAGGGGCTGTTGGTCAACAGTTCACGCAGTTCGGTTTCAAAGCCTTCGTTGCTGTTGGTGACCACAATGTGAATCGGTTCTGCTCCCATTTCCAGCAAGAATTGGGTAAGGTTAAACACATGGTCAGGGTCACCGTAAAGGGCAATCCGTTTGCCATGAATCCAGGCTTGCGAGTCGGTCAGGGCATCCACAGCACGGCCCCGTTCCTGTTGCAATTCAAGGGGAATGGGCTTACTGGTAATCGCCGATAGGGCCATCAGAAATTCATCAGTACCGCGAATGCCAAAGGGACGGAAGTTATAGGTCTTCTGACCCCATTCGCTGGCGAGGTACTCCTGCGTTTTGGGTGTGGTGTACTTCTGGAAGAAGAAACTCCCTTCGGCATTGACGGCATCCGTCGTTTCTTCCAGAGTGGTCAGGCCATTATACATCTTGAATTCGCCCGTATTCGGGGAATCAAAGGCATCGGAATTATCCGACAAAATTGTGTAGTCGATGCCAAATAGGCCCAAAATCCGCTTCAGTTCACGAATGTTGCCCACATAGGGATCAAAGCCCAGGTTGAAGTTGAACTTGCCGTTGCTCGTCGTTGCCTTTTCCGCTGGGGCCAAGGTGCTGAGAATGCCCTTGAGCATGTTGTCATAGCCCGTGATATGGGAGCCAACGAAACTAGGAGTGTGGGCATAGGGAACTGGCAATTCCCGTGGAATATGGCCTTCATTCTTGGCAGTGGTAATGAATGCCCCCAAGTCATCTCCAATCACTTCCGCCATGCAGGTGGTGCAAAGGGCGATCATCTTGGGTTTATACAGGGCGTGGGCGTTTTCCAACCCCTGCTTCAGGTTGCTCAGTCCCCCGAAAACCGCCGCATCTTCCGTCATCGAGGAGGAAACGGCCTGGAAGGGTTCCTTGTAGTTGCGGGTCAGGTGGGAGCGGAAATAGGCGACACACCCTTGGGAACCGTGGCTGTAGGGCAGGGTGCCTTCAAACCCAGCGGCTACAAAGAGGGCACCGAGGGGCTGACAGGCTTTGGCTGGATTGATGGTCAGGGCCTCGCGGGAGAAATTCTTTTCGCGATAGTCCCAACTCTTGGTCCATTCCGCAATTTCGGCCACTTTCTCTGGGCTATGGGCACCTTCAAACTGACGCTTGTAGGCAAACAGCTCCTGATAGGGATCGGTATGGAACAGATCAAAGTGGTCCTTAATATGACCAGGGTCTTGCGCACCGCAGGGGGTCGGGATCGAATTTTCTTCGTTCGGGGTGGTCATGGGGAATCTCCTTGGAAGGGAGTAGGGGGTAAACATCAGAAATCGGTGAAAACTCTGGTAGGTTGGGTTAAGGGCAACGCCACCCAAGATGGACTCAGGTTCAGCCACCCAGGAGGTCGCTCAGACTTCAGTTGATGGCCCATTCTCAGGTGGGATAGCCGTCTTGGCTGTCTCCTAGGGCAGGCAGGATGCCTACCCCACAACTGCTTTATTGACACTTGAGAAGTATGGCGGAATTGTTGAGTCGTACTGGGTTGGCTCCAACCCAACCTACGCATATACCTGACAGTTCTAGCAGGAGCGATCGCTAGGATTGCCAAGGTGCCTTGATCAGGCCCCAAGTAGGATTGTTGATGGCCAAATCCATGTCACGGGCGAAGACCTCAAAGCCATCATAACCGTGGTAGGGACCGGAGTAATCCCAGGAGTGCATTTGCCGGAAGGGCAGTGCCATTTTCTGGAAGACGTACTTCTCTTTGATGCCAGAAGCAATCAGATCGGGCTTCAGTTTCTTGGCAAATTCTTCAAACTCATAGCCACTCACATCGTCATAGATGATCGTGCCTTCTTTCACATAGTCAGCCGTGCGTTTGTAGTCGTCGCCGTGACCGAATTCATAGCCCGTACCAATGACGGTCATGCCCAAATCTTCAAAGGCGGGAATCACGTGACGGGGCCGCAGGCCACCGACCATTAACATCACGGTTTTGCCTTCCAAACGGGGCCGATACTTGGCAATAATCGCATCCATACGGCTTTGGTTGCTGGCGATGACTTCCTCTGCCTTGGCCTGGATCGTTTCGTCAAATTGAGCAGCAATCTTGCGCAGAGATTTGGCAATCTGGGTGGGGCCAAAGAAGTTGTACTCTAGCCAACCGATGCCATATTTCTCTTCCATGAAGCGGCAGATGTAGTTCATGGAACGATAGCAGTGAATCAGATTCAACTTGGCCAACGGGGTCATCGTGACTTCGTTGAAGGTGCCATCGCCGGAGAATTGGCAGAGTACCCGCAGACCGATCGCTTCCAGTAACAAGCGGCTAGGCCATGCATCTCCTCCAATGTTGTAGTCACCAATGATGTTGACATCGTAGGGACCGGGTTCAAAGCCTTCCGGCAACTTGCGATACTCATTGGCCTTGGGAAGTACCCAGTCACGCACCGTGTCGTTGGCAATGTGGTGACCGAGGGATTGGGACACACCCCGGAAACCTTCACAACGCACGGGCACAACCGCCTTGCCAATCTCCTTAGCTTTCCGTTTGGCAACGGCTTCAATATCATCGCCAATGAGACCCACTGGACATTCTGATTCAATAGTGATCCCCTGGCTAAGGGGGAAAAGCATCTCGGCTTCATCAATCAGCTTGTCCAGCTTTTTGTCGCCGCCAAACACAATGTCACGTTCTTGGAAATCGGAGGTGAATTGCATCGTACCGAAGGTATCTACCCCGGTGGTGCCGATATAGTAATTGCGACGACCGGACCAAGAGTAGTAGCCGCAGCCCACTGGACCATGACTGAGGTGAATCATGTCCTTGACAGGTCCCCAAACCACGCCCTTGGCGCCTGCAAAGGCACAGCCACGGGTGGTCATGACGCCGGGTAGGGATTTCTTGTTGGATTTAACGCCGCAATCGGAGGCACCTGCTTCGGTGACATTGAGGTGCTTGGCGCGGCCCTTTTGAGCTTTGGCAGGATAGCCTTTCAAGACCTCCTGGACCAGTGCTTTTCTATCTTCTACGGTGGTGCTCATGGTGCCCTCTTGTTGATAGGGAAACGGGGGAAATCGGAATCAGGAAATGAGGAATGAGGAATGAGAGGTGAGAAGTGAGAATTGAGAAAGATCAAGGGTAGCAGCGGGAGGGGAGGGCACGGTACGCCCAAGTTGGCTAGCTCGCGAGTGTGTTGGCGCGGCCCATTCCCCTGGTTAAGCGCCTATGGCTAGGCTCCTACCCTTGCGACGGGGCCAACTGCTTGGACTTAGGCAGTAACGAGGGTCTTGGCCTTGTCAGCTTCCAGGGCCTTTTGGTATTCTTCGTCGCTGTCGAGGATGCCGAAGTCAACCAGTAGTTCTTCCAGTTCGTCCATCGAGATCGGGGTCGGGATGGTCAGGTTCTTGTTGTTGATGATCTTGTTGGCCAGTTGGCGATATTCGTCCGCCTGGGCGCTGGTGGGGGCGTACTCGTTGACGGTCATCCGGCGCAGTTCGGCGTGTTGGACGATGTTGTCGCGGGGGACGAAGTGGATCATCTGGGTGTTGAGCTTGGCAGCTAGGGCTTCGATTAGCTCAACTTCTCGATCAACCTTCCGGCTGTTGCAGATCAAACCACCGAGGCGCACACCACCAGAGTGGGCATACTTGAGAATCCCACGGGCGATGTTGTTGGCCGCGTACATGGCCATCATTTCACCGGAACAGACGATGTAGATTTCCTGGGCCTTACCTTCCCGGATCGGCATGGCGAAGCCGCCGCAAACCACGTCACCCAGTACGTCATAGGCAACGAAATCGAGATCTTCGTAAGCACCTTCTTCTTCCAGGAAGTTAATCGCAGTGATAATGCCCCGACCGGCGCAGCCTACACCCGGTTCCGGACCACCGGATTCAACACAACGCACATTCCGGAACCCTGTGAGCATTACTTCTTCGAGTTCCAGGTCTTCGACTGCACCCCGCTCGGCGGCTAGGTGCAGAATCGTGGTTTGAGCTTTGCTGTGGAGCATCAGACGGGTGGAGTCGGCTTTGGGGTCGCAGCCGACGATCATGATGCGTTGGCCGAGTTCAGCCATTGCTGCTAGGGTGTTTTGGCACGTGGTGGATTTGCCAATACCGCCTTTACCGTAGAAAGCAATCTGTCGCATGGTTGGATGTCTCCGTGTGATTTTGGGTAAACAACAATTGGGGAATAAACCAAAGCGTGAACGGGGAAATGTCGGGAGTGGGGAGTCGGGAGTCGGGGGTGGGGTAGGGGCTGCGCCTGTCAGGTTTAACGCTGGGTAGGCATCGCGCCTGTCAGGAAAATTCGCTGTCGGTAACTCACTTCTGGTGACTCGCTTCTCGTTACTCGCGATCGCGCTCAGGGGGCGGCGATCGTCCGACTTGGCGATTGGGATGGGAGGGATACATAGGCGTTAGGAGTTAGGGAGTAGGGACTAGAAGGGAGAAGAGAGAAAATAGCAGAGAGGAGAGAGGAAAAAGGTCAGGTGTACTCTGTACTCTGTTCCCCTAAACATGGCTTCTGGGTTTAGGTTCTTTGGGGGGCAACGGCCTCCACAATGAGGGTGGGTAATACGAGGTCGCGGAGCTTGGCTTCGATCGCGTACTTCATCGTGTCGGTACTGCTGGCACAACTGCTACAGGCTCCCTGGAGGGAGAGGAGGACGCGATCACCGTCGATATCGAATAGCTCTACGTCACCGCCGTCGGCCATGAGCACCGGACGGATTTCGGTATCGAGGACGTGTTGGATCAGCTTGATTTTTTGGACCGTGGTCAAGGGGCGGGGGGGCGGGGCATCGGTTGCTTGGACTTCGGCAATCTCAGCGGCGACACGGGCCGGGAGGGCTGCCCGCTCCTGTTGCACTTCCAGCAGGATGTCTTCAATCCCCGCTAGGCAAGAGCCGCAGCTGCCACCCGCTTTGATATAGTTGGTGACCTGCTCAAGGGTGGTCAGGTCGTTTTCGATAATGACGCGGCGCACTTTGGGGGCACTAACGCCATAACAGGCGCAGATCAGGGCACCGTCATCATCTTCGTGGTGTTCGGCCTCAATGCCCCGGTATTTGTAAATCGCAGCCTCCAGGGCTTCCTGCCCCATCACCGAGCAGTGCATCTTGGCTTCGGGCAGGCCCCCCAGGTAGGCGGCAATGTCCTGGTTGGTAATCTGGAGGGCTTCATCCAGGGTTTTACCCTTAATCATTTCGGTCAAGGCTGAGGAGGAGGCGATCGCGCTGGTGCAGCCGAAGGTTTGGAAGCGGGCATCCAGAATGACTTGGCTCGATTCCTGGATCTTTAGGTGCAACCGCAGGGCATCGCCGCAGGCAATGCTGCCGACTTCGCCGTAGACAACGGCCACATCTGGCTCACCAGTGTCGGCGATCGTGCCCTGGTTGACGGGGTTGTAGAACAGGTCGAGGACTTTTTCTGAGTAGTTCCACATGGCGGGTGTCTCGGTGGGGTAGGGGGAAAAGCGGATAGGGTAAGGTGATCAGGGCTGTAGGGGCGGGTTTTACGCAGGGTTTCACCGTTGACGGTTGAATGATCAAACCCGCCCTGGGGAGGGATCAGGCACTATGGGCTAATTCGCGACCTTGCAGCCAATCGGCCTGGTCGTTGTTGAAGGGAGACAGGGCACGCAGCTTTTCGACGATACCGGGCATCACCGCTAGCACCTGGTCAACTTCGGCCTCGGTGGTGAACCGGGAGAGGCTAAAGCGGATCGAACCGTGCAAGACTGTGTAGGGCAGGCCCATTGCCATGAGGACATGGGAGGGTTCCAGGGAACCGGAGGTGCAGGCGGACCCGGAGGAGGCACAAATGCCGTGCTTGTTGAGCATGAATAGGATCGCTTCGCCTTCGATGTATTTGAAGCCAATGTTGGTGGTGTTGGGTAACCGCTCGGTGCCGCTGCCGTTGACCACGCAGTCAGGAATCTGGGCCAGGAGACCCTGCTCTAGGCGATCGCGGAGCGCCCGCTCTTGGACCACATTGGCTAGATGCTGACGGGCAAGACTGGCCGCCTTACCAAGGCCGATAATGCCCGGTACGTTGTGGGTTCCGGCACGGCGTCCCCGCTCTTGATGCCCGCCCAGGAGGAAGGGCCGGAAGCGGAAACCCCGCCGCACATAGAGGGCACCGATGCCCTTGGGCGCATGGAGTTTGTGACCGGAGAGGGTGAGGAGATCGATGGGACTTTGGCTGAGGTCGATCGGCACCTTGCCAACCGCTTGCACCGCATCCACGTGGAAGGTGGCGCCGTAGGCTTTGGCGATCGCCCCAATTTGCTCGATCGGGAAGATTACCCCAGTTTCATTGTTGGCATACATGGTGGTGACCAGGGCTGTCCCGCCTGTCATCGCCGCTTCCAGTTCCACCAGGTCAAGCTGGCCCCGGCCATCTACCGAGAGATAGGTCACAGAGTAGCCTTGTTTCTCCAGGTGTTTGCACACATTCAGGATGGCGGGGTGTTCCACTGCCGTCGTGACGATATGGCGCTTTTGGGGCTGGGCCGCGAGGGCAGCATGGATAGCCGTGTTATTGCCTTCGCTGCCACAACTGTTGAAAATGACTTCCGTATCTTCGGCCCCTAGAAGAGCGGCGACTGCTTCCCTGGCCTCCTGCACGGCGGCACCCACCTGGCCCCCAAAACTATGCATAGAAGAGGGATTGCCATAGAAGTCAGTCAAGTAGGGCCACATGGCCTCAAGCACTTCAGGGTCAATTCGGGTGGTGGCATTGTTATCTAAGTAAATGACCATCACAAATCTCCAGCGGGGAATAAGGGGGTAAAGGGGTAGGGAGGTGAGTTGAAGTTTTGAGCTTTCTGTGGGAGGGGCCTCCGGCTCGTCTTTGGAGTCGATCTACGTCGATCTACGTCGATCTACCGTGATCACGGGGTTTGGGTTTGCAGACGACGGAGGGTTTGGGCATAGGTGTCGAACCATTGTCGCCAGTACCCTGATGTCGGAGCACTCTGGAGGCGAGTCATGAGCCGGGTATAGGCTGCAAACCAGTTGTCCCAGTAGTCCAAACCACCACTCCCCATCGGCGACTTGCCCGCCGTTGTGATAGCGGATGGCAAGGGCACACAGGCATCATTTACGGGGCATACCGCCCAACATTGAGTGACTCCATAGGAGCCTTGGCATTGATTACAACGATCGGATTGAATCCAAAGTTGGTTACCGTCGGTTGCGATCGCGCCCGTGGGGCAAGCTGAGAGGCAGCGCTGGCAACCAATGCAGTTGGGGGTGATGGTGTAGGACATGGCGCAATTCCTCACTGGGCAAGGATATATTCGTCATAGAACTGACGGGCGACGGTTTCAATCACGTCGTAGGCTTCAATTACAATCAAGCCCGCCTTTTGCAGTGCCTTCTGGGGACAGGGGCCAACCTTGGCGGTGAGGATGGCCTTACAGTCGGAAATTGTATTGATGATGTTCGTGAGGGTGGCTTCTTCGCCATAACCGCTCTGGCAATAGTCGGCCACTTTGCGGTGACTCACGAAGTTGGCACCTGTCGCATCCACCTCGTAGATCATGAATTCCTTGGCATGACCAAAGTGCTGATTGACGAGGCCGCCACCTTTGCTGCTCACTGCGACCAGGACCTTGGGGGAAGCCGTGGGTACGGGACGATCGGGACTGACGGTAGCTGCTTTCTTGGCCGCGATCGCTGCCTTGGTTTGCTCGATGCTCAGGTGGACGGCTGCACGGGTAGCGAGATCATAGTCTGCCGACATTGCCATGAACTTGGACTTGGTGAACTCCTGGCTGCGGTCTTCCCCCAGCAGGCCCACCGCATCGGCCCGGCATTGGCGGCAGTGGCGCATCATTTTCATGTTGCCCGCACACTTATCCTGGACCGCCTTCAGTTCCTTCGGATTCGGGCCGCGCTGGCCGTGGAGACCAAAGTAGGTGCCATGTTCCGGGGCGGAAATGAGGGGCATGATGTTGTGGAGGAAAGCCCCACGGGCACGAATGGCTTGATTGACTTCCGGCATGTGCTCATCGTTAATACCGGGAATCAGCACGGAGTTAACTTTGCAAAGGATGTCGGCTTCCTGGAGAGCTTGTAAGCCTTCCATTTGCCGTTCATGGAGGATTTTCACCCCCTCTAGACCGCGATAGCGCTTGCGACGGTAGTGAACCCAGGGATAAATCCGTACCCCGATTTCCGGGTCGATCATATTAATCGTGATCGTCACGTGGTCGATGTTGAGTTGCTTGATGCGATCGACATAATCCGGCAACATCAATCCATTCGTGGACAAGCACAGCTTAATATCGGGAGCCTTGTCAGCCACCAGTTCAAAGGTGCGGAAAGTTTTTTCAGGATTCGCCAGCGGGTCACCCGGTCCGGCAATCCCCAGTACCGTCATTTGGGGAATTTTCCCCGCCACGACCAGCACCTTATGGGCGGCTTCTTCCGGGGTCAGTAATTCACTAACCACACCCGGACGGCTTTCGTTGGCGCAATCATATTTACGGTTGCAATAGTTGCATTGAATGTTGCAAGCCGGAGCCACGGCCACATGCATCCGTGCATAGTGGTGGTGGGCTTCTTCGCTATAGCAGGGGTGCTTATCAATGCGGGCTTGCATGGACTCGCTGAGGGCAGTTGCCGTATCAGTCTTGGTACTACAGCCACAACTCCCGTTTGACTGTTTAACCTGGGTTTGCGTTTTGGTCAGCGTGATGTCGAGTTCTGGGGGAGCCGTGGTTCTAAATGAAGGGGGAGGGGGTGGCGTCATAGCTTTGGCCAGGTGGGGACACTAGACAGGGGAGACGAAATAATTGCGATATATGAAGGAAAGTGAATCAGCGCCAACAGACGTAAATCTGTGTGAATCGCTGCGTGAGTTAGAAGTAACCGAGTTATTGAAGTTCCATGTACTCGGTGTTGGGAAGGTTATAGCAGAGCCAGACCTCCCCCGATGTCGCAGGGTTCGGGTTTAGGATTGATTGAATAATTAGCACTGCACTCAGGGCCGTCAGCCCTAGTCACTCGTGTAGAAAAAAATTTTTAGGAGGGTAGGGAACGAGTATTTTCTAGTCCCTGGATTAGTATTTCATGGCGCACCAAATGGCATTCCTGTACTCACCCCAATTCCTTGTAGTGATTAGGTTTGAATACATTTTAGTGGTGCGAACCTTGAACCATTCTTGAGTACTCAACTGGATCTATTTTGTTAAGTTAGATACCAAATACAGCAACCAATAAAGGAGACTCATTTTCAGTCTGTATTGATTGTTGCATTTCTATGAATGATTAGGTAGCGATTTTAACGATTTTTTATTAATTTCTGTAACCGAGTTCCTTGCCCGTCCTAGGAGGGGGAGTTAGGAAGAGGGTCAAAAACGGTTGTCATTGAACGTGGGCTGATCGTCTGAGTCTATTGAAGACTCGGTTGTCTCAGGAGTAGGCAGGATGCCTGGCCCACAACTGTTTTTCGTTTTCCCGTTGGGAACGCTGCGCGAACGCGTAGTATCTCCGCCGGAGAATGTACTGAGCCTCTACCGCCTAAATATCTGTCCTCCCAAACTCCCAAACATTGGCCCCCAAACATCCGCTTCCTAACGCCTCCCCTGTTCTCCTTCCCACTTCCCACTCTCCACTTCCCACTCTCCACTTCCCACTCTCCACTTCTCACGTTCTCCTTCTTCCTTCCTCCTTCTTCCTTCTTCCTTCCTCCTTCTTCCGGCTCCATTAACTTCCCACTTCCCACTTCCCTGCCTTCTTCCTTCTCAGGCAAAAAAATAATAGATCAAATTACTTTGGGAAAATATTAAAGCTTGCTGAAATAAATCGGATCGTTTTTGACAAGCTTGTTACAATTCACCTGGTCAAAATGGGGTCTTGGGATACCATTTTGCAATCTCTGAGTACACAATTAAGGTAGCTCTGGGAAGGTGGTCTTAAATAGAGGTAGGGCTGATTCTGACTAGGGTTGTCGGGGGTGGCGATCGAGTACAAAATACTTGTCCCCGATCGTGTAAATGTCCGTCAAGTCGTCGAAAAATACTCGTCCCCTGTCCTCAAGAAAATTTACAATCCTGAATAGGTAGGGTTTTCGTCGCTTGAGTGGGGAGCTAATTATATTAAGAAATTTTGGGCAAGGCGCAGGCGATCGGGGGGTTACCCCTGGCTGTTATAAGCAGAAAAACGTAGCCCTTCCTGATCATGTCCTGTTCTCCCCCCAGCCCCCCCTTATCCCGTCGTCTTTGGCCTGCTGGTCCTGCCCGTTGGCTAGGGCAGCTAGCGCAAGCGTCCGGTATCGCCACCCTCAGGGCCGATTTCCAGATCATCTTTGAACGCGATCCGGCGGCCCGTCACTGGCTAGAAGTCCTTTGTTGCTATCCCGGCCTGCACGCGATCGCCGTCTATCGCTTAGCCCATTGGCTGCATCAACGGGGAGTGCCGTTCTGGCCGCGCCTGATTGCCCACTTGGGTCGCTGTCTGACGGGGATTGACATTCACCCGGCAGCCCAAATCGGCAAAGGGGTGTTTATTGACCACGGCGTAGGTGTGGTCATTGGCGAAACCGCGATCGTCGGCGACTACACCCTAATCTACCAGGGCGTCACCTTAGGTGGAACGGGTAAAGAAACCGGCAAACGCCATCCCACCGTGGGTAGCCGCGTCGTCATTGGTGCTGGTGCCAAAGTCCTTGGCAATATCCACATTGGTGACTATGCCCGGATTGGTGCTGGTTCGGTGGTGTTGCGGGATGTGCCGGCCCATTGCACCGCCGTGGGCGTTCCCAGTCGCATTGTGGGGCAATGTAACACGACAGTAACCCCCTTGGAACATGCCCAGTTACCGGATACCGAAGCAAAAACAATCCAGCATTTGTTGAATCGCATTGAAGCTTTGGAAGCCCAGGTGCAACGCCTGACCCATTGCACTCACCCTAGTCCAGCATCTGCCTTGCCCACGATCGTGCCAGACAGCCATTCGCGTAGCGCCTCCCCAGAAGAAGCATTGGTCTGACTCATCCCTGAATCTGACCTCGCTGAATCTGAACTCATGGAACAACGTTTCTGAACATCACATCTCCGCTAATCACTGCACTATTCCTTCACTCTAGGTATCTCAATGAAAGTCATTCTCCATACCGATCGCGCGGGTAAATTGATGGTCTATGTGGCCAAAAAAGACTTAGAAGAAGAGGTCATCCAGCAAACTCAAACCAACGATCAACATATTCTCACCCTAGCGAATGGCTGGGAATTATCCGTCACTGGACTGAGCCTACCGATCGCAACACCCCAAACCGTCCAAGCAAAACGCTTAAACGGTGCCGAATAACTCTGCTTCCTTTCCCCCACTCCCTATCCTATTGGAGGCCCCCATGCTAGATACCCCTCTCTTGCCCTCATGGTTATTTAATCTAGAAGGAACCTTGTTGGAATTTCTCGATAGCAGTTTGGACGAGACGCGATCGATTCTGCTTGAAGTTGAACAGGAAGCAATGGCAATTCGTTTACCTAAACCGCTGTGGGTATCGCTGCGGCGCAGGGTGAAACCAGGCGATCGCGTGTGTTGTATTGGTCGCAGTCAACTGGATAGCCAAAACGGTGTCATTTATTTGAACGCCGATCAATTATTTTCATTGATGGGGAGTTGATTTTCCCAGTTTTGTGGCGATCGCATCCACAATTGCTTGCCAACACAATTGCTTGCCAACACAATTGCTTGAAGAACCGTTGGCGCGATCGCGCAGCCTCCCCGTTGGGGAGTCGCCTTTCCTGAATTGGAAGGGCAATTTTTTTGTGCCCCGTGTCCCCATAGGTGGCTTCACACTTCCGATCGCTCATTGACCCGCAGATCAAACGGTCCCCCCTGACCAAGGGGCGGATAAACCCGGATCTTGGCATGGGGGCTGAACTGGGCCAGGATATCCGCGATCGCCTGAATCTGGTTCAAAACGCGCCAGTTGGTATTGGCATCAGGACAGTGAATGACCAGCATTAGCCCTTCGGCCACACTGATCGTCCAACCGCAGGTCATCAAGAGGGCTTGGGTTGTCCCATCACAAGCTTCAAAAAAATACTTGCCAGTCGAGAGTTCTAAATGCCGCCGCAGCGTCGCATCCACATCGGTGGGGGTGGTCGGTGGTTGGTCTTCGGGGGGGAGAGGCAGGGGCATGGTCAATAATCCTTACAATCATCCTTAAGCCTGCTATCCAATAACCGCATCGGTGGTGATGCATCCTAATGGTTAGGATGCCGATTCCCAGGCTGTTTCAGCCGTCGAAACAAATTACTATGCATGACTACCACCGCATCTAGAAACCTAACTGAGTTAAGATACATTTTTCTATTCCTAAAGTGTAATATTGGCAACAAATTTATGTTTGCAAATGTCCATGTCGAACTGATTTGCAAGGGTAATCTGTCAATAATTATAGAACACCTTGCCTGAATTTATCGATATGGATAATTCGTCAGTAACTACAAAAAACTTTAGAATCTCTTAGGGAAGTCCTTAAGCAATCTTTTAAGTTCGCAGCTAAACTATCAACTTAAGGCTGACTAAAGCAGGCATGACAATGCTATATGATATTGATGTATATAATATTCATGTTATTTATATATAATATTTGTATGATATTGTATTGATGCATATGATATTGATATGCTGTGCAGCAAATTGATGCATGTTGGGGTATAGCCCTCATTTTTCTCCGAAGTCGATTGCCAAGCACTGAATGACCATGCTCTACACTATCAAAGAGGGTTGCGTCGCCTGTGGTCAATGTTCTCCGGAATGTCCACAAGGGGCCATTAAACCCAATGCTGCGGATGTTGTGAATCTCGAATTATCATCAAGTTATTGGATTGATCCTACCCTCTGTGATGGCTGCGAAGATACGGGTAATCCGCGTTGCTTGCTTGTCTGCGATGTGGGTTCTCTCACTCCTTTGGAACCAAAGAAGGGGCGTTGTAAAAGTAGTTTGCTGCCTGCACCTGTTTCCCATATTTTCCTGAATGGTAAAACGACCCCCTTTGCGTCAGCAATGGTGATTTGGGAAGCTTGCAATGTTCTGGCCCAACGCCAAACACTCTCCTGGGAAACGGATGCCGAAGGCAAATTATGCTATCGCCGATCGGTACAACGCGATCGCGGTGAAATGCGGTTTCGGATCGCGATTGATCCAGAAGCTGATGAGTTAGTACCGATGACAGCCACCGATGGCCAAACGGCGATCGCTCATTTTGACCTGCGGTCTACCTGTCTGCACCTAATTTTTGCGGCCTCAGTCATCACCCTCGATCGTCCTTGGGAACAAACATTTGTGATCAATGACCAACAGATTGAGCAATATTTAGGACTCGATAAACGCAAGGATTTAACCAAGCTAGAAAAGCTCAAGCTGATTAAAGATTTGGTCTACCAAGCCTGCCAAATTCTCGTTACCCTTGACTGGCCGCGCCAGGGTAAAGTGGCAGCATTTAATCTCGCTGAGCATCCCGTTTGGCAGCTTCTCGACACCCAGTATTACTTTGAGATCGACAGTCAAGGGGGACGCCATCTCATTGGCTTGGGATTTACCGTGCAAGCAGGAATTTGGACGAAGTATTTTCTCAATAAGCAGCAGTACCGCCGTCAAACAGCCTTTTATCAATACAGTCTGCTCCCCCAATCCCTTTTAACAGAGATCATGAGCCACTGGCAGCAGCACGAAGGGGCTGTGCGGATGTTAGTTTGGCTATTGTTTAAGTTACGCTTGCGGGGCGATCATCGGATTACCGTTCGGACCCTCCTGCGGATTGCCTATGGGGAAACCCGGGTACTCCAGGCAACCACCGTGCGGGGTGCCCATAAGCGTTTACTCAAAACCTTTGAAGGTGACTTGGAAACTCTTTATTACTATGGCCTTAAACCGCTCTTTGATCCCGATAGCTATCCCCCTGAGATTCAGCCCTTATGGGTACGGGTAGCTGATATCCCAGAGGATGCGGAGGCGGCCCTAGAATTTTGGGCTGAAGATGCCCACCATGCCTTAAGTTTGACAGGTACGGCCCCACGGGATAAGTGGCAACGCCTACACAACGCCCGTTTACTGGGTTTCGAGTTACCCGCAGTCTGGCAGCAACCCCTGCCCCGGAAGTCAGCTAAACGTCAGCGTCAGTCTACCCCGTCCAACCCGTCCGCTGCCCAACCCCATCAAATTTCTGGGAGCGACATTAAGGCCGCTCGTCAGCGTCAACAGTTGAGTCAGCGAATGCTGGCCCAGCGCTTGGGCAAAAGCCAAAGCTGGATTCGCGACATCGAAAATGGCCGCTTAAGTCTTAGCCGGAATGATCAAGATCGGCTACGCCAAATGTTGCATCTAATCTGAGCCTCTGACCTGAGCCTCTGACCTGAGTTGACACTCCCCAGCCATAGGGAAGGAAAAGCGGTCCGGGTGTGGTCACGATCGCGGGACGGGGTTAGGGGCATACCGGGCTTGCTGGGCAGCGGTCTGATCCAACTGCTTCAGGGCGGTGAGAAGATGCAAACGGCAACGATCGTTGGCCCGGTCTAGTTGTTGACGGAGGGGACCGATCGCCGAGGTATGGCCCAGGTGGGCAAGGCTGAGGGCGATCACGGGCAAAATTTCCTGATCGTAGGGGGGTTGGCAAGCGGGATGCGTGATCGCCGCCAGGAGACGGAGCAACAGGGCAGCAGCTTGGGAGCGGGCGGCGGTGGTTTCCACCTGCCCCAGCAGACGGGCAATCTCCTGACTGACGGCGATCTGATCCAAGGGCGCGATCGCGCGGGTTAGGGCCGGATCAAATAAATAGGCAGCCAAGGCGGCTAGGGCCGGTTCACTGGCCATCCGCGCCAATTCGCGCACGATCGTCAGGGATAGGGCCAGGGGGAAAGGCTCGGATAAGCCCGCCGCCAGAGCCGAGACCGCAGCGGGGGTGCCCATGCGTCCGAGGGCGATCGCCGCCTGTTGGGCCACCGCTAGATCACTCGTGAGCAGATGGGTTTGTAACGCAGCCACCAAGGGCGCTTCTGGCAATTGGGCTGCCTGTAAACCAGCCGCAATCACCGCCATCCGTTGCACCCGCCCATCCGTATCCTGGAGTGCCGGTAATAGAAAGGCCGCCAGGTTAGGGACCGGCAGCCGACTCAGCGCATCGATCGCCGTTGCCCGAATGTCCGGATCGGGATCACTCACCACCTGCATCAAAAGCTCGATCGCCGCCGGGGTTTGCAGGTGGGCTAGGGTTTGGACGGCATAGCGACGGGTAGCCGACGATCGCAGTAACTCGGCTAGGCGCGGTAGGACGATCGCCCCCATATTCGCCAAGGCCAAAGCCGCCATACTCGCCACATCTTCATGGGGCGTTGTTTGCAACAAGTTGACCAGGGCGACCACTGCCGCCGGATGCTGCATATTGCCCAGAATACAGGCAATAAACCAGGGCAGGTCCCAGTCCACCTCGTCGTCATCAGCCAGCGCCAGATTGGCCAGACGCTTAACTAAAGGCGCGATCGCCCTGGTGCCCAACTCCGGCAACAGTTTGGCCACCTGCCAGCGGGTCTGGAAATCACCCTGATCCAGCAGGTGCAAAGCCAGGTCAAGCACATCGGTCATCGTGGGCGGGGCCACCACCGAGACCATGCCGTGCGGCGGGGAAGCCACAACACTCAGCCGTGCCGCTGTCGAGAGGTAACACAACTGTTGGTAAAGACGATGGCAATCCTGGGGGGTGGGCGTGGCGCGCGTGAGGGGGGCAAGTTGGGTCATAGATGGGTCATAGACATAGATAGGCGGGCGATCGCGAGTGCTCACCTCAATTATCAAGGCTCCCAAGGGGATGACTAACACGGGGTATGCAACCTCTGCATCATTTCCATGCAATTCAAGCATCGATTGTATCTTTTTGTAACTAAGGCTACCTAATGTTGATTGAATCCCGCCTAGGGTAACAACATCACCCATAGGGGTGAGGGCAGCGTCCCTATCGATTTACCACGGCCTCTTGAAGGGGGAAACTTTCGTGACTCAAACTGCAATTCCCCAAGTCACACAAAATGCTACGCAGAATAAATTTGAGCGATTCAAGGCAGAAAAAGATGGTCTGGCCGTTAAGGCGGAACTGGGCCATTTTGCCGAAATTGGTTGGGAAGCGATCGACCCCACTGATCGCGAGCAACGCCTGAAATGGCTTGGTATCTTCTTCCGCCCCGTCACGCCGGGGCAATTCATGCTGCGGATGCGGACGCCTAGTGGCATACTCACCAGTCCCCAGTTGCGCACCTTTGGCGAGATTATTCAACGCTATGGTGAAGACGGTAGCGCCGACATCACCACCCGCCAAAATATTCAACTACGTGGGATTCGGATTGAAGATATTCCTGATATTTTTCAGCGCTTCGATCGCGTCGGTCTGACCAGTGTGCAATCGGGCATGGATAATGTGCGCAACATTACCGGTTCACCCGTGGCCGGATTAGATGCGGATGAGTTGATCGATACGCGATCGCTCATCCAGCAAGTCCAGGACATGATTACCAACTGCGGCCAAGGGAATCCCGAATTCACCAATCTGCCCCGCAAGTTTAACATCGCGATCGAGGGTGGACGGGATAATTCTGTTCATGCCGAGATTAATGACTTAGCCTTTGTTCCGGCCTACCGTGAAGGGATTTTGGGGTTTAATATCCTCGTTGGGGGCTTCTTTTCTGCCAAACGCTGCGAGCCAGCGATTCCCCTCAATGCCTGGGTCTATCCTGATCAGGAGGTCGTAGAAGTCTGTCGGGCGATCCTCAGCGTCTATCGCGATCATGGCTTGCGAGCCAACCGTCAAAAGGCGCGGCTCATGTGGCTCATCGACGAGTGGGGAATCGATCGCTTCCGGGCCGAAGTAGAAGCTTGGCTCAAGCGCCCCCTACTGAGTGCAGCCCCCAAGGATGAAATTGACTGGGAGAAACGCGACCACATTGGTGTCTATCGTCAGAAACAACCGGGCTTATTCTATGTGGGTTTGCATGTTCCCGTAGGCCGTTTGGATGCCGATGCGTTTTTTGAACTGGCCCGTTTGGCAGAGGTCTACGGTAGTGGCGAAGTGCGGCTGACGGTGGAACAGAATGTGATTATTCCCCATATCCCCGAAGCCAGCCTCCCAGTCTTTCTGGAAGAACCCCTGCTGCAACGGTTTTCGACGCAACCGGCCCCCCTCACCCGCAGTCTGGTTTCCTGTACAGGCGCACAGTTTTGTAACTTTGCCCTGATTGAAACCAAAAATCGCGCCTTGGCCATGATTCAGGCCCTTGAGGCGGAATTAAACATCCCGCGATCGGTGCGCATCCACTGGACCGGCTGCCCCAACTCCTGCGGTCAGCCGCAAGTGGCCGACATTGGCCTGATGGGTACTAAGGTGCGCAAAAACGGCCAAACCCTAGAGGGAGTCGATATCTACATGGGGGGCAAAGTCGGGAAAGATGCCCATCTCGGTGAACTGGTCCAAAAGGGCATTGCCTGCGAGGACCTGCAACCCGTTTTGCGATCGCTCCTGATCGAACATTTTGGGGCCACGCCCCGTTAATCCCTACTCACATTCATCGCACCCCTGCAGACTCGATTTGTTATCGGTTTGTTATCAGTTTGTTATCAGTCCTAATTCACCGCGAACAGTCACTATGTCACAGTATTCTCGTCGCAAGTTTTTAGTTACGGCTGGTGCAACCACCCTGGGTACCCTGTTGATGCACAGTTGTAGTACTAACAACGCCAGCAACACCGCTACCCCCGATACCGCCTCCCCCGCAACTGAGGCTTCCCCCGCCGTCAACGTCGCCACCACCGATACGCCCGAAGTCACCACAGCTAAACTCGGTTTCATTGCCCTCACCGATGCAGCTCCGCTGATCATTGCCAAGGAAAAGGGGCTGTTTGCCAAGTATGGGATGCCCGATGTGGAAGTCGCGAAACAAGCTTCCTGGGGGGCCACCCGCGATAACCTGGTGCTTGGCTCTGGGGGCGGCGGGATTGATGGTGCCCACATTCTCACGCCAATGCCCTACCTCATTTCCGCAGGGATGGTCACCGATGGCAAAAAAGTTCCCATGTACATCTTGGCGCGGTTGAATACCAACGGTCAGGGGATCTTGCTTGCCAATACCTACAAAGATCTCAACATTGGTGTTGATAGTAAGCCGCTTAAGGAAGCGCTGGCTAAAACCAAGGCATCCGGGAAAGAAGTGAAAGTGGCCATGACTTTCCCTGGGGGAACTCATGATTTGTGGATTCGCTATTGGTTAGCAGCGGGAGGTATTGATCCAGATAAGGACGTTTCCACGATCGTTGTCCCGCCGCCGCAAATGGTTGCCAACATCAAAGTTGGCAGCATGGAAGCCTTTTGCGTGGGTGAACCGTGGCCCTTACAAACGGTGAATCAACAGGTAGGGTATGGTGCCCTGACCACTGGTGAGCTGTGGAAGGATCACCCGGAGAAAGCCTTTGCCATGCGGGCTGATTGGGTTGACCAGCATCCCAAGGCGACTAAAGCCCTGTTGATGGCTGTGTTGGAAGCCCAACAGTGGTGCGACAAGATGGAAAACAAGGAGGAAATGTGTCAGATTCTGTCTAAACGAGAATGGTTTAAAGTTCCGATCGAGGATATTCTTGCGCGATCGAAGGGTGAGTTTGATTTTGGCAATGGTCGGACTTTAAATGATCCATCACTCATGCAGAAATATTGGTCTGATTTTGCCTCCTACCCCTTCAAGAGCCATGACCTCTGGTTCCTAACAGAGGATATTCGCTGGGGGTATTTCCCACCCGATACGGATACCAAAGCATTGATCGATGCCGTCAATCGGGAAGACCTCTGGCGGGAAGCAGTCCAAGCTTTGAATGTACCAGCATCAGACATTCCCAGCAGCACTTCGCGGGGAGTAGAAACCTTTTTTGACGGGGTGAAATTTGACCCCGAAAATCCCCAAGCATATTTGGACGGCCTCAAGATCAAGAAGGTCTAGATTCGCCTAGTTTTTGCTGGGTGCCCGATCGATCGGCCTATTGTATTAGCGCCGCCAGCTTAAGATTATTGCTCTCGACAAGCTCAGGCCAAAGGGATGAGTCCCGGTCATCCTGAGCTTGTTGAAGGGTCTTAGCCCCTATCAGCAACTCAACATTTTAGGCTGGCTGCGCTAGCTAGTAGGTTGGGTCAAACGCTGTGCAACCCAAAAGGACCAGAGATTCTGGGGAATTGGGCGGGTTTAGAAAGATCCCTGGTCCCTGCTCAGATTTTGGTGCAACCCGCCCCTACAAGATCATGACCTAGGGATTCCGGAAGGTTCCTGGTTTTTGGCCCAGATTTTGGTGCCATGCCCCGACGAATTCTGACCTAGGGATTGGGCGGGTTTAGCGAGATTCTCGGTTTTTGGCTCAGATTTTGGGGCAACCCGCCCCTACAGATGTTCGATCGTGACACCCAGTTCAACCTGTCTTCTCCCTTCTGTCTTCTGTCTCCTAACTCCTAACTCCTAACTATGGCTATTAGCACTGCTCGATCGCAATCTTCCTTGCCCCGGTGGCTGACCCGGATTCTCGTTAATCTGCAAAAACGCAGTAAACAATGGCTCCTGTCCGCCAGTGCAATTTTTCTTTTCTTGCTGATCTGGCAAATCATTTGTTCGGGGGATAATCCGCCGCTCCCGCCCCCCACCAAGGTGATTGAAGAAACCTGGGATCTCATTATTGACCCGTTTTTCGATAATGGGGGCACCGATAAGGGCCTGTTCTGGCAAATCTTGGCGAGTTTGCGACGCGTGGCGATCGGATTTTCCCTATCGGCAGTGGTGGGGATTAGTATTGGGGTTTTGATTGGCAGTAATCAACTGCTCTATGGAGCCGTTGATCCAATCTTTCAGGTCTTGCGAACAGTCCCCCCCCTCGCTTGGTTGCCCATCTCATTGGCAGCGTTGCGAGACAATGAACCAGCGGCAATTTTTGTGATTTTCATTACGGCAATTTGGCCGATTATTATCAATACTGCGGTAGGGGTCCAACAGGTGCCCCAGGATTACAAGAATGTCTCACGGGTCTTGCAACTTTCGCGGACGGAATACCTGAGCAATATTTTACTGCCCGCAACGGTTCCCTATGTATTCACCGGGTTACGGATTGGCATCGGTTTATCTTGGCTGGCGATCGTGGCGGCAGAGATGCTCATTGGGGGTGTCGGGATTGGTTTCTTTATTTGGGATGCCTGGAACAGTTCGTTGATTAGCGAGATCATTATTGCCCTGATTTATGTGGGGATTGTTGGCCTCTTGCTGGATAAGGTGGTGGACTTCATTGGCAAACTTTGCACACCGGGAGGACAGCAGTAGTCATGGTGGCGTTTCTTGAAATCGATCACGTTGATAAGATTTTTCCCCTGGCTGACGGGGGCCGCTATGTGGCGATCGAAAACGTTAGCTTTAAGATCAATCAGGGTGAATTTGTCTCCCTGATTGGTCACTCCGGCTGTGGTAAGTCAACCCTGCTGAATATGGTGGCGGGTCTGGAACGTCCGACGGTGGGTGGGGTGATCCTGGAGGGCCGCGAGGTGCGCCAGCCGGGACCCGATCGCATGGTGGTGTTCCAAAACTATTCCCTCCTGCCCTGGAAAACCGTGCGCCAAAACATTGCTCTGGCGGTGAATGCAGTGCTGCGCCACCTCCCCAAGGGCGAACGGCGAGGGGTGATTGAGGAAGCCCTGGATCTGGTCCACCTGCGGCCAGCGGCGGACAAGTACCCAGCCCAGTTGTCCGGGGGGATGAAGCAACGGGTGGCGATCGCACGGGCGTTGGCCTTGCGGCCCAAGGTATTGCTATTGGACGAACCCTTTGGGGCATTGGATGCCCTCACCCGTGGCAACCTGCAAGCCCAATTGATGCAAATTTGTCAGGAATCCCAGGTGACCTGTTTAATGGTGACCCACGATGTGGATGAGGCATTATTGCTGTCCGATCGGGTCGTCATGCTGACCAATGGTCCCAGTGCCCATATTGGCCAAATCCTGACGGTGGACATTCCCCGCCCGCGTCATCGCCTGGAGGTTGTCGAACATCCCAACTACTATAGCCTCCGCAACGATATGGTCTACTTCCTGGATCAGCAGAAGCGGGCCAGTCGTCGCCAGCGTCGGGGACAAGTGATACAGACAGGCACCGGGGCCGCAGCGATACGATCGTCGGCGACCCTTCAGATAGCCACCAGTATGTCTTTAGAGAAAAACAGCCTGGACCTCGGCTTTATCCCCCTCACCGACTGTGCGCCAATCATCGTGGCGCAGGAAAAGGGGTTCTTTGCCCAGCAAGGTCTTGATGTCACTCTCCATCGCAAACCCAATTGGCGGGCGATCGCCCAGGGGGTGGTTAATGGCGAACTGGATGCGGCCCAAATGGTGGCCGGGATGCCCCTCGCCCTCACCCTTGATCCGGAACAGCCATCCCCGATCCCGATCGTCACCGCCTTCACCCTGTCCCGCAATGGCAATGCCATCACCCTTGGTAAGCACTTGCTGGATGCTGGTGTCCGCACCTTAGCGGATTTAAAGACAGAGATCACCCGTGATGCCGAACGTAATTACGGGTTAGGTGTGGTGCATCCGGCCTCGATGCACAACCTGCTCCTGCGCTACTGGCTTGCCGAGGGGGGCATTGACCCCGATTGGGATGTGCGCCTGTCGATTCTGCCCCCCCCCCAAATGGCAGTTCACCTCAAATCGGGCAAACTGGATGGCTATTGTGTGGGGGAACCGTGGAACTCACGGGCGGTGTATGAAGGCACGGGCTATGTGATTGCTACGGACTTGGACCTGTGGGACGGGCATCCGGAAAAAGTGCTAGGGGTGCGCGAAGATTGGGCCAGACGCTATCCCAAAACCCATGTTGCGTTGGTCAAAGCTCTGCTCCAAGCCTGCGAATATTGCGATCGCCGGGAGCATCGCACAGAAATTTTGACCTGGCTCTGCCAACCTCAATATGTCGGTTCGGCGCCGGAGTATACGCAACCGGGCTTTCTGACGGCCTACGATCGCGGGATGGGCGATCCCCCCCAATCCCTCCCGCACTACAACCGCTTTTTCCTGGACCAAGCCAACCGGCCCGATCGCGCAGAAATGCTGTGGATACTGACCCAACTGAGCCGCTGGGGGATAGTCCCCTTCCCCAGCAATTGGTCCGATGTCCTCGATCGCCTGGTGCATCTGGATGTTTTCAACCAAGCTATGCAGGAATTGGGCCATGCGCCGCTTGATCACGAGGGGGCTAGTCCAGGTTCAACCATTCAACTGTTCAGTGGTCCGGCCTTCACCCCCGATCGTCCCCTAGCGTATATCGAATCCTTTGCGATTAAGCATCCTAATGCTGGCCAAAGCATAACCTTTAACTTCCCCACGAGCGAAGTCGCCTAACCCCATGACCCTAGGGGTCTTTTTCTAGAGGCACTTCTCTAGATCCCCTTCTCCAGACGCAGTTGAGTATCCGCATGGTTAAATCAAGTCCTATGCCCACGTTGGAAGACCGTCGCTTGCCCGTACAACCGCCCTTGAAGGCTGATCCCTTCTTAACGATTACCGACCTGTCCAAGGTCTACCCCACCCCACAGGGTCCCTATCCCGTCCTAGACCGCATTAACCTGACCATCTATGAGGGGGAGTTTGTTTGCCTGATCGGCCACTCCGGCTGTGGCAAAACCACCTTATTGAACATGGTTTCCGGCTTTGCCAAACCCACTGAAGGTGAAGTGCGCCTGCAAACCAAACGCATTACCCGCCCCGGTCGCGATCGCATGGTGGTGTTCCAAAACTACGCCTTACTGCCCTGGAAAACCGCCTTTGACAATGTCTATCTAGCGGTCAATGCTGCCTTCCCCAACCAATCGAAGGCTGAAAAAAAGGCGATCGTGCGGGAACATCTCGACATGGTGGGCCTGACCGAAGCCGCCCATAAATTTCCCCATCAATTGTCGGGAGGGATGAAACAACGGGTGGCGATCGCCCGTGCCCTGGCCATTCGGCCCCAGGTTTTGATTTTGGACGAACCCTTTGGCGCACTCGATGCGATTACCAAAGAAGAACTCCAGGAAGAATTGCTCACAATCTGGCGGGAACATCGCACCACGGTGTTAATGATTACCCACGATATTGACGAGGCCCTCTTCCTCGCCGATCGCTTGGTGATGATGACCAACGGTCCCGCTGCTCGCATTGGGGAAATTCTAGAGATTCCCTTTGCGCGGCCCCGCATCCGATCGCAAATCAGCGAAGATCCCCACTATTACGAACTGCGCAATTATGCGCTCGATTTCCTCTATCGACGCTTTGCCCACGACGATGTGGACTAGACAATGTGGATGATGGATGGATTCATTAGATTAATTGATCAATTGGCCATGAATTCGTAGGGGCGGGTTTCGCTGAAATTTTCCTCGGTAACCAATCACCTTGGTAAACCCGCCCTTCCACGGGATTGGGTGTGTTCTTAACCTGCCCCTACCATCCAACCCCAACCAGGCAGGTTTATCACAATGTCGTTTTCCCCGCCAATGTTCAGGGGGCGGATTCATGGGAATGGTCGTTTTCCTCCCAACCCCCAAGGGGGCAGGTTCATAGGGATGGTCATTTCCCCCCAAATCTGTCGGGCAACCTGCCCCTACAAGTGATTGGTTACCGGTTTGAATTTTGAATTTTGAATTTTGAATTCCCGTGTCTAAATCCATTAAAACCCTCTGTCCCTATTGCGGGGTCGGTTGTGGCCTAGAGGTGGTGCTGAACCCATCGGATCAGGCGACTCCCCCCCTGCCCAAGGTTAAAGGCGATCGCGCCCATCCCTCTAGTCAGGGCTATGTGTGTGTGAAAGGGGCCACTGTCGCGGAAAGCCTCGATCGCGATCGTCTGCTCTACCCAATGGGCCGCGATCGCCTGGATCAACCGTTTCAACGCCTGACGTGGGATGAGGCCATCGATCGCCTGGTCGATCGCCTGCAACAGGTGATGACAACGGCTGGTCCGGATGCAATTTGTATGTACGGATCTGGTCAGTTTCAAACGGAAGATTACTACGTGGCCCAGAAGTTGCTGCGGGGATGTCTAGGCACCAATAACTTTGACTCTAACTCGCGGCTGTGTATGTCCTCGGCGGTGGCGGGTTATCAACGCAGCTTGGGATCGGATGGTCCTCCCTGCTGTTATGAGGATCTGGAGTTAACCGACTGTGCAATCTGGATTGGCACCAATGCCGCCGAATGTCACCCGATCGTCTTTAACCGGTTTCTGCGCTATCGCAAGCAAAATCCCCAGGTCAAAATGATCGTGATCGATCCGCGCCGAACCCAAACGGCAGAAGCAGCCGATTTACATTTGGCGATCGCACCCGGTACGGATATCGATCTGCTCAACAGCATCGCCTACCTGCTCTGGTCCTGGCAGGTCGTCGATCGCCCCTTTATCACTGCCCACACCCACAACTTTGCCGCCTTTGAAGCCCTGATCCAGTCCTATTCCCCCACCAAGATCGCGCCGCGCTGTGGGTTAACCGTTGCGGAAATCGAGCAGGCCGCTCGCTATTGGGCCGATTCCCAACGGGTGCTGTCCCTCTGGTCGATGGGGGTGAACCAATCCAGCGAAGGCACCGCAAAGGTCCAGACGATCATCAATTTGCACCTGATGACTGGACAGATTGGCAAGCCAGGAGCGGGTCCCTTCTCCCTGACGGGCCAACCCAATGCGATGGGGGGCCGGGAAGCTGGGGGGTTAGCCAAGCTATTGCCGGGCTATCGAGCGGTCACGAATGCGCGCGATCGTGCCGAAGTCGAGCAATTCTGGCAGGTCCCGGCGGGTCGCATCCCGGCCCACCCAGGACGCACTGCTTGGGACATCATTACGGGGCTGGAAATGGGAGAGGTCCAATTGCTCTGGATCGCGGCGACCAACCCGGCAGTGAGTTTACCCGATCTGGAGCGGGTTAAGGCCGCATTAGCGCGATCGCCCTTCACGGTCTACCAGGATGCCTACTATCCTACGGAAACCACCGCCTACGCCCATCTCCTATTGCCCGCCGCCCAGTGGGGCGAAAAAACCGGGACGATGACCAACTCTGAGCGCAGGGTCACCCTGGCCCAAGCCTGGCGATCGCCGCCAGGGGAAGCCAAGGCCGACTGGGAGATTTTTGCCGAAGTGGGCCGCCGCCTGGGGTTTGCTCACCAGTTCCGGTTTACGACCCCGGCAGAGGTCCATGCTGAATTTGTGCAACTCACCCGCGATCGCGTCTGTGACATGAGCGGCATGAGTCATGAACGCCTACAACAGGGACCGCTGCAATGGCCCTGTCCCGCTGAGGATACCCAGGCCGCAGGGAACAGCCAGTTAACGGCCAAACGCTTGTATTTAGATCGCCGCTTTGCGACCCCCGATGGCCGTGCCCTGTTTGCGCCGTACCACAGCCGCGGACTGGCCGAGCCGCCCGATCCCGCCTATCCCTGGGTGCTGACCACGGGTCGCCTCTATGGCCACTGGCACACCCAAACCCGCACCGGGCGCATTGCCAAAATTACTAAAATGCATCCCCACCCCTTCTTGGAAATCCATCCCCGTGATGCCGAAAAGTTAGGGATTGCCGAGGGGGGCTGGGTGGAAGTGCGATCGCGCCGGGGGATGGCCCGTTTGCCCGTAAAGATAACTGGTGCGATCGCCCGTGGGACGGTCTTTATGCCCATGCACTGGGGTGCCCTCTGGGCTGATCAGGCTGAAGCCAATGCCCTCACCCATCCGGCAGCCTGCCCCCATTCCCAGGAACCGGAGGTGAAAGCCTGTGCCGTCCACCTGAGTCCCCTAGTCCCCCCCAGGCAACGCTGACGGAGCCAAGCGTTGAGCCGGAGCGAGTCCCCGCTGGGGCCAGTTCCCCCTCATTGCCGCACCGCTGGCGGTGAGTCCGTAGCCGTCGTTGCCGTGGTCCGGGAGGTTTCCGGCTGAGTTTTCGGCATCACTGGGGCTGATTCAGGTGTCCCGTGGCTAAGCTGAGCGTTGATGAAGAGCGGGAGCGAAACCGCCAAGGTGGAGGCTACCAGCACACCCACGACCACCTTCAGCCGTTTGATCCGGCGTTCGTGTTGAAAGCGGATTTCCAAGCGTTGCCGAAATGCCTCGATTTTCCTCAATTCTTCCGTATTCATAAGCACTCCTTGCTACGTCCCCTGTGTTAGCTAACCTCCGTAGTGACAGCGCCCTGTTTACCACCAGCCGGGTAACGTGCCTTCTGCCCTGGGTGATGCAGTGTCGTCATCGCGGGGATGGGTCCCCCATGCTGCCCTAATATCTAGAGTATTCCCTGGACCATCTGCTCTCTCTATGCACATTCTAAAAAAAAATGGAGGAAGCGTAGCGTAAAATACGATTTACCTTTGCAAAAGGTAGCCTAGAAGACAGATTTAGTTTAATTTAATCTATCTAAAAAATAGTTGATCAGGGTGGCGGGCGGGCAGGGGAAAGGGCGACAGGGAGCGGATGCGCCGTCGGGAACCCCGATCGCCCTCGTGCAATTCTCACCCCACGCTTAGTGTTAGGTTTTGATGACAATGTTTTTTAACTTTGAGGCCGAATTTGTCGAATCGTTACGGTGTATTCCCATGCAGGTACGCTACAAGCTGGATACCTGTGGGGTGAAGCTCAAACTTCAGCATTGGCACCAATTGAGTTCGGAGGTTCGCCAACAATTGGTGGTCCTTCCCTGCGATACGCCGGACACGATCGCCGCCTATCGCCACCAACTTCAGCAGTGGGTCACCGAGGTCACTGGAGCACCCGCAGGCGAATTTGCGATCGACCCCCACCCAGCCTGGTTACAAGCCGAGACGGTACCGGACAGTGTGCAAGCCAAGGCGGCAGAATTCCAGGTGACGATCGCCCCCGGCCAATGGGCCAGTCTCATGCCCCTGCAACGGTTTGCCCTGATCAAACTCAGTCGTTCTAGCCATGAAAATCGCAACTTCTGGCCCGCTCTGCAAGAATTCCAACTGGTGGTCTGTCAGCCCTAAACTTGAGAGTTGCAGATAAACGCTAAGATCCTTCGACCTGCTCAGGGTGATCGGGGCTATCCGCTTCTCCTAGGGAGACGCTACGCGAACGGGCTGAGCCAGTCGAGAGCAATAGTCTCCAGTCGAGAGCAATAATCTTAAGCTTGACCGGCCCCTAGCCTGAGCGTGAAAGGGACGATCGCGAGTTGATGGACAACCCTGCCCTCGCCAGAGAATCCGTTAACATTTATTGATGTTGAGGGCCAAGCTCAGGTGATGCCGAGGCTGGGAACCCCTGCTTGAGGGGCTAGCTCGGTATTGCGGCTGGCCATCAGTCGGCAGGTTAGCAAGGAGAGAGATGCGTTACCGTTGGCGATTACCCCGGATCACTCGGATCACTCGGATGCCCGTGTGGCGGTCCCCCCGTTGGGGGGTCATGCTGTGGGCTGCCGTTTTGGGCTGTTGGCTTACCTGGGGTGTGTTCCCTAGCCTAATTCCGGGGAGTGTCCCGATCGTCCGTGCCCAAACCGTTCCTTCCCTGGGCAGCCCAACGCCTGCACCCGCTGCGGATACCGCCCCGGCCCTGTCCTCCCCTCGGCCCGCGCTATTGCCGTCGGGTCTGAGCTTGCCGCCCGAATTCGATCGCCTCCTAACCCCGCAAGCCTCTACCCACCAAGCGCCGGTGGGACTGGATGGCCAACCCCTGTTTCAAGTGGCAGCCCCGGCGATCGATGCAGTAACCAGCGGGGACGCAGAAGTTCTCTCGGTCCAGGCACGGGTGCAGTTAATCGAGTCGCGCTTGAAGCGGATTGCCACCCGTGGGTTTGATCCTAATACCTTAGACGTGAAAATTACCTGGGAAAATCAGCAGCCCGTGTTGGTGGTGCACACGGTTGCCGATGGGCGGACCTACCAGGATACGTTGCTCACGGTGACCGATCTGGATGCCCAGTTGCACGAAACCGACATGGAAACCCTGGCCCAGGAATGGGCCGCGACGGTGGAAACAGCCCTGCTACGCTTTCAGCGGGAACGGCAACCCGAATTTTTACAGCGACAACTCATGGTCGCGGGTGGCATCCTGGCGATCGCGGCTTGCTTGAGTTTGCTTCTGCGCTATTGGCAGCATCGCCTCGATCGCCAATCGGAGCATTTGACCACTGCTGCCCAGGCCCAAACCACCCAGTTAACCACCTCCCCCAGGGATGCCTCGCCCCAGGTCACCACCGCCCTGATTCAGCAACAACTGCTCACCCGCCAGCAACGCAATGCGATCGCGATTCAGAAGCTGCTCGTCCTGATCGGGCAAGTGGGGATCTGGAGCAGCAGCGGGTTGCTGATCTTGGGCCTGTTCCCCTATACCCGTTGGTTGCAGCCCCTCCTGTTGCGCCTGATCAATATTCCGGGGCGACTGTTGGCGATCGCAGTCCTGTTCTACCTGCTGATGCGCTTGACGGCCCTGCTGGTTGATCGCTTCTTTCGCTTCTTGCAGGACGGTCCCGAATGGTCACCGGAACAATCTCAACGCCGTGCCCTGCGGTTTTCCACCTTTGCCAGTGTCTTGAAGGGGGTTGCCGTTGCCCTCCTGGCCATGATTGGCGCGATCGTCGGGTTGTCGAGTGTGGGCTTGAAGGTGGCTCCCCTGCTGGCCGGGGCTGGGATTGTAGGGTTAGGGATTTCCCTGGCGGCCCAAAACCTGATCCGGGACATCATCAACGGTTGTTTGATCCTCTTGGAAGATCAGTATGGGGTCGGCGATGTGATTCGCGTGGGGGAGGTATCCGGCCTAGTGGAGTATATGGGCCTGCGCATGACCCAACTGCGGGATACCGATGGACGGCTGATTACCGTGCCCAATAGTTCGATTACGATCGTCCAAAACCTGACAAAGGAATGGTCGCGGGTTGACCTAATGATTACCGTGGCGCTCAGTGCTGATCTAAATAAAGCCTTGGAGGTCATCCCAGCAGTGGCCCAAGAGATGCGATCGACCTATCCCTGGCAAGCCTTAATTCTCGATACGCCCCAACTGTTGGGGGTGGAGCAACTGGATCATGCCGGGGCAACAATCCGGCTCTGGATTAAGACCCTGCCTTTGAAGCAGTGGGAAGTGGCGCGGGAATATCGGCGGCGGCTCAAGTTAGCTTTCGATCGCGAAGGGATTGCGATCGGCATACCGCAACAGTCGGTCTGGTTCCACAGCAGCCTTTCACCCCTGTCACCCGATCGGATGAACCAGCCAGAGGAAGCCTTAGCCAGGACCCCCACCTAAGCTAGGAAGCATAATTAGACCATACAGGAAGACCTTTAATATTTTTTAATATTCTCTAAACTAGAACATAGGTCTTGGCGATCGGGTCACCCATCCTCCCGATCACTGCCAGTGGAGCTACCTATGCTGTTTTCTGAGAGGGTCAATCACCATGACGATCGGCCAGCGATTTCAGTCCAACGTGCCCAACCGTCCCTGGATCATTGTGGGGAGCCTCCTAACCCTCGCGATTTTGGGGGTGGGGATGACCCGCATCTTGCCCCTACTGCAAGCGCAACGGCAGGAACCCGTGGTTGAGGTAACGCCCCTGCCCCAGCGGGTAACGGTAGCTGCCTTGGGGCGCCTTGAACCCCAAAACGAGGTGATCCGGGTGAGTGGCCCCACCGGGGAACGGATTGGGCAGCTACGGGTGGCCAAGGGCGATCTGGTACAAGCAGGCCAGGTGATTGCGGTGTTGGAAAGCTATAACGAACGGTTGGCGGAACGAAATCTCAGCGCCAGCCAACTGGCAGAGGCGGAACGGCGGCTTCAAGCGGAAACCCAATTCCGGCAGGCCCAAGTCCAAGAGGCAAAGACCCGGATTCAACAGGTGGCCCAACCGAAGGCATTTGAAGTGGAGGCGCAACAGGCGCGGGTGCGGGAATTGGAGGCGAATTTAGCCCTAGCCCAGGCCGATCGCGATCGCGCTGCCAATCTGCACCGGGAAGGGGCGATCGCCCAGCAGGAACTCGATCGCCAGGAAACTGAGGTGCGGCGGATCGAAGAACAATTGCGCAATGCGCGATCGACCCTAGTGCAACTGCGCGAAGCCCGCCAGATGGATACCCAAAATGCCCAGGCCCAACTCCAAGTTGCCCAGGCCAATCTGCCCCTGGCCCAAGTGCAAACAGCGGTGGAGTCGGCTCGCCAAAACCTGAGACTGGCGGAAGCGCGTCTCGATCGCACCCTGATCCGGGCACCGGAAGCAGGCCGAGTCCTGCGGGTGCTGACCAAGGCAGGGGAAGCGATCGGCAATACCGGTATTGTGGATCTGGGCGATACCCGGCAAATGCACGTGGTAGCGGAGGTCTATGAAACTGATGTCAGCCTGGTCAAAGTGGGGCAACGGGCCACGATCACCAGCCGCAATGGGGCCTTCCCCGGCAGCTTAACGGGCGAAGTGATCGAAGTCGGTTGGCAGGTGTTTAAGAACGATGTCCTGGACGATGATCCAGCGGCCAATGCCGATGCCCGCGTGGTGGAAGTGAAGGTGCGGCTGGACAATAGCCAACCCGTGGAGGCCCTGACTAATTTGCAGGTAGACGTGAAGATCGACGTGTCGTGAGCATCGGACTATGGGAATTGAGTCATGGGAATTGAGTCATGGAAATTGGGGCATGGGAATTGGGTCATGAGCATCAGGTGATGAGAATCGGACTATGAGAATCGGGCTATGAGAACACCCCTGGCTTGGCTGAATTTGGTGCATGAGAAAACCCGCCTACTGGTGGCGATCGCGGGGGTGGCCTTTGCCGTGATGATTATCTTCATGAATCTGGGGTTCCTCGGTGCCTTGGGAACCGCTGCCAGTGCCATTTACACCAAACTCAATGCCGATATTGTCCTCAGTTCGCCCAAAACCCTGGAAATTGGTTCCAGCAAACCCTTTCCCTTACAGCGACTCTACCAGGCAGCGGGGATTGAGGGGGTGGAGCGCGCCATGCCCCTATACCTAGGGATCACCCTCTGGCGCAACGCTGAAACCCGGAAGATGCGGGCGATTTTCGTCTACGGCTTTAATCCCAACGATCCCGCCTTCCTACTGCCGGAACTGCAAACCCCAGAACTGCAAGCCGCCCTGCAACGCCCCAACACTGTCCTGATCGACAGGCGTTCCCGCCCGGAATTTGGCCCCACCGCGATCGGTACTGAAACCGAACTCGATCGCCGTGCCGCCACGATCGGGGGCCACTACGAACTGGGGGGCGGCTTCTCCGCCGACGGCACCCTGATCATGAGCGACCAGAACTTTCGCCGCTACTTTCACCCTCGCCCGTTAGATCTGATTGACTATGGTTTGATTCAACTCAAACCGGGGGCGGATGCCGATCGCGTTGCCGAAAAACTGCGACAAATCCTGCCTGCCGATGTGCGCGTCTTCACCCGCCAGGAAATCATGGACCGCGATCGCACCTTTTGGATTGTCACCACCTCCACCGGCTTTATCTTCGGCATGGGCGTTGTCGTCTCCCTGATCGTCGGCACCGTGATTGTTTACCAAATTTTGTATACCGATATCACCAGCCACCGCGTCCAATATGCCACCCTCAAAGCAATGGGCTATCGTAACACCTTCCTCTTTGGGCTGGTCCTGCAAGAAGCCCTCATCCTTGCCTGCCTGGGTTATATCCCCGGTTTTGCCATTTCCCTGGGCCTTTACGACATGGCCTACAAAGCTACCGCTGGCACCCTCCCGATCGTGATGGACAGCCAACGCGCCCTCCTCGTCTTCCTCCTCACCCTGGGGATGTGTACCGTCTCCGGCCTCATCTCCGTCCAAAAAGCCATCTCCACCGATCCCGCTGAGGTTTATTAGACTGGACTGACAGCCGCGACGGCTATCCCACAAGAAAAAGTTGTTACTAGAATTTTGAATTTTGCATACTGAAGTGACAGCCGCGACGGCTATTCCACAAGAAGAAATTGTTACTAGAATTTTGAATTTTGAACTTTGAATTGTAACGCCCATGTTCCCTCCCCGCTATACCTTCCTGGCCTGGTTTAATCTCACCCACGAACCCCGTCGGTTGGTGACAGCTTTGGCAGGGGTGGCATTTGCGGTGCTACTGATGTTTATTTTTCTGGGATTTAAGAATGCCCTCTACGATAGCCAAATCCAACTGATTAAGATCCTGAATGCCGATATCGTCGTCATCAATAGCATTAAGGACAATATGTTTGTGCCGGAGCAATTTGCCCTGCGGCGGCTCTACCAAGCCCGTGCCTTTGAAGGGGTAGAAGCGGCCTATCCCCTCTATACCAATACGGCTGACTGGAAAAATCCGATCACTAAAGAGATTCGGCCCCTGCGAGTGTTAGCCTTTAATCCCCATGATCCGGTCCTGCTGGTGCCCGGCGTGCTGGAAAATTTGGATGCCCTGCAATTACCGTGGACGGTTCTGATTGATGAACAAGCTCGCCCAGAGGTTGGCCCCAAGCAGGCGGGAATTGTCACCGAATTAATGGAGCAACAGGTGCGCGTGGTGGGAACCTTTAGCATCGGCACCGATTTTGCGGCGGGCAATGGCAACGTGATCATGAGTGATCAAAACTTCTTGCGCTATTTTGCGCGGCTGGGGCCAGAGGAGGACAGTCGGACTTTGAATACGGTTGATGTTGGCCTCATTAAGGTCACACCGGGTACGGATGTCGCGGCTCTAGTTAATACCCTTCGGGAACAATTGCCCAAGGACGTGCGAGTGTTGACGAAGGCTGAATTTGCCCAACAGGAACTTACCTATTGGCAGCAAAATACCAATATTGGCTTTGTGTTTGGTCTCCTCACCTCCATGAGTTTTGTAGTCGGGATTATTCTTGTTTATCAGATTCTCTACACCGATGTGGCGGATCACTGGGCGGAATATGCCACCCTTAAGGCAATGGGCTATTCGCGGCTCCATCTGTTGGGGGTGGTGATGCAAGAGGCGGTGATTCTAGCGGTTTTGGGATTTATTCCGGGGACGATTGTTAGCCTGGGTCTCTATGATTTAGCGAGTGATGCAACCGGCCTCTTGATGCAAATGACACCGGAGCGATCGCTCCATATTTTTCTGATTACCCTAGTCATGTGTTTAATTTCCGGCATGATTGCCGTGCGGAAAGTACTACAGACTGATCCAGCGGAGGTATTTGGTTAATGAACAGTACAATGCTCATGGATGAGAGCAAGGCAACGGCTGGGGCTACGATCGCCGTGGACGAACACGTCGTTAAAATTCGCAACCTTAATCACTACTTTGGACGCGGTGATCTGGCGAAACAAGTCCTCTACGATATCAACCTGGATCTCCCCCAAGGCCAAATTGTGATTATGACGGGACCCTCAGGTTCCGGTAAGACCACGTTGTTAAGTTTAATTGGGGGATTACGCACGGCCCAAGCGGGCAGTTTGCAGGTCCTAGGACAGGAATTGGTGGGTTTAAATAAATCCCAACTGGTGGGCGTGCGACGCAATATCGGCTTTATTTTCCAAATGCACAATCTGTTTGAGTCGCTGACGGCTTCCCAGAATGTGGAAATGGCTGTAGAACTGTTTAAGCACTGGCGCGACAAACGGCAAAAAGCGGTGGAGGTGCTTACCCAGGTGGGTCTTGCCGATCGGGTGGACTATAAGCCCCATAATCTTTCTGGCGGTCAAAAACAACGGGTCGCGATCGCCCGTGCCCTGGTGAACCAACCCGCCCTGATCCTGGCCGATGAACCGACCGCCGCCCTGGATAAAAAATCCGGTCGCGACGTGGTGATGCTGATGCAACGTCTCGCCAAGGAGGAGGGGCGCACGATCCTGATGGTCACCCACGATAACCGCATTCTGGATGTGGCCGATCGTATTATTAACCTCATCGACGGTCGCCTGGAATCGGACGAAACCCTCGATCATTTTGTCGCCACCCATGATCCCAAGAACCTCGATCGGCGCATGTTTATGATGTGAGGATTTATGATGTGAGGATTGAGGGCACGATACGAGGATTACAAAGATACCAAGATTACAAATAGGGCCGTGCTAGGCAGAAACTGGCAATCGTCTTGGCATCGATCGCGTCACCGGCGAGGATCGCCTTTTCCAGATCGGCAGGGGACATCAGCACCACTTCGATATCCTCGTCAAGATCTTGTTCTGGAGGAGCATCGAGGGCGTGTAACTCCTGGGCCAGATAGGCATAGATAAACTCATCGGAATATCCCGGCGCAAGGGGAAATTTGCCCAGCATTTGCCAGCGATCGGCATGGTAGCCTGTCTCCTCCTCCAGTTCGCGCTGAATCGTCACCAGGGGGTTTTCATGGGGTTCCACCGTCCCCGCCGGAAACTCCAGCAGCCGACCACAGACAGCGAAACGATATTGCCGGACCAGGACCAGTTGCCCCGCCGCCGTCACGGGCACCGCCAGGGCACCCCCCGGATGGCGAATGCACTCCCAATCCCCGATCGCCCCATTGGGCAACCGTAAACGCGAAACTTCAAAGTTAAACTTACGCCCTTGGTAGGACAGCAATGATTTCAAGTGTTGGGGCAGTTCTTGACCTGGGGACATGGCTTTCAACGATCGGGCCTAGGGAAACAGAAAAGGTAGGGATAGTCTATCAGTAAACCTAGCCAGTACCACCGAGTGGTCTATCTTCCCTAAAATGGGGACTTTTCGGTTAGTGTCAAGTCTGCGAGTCCAACACGTTCAACCGCTTTGGGTGGCGCACTGGGTTGATCCAAGCTATAAAATCAAGCTTGATAGCCCCCTAGCCCTGCCTCCAACTTATTAGCGAGGGTAGTCGTGCATTCTAATGGAGTCAGCCACGGAAAACTGGGAGTTCCAGCCTGTGATTACCATTCCTATGCATTACTACCTTAGCGAGTATGACGTTTGAGGACCGCTAGATTCTTCTTTTCATCCTTAACAATGAGTTCAAAATGAGACTTAATCGGCTCCAACTCCAGCCAGCCAGCAATGCCTACCCAATCCACCAGGTATTCAATTTGCCCGCCCTGATCGTCAAACGTTGCTTCCACCACATAGGTCGGGATCTGCCGTTCTAATTTCGCCGCCAAAGCTTGGGGGTTGACCTTGCCGTCGAGGTTGATCGTGCGATCGTGAAAAAATCCAAGGGTACCGGTTTGAATCGCCCCTACCCACGTCGATGTCTCAACATTCTCTTCCACCCAGTTGATCACTTGAAAATGTTCATGGGTAGTTCCCAGTTTATAGATTCGGAAATTTAATAACAAAATCAACATCAGTAATGCTAGGCCCCCATAGGGCAGTAGCCGCTGCCCCCATCCTCCAGCTAACCACGCCTGGTAGCCTCCCCCTAAAATAGCTACAGTAAACAGCGCAAAAAAAGGCGAAAGGGGAAACAGGTAACGACTAACAAAGTGGGGCGCACCAAACAGGAAGCCGTAGTAGAAAATCAGGAAAACACCATAGGTTCCAACCACATAAAAAGCAAGCCGTTCCTGGGGCCGCATCAGCCGCGCTCCGGCAAACCCCAGCAGAATTAGATAAGCAATGATCGCCAGCGAAGTGACAATCACTACCCAGGGAACCCGCTCCAGTACCGAGGGGATGGCAAGAACAATGCTGGCGTACTCAAACAACTTACTGGGTAATTCCAGCACATTATTCCCAAAGCTTGCTGAGGCTGATTGGGCAGTACCACTAATAGGGACAATGCTGCCAAAGTTAATCTTGTTGTAGGCTAACCACGGACTCACGACGGCCAGTGAGGTGAGGCCCATCATCACCGACTCGCCAAAACGGCGGGGCAATTCAGCCCGATAGGCTGAAAAAATTAACCCCAATAGGGTGTGCCAACCGGTAATTGCCGCAACCAGGAAAACCGCATCATTACGCGACCAAAATGTCAGCCCTAATAGGGCACCGAGTTTAAGCGCAAACCCGATATCCAATTGGGTAATGGGCGGCTGGCGCTCATGCTGATACCAGACATAAACTGATAGCAAAACCATTAGGCTATACAGCCCGGTTTCCAAGCAATTCATGCTATGGGGAACAACGATCGCATTGGCATACCATAGCCCCGTTGTGAGGGCAGCCATTTCCCTGGCATTTTCCCGTCCATTCAGGACTGCGTTGGCTAGCAAAAATAACAGACCCGCCGCAGCTAGACTAAACCCTATCTGCAAGATGAGTGCAATCACGACTCCCCCTGTCTTATCCCCACCCACTAACCAAAATCCGATCGCTTGGATGAGGGTGAACAGGGGCTGGGTACCATTCGTTGCGATCGTACCATCGGCAATACTCATCCCCCGCCCCAAACCGATATTACGGGCGATCGTCAACATCAAATAGCCGTCCTCAGTCGGGAACTGACGCAACAGGCGCTCTGGACTAAATAAGGGAGCCAGACGTGAGAGCAGACCAATGGCCATCAGACTAGCGACAAAAAACGGGAGAAGTTTGGTTGAACGCTTCATTTCCGAGAAATTCCCAAATCAATACGGCCAATAAAATGAGTACGGCTTAATGCGGCCCATCCCTAAAGTCTGTTATGAGTTGAATGAATACCGAAAATTGGCTAAGGACCGAACGACTGACTAACGATCTAGCCTAACGAATATCTGGCAAGCCTGAACCCAGGATTAGGTGTGGGGTTAGAGTATGATAATTTTAAAAATGCAGTCAAATCGGAAGTAAGGGACTAGGGTATTATACCTTCCCACTTCCTAGCAATGGAGATAAAGAGTCAGGATGACACAAAAAGGGGTTACAGTTTGGTTCACAGGCTTGAGTGGAGCCGGGAAGACAACCATTAGCCATGCGCTAGCTGAGTGGCTGAAGGCCCAAGCAATTAAGTTTGAGGTCCTGGATGGTGACATCGTGCGCCAGAACCTCACGAAGGGATTAGGGTTTAGCAAGGAAGATCGCGATGAAAACATTCGCCGCATTGGCTTTGTCGCGCACCTGCTGACGCGCAACGATGTGCTGGTACTGGTGTCGGCGATTTCGCCCTATCGTGAAATTCGGGACGAAGTGCGCCAGCGGATTGGCAATTTTGTCGAGGTCTACGTCAACGCCCCGTTGCAAGTCTGTGAATCACGGGATGTCAAAGGACTCTACCAAAAGGCACGGGCAGGCGAGATCAAGGCATTTACGGGCATCGATGACCCCTATGAAGCTCCCCTGCACCCAGAGATCGAGTGCCGCACGGATCAGGAAACCTTGACCGAGAGCTTGACGAAGGTGATCACAACCCTGCAAAAGCTGGGCTATTTGCCAGAAACGATCGCCCTCCCAACCTAGTCGTCTGTTAGTCCTAAACTTGGGAGTGGTAGATAAACGCGAAGATCCTTCGACCAGTTCAGGATGACCCTTCGACCGAAGCTCTCAGGATGACCCTTCGACCGAGCTTCAGGGTGATCGGGGTTATCTGTTTCTCCTAGAGAGACGCTACGCGAACGGGCTGAGCCAGTCGAGAGCACTAATCTTCAGCTTGACAGATCCCTAGTACAGTAAACATAAAGTTTCGCAACGTTTCTCCCGCGGAGACGCTACGCGAACGTAGTAACGACTTCAGTCGTTCCAGGCTAAAGCCTGCCCTACAAGCGTTGCAGAATTTCCTTGTCGATCTACTCGTCGTCTCATTAGCGAGTCGGTTCACTAGATCGAAGCTCACTAGATCGAAAAAGATTTGTGGGGTGGGCATCCTGCCTGCCCCTGCAACAGCCAAGTCTTCGATAGACTCAGACGGCTATCCCACCCTCAATCTCATATCCACCTCAGATCAATCTCATCGGTATTGGTATAGGACACTTGGGGTGCGGCTACTCCGAGGCGAGGATGGCCTCATACTGCCCGATCGTAATGCGGCTGCTGTTATAGAGGGTTTCCGCAATCTCCGTCAGGGTCATCACCGCATGGGCACGGTAGCCTGCGGCCTGGAGGCGCTCCTTCACCCCCCGCTCATGGTCGATGAGGACCACAATATCATTGACCAGAAGACCTGTTGATTGCAGCTTTTGGGCACCCTCGATCGCACTTTTGCCGCTGATCAAAATGTCATCCACCACGACGATCGTTTCCCCCGGTTGAAAGTGACCTTCTACCATGCGGCGGGTGCCGTGGGCCTTGACCTCCTTGCGGGGATAGATCATGGGATGGTGCAGGTGGAGAGCTAAGCCCGTGGCGATCGGCAGGGAGCCGTAGGGAATGCCGGCGATGCGATCGAACTGGAGGGGTTTGATGAGGGTCGCGTAGGCGGTGACCACCTGGTGGAAAATTTGGGGTTGGGAAATGATTTTGCGCAGATCGATATAGTAGGGGAAGGTCGCCCCCGATGCTTGTACATACTCACCAAACAAGATGCAGCCAATGTCGTATAGTTGCAGGATCAAATCCTGGTGGGGTTGGGGGTTGACCAGACAGACATCCGGTAGCCAGACCTGGCAACTGGGCGAGTTGTGCGATCGCTGCGCTCGTACTTGATTCACCGCCTGTCGAAAGTCCTGAATCGTCGCCTGGGCCATCGGTTCCAGCAACAGATCCGGGGGAATCGAGAGCAACAGGTTATCCCCATTGGCATCCAAACCGAGGACTAGACCTTGCATCCAGTCGGTATCCCCAGCCCGCCAGCGATCGAGGCAATCGGTCCCCGTAGAGAGAATCAACCGTTCCGGGGCGATCGCCCGTACCTGTTCCAACTGGGCCGGGGCCAGGGTTGTCATCTCTAGGCCCAACTGCTCCGGTGGCCCCCAGTTTTGGGCTGCCTGCACTAGGTGGCGATAAAACGGCTGCTCCGGCTGGGGAAAGGTTTGCAAAATGGCTGCTGAGGGATTGGTCGTCACACAGAGGATAAAAACCGCCTTGTCCGGATAGAGCAGAAACGGAGCCACCAGATCCTGTCCAGCGTAGGGACTGAGGGTGACCGCATCCACCTGCCAGGTTTCAAACACCGTACTGGCGAAGAGGGTACTGGTTTCCAGATCGGCGTATTTAGCATCCAGGATCGTGGGAAGGTGGGGGGGGATGGCTTGGAGAACGGCTTGCAACAGGTCTAGTCCGGCAGCCCCCCAGGCTTGGTAATACCCCAGGGAGAGCCGATAGGCACAAACCCAGTCGGCGGATTGGGCGATCGCGGCTAATAGCCAATCTCGCACCGTCGCCAGGGAATCGATCACCGTGGGATCTGGCCGTAGACCCTCTAGATCGGGATCAAGCTCCAAACACAATAAGGTCTGGTTGGTTGCGATCGCCTGATTCAGTTTTTGGTAAAAATCCATCAGCCTTTGCTTGCCCTTGCCTAATGTGCAGTCTTCCCATGAATATATTGTCCGCTATTGTCTGCGATTGTCCGCGATGTAATCCTCCGTGAGGCAAGCCGTTATGAAGCAACCTCCGCACGGTTACGGCTGGATGGGGTTAGCTGTCCCCCAATCATGTGGCCCAGGGTGGCGATCGTGACCTCGGCAGCGTCTAGGGGAGCCGAAACTTGCCCCCCGCAGAAGACCAGAATGCGATCGCTGTACTGCACAATTTCATCCAAATCGGCAGAGGTGAACACAATCGCCGTTCCCGTTTGGCAGCGCGCTAGCAACTGTTGCCATACCCAGAGGGCGGAGTCCAGATCGAGGCCACGGGTCGGCTGCTCCATTAACAGTAAATTCAAAGGCTGGGGTAACAGGGCCAGTTGGGTGCGTTGTTGATTGCCCCCCGACAGGGTTTCCACCAGGGTACTGGGCCGTCCCCGAATCTGGAAGCGGGCGATCGCGTCTTGAGCAGTGGCTAGGGCTTGCCGCCAGTTCACCCACCACCGCCGTGAAGCGGCCCGTAGGGCGACGTGTTCCTGAATCGATAGTCCGGCAATTAACCCCTCCTGGAGGCGATCGGCGGGCAAAAAGCCGACCCCGGCCTGCTGATAATCCCGGTAGGAACGTCGTGTGAGATCGGTGCCATTGACCCATACGGTGCCGGCTTGCGCGGCCAATAATCCTGCACAGAGCCGCAACAGCGATCGCTGGCCACTGCCCTCTAAACCGGCTAGCCCAATGACCTCGCCGGGATAGATCGACAGGTCATCGATCCGCAGGGCGAGGGGTGGGTCCTGCCAAAATACGTCGCGTAAGTGGAGGCTGGCTTGGGTGGTTCGCCCCTGAAAGGCTGGTTTGGGGCTGGGTGGGGCTAACTCATGCCCAAACATCAGGTGTACCAAGTCAGCCGTGGCACAGGGCAGGGGCCGGGAGCCAACGACTCGCCCTTGGCGCATGACGGTAATACTGTGGCAGAGTTGCTGCACATCCTCCAGCTTGTGGGAAACCAGGATCAGCGATCGTCCGGTTTTGGCGAGTTCTCGGATGGCTGTAAACAGAGCTTGTTTTTGGCTGGCGGAGATCCCGGTGGTCGGCTCGTCCAGGATCAGGGTTTGTACGCCCAAGGCGAGGAGGCGCAGCAGTTCGAGTTGTTGCCGTTCACCCACGGTCAAACGGGCGACGGGCCGATCGGGGTCGAGGGTAAAGCCCAGGGAGTCGGCCAGGGTTTGCAACTGGGCACGGGCAGCACGGCGGCGCAAAATCCAGTGGCCCTCTTGGCCCAGGCAAAAATTCTCCAGGACGGAGAGGGGGGGGAAGTCCAGGGGGTCCTGGTGCAACATGCCAATACCAGCGGCGATCGCGTCAGCCGGGGAATGAATCGCCACCGATCGCCCGTTCAGCCGAATCTCGCCACCATCGCGATGGATAAAGCCGCTGAGGACTTTGACAAGGGTGCTTTTGCCAGCCCCATTTTCCCCCAGGAGACCGCAAATACTCCCGGCAGCGACGGTCAGGGAAACACGATCGTTGGCAAGGACGGGGCCAAAACGTTTGGTGATGTCGATGAGTTCAACCTGCATGGACGCTGAGTCACCATGAATGTCTGTAGGGTAGGGGGTGGGACCGCATTAGCTGACAAAACTCTGGAGGGGCAAAATGCAGTCTAGGCGGGAAACCTAGCTTAGTTTACGCTAAAAGCTAGTACACTCTAGGCAAAACTAGGCAAAAGGGATGGCCCCGACTTCCCGACTTGATGATGCGTTGCAAGCATTCCTGCGTCAACGTGACACCCTCTGGTAAGATGCCTGCCACTTGCCAACCTTGTGCTGGATGGACTGACACCCGCTGGTAAAGCGTCTAAACCCGTCTTGTCGGCTGAACTGGGTAGACCCTCAACCGGGTATCGCTTTATTGTTAAGGATAGGAACCCTAACTTACCAATCACCCCCACCCTGGCATTGATGACCCCACCCTTGACTGCTACACCCACGACCCACCGCCTACGTGTCTTCGTTTACGGTACTCTCAAACCGGGCGAGGCCAACTACGATTACCTACAGGGGAAAACCTTTTCCGTGTGTGATGCAGTGACCAAGGGGCATCTCTACCACCTCCCCACCCTGGGCTACCCAGCCCTGATTCCGGGCACTGGCACAGTGTATGGCAGTCTATTGCATTTCATCGACCCGGAAATTCTTGCCCACCTGGATGCGCTGGAGGGATATGCACCCGATCGCCCTGCCCGCGAAAATGAGTACCAACGGCAACAACTAGCGGTCTATAGCTTAAATGGTGCCCCCCTGGGACAGGCGTGGGGGTATGTGATGACACCGGAGCACGTTAAAGAACTGGGTGGGATTTTGCTACCTTCTGGCTGGTGGAGTGGTCGGGAGTTACCGTCGGATGAGATCTCAACGCCCAAATAGTGGGTGTGTTGGCTTACCCCCTTAGCGCTTGTTTTCTAGATCGCTTTCTAGCCCTTTTGCCAGTTCATTTTCTAACTGCTTCTCCAAGGGATTGGCCATCAGGATCAGGATTTTGATGGGAGTAGGAGACACCGGCGAAGCAAGGGTAGGGTAGGGTGGGTAATCTGTCGATTCTTCTAATCTATACAAATAATCTATACAAACAATACAGGTAATTGCTCAACTAGATTGACAGGGTTGGAAAAGTTGCAGTGACGGGATTGAGAGTATGCGACTGAGAGTGACGCACAATAGTAGTGAACAAGCGTTGCGACCGCGTGTGATCTTCCGCAAGGTAACGAATGGCTGCCGCTCCCTCCGAGTGGGGGTCGGACGTGTTCGCCTGAGCTGGTTTCCTTGTTGGGGTCGTTGCTGGACACGGCGAAACGTCAGGGTATCGGGGCCTTTGAGGCCATCACCCGTGCCCTAAGGGCATCCCATACGGATTGGCTATTCACTTGAGGCATTACCCCCCCGGCATCCTCCCCCGCTCTCTAGCTACCTGTCAACCTAGTTGAGCAATTACGGACGATGAATGCAGAATGGCCGCACTTAATCGGTGTCCAAACCTTAGAAATGCCGTAATTCAAGTCAACGATCGTCATCGGTTATCCTCAAACCGGCGATCGCAGCCTTCACCGAGCCGCATTCCTGCACGGCATAGCTGCAATAGCCTTGGGGACTCAGGACCCAATCTTGAAGGCTTCTAGGAAGAGGGCATAGGTAAACCCCAACTTGAAACTGTTGAGCGCATCCCAACCTAGGGCGAATTCGGGACGGCGGTTGGGACGATAGAACAAGCGATTCATCAGTTCAATCAGCAGTACCAGCACGATCGCCACCACCGTATCCTGGCGACCGGCTTGGCCGACATAGGTCGTAAACACGTTCGCCACAAAATTCCCGAACAAGAGGCTGATGCACAGGACCGACAACCGTCGCCAGGGATTGCGCAGTTGATCCCGCAGTTGGAGCAGGAGGTCATCAAACAGGCGATTGAGGCGCGTATTTTGCATAGGAAGAGCACAAAAAAACGAAGCAAGCCGCTAATCGAGGGATAATCCTGAAGTCAACCTTAATTCAAAGTGGTGGAATGTGTTCGGAGTCAGCGCTTGTGAGTAGTATGGATACAGAAAGGCTAGCGGACGCAGGGGCGAATCGGGGGTGTATGCGCGGTGAACAATGGCGAACAGTAACACGTACAGTCACACAGAGAGTATACCCTGCGGCGATCGTCATCCTGGCTATTGGGGCTAGTTTGCCGGTGGCAGTGTTCATCTTGCAACGGAACCAAATCCAGCCCCCCGATACTGCGATCGAGGCGACGATCGGACACGATCGGGTGCCACCGCGCCCATCCGTATTGCCTAGCCCAGCCGCTCCCACTGCGGGAGTACCCATGCCTGCCCCCCTGCCCACGGCCAGCCGGGCCGCCCCGGTAACCCCGGATGCTAAATCAGCCCCCGCGTCCAGGGTTCCCCCGACAGGCTTACAGGGGAGCCTACGGGTCAGCAATCGGACCGCCTATCCCATTCGGGTGGCCTTGTTGGCCCAGCATTCCCAGACCGATCCGGCCCCCGCCGACCCATCCGCCTCCCCCTACGACGAACCGATCCATTGGGATTTTGCGCCCCAGGAGGGCAGTACCAGCGGCTTAATTCTGTCCTTGCCGGAGCAGACCTTGCAGTTACAACCGGGGGATATCTTAGTGGCCTTTGCCCAAGATGGGTCGCGGCGATATTGGGGGCCGTATGTGGTGGGAGAAACCCCGGCTCCCCGCTGGCAAGCGTCGGAGGCCGAATGGCAATTAATTCTGACCCCCTAACAGCTCCCCAGGCGAATACCTCGCCCCTCGCCCCCTGGGAGTTCCTGTGGCTACCCACCCTGGGCTGGCAACCGACGGCTGCGCAAGGACAGGCTTTCCACGCCCTCTACCAAGCCGTGCTTCAGGGCAATCGCCAGTTAAATCTCACCCGCATTACCGAGCCGTCCGCCTTTTGGGAGAAGCACCTTTGGGACTCGCTGCGCGGGGTGCTGCCGTTCCTGCTGCCTGCGACAACCGGCGCAGACCTCCTTACCACCGGGGGGGCGATCCCCCTGGTTCCCCCACTCCCGCCCACTGCCCGGGCGATCGATATTGGCACAGGAGCGGGATTCCCTGGCCTCCCGATCGCGATCGCCTGTCCCCAGTGGTCCGTCACCCTCCTCGACTCGACCCGCAAGAAGTTGACCTTTGTGGCCTCGGTGCGATCGGCCTTGGGCTTGACAAATGTGGCCACCCTGGTCGATCGGGGGGAGGCGGTGGGGCAGCGATCGGAGCATCGCGAACAGTATGACCTTGCCGTCATTCGCGCCGTGGGGCCAGCGACAGTGTGTGCCGAATATGCCTTGCCCCTAGTGAAGCCGGGGGGGTGGGCAGTGCTCTATCGGGGGGAGTGGACCGTGGACGAGGCCGAAAGCCTGTACCGGGCCAGCCAGGAATTGGGGGGGAGCTTCGTGATCACTGAGCGCTTGCACACGCCCCTCAGCCAGAGTGTGCGTCACCTGCTGTATCTGCGCAAAGAGGTGCCGACGCCGCGTCAGTTTCCCCGTGGGGTGGGGGTTCCAGCCCAGTCGCCCCTCGCCTAGACCGGGAAATGCCTGTAAGATAGAAGAACGTCGGTTCGGTAACGGGGAATTAGCTCAGTTGGTAGAGCGCTGCGATCGCACCGCAGAGGTCAGGGGTTCAAGTCCCCTATTCTCCATGCAATTCCGCTGCTGTCTCTGACTGGTAAATCCGATTGCGATTTGTTAGGTTGCACTGGGTTTGACTCAACCTCCTGGCTGTACCTGCTTAATCAATCTCTAAGATTTCTAGCCACACATTCGATGTTCAGATCAACCAATTTAAGTTCAGATCAACCGATTTAAGGTTTCTAGCAACACATCCTGGTTGAAACTACTCTTGGTGATATAGGCATTAGCTCCCACTTCCGCCCCCCGGCGCTTATCTTCATCACTGGCGAGGGTGGTTACCAGGATAATGGGTAATTCGCTGTATTCTTTGTGTTGGCGAATGCGCTGCGTCAAACCTAACCCATCTAGGTTTGGCATTTGGATATCGCTGACCACCGCATCAAAGGCACGGGTTTGTAACTTATTGAAGGCATCGATCCCATCCACAGCAGCAACTACCTCATAACCCGCTCCCTCCAGGATTCGTTTTTCTTGGGTGCGAGTGGCGATCGAATCTTCAACTAACAGGATCGACAAGCGTCGCTGATTGGTAGGTTGGGAAGTGACGACTGGTCGATCGGGCCGCTGTCCCTGCCGGCGGACAGACTTAATTAAGTCGGCTGGGTTCAGGAGCATACATACCCGTCCCGTGCCTAGAATGGTGGCTCCAGAAATATTCCGCACCCGCTTGAGCAATTGACTTTGGGGCTTCAGCACCACATCCTGCTCGTCCAGCAAGGCATCCACAAAAATACCCAATTGCTCTTCCCCAACCCGCAGAATAATGCAGGGTAACTTTTGGTCTGTATTAGCGACCAGTTTTCCATTATCACCGACAGGTAACTCCAACAAATCGGATAAGTAAGCCACTGAAACGGGTTGGTTTTGGTGCAGAGTGGTGGGGCGATTTTCGATCGTAAACACACTGTCCAAGTTCACCAAACAGGCGGTTTCCACGGCTTCCACCGGAATTGCATAGGATTCACCCCGTAGAGCCACAATTAACACATGGGCCGTAGCCAGGGTCATACTGAGTTGCAGTCGAATCGTACAGCCTTGATGGGGGGTTGAGATAACCTGAACTGTACCCTTCAGGCGATCGACGTGGGTGCGGACCACATCCAACCCCACCCCACGCCCCGACACCTCCGTCACCAAACTGCGGGTGGAAAAACCGGGTTCAAAAATCAGATTTTGGATCTGATTGGGGGACAGACTGGCCAACTCTTCTTCGGCTAGGATGCGCCGTTTGAGCGCCGTTTGCTTGATCTGCTCTAGATCCAAACCGCGCCCATCGTCACTCACCTCAATCACAATATGGGTGGGCGTTTGGTAGCCCCGCAGGTAAATCGTTCCCATTGCGGGCTTGCCCCGCCGTTCCCGTTCTGTGGGGGATTCAATGCCATGATCGACGGCGTTGCGCAGGATGTGCATCAAGGGGTCTTTCATTTCCTCCAGGATGCGCTTATCCGCACGGGTGTCGCCGCCCTCAATCACCAGGTCGATCGCCTTGCCTTCCTGCCGCGCCAAATCCCGTACCAACCGGGGAAACAGGTTAAATAAGGTACTTAAAGGCAACAGCCGCAGTGTGCGAATTTCCTCCTCCAGGTCTTCGCTGATCAGTTCCAACCGGGCCGTATCCTCCGACAGGGTGCGCCGGATCTGGTTAACCAGGGTGCCCAACTGTTCCAGATGGGTTTCCGTGCGGCTGTGGAAGCCCTCTAGCTTTTGCAGGTTACCATTGCCCTTGCGGATTTCCTCCAACAGGAAGCGATTGAGGAACAGATCCCGGCTCCACTCTTCCCAAAGGTTGGCGATCGCATCCACTTCTGCCAGCCGATGGGCAATGCGAATCTTCGTCACGGTTAGTTCCCCCGCCTGGGTCATCAGAGCATCCAGGTTACGGGTGGGTACACGGATCGTTTCGATGTGGTAGCTGCTGTCCGGGGTACTGGTGGCCGTGGCGACGGCAACCGCAACCCCTGAGGTACCATTGGGGCCGTCGGCGATCGGCTCCAGGTTGGGGTCCGGGGAATCAGCGTCCAGCGGGGGCAAAGCCATGCGGTCACCGATGACTGGCGGGGGAACCGTATCGGGTGTCGGGACCGGGATTTGGGGCGCGATCGCGTCGGGCAGCGGGGGGGAAGCCGCGATCGTTTCCGGGTTGGGTTCGCTGGGTTCGGCGGGAATCGGTTCTATCGGAGTGGGTTCGGTGGGACTGGCTGCGTCGGGGGTTGCCCCCATGAGTTCCGCCAGCACATAGAAGGTGTTCACCGCCGCCGCTTCCCCCGTGAGGGCCTCATGGACCAGCTTGCGCACAGCCTCCAGACCATGCCCCAGGTGATCAGCCAGTTCTGGCGTAAAGGGGTGTTCGCCACGGATTACCTTGCCAAAGAGATGCTCCATCTGATGGGCCAGCGTTCCCAGATGCTTCAGCCCCAGCATATTGGCATCGCCCTTGAGAGAATGGGTATCCCGCATCAGCGCCTTCAGGGTTTCCATATCATCGGGATGCTTTTCCAGGTGTAACAGCCCTGCATCCAGGTTTTGGATATGCTCTTCACTGGCGATCTGAAAGACTTCGCGCAGTTCATCATCTTCAATTCGCATGGTTAGGTTCCTCGTGGCAGGGTCATTGGGGTAGGGGAATTGAGAATTGAGAATTGAGAATTGAGAATTGAGAATCGAGAATTGATTGACCGATTGATCATTGAGCTTGTGTTGTCCTCTTTAATCTCTTTTCTCTCCCCTTTCCATTTACACGATCGCTTGTAGGTTTTGGGCGGCTTCATTCAAACGCTGGGTGCCCATGCGAATTTGACTGATCCCACCTGTGGTTTCCTTGGCGGCGACATTGAGGGCATTCATGGCATCAACCACCTGTTGAATCGCGATCGCCTGCTGTTTGATATTCAGGGAAATTTGCTGGTTATTCAGCACCACGTTATTCACCGCATTCGCCACCCCGGAGAAGGCATCCGAAGTTTCCTGGGCAATGCGCACCCCCTCGTCTACGGTTTTGGTGCCCTCGTCGGTGGCCATGACGGTAGCGTTAATCGCATTCTGGATATCGGTGACCAGATCGCCAATCCGTTCCGCTGATTTTTTACTCTCATCGGCCAGCTTGCGGATTTCCGCCGCCACCACGGAAAAGCCCTTGCCATGTTCCCCGGCCCGGACCGCTTCTACTGCCGCATTCAGGGCCAGCATATTGGTTTGGTTGGCGAGATCACTCACCAGGCCGGAAATACTGCCAATCTGGCTAGTTTGTTCGCTCAGGCGCAGGATTTGCTCCGCGATCGCGCTCACCTTGGTTTTGAGGGTCGCCATGCCCTGGATCGTGCGCTCAACGGCCCGTGTACCATTATCCGCTAGGGCCAAGGCCTGCTGCGCCCCGGCGGCTGCCGCTTCCGCTTGCTCGGCGGACTGGCGGGAAGACGCGCCCAACTCATCCATTGTCGTGGTGGTTTGGCTCACGGAGGCTGCCTGGTGACTGGAACTGCGTTCTTGCTCCTCAATGCTCGAAGCAATTTCGCTGGTGCAACTGGCGATCACCGTCGCCGCCGTATTCATTTGCTGACTGGCTCGCCGGATGACCAGGGTCCCGATCGCGATCGATACCGTGAGGGAAATGACTGAGGCCCAAATCAGCAGCCGTTGCAGATCATCAAGGGCCTGATTCTCGCGCTCACGTGCCGCATCTACCAAGCCCTGCTCATACTCTTGCATGGTTTCCAAGACCGCTGCCACTGCGTCTGCTTTGGTGCGTCCGGCATCGTTGCGCCATGCCTGTACGGCCTCCGTGGGTTTATTGGCTTGGACTAGCTCAATAAAGCTTTGGTTGAGGGTAATCAGTCCCTCGGCCAGGGGTCTCAGGGTTTGCAGATTTTTCTTCTGCTCCGTATCCACCACGATGGTTTCCAGGATGCGCAGGGCTTCTTCCGAGCGGGCTTTCGCATCGGTGAATGACTTTAGAGAAATCTCATTTTTCTCCAGCAGATACCCCCGTGTGGCCCTGGAAACAACGTTCAGATCCACCGTGATGCTGTTGACCTGCTCAAGAATATTACTGGCATGGGTCACCACGTTACTGCTTTCCCGTACCTGATTGGCACTCATAAAGGCCATGACCGATGCCCCGATGAGCGCCAGGACGGGCACGGCATACCCCAAAATAATCAATTGGCGGAGTTTTAACTGGCTTTGCGGACGTGACTGAGACATACAAGCAATTCCTTATTGGGATAATGGTGGGAAACGCGCTGGGCACAATCGGGTGAGTCCAAATTAGGTGAGTCCAGATCGGGTGAGTCTAAACGATCGCCTGGAGATTGAGAGCCGCTTCATTTAAGCGTTGGGTCCCGATACGAATTTGGCTGATCCCGCCCGTGGTTTCCTTAGCGGCGACATTCAGCGCATTCATGGCATCGACCACCTGTTGAATCGCGATCGCCTGCTGTTTGATATTCAGGGAAATTTGCTGGTTGTTCAACACAAGATTGTTCACCGCATTCGCTACCCCCGAAAAAGCATCCGAAGTTTCCTGGGCAATGCGCACCCCCTCGTCTACGGTTTTGGTGCCCTCATCAGTGGCCATTACCGTAGAATTGATTGCATTCTGGATATCGGTGACCAGATCGCCAATCCGTTCCGCTGATTTTTTACTCTCATCGGCCAGCTTGCGGATTTCCGCCGCCACCACGGAAAAGCCCTTGCCATGTTCTCCCGCTCGGACGGCTTCCACTGCTGCATTCAGGGCCAGCATATTGGTTTGGTTGGCGAGATCGCTCACTAGGCCGGAAATACTGCCAATCTGGCTGGTTTGCTCACTCAGGCGCAGGATTTGCTCCGCGATCGCGCCCACCTTGGTTTTCAGGGTGGCCATGCCCTGGATTGTGCGATCGACCGCCCGTGTGCCATTATCGGCGAGGGCCAAGGCCTGCTGTGCCCCGGCGGCTGCCGCTTCCGCTTGCTCGGCGGACTGGCGCGAAGAAGCCCCCAACTCATCCATCGTTGTGGTGGTTTGGTTCACAGAGGCCGCCTGGTGGCTGGAACTGCGTTCCTGCTCTTCAACGCTAGAAGCAATTTCGCTGGTGGAACTAGCGATCACCGTTGCGGCACTATTCATTTGGTAGCTGGCCCGCCGAATAACGAGCGTTCGGATTACACTCGACGTAACGACAGAAGTGATCGAGGCCCACACCAGCAACCGTTGCAAATCCTGAAGTGCATCTGCTTCCTGGGCTTGTGCAGCATCAACCAAGTCGCGTTCAAAGTCTTTCATAATTTCCAGCGCGGCAGCAACCTCATTTGCTTTGGCCTGTCCATCCTCTTGTCGCCATGCCTGTACGGCGGTGGCTGTCTGTTGTTGAGCAAGCTCCATTAGATTTTGATTCATTGCCACTAGATCATCGGCTAGTCCCTGCATCTTCTGAAAATGTTCCTGCTGCTTCTGATTGAGGATGATCTTTGCCAAAACCGCGATCGAGTCCTCATAACTGGCCTTAGCCTCGGTAAACGATCGCAGCGAATCCTCACTGGGTTCTAGTAAATAGCCCCGTGTGGCTCGCGATAAGACATTGAGGGCAACCGTGATATCGTTGATCTCTTCTAACACTTCATTGGCATGGGTTACTGCGTCCGTTGTTTCCCGCACCCGATTGACGCTGCCGAAAGCCATCATCGCGGAGATCACCAGTGCCAAGACAGGGATCGCATAGCCCAGAACGATCAATTGACGCAGCCTTAACCGGTTTTGCTGAGACATACGGGGCCTTCCTTCGCAGATAAAATAGCCAAACTATCCAAACTATCCAAACCATCCAAAATAGCCAATACAGGGTTCGCTTTCACTGCTGGTGTGATAATCGGTCGTATCCATCCCTGGCACAGAAGTTTGGCAACCCAACGTCTGCGGTCATGATGAGACTGGAGCATTAAACTTCCTCGTTCACAACCAGATTTCCTTTTAAAAACACCTTCGGCAAGTCCAAAACTCCCATTGATTTCTCGTAATAGAGCGCAACCCCCTCCAAAAATTCGTCATGCCCCGTATGTAAGGCCGTGGGAATGGGTTGGATATCCTGGGGATTGACATAGATCACGTCGAGGACTTCATCGACTGCAATCCCCGCGACGAGTTGTTCCCAGTGAATCAGCATAGCCTGATTTTTGGGCACCCCATTCGCCGCCAAGTTTAAGGTATGGCTAATGTCGATCAAGGTCACCACTTCACCCCGCAGGTTGATATTGCCGATAATGTGATGGGGACAACAGGGAATCGGGGTAATGGTTTGAATGTCGGTAAATTCATGAATCGTTTCCAGGCCAATGCCAAAGAGTTCCCCCTGGAGATTAACCACTGCGAGGGGATGCAGGCCCACCCGACTTTCCTGCTCGGTACGCGATCGTAAGTTATTGGCCCGTTGTTGGAAAATGTGCCAGGTATCGGCACTGACTTGGGCAAAGCCTGGGATGGGCGAAACTGCCGTCGCGCCACGGGGGCCAGCCAGCATTCCCAGGGCATCCTGAAGATCTGGCCCTTCGGGTATCCCCGTCCCTAGGGAGGGGCTTTCCGTATCCCCAGCGGGGATCTCTGCGGCCACATCCCGGCGGGAGTCGGCATAGCGCAGAATTTGGACCGCATCCAGCAGGGTGATGATCTGGGTGCCCACTTCCACCAAATCAATGATGAAGTGATGACTGGTCGTGGTTTCCCCGCGACCGTAGGTGAGATCCACGGGTTGGCGATCGTGCTGGACGAGTTCCACCTCATAGACATGATCGACTATGATCCCTGCCCGCAGATTGTCCGCTTGCAGCACAATCACGCTGTCTGTCAATTGGTAGGGACGGCTGGCCCGCCCAAAGCGCCGATTCAGATCAATGACGGGCAAAATTTCGCCCCGTAGGTTGAGAATCCCGACAATATCCGGAGGTGCTTCGGCAACCGGCATTAAGGCGGGAAGAAAGAAAATTTCCTGCACTGCCGACGTGGCAATGCCATAGCGACATTGATTCAAATCAAAAGTTAGGTAATGGGAGGCTAACGTCATATATCCTGTCTCGCTTAACCAACGCCGATGTTGCCCGTCAATGCCCGCGTAGATACCCGCAAGACCTGCCCGGACCCTCGATGTCCGCTCAATCATAGATGCCCTGATCGGATCTTTCCCAGCAGATTCAGCTAGGAACGGCGATGATATAAAAATTAAACTTTACCGCCGATTTTTAACTTTTTTCTCTAAGTATTGTTGCAGTTCCGTAACTGTTAACACATGACCCGCCTCGATCGTTGCCGCTTGAGGAAGTTTCTTAAGCATTTCTAAAGCTGCCACCCACATTTTATTGGCCCTGGCCCAATTCCCTTCGCGATCGTAGAGATTGCCCAACTCCACATAGGCATTGATCGCGTCCGGCTCTAGATAAATAATGCGCTTCAGGAACACTTTTGCCCCTTCAAAGTCACCCGTTGCTTCGGCAATCTGGGCCAGCAGGTAGTAGGGTTTGAGCACCCAAGCATTCAGATCGAGGGCTTGTTTGCAGGCTGCTTCCGCCTTGGCATAGGCTCCCAAACTGGCATAGGCTTCCGCCATGAGACAGAAAGCAGGTAAACACTGGGGTTGCTGCTGGATGAGGGCTTCGGCTGCCGCGATCGCCTGGGGATAGGCCCCTTGATCGAGCAAGGCCACGATCGCTTGCAGTTCTGGGGCTGGGGCCGAGGTGAAGGGATCGCCGTAGAAATCGGGGGGGACATCATGGGCGGGCGGGGTAGGTACGGTCGGTTCCGTGGTGGGGAGTGGGGCGGGGGGAGATGGGGCTGCTAGGGGCGATACCAGAATGGGTTGGCACGGTAGGGGTGTGGGCAGGGGCACCTGGATCGGCGGCGACAAGGCTGGCTGGGGCACCGGCAAGGGGGTGGGTGGGGCCGGTAAGGGGGGGGTCGGCTGGGGCAACAGGTGGACTGGCAGGTTTTGTTCGGGCGAGCGTTGGTAGGCGATCGATTGGGGAAAACTACAAACGCGAAAGGGGGGGAGCGTCTGTCCATAGAGTTCCGTATGCCCCGTAATTAGATAGCCATTGGGCAGCAAACTGGCATAAAACTTGTGTAAAACCTGCTGGATCGCGGTGGCATCGAAATAGATAAAAACATTGCGGCAGAGGATCAGGTCAAAGTCATACAGGCCCAAATGGGGATTGGGGAAGGGATCTTGGACCAAGTTACCGTAGCGGAAGGTCACCAAGCGGCGAATTTCAGGGCGGATCTCCCAGCCCTCCGGGTGCAATCGAAAATACTTTTGGCGTAGGGTGGCCTCCGTGTGCCGAAATGACCAATCGCTATAGATCCCACGCTGGGCCAGCGCCAGGGTGCTTTGGTTAATATCCGTGCCCAGGATGACAATTTGCCACGCCTCCCAATTCGCGATCGTTTCCTGTAACAAAATCGCCAGGGAATAGGCTTCCTCCCCAGTGGAACACCCGGCACTCCAAATCCGTAACGTTGGCTGCCGCGATCGTCCCCCCAATTCGTATTGCAATTCCGTGGGAAATTCGCCAGGGGAGTGGGCTTGCTTATTTTCAATGAGGGTGGGTAGGATCACCTCCCGCAGGAGGGAAAATTGCCCTTGATCTCGGAAAAAGTAGCTTTCCGTAGTGGTGAGTAGGGCCAGCAGTTCGCGCCACTCCGGATAGCCCGTATTCTTGCGCTGCTCGTACAGGAGGGTGTAGTAGGCTTCGGGGGAGTAAGCTCTGCCAAGCGCCTGCAATCGCCGTTTGAGCTTTTGGGCAAACAGATCCCGGTCCTGGGGACGAATCTGTAACCCCGTCGCGTCCCCAATGAGGGTGGCAAATTGCTGGATCAGCGCATCACGCATAGAAAACGACAAGCCTGCTTCAGAAACAACGATTAGCAGCACAACTCCGCAGGCAAATCAGCCTCGTCACCGGTTTGGCGCACACTGCTTCTAATAACTTAACGGTTTCTCTTCCTCCCTGAACCGACTGTAGGTTTCTTTACGAGGACTTAACCATCCCTGATGCCGCGTTCCCAGCCTCAGTCACTCAAAAATACAGTTGTGGGGTAGGCATCCTGCCTGCCACCCAGACAGCCGAGTCTTCGCTAGACTCAGACGGCTATCCCACAAAATCGGCTATCCCACAAAATCGGCTATCCCACAAAATCAGCTATCCCACAAGCAATATGATGGCCTACCGAGTCTGTCTACTCATTTTGACAATCGGCGTGTTGGGTTTCCGGAAAAGTTGGGGCAGACGCATACACCTAGTAGATCGACAAAAAAATTTTGCAACGCTTGTAGTGCTGGCTTTAGCCTGCAACGACTGAAGTCGTTACTACGTTCGCGTAGCGTCTCCGCAGGAGAAAGGTTGCGAAACTTTATGTTTACTGTACTAGGATCTCCCCTGCTAGTAGTCTATCAAGGTTGGATTGAGTCGGTTGGAGCAAACGCCGTGCGACCCAACCAAGCGGTTGAACAGGTGGGGGATCGCAGACTCGACCCCAACCGATAAGGCCCCATTGGCAGCATAACAGACCACCCGGCGGGTACCGAACCAGGTGGGCTGCTTGACACCCGACTACACCGTTAGGCGTAGGGTAAAACAGGTTTGGTGATCACGGCTGGTCACTTGAATCGTCCCGCCGATTTGCTCCACCATTTTTTTGACCAGGGCTAACCCCAGGCCCGTGCCCCCCTGCTTCCAGGGATCGTTACTGGGAACGCGATAAAACTTGTCGAAGATATGGGCCAATTCCGTGGGGGGAATGGCTGGTCCCGTGTTGGTAACCGTGATTTCTAAGCAAACCGCGTCGTTCGTTTGAGCGGTCTTTTGATTTACCTGATTAGATTGGGGTGTGGGCGATACCAGTTGCGCGGCGAGGGTAATGCTTTCGCCCTTGGGGGTATATTTGCACGCATTGGTGAGTAATTCGGTGAGAATGCGATTGAGGAGGAGGGGATCGCACTGTAGTTTGGGTAAGTCATCGGGGATGGTTGCCTGAAGACGCTGTTGTTGGCGGTGGGCCTGGGCCTGAAACGAGGTGACGAGATGATTCAAGAGGGCTTGGCAGTCAATTTGGGTGGGTTGATCGGCGTAGGTCCCGGCTTCAATATATTTCAAACTCAGCAGATCTTCGATTAGCACTAACTCCCGATCGCATTCCTCACGCAGGATTTTGAGATATTGCACAATCTTGTCCTGTTGCTTTTCACTCGCCGCCATTTGTTCCAGTAGGGCCTGCCCCTGCTGGGTCGTGGTGCTAAGTAACTGGATCACCATTTTCATATTGGCGATCGGGGAACGGAGTTCGTGGGAAATCGTGCTTAGGAAATCATCCTTCAGTTGGTGGAGCCGTTGGAGTTCGATGACCTGGGCCTGGGCGGCTTCGTAGAGGTTGGCCTGTCGCAGGGCGATCGCGCATTGATTGGCCACCTGTTGCACTAGATTAATTTCCATTTCCCCAAAGCTGGAATAATTTTGCTTAAAGAGCCAGAGATCTCCCAGAAGACCGACCTGCTCCACCTGATCATCAAAAATGGGGCAGACCAGGATCGAGAAGTTAGGCGATTCGGGTAGTGTCGGCAATGGGCAAAAGGCAAAGGTGAGGCGTTGTTGGTGTAGCTGGGCGTAGAGTTCCGGGCCATCCATACGATGCGGATTCAGTCCTTGGATTACCCCGTCACTGGCCGCCGTTGCTTGATAACAAACCTTGGCTGATTGCAGGTCGGGACCGTAGAGAACTGCATCACAACTGTCAACGGCTAGGGCGATCGCCAGTTCAGCCACCGCCCGTTGCAGGATTTGGGGCGAGTCAAGACAATCCCGCACCTTGTCCGAGATGCGTTTCAAGGTCGCTTCAAAGGTTAAGGCTTGTTGCAGTTCCAGGGTGCGTACTTTGATCCGACGTTCCAGGTCCGCATTGAGGTGACGGACTTCGGCCTCGGCCTTTTGGCGCTCCTGAATTTCCGTTACGAGTTGTTGATTTTGCTGATGTAATTGGCGCCGCTGTTGTTGAATCAGCAGTTGATTTTGCACCCGTGCCAAAACCTCTAGTGCGTGGAACGGCTTGGTAATGTAGTCCTGCCCCCCGCTTTCAAAGGCTTGTAGTTTATTATTAACCTGATCTAGGGCACTGATAAAAATAATGGGAATCTCTTGCGTGAGCGGCGAGGTTTTCAATTCTTTGCAGACTTCATACCCATTCATCTCCGGCATATTAATGTCTAACAGGATCAAATCTGGGGGATCACGGTAAGCTGATTGCAGGGCCATCCGACCGTTCAAGGCTTTACGCACTACATACCCCTTCGCCTCCAACATCTTGGCCAGGAGCCGTAAGTTATCAGGGGTGTCATCCACAATCAAAATGTTACATAAATCACAATGACTGGCATTGGGAGGGGAAACGACCATCTGTTTTTTAATCCGCAGTCATGCAAGAGGTTAATTAAAGTCTATTAAAGTTAATTAAAGTCGCTTCAAATTGATTGTTTCTCTTAAGAAAGACGCTCAAGTGCTTGAAAATACACCCCATCGCCTTGATGACTATTCCCGTCAGGATGAGGTGGGGGATTGGGTGAGCGCCTGAATGACCTGTAGGATTTGCTCAAAGTAGTATTTCTCTGCCAGATCCAGCAGTTCTGTGGCAGCGGGAGCCGCCTCTGGGGGAAACTGGGCCACGATCGCCGCGATCGCCCGATCATCCCCACGGGTAGCCGCTGCCTCTAGGTCAGTCAGACAGGTTGCAGGCAGCAGGGCCAGCATTGCCGCAAGGTTGGGCGGGGGCGAGGAAGGGGCCACCGGAAGAAGCGAGGGGGCCATCCGATTGGCCACAGTCTGGGCATCCGCATAGAGGTACTCCAAGCCTAGGTACTCTGCCATTTTAAGGAATAGGGTTGCCTCCTGAAAGGGCTTACTGATGTAGTCATTACACCCCGCCGCCAGGGCCAATTCGCGATCGCTCTGGGAGGCCTGGGCCGTGAGGGCAATAATCACACTCGTGGGTTCGGCCTCCATTGCCCGAATTTGTTTGGTGGCTTCGTAGCCATCCAGGGTCGGCATCCGAATGTCCATCCAGATCAGATCGGGTTGCCAGGATTGCCACAGTTGCACAGCTTCCTGCCCATTGGTGGCTTCCTGCACCTCCAGGCCAAGCTGGGACAAAATGCGCACAATAACCTGGCGATTTTCCGGTTGGTCATCCACCACCAGGATGCGTCGATGGGGTTGTCCTGGTCGTAACCCAATCACCCGGCGTTCGGAAAGGTTGGCATCGGCAGTGGTGCCACTGGCGGGATAAACGGGCAGGCGCACCGTAAAGGTCGTGCCTACCCCCAGGGTACTGCGCACCCGAATGTCTCCCCCCATGAGGTCCAATAGTTTGCGGCTAATAGCCAGCCCCAGCCCCGTGCCACTACTGGCTTTCCGACCCGCCTCTGCCTGGACAAAGGCATCAAAGATCGTATCAAGTTCAGTGGGCGCAATACCCGGTCCCGTATCGGTTATCACAAATTCCAGGACCAGGGGAGTGGCAGTGGACAGGGGCAGGGACATTTCCACCCTTGAGGCAGCGAGCGTTTCAACGGTGCGGGCCTCTGCCGCCTGGGCCGTCACCTGGAGGGTAATCCCCCCGGTTTGGGTAAATTTGACCGCATTACTGAGGAGATTAAGCAGGATTTGCCGCAGCTTTTTCTCATCTGTGATCACAAATTGGGGAACGGACGGGGCAATTTGGAAGACCAAATCAATGTGCTTGGCACTGGCCCGTTCTGCCATCATACTCCGCAGGGTATGGAGCAGAGAAATTAAATCAAAGTGGGTGATGTCTAAGCTATAGTGACCTGCTTCAATTTTGGAAAGATCTAAAATATCGTTAATCAACGCCAGTAAATGATCGCCACTGCGTTGAATGGTTTCTAAATCCTCCCGTTGGTTGGGCGCGAGGGTGGGATCATGGGTCAGGATTTGCGTAAAGCCTAAAATCACATTGAGCGGCGTGCGCAGTTCGTGGCTCATATTAGCCAGAAACATACTTTTGGCGACATTGGCCGCTTCCGCTGCTTCCATTGCCTGTTGCAAGGCCAGTTCCTTTTGTTTGCGCTCCGTAATATCTTGGCCAATGCCCAGAAACCGCCCATCGGAGAGCCGCACATTCGCCCAACTGGTTTCTAGCTGCTGTCCGGTTGCCGTCCGGATGGGGATATCTCGCCAGTGGCCAGTCGCTGCCAGTATGTGCTCCAGCACACCTTGGCGATGAACCGAATCGGGGTAACACGCTGGCACGAGTTCATCTTCTTGCCAATCGGCTAACGACCATCCGAGAATTTGCTCTAGGGCCGGATTGACAAACTCAACGCTTCCGTTCTCATTCAAGAGGGTCACCATGATGGGAATATGATCAACGATTGCCTGGAATCGCTCTTTTTGCCGCACCAGTTCCCGTTCCGTTTGCTTGCGATCGGTGATATCGCGGACCATGACTAAGACTTCGCTTCCAGATAACGGGACAACTCGAATTTCTTCATAGTGCCAGTCCCCCGCAATCAGAATTTCATGTTCATAGATTTGCAGCACCCCAGACGCTAGAGCCTTTTGTACATAGCTTAGGCGTAATTGGGCTAACGCTTCAGGCAAAACATCCTGCAAGTTATACTTTTGATCCAGCAGACAGTTAGGATTCATGATGTTGAATTCGGAATTGGAAATGAACTCAACGTGGGTGCCATCACCTCGCATCCGAATCAGGAGATCAGGAATGGCTTCGATGATGGCTTGCTTGGTTGCTTCACTTTGCCGCAGGGCGGCTTCTACTTGTTTCTGTTGGGTAATATCTTCGGCAATTCCAGTAAAGCGAGTGATGGTGCCGGTTTCATCTCGTAAGGGGAAGGATTGGGTGGAAATCCAACGAATTTCGCCATTGGGACGAATGATCCGATAAATTTCCTCAAAGGCTTGCTGCAAGTCAATTTGTTGCTGGAAAGCGGTGGTTACCCGATCGCGATCGTCGGGGTGTACGGCCTCTAACCAAGCGGGGATATTAGGTGATCGCTGATCGCTGCTTTGTTGCCAAATTTGCTCATAGGCGGGAGAAATATAAAGCACTTCGCCGGTTACCGACAGGATAAAAAAGACTTGGTGGATATTTTCGGCTAACTGGCGGAATTTAGCTTCACTATCCCGCAGGGCTTGTTCGGAACGGTGGCGATTGGTAATATCCCGGACAACGACGAGGACCTCATCGGCTCCGAGGGGCGCAATCCGAGCTTCTTCAGAGTAGGTTTCCCCACGCAGTTCAAACTGATATTCCTGAGCCTGAACCTGGCCCGTTTCTAGGGCTTTTTGGGCTAATTCCAGTCGCTGCTGGGCAATGGCAGGGGGCATAATCTCTTGGATGAAGGTGCCCGGAATGGCCAAGGTATCGGGTTGGATCAGGGTAATGGCCCCGCGATTCAGAATTTCTTGCTGAAGACCATCGCGGCGCATCCGGACCAGAAAGTCGGGGATGGATTCAATCAGCGCTTTTTGGGTGATTTCCGCCTGTTTGCGATCGGTAATATCGGAGGCTAGGCCAATGTAATGTTGGAGTTCACCAGCTTCGTTAAAGGAAGGAAAGGCGCGGCTAAAAATCCAACGAATCGCACCATCGGGCCGGACAATGCGATATTCCTCCTGGAAGGGTTCGCCCAGGGTTTGCCGTTGCATTGCACGGCTCACCCGATCGCGATCGTCCGGATGAATCGCCTCAAACCAGGTACTCGGATCAGCATACAAACTGGCACACGATCGTCCCCAAATGGTTTCATAGGCAGGGCTGATATAGTCCAACTGAGTGAGATCGGGGGAATTGATATAGAAAACATCCTGAATGGTGGCGGCAATTTCCCGGAAGCGTTCTTCACTCTGCCGGATACTCGCTTCTGCCTGTTGGCGCTCAGTAATATCAAAGGCCACCCCCCCCAGCCAGGTTACCGCTGTGGTTCCCAACTGATGACGGAGGGGAAACCAACGCACTAAATACTGCCGCAGGGAGCCGTCGGGATGGGGGACCGTATCGATGGTTTCCAGGACTTGGCTGGTTTCCAGAACTTGTTGGTTGCTGCGGAGATAGGTCTCCAAAAACTCAGTTGGGAACAGGTCGTGCAGGGACCGCCCGATCGGGTTCGCGATCGCCGGACCCAGAATGGCGAGAAAAGCGGAGTTGGCATAGATCAGTGTGTTCTCAGCATCCACAATCCAGGTGAGCAGGGGCGCATTTTGCATAAAGGCTTGAAAGCGGGCTTCACTTTCCTGGAGGGCTAGTTCTGCGTGTTTACGTTCGGTAATATCCGTGTAGGACCCCGTCATCCGAATGACCTTACCCGTCGCATCCCACAGCGCTTGACCGCGATCGAGAATCCACTTATAGCTGCCATCCTTACACTGCACCCGATGTTCCGTGAGGTAGAAGGGGGTCTCCTGGGCAAAATGGGCAGCGACAGCGGCCATCACCCCGGGCAAATCGTCGGGATGGACCCGCTTAGACCATTCATCCAGATGGTTGGCAATTTCATCGTCGGTAAAACCCAACATAGCCTTCCAGCGGCTGGAAAAGAACACCTCATTCGTGGTGACTTGCCAATCCCAAATGCCATCATTGGTGCCCCGGACCGCCAATTGCCACCGTTCCTCACTGGCCCGGAGGCTGGCTTCGACTTGCTCTCGGTGTTGAACTTCCGCCTGGAGTTGTCGATTCACCTGCTGAATGCGTTGGGCCTGACGCAGGGCACGCTGGCCGAGATCAACCGCGAGGGCCAAAAGCCACGCTAGGGCTAGTCCTCCCCATAACACCCAACTGGACAATGACGATTGTTCCCTAGTCATGAAGGCAGCGCTTGGAAAAACCTTCATTTGCCAATCTGCGCCATAGGTGTGGACAAAACCAGTGTGGGCATGGATAGTAGACCACTTGTTAATTGGCTGTTCCTGTGCTTGGCGATAAATCAGGTGGGTTCCATCATAGATTTCAATGTAGTAGTCAGGATCAGGGAATAAAATACTCTCGAATAGCTTTTGAAAGCGAAAAACTCCAACAATAAAGCCATCAAAACGAGTGGGGGCAGCGCGATCGACCGGATCAGGAATAAACAGCGGTACGCAAGCAATAAAACCTTGTCCACCCTGGACCAGATCGATGGTGCGGCTTAATAGGGTTTGGCGTAAATCCCGTGCCACCTGTAAGGTGACTTTGCGACGCGGTTCCTGAGCGGCATTAAAATTTTGGGCGGCTTCATTGCCGGCAAGCGGCACTATCCAACGAACATGAAAACTCGGATCAACCCAGTTAATCGACTGAAACCCTGGATAAGCATTGATATACGCCTTCGCATCCGCTTCCCAAAGTGCACGCGGGGTTCCTTGCCCCACTTGCCAGCGATTGGCCATGCGCTCCAAACCTTGGATGTGGGTTGCCAGTTGTTTCCCCACGCTGGCCGTGACCGCATCAGTCTGTTGCCGAGTCAGCAGATCAAGGTGTTTATGTTCTTGAACCAATAACTGGTGCCATACCCCTAGAACCAGGATCGTCGCCATGAGACCCAGGACGAGCGATCCTCCTACGGAGACGCTACGCGAACGCCCGGAAACCCGGAACCATTGGGAGACCGGTTGGGGAAGAAGTCGGCTCCAGGGATGATGGTGCCCGTGTTTCACGCGTGACCTGCCCTCCGCAGTTGATAGACTCGCTGGACGATGGAATCGCTGGACTATAGCTCAGAAGGTACGGACAAATGCTCATGCACCATCACCCACCGCCCTTCCCGTTCTTCCCAAATGGCGGTTTGCTGCTGAATCAGCTTGAGTTCCTGCCCATCGGGTAATGTTGCCAAGACATCATGGGTAGCCGTGGCTGATTGACTGACAAAACCCTGAGGGGGCGAAACCCAGTCTAGGAGGGAAGCCTAGCTTAGTTTATGCTAGCAGT
>OGCL01000083.1_pt1 | contig 105822 bp, 106 predicted proteins | sample 1570041 | NCBI WGS metagenome assembly OGCL01 (sample SAMN06266162, study PRJEB24511) | hot springs metagenome | isolation source: Hot spring water | place: South Africa: Limpopo | collected 2015-06-22
TTCTGATTAATTTCATTTCGAAACCATCATAAGTGCCCACACAGATAATTGATTGCTTATTGTTAAAGAGCGTGCTTTGAACTTTCAAAGCGGGAGGCGTATGTTACACTTCCCAGATTTTAAGTCAAGCGTGAGGAGGATTCTTTTTAAGACTCATCGTCACGTTCGACTCTTTTTTTACCTCACTTCGCTTTTCGGGGCTTTCATCAGCACCCTGAAGCGAGGCGGCCATTTTAGTGATTTAAACTCTGCTGTCAAGCGTCTTTTTCAAGATTTTTGAGCGCTTCGTTTTATCACCCGGCTTGCCAACTAAACTCGTTTAGCGCAGCACCCCGTGGCATGGCGCGCATTATAGAGCGTTTTAATAAGGCTGCAAGCGGTATTTTGTTGAAAACATCAGTTTGAGCTTCGTTTGACTATTAAAGCTCCATTTTGATTATTTTTATGTCGATCTGTTATGCAAGACTCTGTTTTTAGTTGTTGGCTGTGCAGAAAATAGTCGTTAAGATAGAATTGCTTTTATAACAAGAATCTTCTTTCAACTTAGCTGCAGGAATTTATTATGTCACCTATGTTACGCGCCTCACTGCCTTATACTCTCGCGCTGGCCTTTCTGTCTTTCGTGGTTTTTACCTTTTTAATCACTCTGCCGCTGTCTGCCGGCTGGGCTTTTGTGGCCGGTGTGCTCTCTTGTGGCATCCTGGTTCCAATCCTGGTTGATGTTAAAGGTCCGGCCTTACCGCCAGAACAAGCGGACAACTCAAACGTAGCTGCCGATACCAGCTTTGAAGGTGAGACCACTACTTTATATGTCGGGAATTTACCGTATCGGGCTAACGAGGAAACCGTAAGGGCGTTGTTTGCTAAGTACGGTACTGTCGCCAATGTCCGCCTGATGAAAGATCGCCAGACCGGTCGGCGGCGTGGCTTTGGTTTTGTTGAAGTCGCAGCGGCTGACGCCAATAAGATGATTAGCAAGCTGAACGATGCTGAGTTTCAGGAACGTACTCTTAAAGTACGCGAAGCCCGTGAACGTCAGGATGATGACGGCTCTGCGGCAGAGTAAGCCGGCGGCGATCAGTTGTCGCTGCTGTTGTTAGTTTGCTTTTACTGACGCTTAAATTTGGCTCACTGGCAAAAAGCGCTTAAAATGCGTCTTTTGCCAGTAGTCAGAGAGTCAGATGTCATTAGGTCAGGTATTTCCCGCACAGTACGAAACTCAGCTCGCCGCTAAAGCAGCACATTTGCGCCATTTACTCGCGCAGTTCGCCTTACCCGAAACAGAAATCTTTCGCTCTGCGGTAAGTCATTTCCGGCAACGTGCCGAATTCCGTATCTGGCATAATGGCGATGACATCTATCACTGCATGTTCGATCCCACCAGCCGGCAACCGGTTCGGGTTGACGAGTTCCCAATAGCGGCTAAGCCCATCGCGGATTTTATGCCCGTGTTATTGAAAGCCATTCAATTTAATCATCAATTGCGCTACCGGCTTTATCAGGCCGACTACCTGGCTAGCACGACCGGAGAACTTCTGGTCAGCCTGATCTATAAGCGTAAACTCGATGAGCAATGGCTGGAGGCCGCCCGGCAGTTACAGCAGGAATTGGCGCCACGTTATAATGTGCGCTTTATCGGCCGGGCCCGTAAACAAAAGCTGGTAGTTTCTGATGACTTTGTAATCGAACGTTTTAACGCGGCAGATCGGAGCATTCAGTACCAACAGCTTGAAGGCAGCTTTACCCAACCGAATGCCGGCGTGAATCAGCAAATGCTGGACTGGGCATCAAACTGTACTGCTGGGCTGGGCGGTGACTTGCTGGAGCTGTATTGTGGTAATGGCAATTTTTCACTGGCATTGGCCAGCCAGTTTGATCAGGTCATTGCAACTGAATTGGCCCGCAGCTCAATAAAGTCGGCGCAATATAATATCGCCCTAAATCAGATCGAAAATGTGCAGGTATTGCAAATGTCTGCCGAAGATGTGGCGGCGGCGCTACAACAAGGCCGCACGCTTAAAGAGCTCAACCTGGCCAAATTAGCGTTAAACACTGTGTTGGTCGATCCGCCACGGGCCGGCTTGGACCCGGCTACGCTATCGTTGGTTAGCGGCTTTCAGTCTATTCTTTATATCTCCTGTAACCCGGAAACTCTGGCGGCGAATCTGGCTGAACTTGCCAAGACTCACGATATCAGCAGGCTCGCCTTATTTGATCAGTTCCCATACACCCACCATATTGAAACTGGTGTGCTACTGCTTAAGCGCTAGTCGGGCTGCTTACGGCCATAGCTGGCGGCACCGTGAGCCAGCCAGCGCAGTTGCATGATGGTACGCCGGGTCAGCTGCGGATAGTGTTCCCGCGGTGCATCCAGGGCATCCGCTCCGGTATGAAATACCAGCGTAACCATCGCCTCTGCCTGCAGCTGCGCCAGTTCAGGCGGACACTGCGTTTGTTTGCGTAGATAATGCGCCAGCTCCGCACAGAAATGCTGGATCTCACGAGCAACGGCAGCTCGAAATGCCGCCGAAGTACCAGAGCGTTCACGCAGCAACAAGCGAAACACGTTGCTGTTTTCGGCAACAAACTCCATAAAGGTTTCTACCGAGGTACTGATCACACTACCGTGCTTTTCAATCCGTAATCTTGCCTGGCGCATCAGCTGCCGTAACATTAAGCCGGCTTCATCCACCAACGTTAAGCCCAATTCGTCCATATCAGCAAAATGGCGGTAAAAAGAAGTGGGTGCAATGCCCGCCTCACGGGCGACCTCGCGTAAGCTTAAGCTGGCAAAGCCTTTTTCGGCACTTAGCTGCGAAAAGGCAGCATTAATAATTGCCTGGCGGGTACGTTCTTTCTGTTCTGCTCTGGTCACGATGCGTCCCTTTCTTACTGCCGTTCAGCCGATTTACCTTGACCCGCTGTCAGCAGCTGGGTAAATTGGCGTACAGTTGTAAGCTCAAAGTGTGAATTCATGAAAAAACATCCGATCATCTGGACTAACGTCATCCTGTTCAGTCTGACTTTTTTGGTTGCCGCTATTGCGGTTCCCTATTATGCCCTGACAGTTGGCTTTACCACAGCAGAAATTATTGCCACCATTTTATGTATGGGCTATTGCGGTATTTCGATAACTGCAGGCTACCACCGGCTCTGGGCTCATAAGACCTATGATGCTCATCCCGTTTTACAGTGGATCTTTGCTATAGGCGGCGCCTTCGCCCTGCAAAATAGTGCCATTCACTGGTCATCTGATCATCGTGTGCATCACCGCCATGTCGATAACAACGACAAAGACCCTTACTCTGCCGGCCGTGGCTTCTGGTTTAGTCATATTGGCTGGATGCTGCGTGACTATCAGGGCGATAGTTACTTCGACTACAGCAATGTGCGCGATCTGCAAAAGAACCCCATCCTGGCTTTCCAGCACAAGCATTATCTGGCACTGGTGTTACTGACTAACATTGGTATTCCGCTACTGTTGGGGCTGCTGCTTGGCAGTCTCTGGGGCATGCTGTTAAGTGTTGGTGTGCTGCGCCTGGTTTTAAGCCACCACTTTACCTTCTTTATTAATTCATTGGCGCATATCTGGGGTAAACAAACCTACACCGATGAGAACAGCGCCCGGGATAATGGCTTTCTGGCGTTTCTGACCTATGGTGAAGGCTATCATAACTACCATCACATTTTTGAATACGATTACCGCAACGGGATCCGTTGGTGGCAGTTTGACCCGACTAAATGGCTGATTAAATCCTGCTCCTTGCTGAAATTGACCTGGAACTTACGTACTGTGCCAGAAGACAGAATTGCGCAGGCTGTTGCCAAAATGCAGCTCAAGCGCGCCAAAGATAAAGTTCAGCATTTGCCGAATGCCGAACAATTGCTGGCATTACTGGAGCAGGAGTATCAGCTGTTAGTGGCAAAAATTCAGGATTATTACCAACTGAAGAAAGAGCTGTTACAACAGAAACGTACAGCGCTGGTCGATCAGGTGAATGCGTCTGACTTTATGCAGCGTTATCAGGAGTTAAAGCAACATCTGCAACAACAACAGAACCATTGGCAGCGCCTGACCGCCGCTTTTAGTTAAGCAACTTAGCTATTAGTCTTGTTCCGGAAAAAAGAGGCGATCGCCTCTTTTTTTGTATCCGATAACTGTTATGCTAATTTCTACTAGTAATTTGACAGGATTGGCAAGCGTGTCGGCAAAAGCAGCGAAAAAACAACCCAGTTATGATTATGACGCCATCGTTATCGGTACGGGCCCCGGCGGCGAAGGTGCTGCTATGTATCTGGCGAAAAGTGGTAAAAGCGTTGCGGCCATTGAACGCTACCAAGCGGTTGGCGGTGGCTGTACCCACTGGGGCACTATTCCGTCGAAAGCACTGCGCCACTCGGTCAGCCGTTTAATTGAATTTAATGAAAACCCGCTGTTTCAGGTTGAAGAGCAGATGAAAGGTCTGACCTTTTCACAGATCCTGAAACATGCTGCCGGGGTAATTCGCAAACAAGTACGACTGCGCAGCGGCTTTTATGATCGCAATCTGGTAAAGATTTATCAGGGTGAAGCCCGTTTTATTGATAACCATACCCTGGAAATTACCCACAGCGACGGCAGTTGCTACACACTGAGCGCAGAAACCATTGTCATCGCTACCGGCTCACGGCCTTACCGGCCACCGCATGTTGATTTTAACCACCCACGCATCTATGACAGCGATACCATTTTGTCGCTGGATCATGATCCACGACATATTATTATCTTTGGTGCCGGGGTTATCGGCTGTGAATATGCATCGATTTTCCGTGGCCTGGGCGTGCGGGTCGATCTGGTCAACACCCGCGACCGGTTATTATCTTTTATGGATACCGAAATCTCTGATGCCCTGAGTTACCACTTCTGGAACTCAGGTATGACCATCCGCCACGGTGAAGAACTGTCGCATGTCGAAGGCCGGGATGATGGCGTAGTTTTACACCTGCAATCCGGTAAAAGGATGAAAGCCGACTGCTTCCTGTTTGCCAACGGCCGTACCGGCAATACTGAAATGCTGAATCTGGAGGCGGTGGGCCTGGCCGCTGATAGTCGCGGCCTGTTAAAAGTAAATAGTGAGTATCAGACGGCTGTAGATAATATCTATGCCGTCGGCGATGTGATTGGTTATCCAAGTCTGGCCAGCGCAGCCTACGACCAGGGCCGGCTGGCCGGTGAAGCTATCGTAAAAGGTAATCTGGACGGGCATTTGATTGCCGATATTCCGACCGGCATTTACACCATTCCCGAGATGTCTTCAGTCGGCAAAACCGAGCAGGAACTCACCGCTGCCAAAATCCCGTACGAGGTCGGCCGTGCGCAGTTTAAGCATTTAGCCAGAGCGCAAATTGCCAATACCAGTGCCGGGAGTCTGAAGGTGCTGTTTCACCGTGATACCCTGGAAATTTTGGGTATTCATTGCTTTGGTGAGCGGGCCGCAGAGATTATTCACATCGGTCAGGCCATTATGATGCAGAAGAACGGTGGTAATAATCTGAATTACTTTGTGCACACCACCTTTAACTACCCAACAATGGCCGAAGCGTATCGGGTTGCCGCACTAAACGGCCTAAACCGCTTGTTCTGATAATCGGTTGTTCTGAGTCGTAGCGCAGTAGCTCACTACTGCGCTATCAGATTCAGGTAATACTTACTCGGCGATCTCTGTATTCATATGGTACATCGGACTAAGATCCTGCACCGCCTCGATAAAGACCCTGGCATGTTCGGGATCGACATCAGGCGTAATACCATGTCCCAGATTAAAGATATGACCTGAACCCTGGCCAAAGCCATCAAGGATAGTTTGTACTTCCTGACGGATCCGTTCCGGTGTGCCCAGCAGAATAGACGGGTCCATATTGCCCTGTAACGCCACCTGCTGCCCTACCCGGGCGCGGGCGCTGGCGATATCGGTCGTCCAGTCTAAACCTAAAGCATCACAGCCAGTCGCAGCCATCATTTCCAGCCACTGACCGCCATTTTTGGTAAACAAGGTTACCGGTACTTTGCGACCATCAGCTTCGCGGGTCAGGCCGTTCAGAATTTGCTGCATATAACTGAGCGAATATTCTTTATAATCGCGTGGCGTCAGTACCCCACCCCAGGTATCGAAGATCATCACTGCCTGAGCGCCGGCTGCAATTTGGGCATTCAGATACAGGGTCACGCTTTGCGCCAGCTTATCCAGCAGCATATGTAGCACTTCCGGCTCGCTATACATCATCTTTTTGATGATGCTAAAGGTCTTACTACCACTACCTTCCACCATATAGGTGGCAAGCGTCCAGGGACTGCCGGAAAAACCAATCAACGGCACGCTACCCTGCAATTCACGGCGGATAGTGCGAACCGCATCCATCACATAACGCAGCTCCTGCTCCGGATCCGGAATCGGTAAATGCACCACATCCAGAAAATCGCGGATCGGCTTACTGAATCGTGGGCCCTCGCCGACACCGAAACTAAGCCCCAACCCCATCGCATCAGGAATGGTCAGAATATCGCTAAACAGGATAGCGGCATCCAATGGATAGCGGCGTAATGGCTGCAATGTCACCTCGCAGGCGAGCTCCGGGTTTTTGCATAGCGACATAAAATCACCGGCTTGCGCTCGGGTAGCACGATACTCAGGTAAATAACGCCCGGCCTGGCGCATCATCCAAATTGGGGTTCGATCTACCGGTTGCCGTAGCAAGGCACGCAAATAACGATCATTTTTTAGCTGCATAATTCATCCGCCATCACATCTTTTGTCGCATTCTAACAGCTTGCACCCGTCTGCTCTATGATCTGGCGCTATAAAGCTGCAATCTTTACCTTTACGTAAACTGAAAAAAATATTCAGCTTAGGTTCATTTTTTTCCGTTTGCTGCTTGTATCAGCAAAACGCTTCTGTTATAAAAGTACTGCGCTAGTGAAGTTCTAACAACAAAGAAGCTCGGTATACGAGACCTTAAGCTCCAATTTAAAGCCACCTTGAGTGGCTTTTTTATTTTATGCTCTCTGCTGCTGTGTTGCCTGCGCCAACGCAATTAACTGCCCGGATAAAGTCTGTAGCCCCGGTGTCTCTGGCAAGTCATGCAGCGGACACCAGTAAGCTTCGGCAATTTCCTCAGGCTGGCACTGGATCTCACCACCGGCATAGTCAGCCACAAAACCTGTCATCAATGAATGTGGAAAAGGCCAGGGCTGACTGCCAACATAACGCAAATTGGTAATATCGATCCCCACTTCCTCTTTTACTTCGCGCACCGCCGCCTGCTCCAGAGTCTCTGCCGACTCAACGAAGCCTGCCAGGACCGAGAAAAATCCCGCTTTGTGCCGGGTGGAGCGCGCCAGCAAAATTTTATCGGCTTTTACTACCGCGACCAGAACACAGGGTGCAATACGAGGGTAACAGCGATGCCCGCACTTATGGCAAAGAGTCGCAAGCTCCCAGTTAACCAAACGCATCGCGCTGCCACACTGACCGCAAAAACGGTGTGTTTGCAAAAATAACGCAACCTGGGTCGCCCGGGCAGCCAATTGAAACAGCGCCTCGCCCTGCTCTAATAAAGCACGGGCGGAATGCCAATCCGCCTCATTCGCCGGCCGGTCGTCATACACCACCAGATAACATGGCTGCTGCTGGTATTCACCCAGTTTACAGATCATCGCATCCGCCAGCTGCAGCGGCAGAGCAGCCAGTTCAGTAAAGGGTACTGTGCCATCTGCGGTCAGAAACAACCGGCCCTGACTCACAATAAACCAGTATGCCAACTGCCCGGATGATACTTTTACACTATGTTCAATCATTACAGCCTCTGTTTTAATGCGGAGGTTTTAGCAAGAATGGCAGCATCATACTCCGGGCCGCTGGGCTGACCAATAAAAAAACGGTTGATCTTTTCGCTGAAATTCTTTTAATTAGCAGTATTGCAGCAACACAGGCTGCATCTAAGGAGAGGCAAATGTACACCCGCGTACAGCAAGCGCAACAAAAATACGGCGGTAGCCTGAAGGCGATTGATAGTTGGCTGCAGGAGCGACGCGAGTTGATTGTCAGTTATTGCCGGCTGGCCGGTTTGCCTCCTTTCGAAAAAGACCGTCATACCATGCCTTCGCAAGACAAAATTAAAGAATTTTGCCAGTTACTGATGGATTATCTGTCTGCCGGTCACTTTGAAGTCTATGAGCAAATCGTCGCCCAATGTGCGGTGAACGGCACCAACAGCCGCAAGCTGGCAGACTCCTTGTATCCCAAAATTGCGGTCTCAACCGATCTGGCGCTGGAATTTAATGATAAATACGCTGAGCATCTGAGCACCCGCAACAGCGGCTCTTTTGATTTAGAATTGTCGGCTTTGGGTCAGGCAATGGAAGAACGTTTTGCGCTGGAAGATAAGCTGATCGAGACCCTGCACGCCAAACATGTCTCTACGACCACAACGGCTTAGGTCTGCTTTAACGTAGCAATAAAAAAAGCGGCCAGGCCGCTTTTTTTATTTAAAGCGCTACTTATTGTGGTTTTACAATATCCAGCAGCTCAACTTCAAATACCAGCACGCTGTTTGGTGGAATGGTACCCATATCGCGCTCACCGTACGCCAGTTCAGACGGAATAGTGAAACGGAACTTAGAGCCCACGCTCATCAGCTGTACACCTTCAGTCCAACCAGGAATAACGCGGTTTAACGGGAACTCAATAGGCTCGCCCCGATCAACAGAGCTATCGAACTTGGTGCCATCGGTTAAAGTGCCGGTGTAGTGAACTTTAACGGTATCAGTAGCAGCAGGTTTAGCACCTTCCGCTGCCTGCAGCACTTCATACTGCAGACCTGATTCCGTCACGGTGACGCCTTCTTTCTTGGCATTTTCGTCAAGATAAGCCTGACCTGCAGCCTTGGCTGACGCCGCCGCGGCTTCAGACAGCTTCATTTGTTCATTACGGTAGGTTTCGTCCAGCGCAGTTAACAGCTGCTGAATTTCTTCTTCCGTAACATCAGACTTACCGGCCATACCATCCTGTACACCCTTTAAAATCAGCTGGGCATTCAGATCAACAGAGATTTTGCTGTACTCGTCGATAGTGCTTTGCAGATAACGGCCAGCTGAAACGCCAAGGCTATAAGCTTGTTTAGCTTGTTCAGTGTCCATTTTTGGTGCTGGTTCAGCTTTTTGTTCTTTCTGACAAGCCGTTAACGCCAACAGCGCAACAGCGACCAGAGTTAATTTGGTTTTAAAGCGCATTCTTTTCTCCATAGCGCAACCTCTCGGCTGCTATAGTATGTTGTAATAAAGGTTAGCTCGCTTCGCTATACTAACGCTTTGTGTGGATGAGGTTAACACCCGCAATGAAATATCCTGTAATTTTGCTTGCCACCCTGCTGCTCGCCGGCTGTAGTAAGGTCGACACCCAGCCGTTGGTACAGTACCCGCATGTGGCTCAGGGCAGTTATGCCGCCGCGCTTTCAGCCGATGGCCGTTTTGCTGCAGTATCCTCTATCCAGGACGGTATCGCCTTTTGGGATCTGCAACAAAATGCGCTGAAGTATCACTGGCGCCACCAGGATAGTAGCGACAATCTGGTGTTTCACCTGGCGATCAGTGATAACGCCAGCCATGTCCTTAGTGCTGATCATCAGACCTTTGCCCTGTGGCGCACCGCCGATGGCCAGAACGTCGGCTATTGGCAAACCGATAACAGCAGTATCCGCGATATTGCCCTGTCTAACAACGGCGCCCATATTCTGGTTGGGCGCAGCGATAACGTGGTACAACATATTACGCTTAGCAGCGGCCGGCGCCTGGACTTTCTGGGGCACAGCGAGCGCATTAACAGTGTCGCCTTATCCCCGAATGGCCGCTATGCCCTGACCGGTGGCAATGATTATCAGGCTTACCTCTGGGACACTCAGACCGCACAAATCCTATATAGTTTCCCGCATCCAAGCCGGGTAACCAAAGTCGCCTTTGACCCACAGGGCCGTTATGCGTTTACCGCTGATAGTCAGCAATTAGCGCAAATCTGGGATATTCAAACCGGACAACGGGTGAGCTCATTGCAAATGTTGGCCAGGCAGCAGGTATTTAGTGCGGTGCGTTTTAGTCAGGATGGGCGCTTTTTACTCACCGGCGCCCCAACCCGCAACCTGGTACTCTGGGATGTACAGAGTGGCCGGGAGCTGCAGCGCTGGCGGGTTTCCCCCAGAGTTGGCAGTCGCCCACCCAGTGCTGTGGTACATGCCGTCGCTTTTCTGGATGAAAACCGTATAATTAGCGAAAGCTCCAGTGGCCTGGCCGAAGTATGGGAAATCCGTTATGACTGAGCAACCCTCAGCAATAGAACTACATTTGATTGAGCTGGAAAGCAAAATTGCTTTTCAGGAAGATACAATGCACAGCCTGCACGAGGAGCTGCTGGCTCATCAACGCAAGATTGAGCAACTGCAACGGCAAATTTTGCTGATGGCGCAAAAGTTACAACAATTACCGGAAGACAGCGGTATTTTGCGACCGGAAGAAGAACCGCCACCGCCGCATTATTAAAAGTTCTCCCGATAGTTGAGTACTTTTAGAAAAAGACTCAAGGTACTTTGCAAGATCACAGTAAGTCACCAAACAAATTAATCGACAAACGCATAGAATATACTTTATGCGGCCTATCCACACGTTTAAACAAGTAACTTATAGAACTCAAAAGAGAAACTTCTGCCGTAGAGATAATGCCGCATTAAAGCTCTACAGAATAAGCAAAAGCACAGGCTGCGCATCTGGTTAAGGTTCGAGCGCTCGTTATTCAGAGGCTGTACAACATTTCGTAAATTCACCAGTCACATTGCTTTTGTAACTTTCTTTATTAATCTGCGCACTGCTATTTTCTCTTTGATCAAGTCAGGCAATAACGCTGACTATCTATGTCTAACGAGGGAATCTGGTGATCTGTATACTTCAACGAAGCCTCCCAAAATTAAGATTCCACCTTGGAAATATCGATCAAAGTTATTTATTAATTGCCAATGTAATTTTAATGTGATAGAAAAATCTTGGCTACTCAACTTCAGATATGAACATGTGAACGTTGGGGGCCAATCAAATCACAAGGAGATAACACATGAAACTAAATCTAAAAAAATCAGAACTCATTCAACTGTCCCACGATAACGAAGTCCTTCCAAATGAGCTGCGGCTACAAGATCAGCTGCTAGCGGATGAATTAACTCCGCATGTTGGTGGTGGCAATAATAACAGTGCCGTATGCCATTCATTTGCAGACTGCACCTCTCTCCGCAGTTGTAAGCAATTCTAAATTACTTGTATTCGCTGCATGCCAGCACTTAGTCACTGGTATGCAGTTTTCAATTGCATCACGTAGTGTATCTGATATTAGATATGAGCTACTTTGGATTGAGTTGCTGCAAATACCATTATGATAAAAAAGGCAGTAATACATATGAAAAAAATCTGGTGTAGTTGTGCAAATTAATTCAGAACTCCGGGCACTGATTCAGCGTCTGATTGACGCAACGCCATTATCAGAAGTGCACTTTAGAAACTTATCACTACTTACTGGCTCACCGGGACCTTTGTTATTTCATTGGTACGCCGCAAAAGCTGGGTTTTGTGTAATCGATACCAACAAATTTCAGCAAGATCTGGCAAATATTACCAGTTCAGCTCATTTCCTGGGGCGCAATACGACCTTTGGTTACGGCTTGGCTGGTTATGGCTGGTTGCTGGAGTTGCTGCTCTCAGAGCAGGATGACGATTATGATCCCGTTTTTAATCAAGAAATTGAAAACTTCCTGATTGCAGATATCCGTCGACATGATAAATGGTCGGGTGATATAGAATTTGTACTTGGGCTAAGTGGTGTTGCCGCTTTTGCCGCAAGAAGATACCAAAATCACAAAAAATCAGAGCTTTATTTGGCGATAGTGGATGCATTTGAAAAAATAGCAATTTATGAGACCGACAGTGCTTGCAGTTGGTCGACACCCGCCCACTCACTCTATCGTTTTGATAAAACGCATCCCGAAAAGCCGGAATACAATCTTGGACTTGCGCACGGCGTGCCAGCAGTAATTTGTGCATTACTTCCAGCTATTGAACATTCCGAAATAAATTTACAGGCCAAGAAGCTCGTTTCTGATGCTTGTAATTGGTTAATCAGCCAAGCTCTATCCATCAATCCCGAGCGTAGCTTTTTCTCACATTGCAGTGGGGATCACCATCCAAGTCGGTTAGGCTGGTGTTATGGCGATTTAACCATTGCGCTGACACTCGCCAGAGCAGGTAAAGCTTTAGCACGGCCCGATTTGACGAGCTTTGCACAAAGAGTGGCAATCCACGCAGCCAGCCGTGATGCAAAGGATGCCATGGTGGTTGATGCTGGCTTATGCCATGGTAGTGCAGGCTTGATGCTTATATTTCAATTGCTTAATACCCTTATACCTCACCCTGCCCTAGCAAGGGCTTCTAACCATTGGTGCGAGCATACTTTAAAGCGCTACCGGGAGAATGGAATTCAGGGGCTCTACGCCTACAAGTCTGGTCAGTACGTGCTGGAATATGGGTTGCTGGAGGGTTTATCAGGAATAGGTCTTTGCTTGCTGGCAAATCAGGGGGTTTCGCCAGACTGGGCTGATGCCTTTTTATTAGCTTAGAACAATAAAGGACTACCATGAGCAGTAAAATTACCACAGTAGCAAACTTTATCGTGCTTCGTCTGCCCAGATTAAGTATAAAAAAGCTCACCCAATTACCCACAGAAAGTTCTGGACTGAATGATTATTTAGAGAGTTGGCTAGCGTCCCCTGGGGTGTTGGAAGCGCTCTATATCGCGAGTCCATCGTTACTAGAGCGACTAGAGCTTTGGCATAGTAAACCGGACTCTAAGTCTGGACAGAAAATTACAGCGGCTTTGCTAAAGTACTTTGTTCGTATGACAAGCCGGCCTACTCCGTTTGGTTTATTCTCAGGTATCGCTTTAGGAAGGATCTCTGAAGCCACCAGTCTTATTCCATCGAGTTTAGTGAAGGACGTTCGCAAAACGCGGTTGGATATGCATTATCTGAGTACTATCCAGCAACAATGGGCGCAAACGGAACAGGGCCATGAGCTGCTCGATTACCGACCTAACACAACTCTGTACCTTTTGGGTACTACCTGGCATTACATTGAGTCTTATCAGTCGACAGCACAACGTCAGTATAGACTGAGCTCGGTTGAACACGATGAAGCTCTTGAAGTCATGCTTAAACTGGCTGCGCACGGCGCTTCTGCATCCGCACTTACTGCCCAATTTTTAGACATCTTTCCTGAGACAGATCCTGACGACGTAAAACATTACATTAGCCAGTTGATTAAGGAACAAATACTGGTCCCTCAGCTGAAATTGCCGTTAACCGACGACCAACCTGGTCTGGCATTTGCCGAGCAACTACATTCGGTGGGGAGTGTCAGTGAAAGTGCACAACTTTTTTCAGTGATGCAACAACTAACCCAACTGGATTTAAGTCGCAACGCAAAACCTGTGGACTACCAAGAAGTCGCCGAACAGTTAAAGCAGTTACCTTATCCGGTTGCTGAAAATAAACTGTTTCAGACTGATGTGCTGCGATCCATGCAGCATTGTGAGTTGGCTCGTGAAGTGATGGCAAGTATTGAACCTGTTTTGTTGGCCCTAAAAGCGCAGAGCGTAGACGATGAAAGCCCATTTCAGTCCTTTATCACCAGTTTCCAACAGCGCTTTGAAGGTCAGTTTGTGCCTTTACTTCAGGTGCTTGATGATGAAGCTGGCATTCCATTTTCTACAGAAACGGGTTATGAAACGCCTTTGCTTGCTGGTATTAATATCGCAAGGGAGAAAATAAATAACAATAATAAGCCAACAAGTACTCTGGAAAAGACGTTATTCCAAAAGCTTCTGCAACAGGCAAAAGGTCAGGTTATCCAAGTACGTAGTGATGACTTGCTAAAATCAGTGAACAAAAAATCTTTATGGCAAGAATTGCCAGCTGCCTTCGCCATCAACCTTAGCGCATATAAGGATGAGAAAGGCCAGACCTTACTTTACCTACATGGATGCTCCGGCCCTTCCGGCGCCAATTTGCTGGGGCGTTTTTGCCACCTGGATACTACGTTGTTGCAAAAAGTGCGCGAATATCTGGCAGCAGAAGAGGCAATGTCACCTGATGTAGTTTTTGCCGAAGTTGTGCATATCCCTGATGGCAGACCTGGCAATGTAATCGCCCGACCAGCACTGCGCCACTATGAAATTGTATTTCTGGGAGACTCAGGATTACCTGTGGAGCAGCAAATTTCACTGCAGGATCTCTATGTTTTTGTAGAGGCAGGGCAAGTTAAGTTATGGTCCCGAAAATTGAGTAAGCAGGTCATTCCTCGTTTAACATCAGCCCATAACTTTTCAACCCGAAGTCTGGGGTTATATCGCTTTTTATGCATGTTACAGCATCAACAAAATCGGCTTGCTAACTTTAATGCCCCAGCCAATTACCAAAATCTCGAGTATCAGCCGCGTATTCAGCTGGACAATGTGATTATTCGGGAAGCTCAATGGCTGGTTGAGCGAAGTATGTTGGATGCGTTGATTACTCAGGAGGCCTGGTCTTCTGATGCGTGGCAGGCGCTAGAACAACGCTACCAGTTACCCCGATATGTCTGTTATGCCGTAAGTGACAATGTGCTGACAATCGACCTGCATAATCCAGCCATGGTGGCTGTACTGCTGAGCGAGACCCAGCGAAGGATAAAGGTGGCATTGAAAGAGTCGCTGTCCATGCAATATAAGAGTATGGTTGAAAACAGCGATGGGCCCTTTGCCCACGAGGTTTTGATCCCTGTCCTCAACCCCGCAGCAAAGCCCTTTGTCACCTTACATCCAGACCCGGCAAAACAGCTGGACACAACCATTCAACGATGTTTCGCCCCTGGTTCAGAATGGTTTAGCATGAAAATCTATGCTGCTCAAAGTACAGCAGAGCTGGTGTTACTGGACAACATTCTGCCGGTGCTCGAGCAATGCAAAGCGGAAGGACTATTTAGGCAATGGTTTTTTATTCGCTATGGGGACCCGGATTGGCATTTACGATTACGTATGCAGGGAGAGCCAGAGGTCCTTTATGGACGGGTTTTGCCGCTGCTGCAGCAGAAACTTGCCCCTGTTTTAAGCTGCGGGCGAATCCATCGCATCGAACTCTTTACCTATCAACGTGAGGTGGAACGTTATGGTGGTAACGCGGCGATGGGGCTGGTTGAACAAGTGTTCGAGGTTGATAGTGACTTTGTAATTAGGACCCTGCTGTTATGTCGTGTTTATGGCGAATCGGTACGCTGGCGTATGGCTTTGTTAGGGGTGGATACTATGCTTACCGCCTTTGGATACGATTTATTGCGAAAATCGGAGCTAATCAGTGAGCTTCGACAAGGCTTTGGCCAAGAATTCCACGAGCATGCCCAACTCCGAACACAGCTCGGTAAAAAATATCGTGACTTTCAAGGCTCGTTGCAACGTGACTTTGCTCAAATAACGGATGATACCGAGGCGGAACCCCTGCTGGAGATGCAGCAGTTGTGCCGGCAGTTACAGCAGCGCCTAGAGCCAATAGTTGATCAAATCTTTGAACTACAGCAGAAAAATCAACTGAGTTGTAGTATAGATACGTTGCTACACTCACTGCTGCATATGTTCAATAATCGCATCTTTAAAGCCTATGGCCGTGAGCAAGAGTTAGTGGTGTACGATTTTTTGCGTCGCCACTATCTGACAGAGCAAAAAAAGAACCGATCGGATTAATGTACTAAGGTTTGGGCAACCCGCCCAACAGCCTTTGGCAACGAGTTTCAAGTAGTCCGGAGCTAGGGTTGGCAATGCCAATACGCGTTTTAAACGGAGTATTGGTTCTTTCAAATAGAGGAAAATACGATGAAACTAAAAATACAGAAAAATACCCTCATGAATCTTTCAGATGATGCGACCCAGTTACCGTTAGGGTTAACACCGCAAATCGCGGCTGGGCGAGGCTTTCCATCCGAGTTCGGCTGTACCGGTAATTTCGATTGCAATACAGTATCGCAATTTAACTGTAATACATTGAATGAGTGCGGCCCTTCTTACGCTGTGGCTTGTATCACTTATCCTTGCAATACAGTTGAGTGTTAAGCACTGTTTCATATTAAGAACAATATGAACCTGTCTGTTGACAGGTTCATTATCTATAGGTGTCATAGTTACATTTGCTTTGTATGTGAAAAACTCCTGATATTTGCTATGACACTGGCTGACTATTTTTACAACTTTCTCTTTAATTCTTTTTCTCCGGGACTAGTATGAAATCCCTTTTCCGTGAGCAAGTCATGGCACAACAATCACAGCGTATGCAAGGTGAGGTCAGCTTGGTGCAGGTGCCTGTTTTTGCTTGGTTGACACTCCTGATTGCCTTTATTATGTTGTGTTCTTTGGTATTTTTACTCAGTGGCAGCTATAGCCGTAAAACTGTGGTATTTGGTGTTTTGCAACCGCAACAGGGTGTAATCAGGGTACAAACATCTCAACCAGGAATGGTTCAGAAGCTGTTGGTGCAAGAGGGTGAGCAGGTAGAAGCTGGTCAGCCATTGTTGGAGTTGACTATGCAACACTTTTCGTCGGAGCACTCTGAGCTTAATACCTCTTTGCAGCAGGAGCTTACCGCTATTTTGACCAATTTGGATCAGCAGAAACAGCAGCAAATCGACCGGCACAGCATTCGGTTGCAGGAAGTCGCTGAGCGAATTGCCAGTACCAGGCAACAATTGAGCCAGATTGATCAGCAACAAAAGACCTTTCAACAGAGGCTTGAGCTCAACCAACATTTGGTTGGACAACTATCGCAGTTATCCGGCACGGGTTTTATTTCCAATCTGGAATTGAGCCGTCAACAAGATACTCTACTTTCGTTAAAGCAGCAGGAACAAGCATTACTGGGCCAGCAACTGATGCTGGAGGAGCAATTGAAGCAGCAGCAGAGCCTGCAACAACAGCTACCACTGGATCATCAGGCTACTCTCGGTCAGTTGGAAAACCAAATTTCAGAATTGCGCAACCAACAAACACGCCTGCAGCATCAGCAACGCAGCGTGATAACAGCGCCCAAGACCGGGGTTGTCAGTGGTATCATACCCAGGCCAGGCCATTTTATGAATTCTGGTAGTATCATTCTGAGCATACTGCCCAACGGTGATGAACTGGAAGCTATTGTTTATGTGCCAACACGGGCAATTAGCTTCATTGACATCGGACAAGAGGTTCGATTGCGTTTTCATGCCTTTCCTTACGAACGCTTTGGTGTTCATCAGGGGCATGTGCATGAAATCAGTCAAACGGTGCTCTTACCTGACGAGGTCATTGATATGCAACTGGCTGAGCCAAGCTATAGGGTTCGGGTAAGCTTGAGCGCACAACAGATAAGAGCATACCAACGGGAGTTGCCGCTACGCGCAGGAATGACGCTAGATGGCGATATCATTACTGAACGTCGCAGCTTACTGCAATGGTTGTTCGACCCGATCTATAGCCTTAAAGGACAGTTGTAATGCAGGCCATAACCGAGCAATTGAAATTCTGGCAACGTAACAGTCTGCCGATGATGCACCAAACCGAAGCAGCGGAGTGCGGGCTTGCGTGTATCGCGATGGTGGCCGGCTTTCACGGTTATAACACCAGTTTGAATGAGTTACGGCAAAAGTTTTCGCTGTCGATTGAAGGCTGTACTTTACTTGATCTGATGAATTTTGCCGAGAAATTACAGTTATCCAGCCGACCACTCAGAATTGAGCTGGAAGATCTGGCTGCACTACAAACGCCTTGCATATTGCACTGGGACTTAAATCATTTTGTCGTTCTCAAATCCGTCCGGGCCAGCCAAGTTGTGATCCATGATCCGGCTTTGGGCATCCGCAAGTTAACTTGGGAAGAGGCCAGTAAGCACTTTACCGGAATAGCATTAGAGCTGCTGCCGACCAATGAGTTTGCATTGAAGCCTGGCCAAACTCGTTTGGGCCTATCGGACTTTTGGTCAAAAATTACCGGACTGAAACGATCGCTGGTGTTGTTGTTTACTCTGTCAATTCTGTTGCAGGTGTTTACTCTGGTCGCACCTTACTACATGCAGTTGGTGGTGGATGACGTGATTCTGACCAGTGATACTAGCTTACTACTAGTGCTTGCTATAGGCTTTGCCATGGTATTGTTGTTTGAAATCACAACGAATGCGGTACGTGGTTTTGTCTTACTGCACTTTGGCAGTCTGCTTAATATTCAGATGGCGGGAAATTTATTTCATCACCTAATCCGACTGCCGCTAAGTTACTTTGAAAAGCGTCACATGGGTGATGTAGTATCGCGCTTTGGCTCCCTACGCCAGGTCAGGGAGTTGTTAACTACAGGAGTGATAGAAGCTCTCATTGATGGCCTGATGGCGATAGCGATTCTGGCTGTAATTCTGATGTACAGCCCAACACTCAGCCTGGTAGTAATGGCTGCGGTGCTGCTTTACGCCGGCTTTCGGTTGGTCATGTATCGCTCCCTTCGCACTGTTTCTGAGCAGGAAATTCTGGCTCAAGCCAAAGAAAACTCCAACTTTATGGAAACAGTGCGCGGTATTCAGACCATCAAATTGTTTGGCTCGGAAGCCAAGCGTGAAGGCTTGTGGCAAAACTACTTTATTGAAGCTACGAACCAGTCCATTCGTCTAGGGGTATTCAATATCTCTTACCAAACCGTAAACCGCTTACTCTTTGGTCTTGAGAATATTCTGGTGGTCTATCTAGCGGCGCAATTGGTGCTGGCTGGCGGTTTTAGTACCGGTATGTTGTTCGCTTTTATGGCTTATAAAAGCCAGTTTATGGACAGAATGGCCCGATTGATTGAAAAGATAATTCAATTCCGTATGCTTAGCTTACATTTTGAGCGATTGGGTGATATTGCCCTGACGAGCAAAGAGAGAGTCCATCCAGAACAAGAGCGTGAATCTCGTTTACTAGATGGACGGCTTGAACTACGGAATATTGATTTCTCGTACAGCGATGTCACCAAGCCAGTATTGCAGGATATAAACCTGCTGATTGAGCCCGGTGAGTCTGTAGCTTTAGTTGGTCCTTCAGGTTGCGGTAAAACCACCTTAATGAAAGTGATGCTGGGCTTGTTAAAGCCCGGTAAGGGAGAAGTGCTGGTGGACGGTCTACCGCTACCCCAATTGGGCTTAGCGAACTACCGGCGGCAGATTGCTGCGGTGATGCAAGACGATCAGCTGTTATCTGGCTCCATTCGCGACAACATCGTGTTCTTTGAAGAGCAGTTTGATATGCGTCGGGTCGTGGAGTGCGCTCAGATGGCAGCAGTACATCAGGATATTGAGAAAATGCCGATGGGCTATAACAGTCTGATTGGTGATATGGGATCGGCCCTATCGGGTGGGCAGAAACAACGAATTTTGCTGGCCAGAGCGCTATATCGCCAGCCTCGTATTCTGTTTATGGACGAAGCAACCAGCCATCTCGACACCAAAACGGAATCTTACGTCAGCAAAGCCATTAAGGAACTTAATATTACACGGGTAGTAATAGCTCATAGACCTGAAACAATAGCTTCTGTTGACAGGATCATTGAGTTTTAAGAACCTGACTCAATTCAAAATCATCCAGCACAAAAGCCTTAATAAGCCAGTCACTATGCTGACTTGTTAAGGCTTGAAGACCCCTATCACCAATTCATTCTCGCGGGTCGATTGCACCACTTGCTGCTCTGGCTGCGCCATCTGATGCCCACAGGCCACGCACTCCACCTTCTCAACGTTGTTTTCAATAAACAAACTCATGGTATCGGTGGCTTTACACTGTGGGCAGGTCGCGCCGGCGATAAAACGCTTTTTCTTACGGGTGGTCATACAGGCTCCAACGGGCACAAAAAGCCGGACGAAATTTTAGTTTCAGCCGGATATAGCGTAAAATCGCCCACTTAGTTCACTGGTACAAGGTAAAACATGATCCAGCTTCAGCAGGTAGAATTAAGACGCGGTATCCAGGCGCTGTTTACAGGGGCCGATCTTACCGTATTTCCGGGGCAAAAGGTGGGAATTGTCGGCGCCAACGGTTGTGGTAAATCCAGCTTATTTGCGCTGCTGCAAGGTAAATTACATGCCGATGCAGGTAATGTCAGCATTCCTGCTGCCTGGGTGATCGCAACAGTGGCCCAGGAAACGCCGGCCCTGGACTGTTCCGCCCTGGATTATGTGTTACAAGGCGAGCCTGAACTTTACCCATTGCTGCTAAAAGCCCGCAGTCAATGCAGCGACAGTGATCTGGCAGCGGTACATCAGCAAATTGAAGCGCTGGATGGCTACCGTGCCGAAGCCAAGGCCGGCACCCTGCTGGCGGGTTTAGGATTTAGTGGCGAGATGCAGCAACAGACCGTAAAGTCGTTTTCCGGTGGCTGGCGGATGCGGATGAACCTGGCACGGGCGCTGATGCAAAAAGCCGAGCTGTTACTGCTCGATGAGCCAACCAACCACCTGGATCTGGATGCGGTACTCTGGCTGGAAAAGTACCTCAGTAACTATCCGGGTACCTTACTGCTGATTAGCCATGACCGGGATTTTCTTGATGCGGTGACCGACAATACAGTCCATATCGAACGCCAGTGTCTGACGCTGTATAAAGGCAATTACAGCCAGTTCGAGCGCCAGCGTGCAGAACAACTGGCACAACATCAGGCGAACTTTGAGAAGCAACAGCGCCAGGTGGCGCACTTGCAACAATTTATCGACCGCTTTAAAGCCCAGGCCACCAAAGCCCGGCAGGCACAGAGCCGGATCAAGGCGTTGGAGCGGATGACCATACTGGCACCGGCGCACGTTGATTCGCCGTTTAACTTCAGTTTCCGCGAGCCACGGGCCTTACCCAACCCACTGTTAAAACTGGAACAGGTCCAGGCCGGCTACAGCGGCAAGCCCATTCTGAGCAATATTAACTTTCAGTTGCTGCCAGGTAGTCGTATCGGCTTACTCGGGCGTAATGGCGCCGGTAAATCAACACTGATCAAATTACTCAGTGGTGAGCTACCGCCACTGGCTGGTGAACTCTGGTATGCCAGTGGCGTTAGTCTTGGTTATTTTGCCCAGCACCAACTGGAAACCCTCAGACCGCAAGATTCGCCGCTGCAGCATCTGGTGCGACTGGACCCTCAGGTTCCTGAGCAGAAGCTACGTGATTTTCTTGGTGGTTTTGGTTTTCACGGCGATAAAGCGCTGGAACCCTGTGCGCCTTTCTCCGGCGGCGAAAAGGCTCGCCTGGTGCTGGCGTTACTGGTGTATCAGCGCCCGAATTTGCTGCTGCTGGACGAACCGACTAACCATTTGGATCTGGAAATGCGCGAAGCCATCGTAATGGCGCTGCAGGATTTTGCCGGTGCCATAGTAGTGGTATCGCACGACCGCCACTTGCTGACCAGCACCACTGACGAATTTTATTTAGTGGCGAATGGCAAAGTCGCGCCCTTCGATGGCGACTTGCAGGACTATTACCAGTGGCTGCAACAAGATGCCCGACAAAGCCAGCAGAGTGCGGCTCCGGAAACCGTCAGTAGCAATAGTGCTGCAGTGCGCAAAGATCAAAAACGCTTGGAGGCGGAGCTGCGCAATCTGCTGCGGCCACTGAAGCAGAAAATTGACCAGCTGGAGCTGCGGCAGCAACAACTGGAAACTCAGCTGGCCAGCCTGGAGCAACAACTGGCGGAGCCGGCCATCTACGAAGCCGCTAACAAGGCCCAGCTAACTAAACTGCTGACAGAACAAACCCAGGCCAGCAGCGAACTGGCGCAAGTAGAAGAAAGCTGGTTTGAGGCGCAAGAGGCGCTGGAACAACAAAGCCAACTTTTCTGGCAGCAAAATCAGTAGGGACAAAGCGATCTATGCAGCAGATGACAGTGCAGCAAATGACAGTGCAGCAGCTTAATGCCGACGCCTTCTGGCAAGTCAGCCTGGCGTTTTACCCACAGGTGCAGTCGCTTTGCCTGCAGTTACAGGACAATTGGCAGGCCAATGTTAATCTGCTGCTGCTCCTCAGCTATACCGAGCAGCTGGGCTGGCAGCTGAATGCCGCTAGTCTGACGCAGGGCTTACAGCAACTGGCACCGTTAAATCAGCACATTACTCAGGTATTACGCCAGTGCCGGCGAGAGCTGCCTAAACTGCCGCTGGATAGTAACCAGCAAACGGAACTAAAACAGGGAATTTTACAAACCGAGTTGGTGGCAGAACGGCTGGAGCAGCAACTGCTGTGTCACTACCTACGCTTCACCCCGGCAAGCAACCCTGACAACCTGAGCCTATACTGCCAGCAGTTAGCCGAAACAAACGAAGCGTTGCAACGGGCATTATTTGATCTGCGTCAAGCTGCCGCCCGCTTTGCCGCGGCCAGCTGAGTAACTTTGATCCAGGTCATATCAGCGCCTGCTGCCCTTGCCTACACTTCCCTCAAGCAACTTCAGGAGGGAAATCCTATGAACCTATGGCATGAGTTTTTAAACGACCCGGTGATCTTTATTTCTTTTACCGGCCTGGCCATTGTGATTGGCCTGTGCATTTTCTACGCCGTGTACTTTATGTACAAAGTAGGTAATGCTGAGGAACAAACCAAGTAATAGCCAGACGGTTTAACAGGTCGGGCAGATGCCCTAATACTCCAGATGCTGGAGTTTATCGGCCACACCATTCCAGGCATCCGCATCGGCGGGTGCCGCTTTGACTTCACGGATATTCGGCCACAGCTTAACCAGCTCGGCATTTAACGCGACAAAGCCTTCCTGACCTGGCGGCAGTTTATCTTCCTGAAAAATCGCCGTGGCCGGACATTCCGGCTCGCATAAACCACAATCAATACAAATCAGCGGATCAATAGCCAGAAAATTTGGCCCTTCAAAGAACGCATCAACCGGGCATACCGCCACACAATCGGTATATTTACATTTGATACAGTTCTCACCTACCACAAAGGCCATGGCAACTTCCTCCGCTATTTTGCGCGATCATACTGAAGCAAACGTGAAACACAACAGGAAAGCGGACAGCCGGCGTCAGATCGCGTAAAATACTGGCTTTACCGGCAAACCGGCCCGCAATCTGAGACTCGAGTGTTATGTTACGTTTAACCGAAATTAAATTACCGCTGCAGCATCAGGATGAACAGGCTGAACTGCGCGCAGCCATCCTGGCCAAATTGGGTATCAGCGACAGTGATTTAAACCATTTCAGCGTGTTTAAACGTGGCATTGACGCCCGTAAAAAATCTGATATCCAACTGATTTATACCCTGGATCTGGACGTTGCCGGCGAAGCGGCACTGCTAAAACGTTTTCAGAAAGACCCGCATGTGTCGGTTGCGCCGGATACCCGTTATAAATATGTCGCACAAATCCCTGCCGCCGCAGCTGAAAGACCAGTAGTGGTCGGCTTTGGTCCCTGTGGTTTGTTTGCCGCACTGATCCTGGCTGAAATGGGCTTAAAACCTATAGTGTTAGAGCGCGGTAAAGCCGTGCGCGAAAGAACCAAAGACACCTTTGGTTTTTGGCGTGGCCAGGCTTTGAACACCGAATCCAACGTGCAGTATGGCGAAGGCGGCGCCGGTACCTTTTCCGATGGCAAGCTGTATAGCCAGGTTAAGGATCCGAAACATTATGGCCGCAAGGTGCTGACCGAGTTCGTTGCCGCCGGTGCACCGGACGAAATACTCTATGTCAGTAAGCCGCATATCGGTACCTTTAAACTGGTATCGATGATTGAAAAGATGCGCGCCAAAATCACCGAGCTGGGTGGTGAAATTCGCTTTAGTACCCGGGTCGATCAGCTGCATATCAATAACCAGCAACTGGAAGGTGTGACGCTGCATAACGGCGACTACCTGCCCTGCCGGCATCTGGTGCTGGCCGTTGGCCACAGTGCCCGCGATACTTTTCAGATGCTGTACGATGCCGGCGTCTATATTGAAGCCAAACCCTTTTCGGTTGGCTTTCGGATTGAGCATGAACAATCCCTGATTGATGAATGCCGCTGGGGGCCAAATGCCGGCCACCCTATTCTCGGTGCTGCCGACTATAAGCTGGTGCATCATTGTCAGAATGGCCGTACTGTCTACAGCTTCTGTATGTGCCCGGGCGGTACCGTAGTTGCTGCCGCGTCCGAAGAGGGCGGCGTGGTCACCAATGGAATGAGTCAGTATTCACGTCACGAACGTAATGCCAATAGCGCAATAGTGGTGGGCATTGATCCGGAACGTGACTATCCGGGGCACCCACTGGCCGGTATCGATTTACAGCGTAAACTGGAACGTGCTGCCTTTGAGTTAGGCGGGGCCGACTACCATGCACCGGCACAGCTGATTGGCGATTTTCTTGCGGGTAAATCCTCTGCCGAGTTAGGTGAGGTCAAACCCTCTTACACACCGGGGATCCGGCTTACCGATCTGTCTGCGGTATTGCCCGACTTTGCTATCGCCGCCATCCGCGAAGCCATCCCGGCTTTTGATAAGCAGATTAAAGGCTTTGCCAAAGCTGATGGCTTACTGACCGGCGTTGAAACCCGCACCTCATCACCAATTTGTATTAAACGCGGCAAAGACTTCCAGAGCCTGAACGTGCGCGGCCTCTACCCCGCCGGTGAGGGCGCCGGTTATGCTGGCGGTATTTTATCTGCCGGTATCGATGGTATTAAGGTAGCCGAAGCGCTGGCATTGGATCTATTGCAGCAAAGCACCGCATCAGCCTGATTCGGATTTAAGTAAGAATTAGGGCAGTAAATATTTTTTATTTGCCCTCTTGTTAATTGCTGCAAAACTAGCCATTATCAATTTAGTGGTAGTAAAAAGGTCGTAGTATTGACTATGCGTTGGTTTAATCTGTTTATCGCGGTGTTTTATCTGAGCCTGTTGGTGACAACAGACGCAGGTATTACCCATGACAGCAGATTATCGCCGTTAGCTGACAGTCCTTATCAGGCACTGCATGCTGAAAGCAGTAACCTCGGCCAAAGCAAAGGCAGTAACGAACAGGAACCGGATGAACCGGACAGCCTGATCGCCTCAGCTAAAGTGCTGAGCCACAGCCTGCCCGCTGCCATTAATACCTTTTACCAAACGCCCTGGTTATCACACCGTAGCAGCCCTGATAGTGCCCGCGCACCACCCATTGTCTAATCACACTTAACAGCCATTTATTTTTATTTGTTAATTCTGGCGCGGCCTCTGCGCGCCCATTAGTGTGAGTAGCTATCATGAAAACTTTATCCTTATTCAATTTAGATGCCGTTGATCAATTAATTCAACCCGCCGACTTTACTGAAACCACGTTAAATTCACCGGCGCTGAGTGTGCTGAGTGATTTTAAACATAACCAGCCAACCCTGATCGAAGGTAACACCTCTGCCAGCCAGGCACTGCTGATGATGCAGCAGGAACACAGTCAGCTAAAACTGGTAGTCGATGCCGATGAGAATATGCTGGGTTTAATCCATATCGAACAGTTATCGGAGCAGGCGCTGTTACGCCAGGTGATGCTGGGCAATAGCCGCGATGAAATCAAGGTACGGGATCTGATGCGGCCACGTGAGCGCATCAAGGCGCTGGCCTATCAGCAACTACAAAACTGCACCATTGCCGATGTGGTCAATACCCTGCAATCGAATGGTGAGGCCTTTTGTCTGGTAGTGGACCGCGATAACCATCAGATCCGTGGCGTGATCCATGCGCAGGAGCTGGCACGGCGCTTACATATGCCGTTAGCTATCCGCCAGCAACCGACCTTTTTGCGGATCTTCGATAGTTTAACCGCTTAACCTTTCAGGTCTGCGGGCTGCTGTGTTACTCCGAGCATGGTGGCCCGCTTTTTTGTTGCTCTAAGCTGAAGGCTCTCGCTATTATAGCGGTATGCAGCACGCTTCCCGCTCCCCACGCCAGTACTATCGTAATGGTCCACCGCATCGCAGTGGTGCCGACGTCAGCTTTGCCGATTTGGTAACGATTTTCGGCTTTAACAGCATCCATATTGGTCGCTGGGTGACTGCGGCCGAACAACAACAAGCGGCTAATTTATTCTTTGATGCCTTTGCCGATTTGCAACAATTGCTGCAGGTGCCGGCCGAGGTGATTTCACTGCGCGGTACCCTGGCACTGACCTTTGGTATCGGCGGTCAACCCGGTGTTTGCGCTTTCTATCAACCACAGGGGCGGATCCTGGCGCTGGCCAAAAATGCCGGCGGCGGCAGCCTGGCACACGAGTGGTTTCATGCTTTTGACCACTATATTGCCAGCCAACTTTTTGCGCCCCCGGTACCGGCTAACCGCTTTGCCAGCCGGCTCTGGCTGGCTGAGCTGCCGGTTAAACCGCACCCGCTTAATACCTTGTTGACTGATGGCTTTGCACAGCTATTTTTAAGTGCTGACACCAGTGGCAGCAGTGCATTTTTTCAGCATTGCCGGGCGCTGGACGAAAGCCAGCAGCGTTTATATTGGGCTTTACCCGAGGAAATGGCAGCGCGGGCTTTTGAAAATATGTTGCAACGCCAAGCGCTGAAAAATAGTTTTTTAGTCAGTGGTACCCTGCAATCAGCGGCTGCGCAGCACGGTATTTATCCGGATACGGCACTCAGCCAACAACTGGCAAGCTGCTGGCTAAGCTATTTTAACTTGTTAGGCCAGGCGCTAACCCAGCAACTGCGCAATTAAACGCTCGGCATTGCGCCACACTAAAGCGTAGATCGTCAGCTGCGGGTTAGCCCCCAGGCTGGTTGGCAATACCGAGCCGTCAAAAATCGACAGATTATGTAGTTGATAATGCTGACCATCGGCATTCACTACGCCCAGCCGCTCGTTAGCCGCCATATTACAGCCGCCCATCACATGAGCCGACACCACCGTTTGTAATAACGGACGCATTGCCAGCTGTGCGATCGCGCTTTTTGCCTCGGCCCAGCTTTGGTATTGCTGCGCCTGATGATGAATGGGCAATACCGCTTTGGCACCGGCAGCAAACTGTAGCTCAGCCATCGATAACAGCGCACGACGCATACCCTGCCATAAATAGTCACTGATCGGATAATCCAGCAGCGGTTGCTGCTGCGCATCCAGGCTAACACTGCCGCCCTGGCTTTGCGGATGAAAACCATCGCGCAATAAAGCGATAGTTACCTGTAACTGATTAAACTGCTGCATCAAGGCAGCATGGGCCTGAGCCTGGCCGGTCAGCTTAGTTGCCATCAGTACCGGGTGCAGCGGCGGTACTTCCAGCTTGTAACCGGCCTGCCCATCGCTGGGCCAGACAAACTGATCGGAATAAATACTTTGCGGTGCGCCGGCATGGCCGTTAATGTCCTCATTAAAGACCGCGCCGGAGATCACTGTCGGGTGCAAATAGGTATGTTTGCCCAGACGGCCTGAAGGATCCGGTACTTTGGAGCGTAACAGTAACGCCGGCGAGCCGATGGCGCCGGCGGCGACAATAAAGTGCCTGGCCCGAATGCGGACCTGTATTTCCGCGCGCGGATGGAAAAAGCGATCGACCGGCACCGCAGTAAGACTTTGCACCTGATTGCCCTGCCAGTGTAGCTGCCGCACCGAAAGCCGCGAGATCAGCCGGGCGCCCTGCGCCAACGCACTGGGAATGGTACTGACTAACATCGATTGCTTGGCATTGATCGGGCAGCCCATGCCGCAATAACCAAGGTTGGCGCAACCGTTGACATTACGGTCGATCACCGTATATTCCCATCCCAGACGCTCGCAACCTTGCTGCAATTTGGCATTATTCGCATTCGGCGGCACCGGCCAGCGGTGGATATTTAACCGCTGCTCAGCCAAAGCAAAATAAGGACTTAGCGTATTGTCACCGCTAAAGTCGAGGCCAAATTCTGTTTGCCAGTAGCTGAGTGTTGGCTGAGGGGTGCGGATTGAGGTAGTCCAGTTAACGGTGGTTGAGCCACCTACAGTGCGGCCCTGCAGAATACCAATCGCCTGATCGCGGGTTTTACGCCCGGCTGCTTCCTGATACAGCTGCGGATAGGCCCAGCGCTCTTCCATGACAAAATCATCGCGATCATAGTAGGCGCCCTCTTCCAGTAACAATACCTGCAAACCGGCCTTAGCCAGTAACTCCGCGGCAATACCGCCACCGGCGCCGCTACCAACGATCACCACATCGGCGCTAAATTGCTGTTCGGCGGTAAATTGACTGGCGTCCAGATGTTGCGGTGACTGCTTAGCCATTAACGGAACCTCGGTGCGGTGTAATTGAGGGCAGCCCAGTGCTCAGGCTGACTGTAGTAGGCAGCAAATAACAATTCGCGTAAACCATGGTAAGCTTGCTGCAATACGCCAAGGTAGCTATCACGCCAGCGGGCAAATAACGTCAGCCGTTGTGGCAGGCTGAGTTCAGCCAGCGGCAACCAGTGGCCACTCAGCGCCAGCCGGCCCAGTCGCTGTGCCAGTAAATTAAATAGCAGTTGTAGTTCTTGCTGCTGGCGTAGCGGCAAAAATGCCAGGCTGTCGTGCACCGCCGCGATAGTCCGGCGAATGGCGGCGTCAGACTCTGCCGGCGCCGAGGGTAAAGCACCGTATAATAAGGCCGGTAGCAAAGCAGCGAGGACCAGCTCAGAATTAGCCGTGTCATCACTGTTTAGCAGCTGATAACCGTTAAGCCCGAGCGTTGCGGCGGTGCCAAGCGCCAGGCCTGACAGGATAAATTGGCGGCGATTCATCGTTATTCTTTTTTTGGAAGCCTTAGGCCACATTCTTTCTCAGGAGCGGTTATTTTGCAAGCACAGCTCGGACCAGCCAGTCATCATCTTCATACCACCAGCTTTAGCGCGCCCTGGTGGCTACGTAATGCTCATCTGCAAACTATTTTTGCTAAGTATTTAAGCCCAAAGCAGCAGGTGCCAACCTACCCGGAAATGTTAGCCTTACCCGATGGTGATGAACTGCAGCTCAACTGGACCGAACAACTGCCAGTAACTGAGCAAAGGCCACTACTGGTGATCCTGCATGGTTTAGCCGGCGATCTGCACAGCCACTATATTCAGGGGCTGCTGGCCGAAGTAACACGCCGCAAACTGCCAGCGGTAGTGATGCATTTTCGTGGTTGTCATGGCAAACCGAACAAGCTGCCACGGGCCTATCACAGCGGCGATACTGCCGATATTGGCTATTTACTTAGCCAACTACAACAGCGTTTTCCGGCGATGCCACTAACCGCTGTTGGCTTTTCCCTGGGTGGTAATGTGTTGGTAAAATACTGTGGTGAGCAAGCCAGTGCTAATCCGCTACGCGCTGCCGTCGCCATCTGCCCGCCACTGGATCTGGCGGCCTGCGCCAAACGCATTAATCAGGGCCTGAGTAAAATTTATCAGCGTTACTTGCTGGAGCGCTTAAAACGGCAAACCCTGGCCAAGCTGGCGCAGTTCCCGGATTTTCCGCTCTCGCTAACGCCAGCTCAGGTGCAGCAATTTAACAGTATTGCCGAATTCGACCAGCATTATACTGCGCCGATCCATGGCTTTCGCGATGCCGCTGACTATTACCAACGCGCCAGCGGCAAAGCCTGGTTAAAAGCGATCACCATCCCAACGCTGATTATTCATGCCAGTGACGATCCCTTTTTAAGCGATGCCGTGATCCCCTCCCCGGCTGAGCTGAGTCCACAGGTGGAATACCGGCTCAGCCGCCACGGTGGCCATGTCGGCTTTGTCGGCGGCAAGCATCCGTTTCGCACCGAGTTTTGGCTGAACCAGCAGATCTGTGACTATCTGCAGCAAGGGGCTAATCCATAGTCAAATAAGCTTCATCTGGCTGTCATACCCCGGACATCTGGCCGGCCGATGCTATCAGCGCATTCAGCTGCCGGGGATAGCCAATGTTAAATTGCAATACCATCTTCCTGTCTGATATTCATCTGGGCTGTAAAGACTGTCAGGCCGAATATCTGCTGCATTTTTTGCAGCAAACCGAAGCCAACACCATTTATCTGCTGGGGGATATTGTTGATCTTTGGGCCATGCAGCGTCAGGTACACTGGCCACAGGCACAAAATCAGGTGGTGCAACTGCTGCTGCAAAAAGCCGAGCAAGGCACTAAGGTCGTATATATTCCCGGTAACCATGATGAGGCGATGCGGCTGTATCGTGGCAAGTTGTTTGGCAATATTAAAGTACAGCTCAGAGGCGAACATACCACGGCGCTGGGTAAAAAATTATTACTGCTCCACGGTGACGAATTCGATAAAGAGGTCAGCTTTGGTCCGCTGCAAAGCTGGCTCGGTGATAACCTCTATGATTTGTTGCTGTTTCTGAACCGCTGGTACAACAGAGTGCGCCGTGTCACCGGTGGTCGTTATTTTAGTCTGGCTGCCTATATTAAAAGCCGGGTACCGGGAGCCTTAAAAGCCATTGGCCGTTACCGCCAGGCTGCAATAAAAAAGGCCAAACGGGGCGGCTACGATGGCGTGGTCTGTGGTCATATCCATCATCCGGAACTGACCCTGGAAGATGGCATTATTTACTGTAATGACGGTGACTGGATTGATAGCTGTACTGCCCTACTGGAGCATAGCGATGGCAGCCTGGCACTGTATCATTGGGCCGAGCAAGCCGAATGCCTTGCCGCACTGCCGCTGCAAGCAATCCAAACCAAGGCTTTATCAGATAGTAAGGCTGCCTGAAGCATTCTGCCAAGGCAATAGCCGTTCGAATTTCATGCCCCCAAGGAATTGGGGGCTCTGTTATTGCCAACTATCTGAATACCGCCAACACGCCTGACCTCAACCGCTACACCTTGCCGATTACACGCCAAAATTTATTTTATTAACAAAGGTAATTTAATTGCTTTTTTATTGACATCTGAATTCATTTGCATACACTGAATTATCGGTATCCTTTACTCAATATTCCAGGCAGGCAAATGACAACGAAAACGGTTCCATTCAGTGCCAGGATAAGCATTGAAGACGCTGAATTTATCAGTACTCTGAGCTATGAAGGTGCACATACCCCGTCGGATAAACTACGAGCCCTGCTGGCAGAAACTCGTAATAAACGCGCCAATTTCGACAATTTTGCGGCAAATTTGGCACAAATGACCGAGTGGCTGCAGCAGTTAAGCCGACCACTGTTGGTGAGACAGCAACAACTGCAACTCAGAACAGAGGGCATTAATCGCGTACTCGATGCCCTGCCTGAGCTGTTGGCGATACTGCAAACTGCGGCGGCACGAAGCCCGCAGCTGAATATCAGGGAGCTGCAGGAGGCCGAAGGCCAAACAATGCAACAAGTGTTAAACATTTTGTCATTGCTACTCCCTTTAGCAGTGACTCAGCCTCAGCAAGCTACACAACAAGGCGTTATAAAACTGGCTGAGTTAATCACTCAGCACCATACGGCAACACAAGGAGCACAGCAATGAGTGAAAGTATTACCCGCCGGGTAGCCCGGTTAGTCAGTGGCAGTGTCAATGCCCTGGTGGATGCAATGGAGAGCAGCTCTCCGGAAACCGTAATGGAGCAAACAATACGTGAGCTGGACTCCGCTATTGCTGACACCCGCAGTGAATTGGGACAGCAAGTTGCACAAAAACATCTGGCCAGTAAAAATTAATGGAGGAGAACAGCCGTTACGAAACGCTAAGCGAGCAACTCAATGTTGCTGTTGCCAACGGTCGTGACGATCTTGCCGAAGCCGGCATTGCAGAGCAAATGGATATTGAAGCACGGATCCCGGTTCTGGAAGCATCAATAGCCGATTGTGCCGCACGTGAAAAAGAGCTCGAAGGTTTTATTCAGGCATTACAGGCGAAGAAGCGTGAAATGCGTGCAGAACTACAAGCCTTCGTTACGGCTCAGCAAGCCAAGGCCTCCACTGCCAGCCCGCTGACAGCAAGCAATCATTCTGCAGAGCAAAAAGCTGAGCGCGCGGCAGATGCGTTTAGCCGGGTACTTGAGCGTAGTTCTGGCATTGCCGCGCGCGATAGTAGCCTGGGCAATGCCGGCAAATTAGCTGAGTTGGAGGAGCTTAGCCGCAAAAATCGCGTTGCAGAACGCTTGGCGGCATTAAAGGCAGGGAAGAGCTGATGTTACAGCTACTGCTGGCCAGCGAAAACCTGCTATTTAGCGTCGCGCTATTACTGATGTTATTAATTGGCCTACTCGAGCTAATCGCAGTGCTATTTGGTTCGAGTTTCAGTTCATCCCTTGAGAGCTTACTGCCGGAGGTTGAGATCGCGCCTCATACTGAGGTGGGTCAGCTAGACGCCGACTCAGCCTTAAGTCGCTTTTTTGGTTGGCTAAGGATTGGCGAAGTGCCACTGTTGATGCTGCTGGTCCTTATGCTACTCAGCTTTGGCCTATTAGGCCTAATCATGCAAAGCTTTTTACTGTCGATGCTTGGGTTTATGGCGCCAGCCTGGTTAGCAACCCCTGTGGTGCTATTCGCAAGCTTACCTATGGTGCGCTTTAGCGGAGGGATACTGCACCGTTTGATGCCAAGAGATGAGACGACTGCCGTTACCAGCGACAGTCTGTTGGGTCGCATAGCCATTATTACATTAGGGACCGCCCGCCAAAGCTATGCCGCAGAAGCGAGGGTAAAAGATCAACACGGCTATCAACATTATATCCAGGTTGAACCAGATAACCCTGAGGAATGCTTTGTGCAGGGTACCGAAGTCTTGCTGCTGACCCGACAAGGCGCGGTTTACAAGGCGATAAAAAATGCCAATCCACATTTAAGTGAAGCGGAACAGTAAATAGATTCAACAACGGAAAACGTTAATTACAACAAGGAGCCAACATGCTATTGGAAAACTTTTCTCACATCTTAATTATCGCTGGTGCAGCACTCGTTGCCTTGATTATCCTGGGCATGATCCTCGCGCGGCTGTATAAACGGGCAACCAAAGAGATCTCCTTTGTACGTACAGGCTTTCGTGGTGAAAAAGTCATCATGAATGGCGGTGCAATAGTACTACCCGTTTTGCATGAAATTATTCCGGTGAATATGAACACCTTAAGACTGGAAGTTCGTCGCGCAGCGGAGCAAGCACTAATTACCCGTGACAGAATGCGCGCCGATGTTACGGCGGAATTCTATGTCAGAGTCAAGCCTACTGTAGACGCTATCGCCAATGCCGCACAAACGCTGGGTTTAAAAACCATGAACCCCCAGGAACTGAAAGAGCTGGTAGAAGGTAAATTCGTTGATGCCCTGCGCTCTGTTGCCGCGGAAATGGCCATGGAAGAGCTACACGAAAAGCGCGTCGATTTCGTGCAAAAGGTGCAACATGTTGTTTCTGAAGACTTGTTAAAAAATGGTCTGGAACTCGAATCAGTGTCACTCACGGGTTTAGACCAAACCGCGTTTGAGCACTTTAACCCGCAAAACGCTTTCGATGCTGAAGGTTTAACAAAGTTAACTCAAGCTATTGAATCGCGCCGTAAGATCCGTAATGACATTGAGCAGGAAACCGATCTGGCGATTAAAACCAAGAATCTGGAAGCCGAGCGCGCCAAGCTGCAAATCTCCCGTGAAGAGGAATATGCACGCTTAGAGCAGGAAAGAGAGGTTTCTATTCGTCGGGCATCTCAGATGGCAGAAATTGCACGTGAGCAAGCCGAGAAAAAACGCGAAGCCGAAGAAGCGCAGATTGCGGCGCAACGCGAGATTGATCTGAAACGTATTATTTCTGAACGCGACATCGATAACGAGACGATCCAGAAAGAGCGCGCAGTACGTGAAATGGAAATTGCTAAGCAACGTGCTGTTGAGCAAGCCGAAATTGAGCGTCAGAAAGCCATTGAACTGGCTTCGCAGGAGAAGGCGATTGCTGTTGCGGAAAAATCGCGCTCTGAATCTGAAGCCAAAGCTGAAGCCGACAAAGCCCGGGCACTGGCCGTACGGCAGGAAGAAGGGGTAATGACTGTTCGTCAAACCGAACAGGCAGAACGGGCCAAGCAGGTTGAACTGATTATGGCTCGGCAATTGGCGGAAAAGGAAGCAATTCAGCTCGTCGTCTCGGCAGAAGCGGAGAAAAAGGCCGCCGAAGATCAGGCCGAAGCAATGCGGGTTGCCGCTCAGGGTGAAGCCGATAAAGTACGTCTTTCTGCTAAGGGTAAAGCCGATGCCGAACTGCTGCTGGCTGACGCCAAGGCGCGTTCTTATGCCGTAGAGGCCGAAGGTAAAAAGGCCATTAACGCGGCAGCAAATATGCTTTCTGCTGAGCAGATCGCCATGCAGGTTCGGCTGGCATTAATTGAGAATCTGCCAGAGATTATTGCGCAAAGTGTCAAGCCGATGGAGCAAATCAGTGATATTAAGATTCTGCAGGTTAACGGCATAGGTGGAAACAGCGCAGGCAGTGGCTCAGGCAACAATGAAGTGGCAGAGGGTAATGGATCGCTGGCTGATCAAGTAGTGAATAGCGCTTTACGGTATCGGGCTCAAGCACCGATCCTGGATTCGCTGTTATCCGAAATTGGCTTAAAAGCCGGAGATATCAATGGCATTGCAGACGCAGTAAAGAAGCCATTGTAACGCGCTAACAGCAACGGCATAAGCGCACGCAGTAGTTATCGCGCAAGAAAAACAAAGCCCCGCTGAGCGGGGCTTTGTAATTTCCATACGGCTTTAACTTACAGCTGAGGCCCAGCCGCAACCAGAGCTTTACCCTCGTCATTATCGGTAAACTTAACAAAGTTATCGATAAAACGTTTGGCCAGATCTTTGGCTTTGACTTCCCAGTCGGCTGCGTTGGCATAAGTTGCACGCGGATCCAGGATACCGTCATCGACATCATGCAGATGAGTTGGGATCGCCAGGTTAAAGTACGGCAGTTGCACAAACTCGGCATTCTCGATGCTACCGTCCAGGATGGCGTCAATAATAGCGCGGGTGGCTTTAATTGAGACACGTTTACCTGTGCCATTCCAACCGGTATTGACCAGATACGCTTCAGCACCAGCAGCTTCCATCCGCTTACCTAACACTTCCGCATACTTGGTTGGGTGCAGGCTTAAAAAGGCGGCGCCAAAACAGCTGGAGAAGGTTGGCGTAGGTTCAGTAATACCACGCTCAGTACCGGCCAGCTTGGCCGTAAAGCCAGACAGGAAGTGGTACTTCGCCTGCTCTTTGGTTAACTTCGATACCGGCGGTAATACCCCAAAGGCATCAGCAGTCAGGAAAATGACTTTCTTGGCATGACCGGCTTTCGAGACTGGGGTGACGATATTGTCGATATGGTAAATCGGGTACGACACCCGGGTATTTTCCGTTTTCGAGCCATCGTTAAAATCAATTTTACCATCTGCCAGCACGGTCACGTTTTCCAGCAGGGCGTCACGACGGATGGCGTTATAAATATCCGGCTCGTTTTCTTTCGACAGGTTAATGGTCTTGGCGTAACACCCACCTTCGAAGTTGAACACGCCATCATCATCCCAGCCGTGCTCGTCATCACCAATTAACTGCCGCTTTGGATCGGTCGACAGGGTAGTTTTACCGGTACCAGACAGACCGAAGAATACCGCCACGTCGCCGTCTTTACCGACGTTAGCAGAACAATGCATCGAAGCGATGCCTTGCAGTGGCAGGAAGTAGTTCATCATTGAGAACATACCCTTCTTCATTTCGCCACCGTACCAGGTACCGCCGATCAGTTGAATGCGCTCGGTCAGGTTAAAGGCAACGAAGTTTTCTGAATTCAGGCCATGTTTCTGCCAATCCGGGTTAGTGCATTTGGCACCGTTCATCACGATAAAGTCTGGCTTATAGCTTTTCAGCTCTTCATCGGTAGGCCGGATAAACATATTTTTTACGAAATGCGCCTGCCAGGCCACTTCAGTAATAAAACGTACCGCTAAGCGGGTGTCGGCGTTCGCACCACAAAAGGTGTCGACAACAAAGAGTCTTTTGCCGGATAACTGGCGGGTAACCAGTGTTTTCAAATCAGCCCAAACTTCTGTACTGATGGGCTTATTATCGTTTTTTCCTTGATCTGACCACCAGACGGTATCGCGGGTAGTGTCGTCACGCACGATATACTTGTCTTTCGGAGAGCGGCCGGTAAAGATGCCGGTATCGACTGATACTGCGCCAAGCTCGGTCAGCTTACCTTTTTCATAACCTTGCAAATCACTGCGGGTTTCTTCGGCGAACAGCAGCTCGTAAGATGGGTTATATACGATTTCCGTGACATCTGTGATGCCGTATTGGCCCAAATCCAGATCGGACATTTGTTAACTCCTAAGGGTACTGTAGGTAAGGGTGCAGTCTCTGACGGACTTAATTTTCATGTTGTTCTTTGAGCAGAGGGCGGTTCTCTGTTCAAAAAACACCCGTGCATCATAGCGTTTTTTCACGATAAAAGATACTGGGATTTGGCTAAAGGCCCCTGTTTGCGCGGCTTCTGGCCAGTTGCTTAATTACTAAAGTTGGTAATTTTATTACAGCTCACGCGCGGTTTGCCGGGCTTTAATCAGCTCAGACCAAGGCTGTACGGCAGCGCCGATAACCATAAAATCGGGATTACCAAGGGTTTCCCGCTGGTTATAACTGAGGGGGGCAAACTGGCTATCCAGAATTTTGCCGCCGGCCTCTTCGACGATGACCTGCACGGCGCCGGTATCCCATTCCCCGGTAGGACCCAGCCGCAAATAACAATCTGCCTTGCCTTCAGCTACCAGACAGCTTTTTAAGGAACAGCTGCCAAGCGCAATAAACTCGGCTTGCTCCGGTTGTTGCAGCAGGTCGTGGATCAGCTGCCGCGGCTGGCGGCGACTAACGGCAATGCGCAGCGGCTCACCAGGCTGATATTGCTGCACCCGGATCCGGTTAATCAGGTTATGTTGTTGTTTAAAGGCACCATTGCCGCGGGTGGCGTAATACAACAACTGCTCTTTCGGCCAGAAAATCACGCCCAGCGCCGGCCAACCATGCTCTACCAGGGCAATACTCACCGCGAAATCACCGCTGCGGGCAACAAACTCCTGGGTACCGTCCATCGGATCAATGAGCCAGTAGCGCGGCCAATCTGAACGTTGTGCCAGCGGTAGGATCTGGGTTTCTTCAGAGATAATCGGAATATCAGGCGTGAGTTCACTGAGCCTGGCAATGATATGTTTGTTGGCAGCCAGATCGGCACTGGTTACCGGGCTGGTATCCTGCTTTTGTTGCTGACTAAACTCACCGCTCTGGTAAAGCTCCCATAAAATCGCACCGGCCTCACGGGCAGTGGCTTTCACTGGCTCCAGCAGTTTGCTTAAAAACATCCGGGTTGGCTTCCAAATATTGTTGTGCCAGCAACAGGGCTGCCACGCTGCGCGCCTCGGTAAAATCGGCTTGTTGCAATAAGGCCGCACTGTCTTGCCGCAACCAGCGCACCAGCTCTAAAGGTTCGGGTTCGTCACCGGCCTGCTGCTCAGGATAGAGATCAAAGGCCAGCACTAGGTGCATTGTAGCATTAAAATAGCCCGGCGCTAACGCCAGTGACTTCAGCTGTACAAAGCGGTGCGCGCCAAAACCAATTTCTTCTTTTAACTCGCGGTTAGCCGCTGTCAGAATATCCTCACCCGGATCGATTAACCCCTTGGGAAACCCCAGTTGATAATCATGGGTGCCGGCACAGTATTCGCGCACCAGATACAGGTGCTCCGGATCCGGACAGGCGATAATCATCACGGCACCGCGGTTGCTGCCGCGCATCCGTTCATATACCCGCTGTTCGCCATTGCTAAACCGCAGCTCCAGTTGCTCCACTTTAAACAGCCGGCTTTGCGCCACAATTTGCTGCGACAGAATTTCCGGTTTTTGTTTGTCAGGTGTGCGCTGCGTCATCGGCTGCTCTCTGTTAAACTGCTAAGCTGTTTGGTTATCTACTATAAAGCGATTAACGGGAAAAGCCTATGCTGCAATGGTCAGAAATCGATACCGTGTTATTGGATATGGACGGTACCCTGCTGGATCTGCATTTTGACAATTATTTCTGGCAGGTACATTTACCGGAGCGCTGGGCCGCCATTACCGGGATCAGCCCCGCTGAAGCCAGTGCCGAACTGATGGCCGAATACAGCAAGCTGCAGGGCAAGCTGGAGTGGTACTGTCTGGATTACTGGGGGAAACGGCTGCAACTGCCGATCACCGAGCTTAAGCGGGAGATTATCGACAAGATCCGGATGCGTGATGATGTGCCGGAGTTTTTAACCGCGCTAAAAGCCAGTGGCCGCCATATTGCCCTGGTTACCAATGCACATCCTGACAGTTTGTCACTGAAACTGGAACGCACCGATCTGGCCAGATATATTGAGCAGTTAATTTCTACCCATGAATTTGGCGTCACCAAAGAGAGTCAGCAACTGTGGCATAAACTGCAGCACCGGCTCGGGTTTGATCCTGAGCGCACGCTCTTTGTCGATGATAGCCTGCCTATTCTGGAAGCGGCACGTGAATTTGGCATCAAACATTTGCTCGGCGTGGCTAACCCGGACAGCCAAAAGCCAGGCAATCATTATCATGGCTTTAGCATGGTCACCGACTATCGCAGCCTGCTGGGCGATATCTACCAGAGCCGAGGTGTTCTGCCGGCTTCAGCCGGCTAACACCCGAGACGGCTTAGAAATTTAAGCGGTAGCGGCCCTCAGCGTCCGGTGCGCCAACGAACTGCATCGCCTGATGTACCTCAGCCGGCAGCTCTGCCGCTGGCTTCAGGGTACCGCTAACCTGCAGTTTACCGGCAGCATTAACCGTTGCCCGTACATCTAACGCCAGAATATTCGCCGGATCGGTAATCAGCACCGGTTGTTGCTCGTCACACTCGAGGCGGGCAGTAAACTGCTGCAGTTGCAACCAGGTGCCTGTCGGCGGCTGCAGGCTGGCATCAAACCAACTGAGTTGACCAGCAAGCGTCTGGCAACGGCCACTTTGCAAAGTCAGACGCTGAATATCCAGCACTAACTCGCCGCCGGCCTGCACCGGCATCGGCAATTGCAGTAATGGCAGCAATAAAGGTACCGGCAGTTTAATCAGGCTGGAATGCACACTGATACCCGCCGGCGTGGCCCAGACCCGGGCCTGCAAATAGGGTTGCTGATTTTGCTGCACACTACCGGATTGCAGTGCCAGATCTAAGCGTAAGCGCAGTAATGACCAGGGGTTAAGCTGCCAGTTCAGTTCATTTAACTGCAGTTGCTGGAAGCGCAGCTGTTGCACCTTCCCCTGCCACAGGGTGCCCGTAACCTGACCCAGTTGCAGTTGTGGCGGTAAGCTCACCAGCTTTAACCACCAGGCTGCCGGCGTTAATACCAGCATAAACAGCAAGTAGGCAACCAAGCCCAGTGCGGCCAAAGGCCAATGTTGTTTCATACTACTCAATCACCATTCTGCGAACTCTGACAATACCGGCCTTATCTGTTGCGGCAACGTCTACCTGCACCAGCCGCACCCCGTTCTGATAGTAAAGCTGATGCAACCAGGGCAACAATTGCTCGAACGCCACATCTTCCAGTACCAGTTGCAACTGCTCATTCTGCGGCTGCATCCGGCTAACCCGGATATTAAAGCTTCGGGCACTGGTGCTGATAATTTGCGACAAGCTGCCACCGCTGCGTGCCGTTACCGCGGCGCCCTGCAACAACGGAGCCGCCTGTTGTAACGCCTGCAGCTGTTGCTGTACCTGTTGAATTGCTACTGCGTTGCGCGCCTGTGCCTGGTGCAGTGGTTGCCACAACAACCAGTAAAAGGCGCCGAGCAACAGCACAGGAACACAGAGTAGCAGCAGTTGTTGTTCGCGTTGCGCTAAACCTTGCCACCAGAGTAGTACCCGTTGTTTCATACCTTACCCCGCATTACTACTGTGCCCTGTACCCGGCTGCCATCGTTGCTCAGCGCGCCCTGCTCTATGCTATAGCCGGCTTGCTCCAGCACGGTTTTTAACTGTTCAAAACTCTGAAAACCTGCAGCACTGGCCGAAAAGCGTAACTCATGCCGCGCCGCGTCATAGCGCAGTGAGTCAAGCTTCACATCCGGCAACCCTTCCAAGCGTTGTTGTAGCGCTTGTAATTGCACAAAGAAATTCTGCTCATTAGGTCCGACGCCGGCAGCCTGTAACTTCTGCTGTAACTGGCGGTTTAAATTCACGATCCGCTCACCCGGGAACAGCTGCAGATAGTTAGTTTGCAGCTCGGCGGTTAATTGCGTCAGCTGCCGTTGCTGCTGCCAGACACCGATACCCAGCTGTAACAGATAGGCCAGCAGCAAGCCGCCAGCCAGGGCAGCACTGAGTCGCCATTGCTGCCAGGTTTTGTTCTGGGGCTTTTTCGGAGTATAGGGGCCTTGTAACAGGTTGAAACTGGTCGCAGTCAGGCCTCTGGCCAGTAAGGCCAGGGGCAACTCCGGAGCGGCAGCCTGATGTGGCTGGACAATATGTTCAGGCCAGGGACTGTACGTTGTCAGTTGTGGCAGAGCAGCCAGCGCCAGATAGTCCTGCCACCAGGCGCTGTCGATCGCTGTTGCCTGCCAGCTGTCCAGTCGCAGTAACCATTGCTGTTGCAGTTCAATACAAGCCGGTAATGTATCAGCTGGTAGTAATAACGCATCTGGCAGCATCCGGCTGACATTAAAGCCTGCCTGTTGCAACCAATCTAACCATTGCTGCAAACGTTCGCGCTGGCAAATCGCGACCTGCTGCCGGTACTGCCCCTGCTGCAGTTCAGCCTGTCCGTGCGCGATAAAAAGCTTATCAATATCTTCAGCCTGCTCTTCTTCCAGCATATAAGGCAGCGCCTGCAGTAACTGACGGTTCGGCTTGGCCGGTAAGGTCACCGTTTTCAGTACCACATCTGCGGCCGGTACCAGCGCGATAACGTTGCGCCGCCCCAGTCGCTCGGCCAGTGCGGCTAGCGCCGCCACACCGGCTACCTCGCCACTAGCTATGATGTCTGCGGTGAGCGGTGCATAGACCAGCCAGCTGATTGGTTGTTCAGGCTGACTGGCCAGCCGGATTAGTAGTTGTTCATTCACCCCTGGCCTCCAAAGCGCCGGGCCAAAACCCTGATGGCATTATTTTCTTCTCGTTTAAATAGTGTACTTTGCTGAAAACCACTTTCCTGATAAGCCGTCGTTGCCTGTAACCGGAAATACTCGGATTTGACGGACAGTGCCGCCTTCACATCGGCCGGCACTGTCAGACCGGCCAGCGCCGGGCTTTGTAGAAAACTTTCTACATCGGTGTAGCCCTGCTCCGGCCGGTTTAATACCGCATCCTGCGCCTGAGTTTCGGTCATCTCCGGTAGCAGCGCCTGTAACAGGACGGCGCTTTGCTCCGTTAACGTATTCACATTCAGCAGCAATACATCGTTTTCCGGCAGCACGCAAATATAAGGCAACAGCAATTGATAATCTGCCGGCGTCAGATCGAGGATTAACCGCAGCTCTGTTTCCGACACCATCAAGCTGTTGGCGGTATAATAGGGAAATAACAAGGCGGCATAATCGTCCTGCTCCGCGCCCCCGGCAGAATTCAGAATACCATCCTCGTCCAGCCAATCACTGAGCCGCGCCGTCAGATTCTCGGCCGGCATACTGAGATCTGCTGCCACCAGCTCCAGTAAACGCAGAAAGGTGCGCTGCGCCAGCGTCTGCACCTGACCTTGTTGCCGGTCTGGTTGTTTTTGCAACGCATTCAGGTTAAAGCAACTGTTCAGATCACGGATTTCTCCGGCGATCTGGCCGTCATCCACCATAAAGCTCGCGCCCTGCTGCGCCCAATCCTGCCCCAGATGCACCACATCCTGCCCTTGCAGGGAACGACGTAACAATACCCGGGCAAAGGCTTCTGCCCCCATTGCGTACCAAAACGCCTGCTGCTGTTGCTGCAAATTCTGTTGCCGTTGTATTTGTAACTGCAAGCGGCCACTCATCTCAACCGCCAGCACGACCACAATCGCCACGATCAAGAGTACGGTGATTAAGGCTGCGCCACCTTGTGACCGCGGATAGCGTCTGTTCATTCAGCACCCCGCCACAAGCCATCCGGCAACACGTATAAGCGCTCAATTTCACCCAGCTGTTGTTGCTTTAGCGTGACTTTCACCGCCTGCGGTAAATACTGATGATGCCAACGCTCTTCCCAGCGTTCGTTATACCAGTATTCAATTGCAAAGGCCTCAACACCGTCCAGTAACATCTGCTGTTGCGGCTCAGTGTCATTGACCGCGTCGACGTATAAGGTAAACAAACGTTGTAATTGCCCGTCTTGCAGGCGATAGGCCACAGCCTGCAATTCGCTGCGGGGCAGCAACATCCCCGGATTACGCCAGCCCTGGCGGGTAAAGCTGATACCATGATCTTCACTACCGAGCAAAAACGGCTCACCCCACAAGCGCTCTTGTTTCGGCGGGTCTCCCTGGATCCGGACCTGCCGGGCACTGATCTGCAGCAAATCACGCTCCAGCAGCAGCATGGCCTGTTGTAACTGGCGCAGTTGTGCTAAGTGCTGCCGTGATAATTCATCACTTTGCGTGACATTACTCAGAATGGCGACCGAGGCTAATCCCACCATCGCAAAGATCGCCGTCGCCAATAACATTTCGATAAAGGTAAAACCCTTAACCCGGCGCATCGGGACGCCCTATATAGGTTTTCAGCTGATAGACGACTTGCTCCGGCTGCTCAGCCAGGCGTACGCTAATCTGCAGCTCGCGCAGATCCTGATCAGGCACCGTAACGGCTCGTAATTGCCATTGCCAATCCCGGTTGCCGAGGCTGACTTCGCCCTGCTCCAGCTCACGCGGTGGCCAGCTGCGATTCAGTTGCGCCTGCTGTAGTTGATTATTGGCAATCATGCTGGCGAGTGTTAATTCTTCCAACTGAGCAACGGCCCGTAAATGACTGGCACTGGCCTGCAAAATGGCCGCACCGGCGGTGGCAAAAATCGCCAGCGCGATCAGCACTTCAAGCAAAGTAAAACCGCGCCACTGCCGCATTATTCTGCTCCGCTAAAGCGGCTTAGCGGGACACTGAAATCGGTACCCACCCGCACCTGCACGGGCGGACGTTGCTCAGCTGCCTGCAACACTAAACGAAAGGGAGTAATTTCACCGGAGGATAAAATAAATACCTGTGGCAAAGGGGGCTTATTGGCGACAGGCGTATCCGAAGCCTCAGCTTGCGCTTCCTGCTGCCATCTGACCTGACCGAGTAAATTAAACTCAGCACCGGGCAAGCCATCTAACTCCAGCAGCAGCGAAAATTGCTCCGGCAACTGATAGGCTTTAGCGGCAGCAACCTCAGGTGCCCACTGCCAACCATCCTGCCCATAATAAACAAAAGCATATTGTTGCTGACTTACCACCAGCCCCCACTCCTGCTGTCGCAATAACGCCGTGTCAGCAATAAACTGAAACACCTGGCTAAAGCGCGTTGCTTCACGCTCCAGCCGCTGCTCGGTGCTATCACCGCTAAAGGTGAATACCACCGCACTGGCTAAAATACCAATCAGCAGCAACACCAGCATCACTTCCAGCAAGGTAAAGCCGGCACGGCGTAGCATCAGTTACCGCCAGCGCCATCCGCGTCAAGATTCCAGTTGCCGATATCATCATTGGTACCGGCTACCCGATCCGGGCCCTTACTAAAGACATCAATCCGCCCTAACTGTCCGGGACTGACCAGAATATACTCCTCTCCCCAGGGATCCTTTGGTAAACGCCGGATAAAGCCACCCTCCGGAAAAACCCGCGGTACCGGCTGCGAGCTAGATGCTGTTACTAGCGCTTCCAGCCCCTGCTCTGTTGTCGGGTAGAAACCATTACGCAGGCGATACATATCCAAAGCTTCTTCCAACACCCTAATATCCACCACCACTTTTTGCCGCGCCGCCTGCTCCTGACTTCCCATCAGGTTAGGCACCACCATGCTGGCAATAATGCCAAGGATCACGATGACCACCATCACTTCCAGCAGAGTAAAACCTTGTTGCCTTTGCCTTAACATCTTAAGCACCTACCATATTATTTAACGCTAAAATGGGTTGTAGTATTGCCAGTACGATAAATAACACCATACCTGCCATCACGGCCACCAGCACGGGTTCAAACACCTTTAGCGAGACCTTAACCAGGGTTTCAAATTCAGTGTCTTGCGCATTGGCGGCCCGTGCCAGCATGGCATCTAACTGCCCGCTTTTCTCACCGCTGGCTATCATATGCAGCATCATCGGCGGGAACAAGCGGCTTTGTTCCAGCGCACTTTTTAATGAAGCCCCCTCCCGCACTCTGGCGGTGGCATCGGCCAGCGCCAGTCGCATATAGCTGTTACTGAGCACTTCGGCACTGATCCGCATCGCCTCCAGCAATGGCACCGCACTGGCATTCAAAATACTGAGCGTCCGGGCAAAGCGTGCCGTATTCAGCCCACGCGCCACCTTGCCCAACAAGCCCAGACGCAACACCAGCTGGTCCCACTGCAAGCGCAAGTCAGGCTTTTGCAATGCGCGCTGCCAGGCTACCGCAGCCAGTAACATCGCCAGTAACACTAAGACACCGTAATGGCGTAAAAAGTCACTGGCTGCTATTAAGAATAGTGTCGAGCCGGGTAACGATTCTCCCATATGCTCAAACTGCACGACGATCTTCGGCACTACCGCCGCCAGCAGGATGCTGATCACCAGGATGGCAAAGCCGGTCAGAATTAACGGGTAAAGCATCGCCTGCAGGATCTGGCTGCGCATATACTGGCGCTGCTCAGTGTAATCCGCCAGCCGGTTAAGTACCTGCTCCAGATGGCCGGATTTTTCGCCGGCCGCCACCATCGAGCGGAATAAATGATCAAACACATACGGAAACTCCGCCAGCCCCTCTGCCAGGCTGTAGCCTTCTACCACCTTAGAGCGCACCGCCATCAGCATATTTTTCAGGCGGGGTTTCTCGCACTGCTCGGCAACCGCTAACAACGCGCTTTCTATCGGCAGCGCGGCCTCAACCAGGGTGGCCAGTTGCCGGGTGATCAGCGCCAATTCGGCAGCAGATATCCGCCGCTGCAACCAGGGGCCGCGGTTGGCGAGTTTTTTTTCCTGCTGTGACGCCAGTTCCACACTGAGCGGCGTCAGTTTACGCTCACGTAAAATTTGCCGGGCGTGGCGTGCGTTATCAGCCTCCAACACCCCTTTGTTTTTTTTACCGCTGCTATCTAATGCCTGAAACTCAAAGGCTGCCATTACAGATCCTCACGGGTAACCCGCAGCACCTCTTCCAGCGTGGTCACGCCGGCCAGCACCTTAGAGAAACCATCGCTACGAATACTGGGGCTCAGTGCCCGGGCGTATTTTTCAATCGCCTGCTCGCCCTTACCATTATGGATCATCTCACGCATCTGCTCGTCCACCACAATCAGCTCATGGATACCGGTACGGCCGCGATAGCCGGTATCATTACAGTGCTCGCAACCGACAGCGCGATAGATCAGCGCGCCTTCTTTCTTGGTAATACCCAGCAGATGACGTTCTTCTTTATCCGGCTCATGTGCAGCTTTGCAATGCGGGCAAAGGGTACGCACCAAGCGCTGCGCCAGTACCCCCAGTAAGCTCGACGACAGTAAGAACGCCTCCACCCCCATATCCTCCAGCCGGGTAATGGCGCCGGCAGCGGTATTGGTATGCAGGGTCGAGAGCACCAGGTGACCGGTCAAACTGGCCTGCACCGCAATCTGTGCGGTTTCCAGGTCGCGGATCTCCCCTACCATCACCACATCCGGGTCTTGCCGTAAAATGGCTCTCAGACCGCGGGCAAAGGTCATATTCACCTTGGTATTGACCTGGGTCTGGCCGATACCTTCCAGTTCGTATTCGATTGGATCTTCTACCGTCAGGATATTCCGATCTTTAGTATTAATTTCGGTTAAACCGGCGTACAGCGTGGTACTTTTACCGGAGCCGGTAGGACCTGTCACCAGGATAATGCCATGCGGTTTTAGGATCAGCTGCGAGAACAGCTGCTGCACGGCAGGGGTCATGCCCAGATCCGCTAAATTCAGGTGCGAATTGTTTTTATCCAGTAACCGCAGCACCACCCGTTCGCCATGGCTGGACGGCATAGTCGAAACCCGCACATCCACCGCCCGCCCGGCGATCCGCAGACTAATACGGCCATCCTGTGGTACGCGTTTTTCGGCAATATCCAGCTTCGCCATAACCTTGATCCGTGATACCAGCAGGCTGGACAGGCGGCGATTTGGCCGCAGCACTTCGCGCAGCAAGCCGTCGACCCGGAAGCGGATAATCAGCGCTTTTTCAAAGGTTTCGATATGAATATCTGAGGCGCCAAGCTTAATGGCTTCGCCGAGCATGGCGTTAATCAGTTTGATAATGGGCGCATCGTCTTCGTTTTCCAGCAGGTCTTCGGCTTCCGGGATATCTTCCGCCAGTGACGCCAGATCGACCTCGTTACCGATATCTTCCATAATCTGCTGCGCTTCACTGGAATCGCGCTGATAGGCGGCTTCCAGCAGAGCTTCAAAAGCCAGAGCATCCAGTTGCTGCACCTTAAACGGCTGCGCCAGCAAACGACGCACTTCCAGTAACGCCTGTGGCGGCGTGGCCGGCTGCACGTAGAGCAACCAGCCATCGTGATGCGGCTGCAGCAGCACGCCAAACCTTTTGGCGAAACTAAAGGGCAATCGCACCCGCTGCGTCAGTACCGGATTAAGTTGTTCCATCTCTGTCATGGCTTAGGCTGTCCTGCCGGCGGCTGTGGCTCTTGCTGTTGCATAAACTCTTCAAAACTCGGCGGCAGCTTCAGGCTGTCGTCCCATTCCGGCAAAATCGCCTGCCGGGTTTGTGGCATTAAGCGGATCCCTTCCTGGTCACGTTTAATTTGCTCGGCGCGGATAAAGTTATATTTTTGCTTACTGATGCCATTAATGGCATTGCCGTCGCGCACTATAGTGGCACGGATAAACACCATCAGGTTGCGTTTGCGTTTGCTGACACTGGTTGATTTAAACAGATGGCCCAGTACCGGGATATCACCCAACAGCGGCACCTTGGATTCACTTTCCTGCACATCTTCGTCAATCAAACCACCCAGTACAATAGTCGCACCATCGTCCGCCATCACGGTGGTTTTGATTTCACGCTTATTAATAGTGATATCGACCGCGGTTGCGCCACCAATACTGGAAACTTCCTGCTCGATCACCAGCTGCACGGCATCACCTTCGTTGATTTGTGGTGTCACCTTGAGCTTAATGCCCACTTCTTGCCGCTGTACTTGCTGGAACGGGTTGGTATTGTTAGAGCCCAGTGACGAGCCGGTGATAATCGGCACTTCCTGACCGACCAGGAAAATCGCTTCCTGATTATCCATGGTCGTAATATGGGGTGTCGCCAGTACGTTGGAGTTGGTGCTGGTACGCACGGCCTGCAAGATCGCCGCCCAGTTACCATTGTAGAACCCCAGCAAGGCGCCATTGAGCCCTTGCAGGGCCTGAGCTAAGCCGGAGTAGTCACGATTGGTATCTGGCGTAGTGGTGGTAATTAACTCACCGGTAGTCGGGTCACGCGATTGCGTGGTAGTACCGCGGGTGATCTGCGAAGCCTGAGCTGCGCCAGCCGCAATATTCACGATCGGAATAGTATTAGTGCCGGTAAAGTTAGTGCCACCGCCATTGGCGTTTAGCCACTGTACGCCGAAATCGGTGCCGTTACCGTCAAACACCTCGACAATAATGGCTTCGACCAGGACCTGAGCACGCCGGATATCCAGCTGCCGTACCACATCCTCCAAAGAGCGCATCATATCCGGCTGCGCGGTAATCACCAACGAATTACTGTCGGCATGCGCTTCAATACTAATAGAACGGCCACCAGCTGCCCGTCTGGGTGCCGGTTGTCCGCTCTGTTGCGCGCCCTGGGCTTCGGCAGCAATAGAATCACTTACCCCGGTGAGCACCGGCACCAGGTCTTCCGCTTTGGCATACTTCAGATAAAACACCCGGGTATTACCGCTGGTTTGTAACTCTGCATCCAAACGGCGGGCTAATTCAATGACCCGCTGCCGGGCTTGGGCTTCGCCACTGACAATCACGCTGTTGGTGCGTTCATCGGCGACAATCCGTGGCACCAGAAAATCCGGTTGCTCGCCCCGGTTCTGGGTGCGGTAGATGCTCTCCAGGATCCTGACAATTTCTGCAGCCGAAGCAAAGTTCAGTTTCAGAATTTCCAGCTCCTGATCACCCGCTTTATCTACCCTTTGAATAATATCCACCAACCGGTTTACCAGCGCAGCAGGGCCGGTCATCATAATCACGTTGGACGGGTCATAGTTCACCACATGACCGCCACCGCCCTGGTTAACAAACTGCCGTAACAGAGGCGCCAGTTCACGCACTGAAACATTGCGCACCGGAACCACCCGTGTCACCATCTCATCGCCATAGCCCGGCGCCTCATCCCCAACCACCGGGATATTCGAGGTTTTCGCATCCTTGTCGCGTACCACCTTCAGGATGCCGCTCTCCATCTCGACCACAGCAAAACCGTAGACTTGAAGTACGTTTAAGAAGAATTGGTAGTACTGTTCTTCCGTCAGCATATCGTAGCTGCGCACATTAATCCGGCCACGGACCTGCGGATCGACAATGATGGTTTTTTTCAGGTTCATACCGACGATATTGATAAACTCATTAATGTCGGTACCTTTGAAATTGGGAGAGTAGCGAATGTCGCTGTCCGCCACGACGCTGAAGCTAAGTAGCGCAGCCAGCAGCGCCGTCGCCAACGGGCGTCTTGCCCTGGAGAAAAAAGCTGATTTCATGAGAGATTAACCAATTCTTATCGTTATTTTACTGTGACAGACTAAACAGAATATCTCTGATTTCGCCATCCCGTTCAATCTTTAACCGCGCTTCAGATGCATCGCGCAAATCGTTGATTACCCGCATCGCTTGCTGCATATCATTCAGCGGTATACCGTTAATTTCGATCGCCAGATCATTTTGCTGTAAGCCCATTTGTGCAAACAAGGCCGCATCTTTGCCGGCCATCAAACGATACCCCACTAGCTGGCCATCACGCTGTACCGGTGAGACCCGCACGTAGTCAAAAAATTTCATCGGTTCAGCCAGAATTTCATCGCGTTGTACCTGCACATCCGGATTAATCACTCCAGATGCGATAGGCGCGGCCAGCACTATGGGTTCTTCTGCCTGTAACTGATAATCCGCGTTATTGTCGCTCTGCCCCAGACCAGCGTTAGCCTGAGCAATGCGGGTAAACTCAACACCGTCGAGCATCAGGGTTTCAAAGCGGCCATTTTGTTCCAGTAGCACCCGATCTTCCAGCACTTGAGATAAGCGGGCACGGGTACCTTCGATCTGATCACCCACCGCATAGGTGGTCTCGCTGCCGCGCTGTTCAATGATGGCGCTGCCGGCCTCCGGTCGGCCTGGCACTGAGACCAGGCCGGTTAACTTAACATTTAATTGGGTTTTCGGTGCTTCGGTTACCTGCGCTACGGCAGGTGTAGTCACCTCAGCCGAGGCCTGACCAAACAGGGCGTAACGTAACAGGTTATTCAGCGCAACCGGGGCTTGCTGTGCTGGCGTCACACTAACACCAGCTGGAAGCGCAGGGGCAACCGGTTGGGGCACCAGTTGCCAGCTTAAGCGCGCCAGCAACCAAGCCAGTAGCAGCACCAACAGCAGATTCAGCACCAGGCGCAGCGGTTGTAACGGCAGCCGCTGTAAATATTGCCAGCCAAGTTGTAGTTTCGGGTGAAGTGTCGCGTGCATAGCCTTTATCTTTTAATCAGTTCCACTGCATCTTACTGAGTAAGACCGCCGACAACAAGCTTTGTTAATAGCTTTTACAAGCCTCTAACGCCAAAGTACGACCTGCAACTTATCGGTTTTTGGGTGTATAATCAAAACTCCAATTACTATCAGGTTTGTTATGCCACAAACTACCGCCAACGCTACAGCTACCGATCTTGTTGTTCGCCTTGATAAATGGCTTTGGGCCTGCCGCTTTTATAAAACCCGCGGCCTGGCTAAGGAAATGATTGAGGGCGGCAAGGTGCACTATAATGGTCAGCGCTGTAAAGCCGGTAAGTTGGTTGATATCGGTGCCACAGTGCGACTGGCGCAGGGAGCAGACGAAAAAATCGTGCTGGTCCGCGGGCTGTCTGATAAGCGCCTGGCTGCCCCTCTGGCACAACAACTTTACGAAGAAACCGCCGAAAGTTTGGCAGAGAGGCAAAAACGCGCCGAACTGCGAAAAAACAATGCGTTATTTGCGCCACACCCGGAAACAAAACCGGACAAAAAGGAGCGCCGGCAGCTCTTGTTACTTAAATCGCAGCAATGAGAATTCAAGCATGACTGATGCACTAATCCGTTTTTTATTTCAACAAAAGCATGTGCGTGGTGAGTTGGCCTATGTTGAGGATAGCCTCGATAAGATGCTACAGCATCACCAGTACCCACTGCCGGTCAAGCAATTACTGGCAGAGCTGGTGGTTGCGACCAGTTTACTGACCGCCACCCTGAAATTTGAGGGTGAAATTGCGGTACAGCTGCAAGGTGATGGACCCGTGCGTTTCGCGGCAGTCAATGGCGATCATCAGCAAGCCTTCCGCGGTGTGGTGCGGATGCAGGCTGAACTTAGTGGTGACAACTTCCGGGATCTGGTCGGTAATGGCTACCTGGTCGTGACCATCACACCGGTGCAGGGTGAGCGCTATCAGGGCATTATTCCGCTGAGTGGCGACAGCCTGACATCAACACTGGAAGCCTATTTCGCACAGTCAGAGCAGTTACCAACCCGTCTTTACATCTATACCGATATCAGTAATCGCAACCGTGCCGCCGGCTTTATGTTGCAGGTACTCCCGGTTGAGCAGGACAAAGCCCGCGAGGATTTTAATGAGCTGGTGGTGCTGAGCGATACCCTTACGGCTGGTGAACTACTGGATTTGCCGCCAGAAGAAGTATTACACCGCCTGTTTCACCAGGAAGTAGTTGAAGTATTCCCGGCCCAGCAGATTAGTTTTGTCTGTGGTTGCTCGAAGCAAAAATGTGAATCGGCTTTATTCAGCCTGGGACGCGCGGTGATCGCCGAGCAACTGGCACTGGGTGGGCTGGATATGGCCTGCGAATATTGTAACAAGGCGTATCATTTCAGCGCTGACGAACTACAAAGCATTCATGACCAGCTGTAAAAAAGCCACCGCCGTAGCGGTGGCTTGTTAGTTAACAGCTTCAGATTTGCGTTCAGACCTTAACCCGGCGCCGTAACCACAGTAACGGCAACAGTAACAGCCCCAACCAGCCCGCACTACCACCCGATCTATGGGTTATAGTCACCTGGGCTGTGGCTGTTGCCTGCAGTCCGGCAGAATCACGCGCAGTCAAGGTCAGACTTTGGGTTCCGGCATCCGCTTTCACCGGTGAGCGGGTAAGCACGATCTGACCATTTTGCACTGCAAACAGCGGATTACTGGATGTTACGCCAGTCAGTGTCGCACCGGCTTCCCGTACCTGCACTGTAGCAGTACCGACCACAGTGCCGGCTGCGGTACCAGATGGCAGTGAACTCAATGTCACAGCAGCGGTGACGACAGGTGGCGTATCCGGAATATTAACCACTTCCACCTTCACTGTTGCCGGTGCTGAAACCTGACCCGCACTATCCAATACTGCCACTTCAAAGCTCACCTGTGTCAGACCCGCTTCGTAATCCAGAGCTGTCTGATTAGCGACCACAATACGGCCATCGCTGTTGATAGACAGTGCCGCCGACGAACTGCCCAGAACGACAAACTCAGTCACCGCAGTGCGGAAATCACTCTCTGCTTGTAACTGACCAACGACGGTACCAGTAGCTGTATTTTCATTGACACTGAAAGTTTTGCTACCAGCCAGCACGGGCTGCGCTAAAGGCGCCGCATAGTTTGCAACTGCTGCGGCATCGGCCTGAGTCGACAACAGCACAAAGCTGCGGTTATCGCCGGCAGGTCGCTGCAGATAGGCCGACTCACCCGGTGCCAGCTCACTAACGGTAACTGAGGTTGCTGCCGCTGGGCCTTCTGCCGGCGCCAGCGACGAACTAAAGGTCACAGCAGGTGACGGGGTTAACGTCACCTGAGCCGTTAGCTGATCGGCTGTTTGAGCCTGACTGTAGCTTAATGAGAAGGAATCTGGATTAGTCCGGAACCGCGCATTAATGGTACGGCCCAGATCTGCCGCCGTTAGACCAACATGGTTAAAACACGCTTCCAGCGTGAGCTGCTTGCTGCCGGCGAAATGTAGCACATCACCGAAGAAGCCGCTGGTGGTGTTGTATAGCGTATTAAACGAAACCATTACCCCCGGGCTTTGTGCATAGGTAGCACCAAGACGGGTTAACAACAGGGTATTCATGGTGTAGTTGAAGACACCATCATTGTTAATATCCAGATCCAGCGCATAGTTGCCCTGCAACAGATGGGTTACCCCTTCTGCCAGATGGAAAGTTGGATATAGAGCGTAGCCTGAACTACAGAAGCTAGCCGGTGCAACATCAAAAGTAATGGCCCGGATATCATGTATTGGATTGATCGCCGGGTTAGCTGCCGAGGTAGCAACCAATGTGGAGGCAAAAGGCTCAACCGGGATCACGCCGGTATTGGTGATTTTTGTTGCTACCTTGCCATCGACCAGCTCGCCCGATAGCGCCAGTTTACCAACGGCTTTCGGGATCAGGTGGTATACCAGATGCAGATCGTGATCAGAGGCTGTGCTGGGGTCATTGAAAATCAGTGCACCATCGAACTCGACTTTATCCATTTGTGCCGCAGCTTCCAATGCGGAATAGAATACACCGTTGGTTAACACAAAGTCAGGTAACCTGGCCGGGTCAACCGTTAGTGTGACATCAAATTCTATGGTTTGTTTGGCAGGAACCGTCACCGCAGCCGGGAAACTCCAGCTTAAAGCACCTGTCGCCGTTTTATCGGCATAACGATCCTGCATCCGCAGGTTATAGGTTTTATTGGTGTTGCTAAAGTTTTTCAACGTGACCCGTTTGGTCATGCTGCTTGGTTTATCCAGCGACTGTAAACCAAAAGATAACGCCGCCTGTGCGGTATCGAAGCGCGCGTCATTCACCCAGGCTGCGACCGGCGAGTTAACGGCTTTCTCGACATCCACCAAACCTGCACCAATCTGGCTGATTGATGCTAATTTAGCATCCGGATTGATACCCACCGGTTCACGGTGCACCATCAGATTCGCCGTATTCATTAGCGTGGCTTTAATTTCCAGCGCATTGCGCTCAGGTAAGGCACCGCGCAGCAGCGCAACAGCACCAGCGGTAATTGGGCCAGAGAACGAGGTACCATTAACCGGAGCAGTGCCGGTACCTGTACCTAAGCGGGCAACCTGGATCGCGACCCCCGGTGCAGTAATTTCCGGCTTCAGCAAACCATCCATCGATGGACCGCGTGACGTAAAGTTAGCAATAGCACCGGCACCAGATTTGCCAACGGAACGAATATCGTAGCTAACTGTTTCGCCAGCTTCCAACTTGGTTTTGATAGCATCGCCCACTTCTTTGGTAATCATTACTGACGGAATCGTTACCGCTGGATCATCCCCACCCGCTACGATCGGCGCCTCACCCGGATTACTATTCGCAATAATCACAAAGGCAGCGCCACGCTGTTGTGCAACCTTAACTTTGTCGGCAAAGGCGCAGACACCACGCGATACCAACACTGTCTTACCGGTTAAATCAACCTCGGCAGGCAGCGCATTACAGGCCGTATATTCGCCCGGCACCACCACCAGTGGTGTGTTGGCAGAACTAAAAGCAAAATCCAGAGTTCGATTAAAGGCAGAAGCTGTCATCACTGCCGTCGCACCATCTATTACCGCAGCTTCAAAGACTCCAACCGCAGCTTTCGGGTGTGTCATAGCGCCCACAGAAAGTGCGTTAGGTGTGGTACTGGGCCCGCCAACCCGGAATGGCACATTACCGTCGTTACCTGCCGAGATAACCAGATTTGTCCCCAGTTTTACGGCACGCTGAATTAAGAACTGAGTACCACTAACTGCTTGGGTTGAGCCAAATTGGCCACCAAGTGACATATTGATAATATCGACCCGATCTTCCATATTGCCATCGCCGTTCGGGTCCATTGAGGCTTCTAATGCTCTTAGCTGAGCGACACCCGGACAGGTATTAGTACAAACGGTATAGGCATAAAAAGCTACTTTTGGTGCAATGCCAGATACCGAATGTGCCACAGAAGTACCATGGCCGGCACCAGCCAGACGGACATCGTCGATAGGATTAGGGTCATTCCGCAAAAAGTCGTAGCCACCGATAATCTGACCAACTGGCCAGGCTGGTGCATTAACCTGGTCACTTAACGCTGCATTGTAAGCAGCCGTGGTGCCAGGACCACCCAATAAGGCATGGGTATAATCCACACCGGAGTCCAGAATAGCGACCCGGATCCCTTCACCGGTCGCTTTGCCAGATTGCACCGTTTGCAGCGCCCGGATGTACTCGGCGCTGTCAACCACCATCGGCTTACTATCATAGATAGGCAAAATATTCTGTACTGCGCTGTGCTTACGCATCTCGGCCAGAGCTTCAGTAGAGGCGTTCACCACCAAACCAGCTGCCAGATGTTTGGTCGCCAGTAAGATTTCAGCATCCGGATCGACGCTGTGCAGTTGAAACGTCACTTCCTGCTGAATTTGTTCTGCAGTCAGCTGATACTGTGCCGCCAACTGTTGATCAAAGCGCGAGCCTTGCAAGGCGTCACTGGACGCCGGGGCATTTAGCAGGATTAACCAGGCACTCGGTTGCTCAGTTTCAGCATGTAGGCTAACTGCCGTTTGGTTATTAAAGATTTCGTGCACACTTTGGCCATGTGCTGTTCTGAATTGCTCGATGCCGGCTACCGCAGACCCGGAAATAGCCAAGCCGACAGCTGTTGCCAGCAGGGTTTTATTCATTTTTCCCAAGGTATTACTCCTTCCAGATTATTATTGTTATACCGGGCGAGATATTTTATTTAGTTACCCGGTGGCTGGTGAAAACTTTGCCAAAATGACAAAGCAGCCGGGACACAGTGAGAGTCTGTGCCCACAAGAGATCATCTCTCTTTACCGGTTTTTACCACAGCTTTGGATGGATGCAATGCTAAAAAAAAGGATTAATGTAAAAAATAATGACACTTTACCGCGAATTACTGTAATTGATATTTTACAGCTCCATAGTCAAATACAGGTACTGCGGGCTATTGCGGCGACTTCAGTGGCAGGCTAACGGTTACAACCAACCCGCCTTTGGCATGATTATGCAGACGTACCTCGCCATGATGCATGGCAACGATCTTCTTAATAATGGCCAACCCCAAACCGGAACCGCCGCTGCCCCGGGCTTCATCCCCCTGGACAAAGGGACTAAACATCGCCTGCATCTTATGCTCCGGAATACCAGGGCCGTGATCCCGCACTTCCAGATAAAGCCATTTCGCTGCCCGCTCATAGCCGGTGCTAATTTCGATATCACCTTCACTGTAGCGTAAGGCGTTTTCCAGCAGGTTATTCAGCATGCGTTTCATTGCCAAACGACGTAAAGCTACTAAGGGCAAAGCCGGATCAAGGTAAGTTAGGATCTGACGCTGCTGCACCTGTTCCGCCTGCACCAGATCGCGGACCAGCTCATTTAAATCCAGCAGTTGTGGCTCTTCCTGCTTATGGTGCCGCAGATAATCAATAAACTGATCGATGATGGCATTCATATCCTCAATATCGTTAATGATGCCATCGCGGATCCAGGCATCCGACTCGCTCATCATCTCCGATGCCAGCCGGATACGGGTTAACGGTGTACGCAAATCATGCGACACCCCGGCCATCAGTAAGGCCCGGTCTTCCTCCAGTTGCCGGATCCCCTGTGCCATATAGTTAAAGGCCTTGGTTACCGCCAGGATCTCAGTGGCCCCCTCCTGCTCTGATAACGGCGGCGGAAATTCACCGCGCCCAACCTGCAGTGCCGCCTGCTGTAACTTCTGTAGCGGCCGATTCAGGTGTCGGGCCAGTGTCCAGCCACCCAGCACACTTAAGGCGCCAATCATCAGCAAATAAAAAGTGAGCAACGGAAAACTGGCTTCGTCCAGCCCGGCCAGCGGCACCCTGACCCACAGGTCCTGCTCAAGATCTGGTCTGACCCAGAAGATAAAACTATCGGTTTGTGAAATTCGGACCTCGGCTTGCTGCTTCAGCTCATCCGACAGTTGTTGTGAGAAGTACCCGTAATAACTGGCCTCGGCCAGTCCCTCTCGTAAAGCTTGCTGCTCGTCAAATACCCGCACCTGTGTCGCTTGCTGAAAATGTGCCGCTATAGCCTGTTGTAACTCAAGGTCGGTTACCGTTGCCGGTAATGCCAACCTTACTTGCTTGGCGACCAGATGACTGATTTGCTGGGTGCTGGGTTTAATCACATAAAAAGCGACTGACAGGTAAGACACCACCTGATTAATTAACAGCATGACGCCAATCAGGAATACCGTTTGCCCGAAAGCGCTGCGCGGGAAAAATCTCATCCGTTCAGACTACCGTCCGGCACAAAAACATAGCCCAAACCCCATACCGTTTGAATGTAACGCGGATTAGCAGCATCGTCTTCCAACATCCGGCGTAAACGCGATACCTGCACATCAATGCTGCGCTCCATCGCGGAATAGTCGCGGCCGCGGGCCTGATTCATCAGCTTATCGCGTGATAAGGGTTCGCGGGGGTGGCTTACTAACACCTTTAATACGGCGTATTCACCACTGGTCAGGGGGAGTTGTTGCTCACCTTTAAACATTTCCCGGGTCGCCAGGTTAAAACGGTAGGGACCAAATTCAACAATACCTTCGGCCTGACTGGGCGCGCCCGGCACCTCCTTGGTTTTGCGCCGCAATACCGCGCGGATCCTTGCTAACAACTCTCTTGGGTTAAAGGGCTTAGGCAAATAATCATCAGCCCCCATTTCCAGGCCGATAATCCGATCTACCTCGTCACCCTTTGCCGTTAACATAATGATCGGGATTTCGTTTTCCTGCTGGCGCAACTTGCGACAGATCGACAAACCGTCTTCACCGGGTAACATCAAATCCAGCACCAGCAAATGAAAGTGTTCGCGTTCCATCAAACGTTGCATTTGTTCGAAGTTCGCCACGCTACGTACCTGATAGCCTTGTTCCACCAGGTAGCGCTCCAGCAAAGAGCGTAGTCGCAAATCATCGTCGACTACCAGAATCTTGGTTGTTTCAGTGACCACTACCCTATCCTTATTTCTGATGCTTTTCAGGTCACTATAAACGAAAATGCCGTCTTTGCATCGGCCAGACGGCATAAACTATGTTACAAAGTTTTTCAGGATGACGGAGCTATGATTTACTGCTGTTCCGACTCCTTTTTCATGGGGGGATTTAACCAATAGATACGTGGGTTAGAAATACTTTTTTTCGCCGCGGCTTCAACTTGACTAATATACACTTGGTCAAACTCGGCGCGAGCGTGTTGTTGCACGGGTAGCGTCGAACACCCCGCCAACAGCAAAACAGATAATCCCAATACGAGCTTTTGATGTACTTTCATTTACAAATCTCCCATATCAAGCCTGTACTTATTTAGCCTAGCGCTAGCACTAAAAAGCGCCAGCCAAAACTGCACAAAAAACAAACAGCAAAGTTCGGTGACTGGCTAAAAAGCTTTACGCTCTGCCGCACTATGGCTGATAATCAGCGCCAGTGCTGTAAGAAGGGAATGTCATAACAGGTGAAACGCACCAGCAGTAAAACCTTGCTAATTACCCGCGAAGGCTATCAACAGCTCAAAGCCGAACATGATGAGCTCTGGTTCAAAAAACGCCCGGAGATCACCCGTATTGTCAGCTGGGCTGCCAGCCTTGGCGATCGTTCGGAGAATGCCGACTACACCTACAATAAAAGATTACTACGGCAAATTGACAGTCGGCTGCGCTTTTTACGCAAACGGCTGGAGGAGCTGACTATTGTCGATTACTCACCACAGCAAGCCGGCCGGGTGTTCTTTGGCGCCTGGGTCGAATTGGAAGATGATGATGGCAATAGCCTGAAATTTCGCATTGTCGGCCCGGATGAAATCTACGGCCGCAAAGACTATATCTCGATCGACGCCCCTATGGCCCGCGCCTTACTGAAAAAACAGGTCGATGACGTGGCCACGGTTTCCACCCCAAATGGTCCGAAAGACTGGTACATTGTGGCTATCGACTATCCGCAGCCAACCCAGCCTAGTTAAGGCTTTAAGCTCAATCGCTGCGCCAAACCGTTACAGGAATTTAGTGTTATGTCTATGCTGATTAATCAAATTGCTACTGAAATCGCCGCCCGCCCGGAGCAGGTTGCCGCCGCCATCGCCTTGCTGGATGAAGGCGCCACTGTGCCTTTTATTGCCCGTTACCGGAAAGAGGTCACCGGCGCCCTGGATGACACCCAGCTGCGTACCCTGGATCAGCGCCTGAGCTATTTGCGAGAACTGGAAGAGCGGCGCCAGGTGATCTTAAACACCATCGCCGAGCAGGGCAAACTCACCGCCGAACTGGAACAACAAATTCGCGCCGCAGATAATAAAACCCGGCTCGAAGATTTGTATTTGCCCTACAAAACCAAAAGACGGACTAAGGGCCAGTTGGCGATTGAAGCTGGGATTCAGCCACTGGCTCTGCTGCTGCTCTCAGAACCAACACGGCAACCGGAACAGGAAGCCCTCGCCTATCTTAACGCTGAGGCCGGTTATGCCGATGTCAAAGCCGTATTAGAGGGCGCCAAATATATTCTGATGGAGCAATTTGCCGAAGACGCTGACTTGCTGGCGCGTTTGCGCGCCCATCTGAGTCAGCATGCCGTGCTGCAAAGCCGGGTTGTTGCCGGCAAAGAGCAGGAAGGTGCCAAGTTCAGCGACTACTTTGAACACAGCGAAGCGCTGAAACAGGTGCCTTCGCACCGGGCGCTGGCCATGTTCCGGGGGCGCAACGAAGGCATACTTAACCTGCAGTTACTGCCTGAACTGAGTGAACAACCACACGCCGTCTGTGAACAAATGGTCGCTGAGCAATTTCAGATCCGGCAGTTGGACCGTCCTGCTGATGCCTTCCTGCGCACCGTTGTACAGTGGACCTGGAAGGTAAAACTACAGCTGCATCTGGAAAATGATTTACTGAGCGAACTGCGGGAACGGGCCGAAGCCGAGGCGATCAGGGTATTCGCCCGTAACCTGAAAGATTTGCTGATGGCAGCGCCAGCCGGCATGCGCCCGACTCTGGCACTGGACCCCGGACTGCGAACCGGTGTAAAGGTCACGGCCATTGATGAAACCGGTAAGCTGTTAAATCACACCACCATTTACCCGCATGCGCCCCAGAATCAATGGGATAAATCCGTTCAGGTGCTGTCGGCCTTGTGCAAAGCCTACCAGATTGAGCTGATTGCGGTTGGCAATGGCACCGCCTCGCGGGAGACCGATAAACTGGCCGCTGAGGTGATTAAGACACTGCCCGGTCAGCGGATCAGCAAGGTGATGGTGTCCGAAGCCGGCGCCTCGGTATATTCGGCATCGGAGTTGGCGGCACTGGAATTTCCGGACCTTGATGTATCATTGCGGGGCGCCGTCTCGATTGGCCGCCGCTTACAGGACCCGTTGGCCGAGCTGGTAAAAATTGAACCCAAAGCCATCGGCGTTGGCCAGTATCAGCATGATGTGAACCAGAGCTTACTAACTAAATCGCTGGATGCGGTAGTAGAAGACTGCGTCAACGCGGTCGGCGTCGATTTAAATACCGCCTCAGCGGCATTACTGGCCCGGGTGGCCGGCCTGAACAAAACGCTGGCACAAAATATTGTGCAGTATCGCGATCAACATGGCCGCTTTACCAGTCGCAGCCAGTTGTTAAAGGTGCCGCGTCTGGGGCCAAAAGCCTATGAGCAGGCCGCCGGCTTTCTACGCATTAATAACGGCACTAACCCACTGGATGCCTCAGGTGTGCATCCCGAAGCCTACCCACTGGTCGAGAAAATTGTTGCCGCGCATCAGAAAAGTGTCGAGCAGCTGATTGGCAACAGCAGTTTCCTGAAACAAATCGATGCCCGGCAATTTGTCGATGACCATTTTGGCTTACTGACTATTGCTGACATTTTAAAAGAGCTGGACAAGCCCGGTCGCGATCCACGGCCGGAATTTCAAATGGCCAACTTTAAAGACGGGGTGGAAACCCTGGCCGATCTCAAACCCGGTATGTTGCTGGAAGGGGTGGTCACTAACGTCACCAACTTTGGTGCCTTTGTTGATGTCGGCGTGCATCAGGATGGCCTGGTCCATATCTCCTCGCTGGCCGATAAGTTTGTCAGCGATCCGCATCAGGTGGTCAAAGCCGGCGATATTGTTAAAGTGAAAGTATTGGAAGTCGATCAGGCCAGAAAACGTATCGCCCTGACCATGCGGATGGATGAACAGGCCCGCAGCAACGGCGACAGCAATGTTTCGACTGCTGGCAAGGGTCGGCCAGAGCGCAGCTCGGGCAGCAATAAAGCCAGCCAGACGCCAAAACAGGAACAAGGCAATGCGGCCATGGGTAATGCCCTGGCGGCTGCCTTAGCGAAATTTAAAAAGTAGGGGAAGTATTCGCAGGAAAAACCGGAATTGCGGCGGCTGCGAGCAGATTAAACCTGCTGCCGTAATGGCCGCTGTGCCGGTTCAGTTGCCAGCTGATAAAAATTCTCAATCACCTGGCTGCGCCTGGCCATAAGTGCCTGCCATTCCAGTCGTTCACGTTGTGGTAAAACAATATCGGCTGCATCAGCCTGGTTAAGCTGTGACTCAGCTGCTTTAGAACCTTCCTCAGTCGTGCTGCTATCACTGGCTGCGGCATTAGCGGGCAGCGCCTTCTCGGCGATAAGCTCAGCCTGAGCTTGCAACAGGCGCTGGCCAGCTTCCGCCGCGATACTGCGGTCAGCTGCTGAGGGTTCGGCCGGTGCCAATGCCGCCGCCTTGACCTGCTGCATTTTCTGAACCGTCGCTGCCGGATCACCCGGTACCGGTGCCAGATCAATTTGCACCTCGCCACCTACGGCATAGCGTTTACCGTCAGGGCCTTGTTGATAGTCGTAACTGGGCGCGCTGGCGTAACGGCCGCCGACAATGGCATGGGCCTGCTCATGTGCCCGGACTTCCTGATCACGCGCCTGCAGTTCGCGAATTTCCCGCTGCTCGGCCTGTTGCTGTTGTTGTTCTTGTTCCGACTGTTGCCCGGACTCTTGCTTTTCTTCCTGCTCGCCGCGCTCACCCTGCTCACCTGTTATCGCTTGCTGCGTCTCGGTTTCCTTACCATTGGCATCATACAGCGTAACATTCGCGCTACTATTCGCAGCACCACGTTGCCGATCATCTGTCGCCAGCGGCCGCTCAGCGGCACCTTTTTCCAACTCCTTTACCGGCTCAATCGGCTCACGCCGCTGCATATCACGCCGCGCCTGCTCCGTGGCCGGATTCGCGGTGTTAATGCTGACGTTGGGGTAATAGGAGGTGATTTGCATCGCAATCAGACCCGGATATCAATAATATTACCGAGCATTTCATCGGCTGTGCGCAAACTCCGGACATTGGCCTGAGCCAGCAATTCCTGTTGTTCCAGACGCACCAGTGATTGAGTGGTATCGGTGCCGGCGGCACGGTTCGGCTCGGCTGCAGCATTAGTAGGCGCCGGATTAGCCGTCTGCTGGGCATCAGCTGCCGCAACCTGCTGTTCCTGTTGCCGGTTTTGAGTTGTTTGCCGGTTGATATTCAGCGTTTCTTCGCTAATCGCATTGGACGCGCGCTGCAAACCTTGCATACCGGCACTAAAGGCAGACTGAATTTGCATAACCAAGCCCTCTTTATTCACTTGCTGTTAGACTGCTTAATTATCGAACAGTTTCGGCAAAAAAGAAAGCAAAGGCTATCATCAGCACTAACCGCTTCTGCCCACTAAGTATTTTATTGCAGTGCGCTACGCAGCCACTGACAGAACTCGCCCGGATGAGAAATAAAGGGTGCATGCGAGGCTTTGGCCAGTACCGTCAGTTTTGCCGCAGGCTGCAATTGCTGTAACAAAGGCAGCACTGCCACTGGTACCAGCGAATCAAGCCGGCCATAACAGCCCACCACCGGTTGAGTTAGCGCGGCAAACTGTTGTCTCAGGTCAGTGTCTGCCAGCAGGGTTAACGCCTGCACTACGGCCTGGGGTTGTGCCTCCGGAAAGTGGGCAATACTGTCGCGTAACTTCAGAATATCCTGCTTGGCATGCTCTGAGCCCAGCGCCTGGATCGCCAGAAAACGCTGAATCGTTTGCGGCAAATTCTGGCTCAGGGCACTGGCAAACTGCTGCATCACTTCGGCGCGCATTCCGGGCCAGTCATCTGTCGCCAGAAATTTCGGCGTCGCAGCCACCAGCGCCAGTTGCTTAACCTTGTCAGGATAGGTCGCGGCCAACGCAATGGCCAGCAAACCGCCCAGCGACCAACCACAAAGATAACTTTGCTCTGGCAGCTGCGCAGCAAGCTGGGACAGCACCTCATCCAGACGGTAAGCAGGCGGAAACTGTCGGCTCAGGCCAAAACCGGGCAGATCCAACGCCAAGACCTGAAAATCGCCAGCCAGTTGTTGCTGGACTTCGGACCAGACGCCCTGATTTAAGCCCCAGCCATGTAACAGTACCAGTGTTGGTTTGGCGGTTGTGCTGTGTTCTGCCATACTCTGCTTATGTTAATAAAGGGTAATAAAATGGATCTACTCAACCTGTTGCGTGCCGGCTGGCAACGGCTGTTGCCCTCACCCTGCTTATGGTGCAGCCTGCCGGTAATCCATCATCATTTTATGCTGTGTCAGGCTTGCCGCAGCGCGCTGCCGCAGTTTCCGTATCAGCTGTGTCATTTTAACCTGTTGTTCTTACCTGCTGTGCAACAAGGGCTGCCGCAGTGCCAGTTTGACCGCCTGCTCAGTTTAGGCTGGTATCAACAGCCCTATCAACACTGGATCAGCCGTTGGAAGTATCAACAGGATCCGTATGCCGGCGCTTTACTGCAGCAGGAATTTTGCGCGTTGTTGCAGCGATATCAACAAAGCCAGCCGTTACCACAGGCACTGGTTTATGTGCCGATGGCGCCAGCTCGCGAGCGGCAACGAGGCTTTAACCAGGCCAGAGTTCTTGCTGAAAGCGCCGCCAAAAGCCTGGGCATCCCGCTGCTACACTGCCTGCAGCGCTGTCGCACCACGGCGCCGCAGCAGGGCCTGAACCGCCAGCAACGTTTAGCTAACCTGCGGCAGGCATTTCGCTTAATTGATACGCAACTACCACCAAAACTGGCACTGATCGATGATGTCGTCACCACCGGCAGCACCGCCAATCAGTTAGCACAGCTGCTGCGAGCCGCCGGGGTGACAGAACTTAGTCTGTGGACGCTGGCGGTAACGCCAGCCTCTGCTCACTCCTCAGCCTGAACGCTGGCATTAAAGCCATGGCTTAAATACAGCGCATTAATCAGCAAGCGACTGGAGCCTTTAAAGTAACCGCGAAATACCGGGTTATCGCTCATGCCAATCACCCGGCCCTGCCCGAGATTATGCGCCACTAAGGCCGCGCCCTGCGCAATACGGGGAATAAACTCGGCAGCAGCATAGCCAGCCAGGTGCGGCTGGGCACTATAAGTTGCGACATTGACAAAGGGCGCCTGGCTGGGCTGTAACAACAAGGTGCTGTTTTTAAACAACGGTAAGTCGCGCCGCGGTATGCCAAAGGTCAGCGGGTGGCTCAAGTCCAGCTCAGCACTGAAAATGGCACCGGCGATCCGCTGTTGACCGCCCAGTTTTTCGCGATCGGCATAACGTAAATCATGGTGCGGGATCAGTTGGTTCATGTCCTGTACTGTCCAGACTCCGGCTTGCAACAGCTTGGCATCCACCAACCAGGCGGCACCGCGCTTCTGCCCCCACAACACACCACCTTGCTGTACCCACTGCCGTAACTTGGTTATTTCACTCTCTTTCCAGCTGCGGTAATCGCCATCTGGTAGTAAAATATGGGTGTAGCGGCTCAGGTTAAGCCGGGACAAACGATCCGGCTCTGCCATGCTGGGAGAGATGCCGGCTAACCGCTCCAGGTTGTACCAGAGTTCGCCGGCTTCAGTCGAGTTGACGCCCGGACCCGCCAGCACCAATACCTGAGGCAAACGCACCGGTGTAAAATTATGGCTACCCAGATCACTGCCGCGGCTGGTTAAGCCGGTGGTCAGGGTATGAACAGGCAAGTTAAAGCGCTCCTGCAGTCGCTGCAAGCGGAAGAACCAGTCAGCATGTTGCTGTAAACCGGCAGCGACGACCATAGCGCCAGCGCGGAAACTACGCGAACCCTGCGGTGTACTGCCGGTAAAATCACCCAGCGCCGCTCTGACAATCAGCCCTTCTTCCAACATCGCCTGCAGCATCACCGGTGATAATTGATCCTGCCAGCCCAGCACATAGGCATAACCACCGGCCTGCATCGTCTGACTACGGGCTCTGGGCTGAGCCTGCCACGGCTGCTCTGCTGCCGCGCGACCGGGTTCACGGTTCACCGCCACAAAATCGATATTATAGGCATAGGGTAAGGTCCAGGCCGAAACATCATAGAAGGTGTTGTCATTAAAGCTTTTTTCCGTGCTAAAGGCCGCTTTTAGCAGCCGGTATTGTGTTTGCTGCAGCGGCACATAATAACTCTGCCCGGCGCGGAAAGTGCTTTGTTCGTATTGCCAGTCGGCCGTTAGCGGATAGACCGCAATCTGATGCTGACTCAACAGTTGTAACAGCGCCTCCAACCGGCTGCGATCCTGGCTCTCAGTCAGAATATAGCCCTTAGTCCGCTCGGCGCGCGCCTGTTGCGCCGCAGATTGAAAGAATTCTTGTTGATAACTGAGTAACGCCTGCCGGTTAGCGACACTACCACGGATAGTAGACAGCGACGCATCAAACTGGTTTTTGATCGTTGCGGCGAAGGTTAGCAGGCCATTGATCGACTCCTGGGCATGACCGCGGCTGCTGGCCTGCTCGAACAAGATACCAACACTGCCGGTAACATCCGGATAGGTAGAGCCTTTGCCGACATAGAAATCATCAAAACTTTCTTCGGTGTAATACAGTTGGCCGCGCTGATCAAAGGCCTGAGCATGAAAGCCGGCCAGGATCCGGGTCAATTCAAAATTGCGCTCCGGGGTCAGCGGATAGTTACGGCTGGGGATCCCTGGCTGAAAGAAATAGCTGGAGTTAGTGCCCATTTCATGGAAGTCGCCGACCACATTCGGCTGCCATTTATGAAACTGCGCGATCCGCGCCTGACTTTCCGGATGTTGCAGCAGCAACCAGTCACGGTTTAAATCAAACCAGTAATGATTGGGCCGACCATTCGGCCAGGGCTCAATATGTTCACGATGTTGCGGATCCGCCACCGGTGTTTTGCCGCGGTGCATATTGGCCCACAACGCAAAGCGATCGTGTCCGTCCGGATTCATACTCGGCTGGATCAGGATCACCGCCTGACGCAGCCACTGCTGTACTTCCGGGCTGTTACTGGCGGCCAGATAGTGTGCCAGTACTAGCGCTGCATTAGCGGCACTGGGTTCATTACCGTGCACGCCGTAACCCAACCAGATAATCACCGGGCTGTCATCACTTACCGCCCGGCTGCCCCACACCTGTGCCAGATGCTGGCTGCGGATTTGTTCTAACCGCGCCAGATTTTCCGGCGCCGACACCACCAGCTGCAGTAATGGCCTTTGCTCATGACTGCTGCCAATCACTTCCAGCTCGGCCCGCGGTGACTGGGCAGCGAGCACCTCGAAATAACGCTGGATCTGGTCATGCCTGGCATGCCATTCGCCCACCGGAAATCCGAGCACCTGCTCGGGTGCCGGTACCTCAGTCGCCACCGGCTCATCAAAATAACTTGCCTGCACCTGCCAGATACTGCAGAGCAGGATGATGCCTAACATTTTTTTCATTATTGTCTCCCCAGACTCGCGGCTAAGTTAGCCAGAAACTGCCACAAAACTCAAGCAGGGCTGGCATCAGACAGGTAGGAAGAGTATGATAGCAACATAACCTAGTAATTTAGTCAGGTACTACGATGATTACGATTTCAGAACAGGCTCAGGCACACTTTGCCAAATTGCTGGAGAAGCAAGCGGCCGGCACTCATATCCGGGTGTTCGTGGTCAATCCGGGCACGGCCCAGGCGGAATGTGGCGTATCTTACTGCCCGGCTGATGCGGTAGAAGAAACCGATATCCGCTTACCTTTTAACGGCTTTGATGCCATCGTTGATGAAGAAAGTAAGCCGTTTTTAGTGGACGCTGAAATCGATTTTGTCACCGATCAGATGGGTTCACAGCTGACCCTAAAAGCGCCGAATGCCAAAGTACGCAAGGTGAGTGACAATGCCCCGTTGATGGAGCGGGTGCAGTATGTGATTGACAGCGAGATCAACCCGCAACTGGCTAACCATGGTGGCCGGGTCAGCGTGATGGAAATTACCGAGTCAGGTGTTGCAGTACTGCAGTTTGGCGGCGGTTGTAATGGTTGCTCCCAGGTTGACCTGACCCTAAAAGAAGGGATTGAAAAAGAGCTGTTAAATCGCTTTAGTGGTGAACTGGCCGGTGTGAAAGATATCACTGAGCATCAACGTGGCGAGCACTCTTACTACTAAAAAGCCAGCGCTTTTTATGCTATAACATGCTCTCGGACTGGTCGGCGGCCTTTGGGCGCAGCCGACAGCGGCCGTTCTGGCCGTCTTCGGTGTTTTTTGGAGTGGTGTTTGGAGTGCTGTTATGCGCGCTTTGCTGTTTTGCTGTTTATTAAGCCTGAGTTTGCCCGCCTCTGCGGCCGTGATGCTGATCTATCACCATGTTGCCGAGGATACCCCCAGAGTCAGCTCTGTCACCCCCGCTGAATTTCGCGGCCATCTGCAGTATCTGCGTGATAATAATTTTCAGGTCATCGGCCTCGACGTACTGATAGACCAGCTAAAAAGCGGCAAGCCCATTGCTGATAACGCGGTAGTGATCACCTTTGATGATAGCTATGAAAATAATTACACCACTGCGCACCCAATCCTGCAGGAATTCGGCTATCCCTACACCATCTTTATCAGCCCGGGAGATATTGATAAACGCACCGGTCCGGTAATGAGCTGGCAACAAATTAAACAAATGTCAGACGATGGCGTTCTGGTTGCCAACCACGCCATGTGGCATGAGCATATGGCCAGACCGGAAAAGGGCGAATCTGAAGCCGACTGGTTAAAACGGATGCGCCAGACTATTCTGGATGCCGAGCGGCGGATCAAGGAAGAAACCGGTCAGAGTCATCAGTGGCTGGCCTACCCCTATGGTGAATTTAGCGCCCCGCTGGAACAACTGGTAACGGAACTGGGCTTTATTGGCATTGGTCAGCAATCCGGTGCCATCGGGCCGCTGACCAAACTCACCCGCATCCCCCGTTATCCTGCGGCCGGTCAGTATGCGGATTTGAAAGATCTGGGGCAAAAGTTACGAACTTTGGCCTTTCCAATCACCGGCTATCTGTCTGCCGACCAGGTGATTAGTAGCAATCCGCCAACCTTACGCCTGCAACTGAAGATTGAAGATTTCCGTAAGCAGCAGCTGCGCTGCTTTGCCGGCTCTGAGGTCCTGGAGCCAACCTGGTTAGATGACAATACCTTTGAAGTCAGGGCCAGTAAGCCAGTAAATCGCGGGCGCAGCCGCTACAATTGCACCGCGCCGTCGCTGAGTAAAAAAGGCTATTTTTACTGGTACTCGCAGCCGTGGCTAAATTAATAACCCAACTTTGCCAGCACCAACGGAAAATCGGCCAGTAGCTGTTCGGTATCAATGACCGGCACCTGGCCAATTGCCATTTCAGGTTTGAACATCGCTACCAGCTGCCCCTGCGGATTAATCAGCACTACTGAAGCGCTGTGGTCGACCAGATAATTCCCCTCTGCATTGCTGTTCAGTGCATACATCAGGCCCAGCTGCCGCACAAAGGGAAACAGCTGATCATGGCCGGCGGTCAGCCCCAGCACTGCCGGTTGCTGAAAGTAGTTTACATAATTATTGAGCTGCTCCACGCTGTCGCGCTGCGGATCAACCGAAATAAACCAGACTTTCAGCGGCTCCTTCACCATAGCAGCCAATTCCGGTTGCACCCCGGCCAGCTTGGCCAACGTCAAAGGACAGATATCCGGGCAATAGGTATAGCCGACAAAAGCCAGCGTCCATTGCTGATACAGCTGCTCACGACCGGTAGGCTGACCATGCTGATCGACTAACTGAAACTCCTGCAGATTGCGCGCCTGCGGATACACCAGTGCGGATTTTGGCTCAGCCGGCTGCTGCCATAGCTTATAACTGAGGCTACCGGCCACCACGGCAGCAATCGCCAGCAGTAAGTAAGTCAGATTACGAAACATAAAGCGCTAACACCTTAAAGTAATGGTCTACTAACAATAACAGGAAGAGTACCATTAAATGCACGATCGAGAACTTAAAAGTCGCCATCGCGGTGTCAGAGCCGGCAGCAAACTTCAACTTCCACGCATATTGTAAAAAGCGCAGATTCAGCAAGGTGCTGCCAACCAGATAGATGGCACCGGTCATCCCGACAATATAGGGCAGCAAGCACACCAGACATAACAACAGGGTATAAAGCAGGATAGCGCTCTTGGTAAAGTCGATACCGTGGGTTACCGGCAACATCGGCATATTCACCCGGGCATAGTCATCGCGGCGGTGAATCGCCAGGGCCCAAAAATGCGGCGGCGTCCAGGTAAAGATAATCATCACCAATAGCAGCGCATAGCCATGCACCTCACCGGTTACCGCCGTCCAGCCCAGCAACGGCGGCATAGCGCCGGCTAAACCACCGATCACGATATTCTGCGGTGTTGCCCGCTTGAGAAACATGGTGTACACCACGGCATAACCAAACAAACTTAACAGCGTCAACCAGGCTGTGAGCGGGTTCACCGCCAGATAAAGCAGGGCAAAACCGGCGGCCGCCAGGCTACAGGCAAAGACGATCGCCTGCTTGCTGCTGATCCGTCCGCGGGCAACCGGCCGGCTGTGAGTACGCGCCATTTTGGCGTCAATACGTTGATCCACAACATGATTCAGTGCTGCCGCCGCCGCCGATAACAAACCTATGCCCAGGGTCGCACTTAACAGCAGCCACCAGGGCGCCAGGCTATTGCTGGCCAGCACCATTCCAACCCAGGCGGTCAACACCAGCAGCGCTACCACCTTGGGTTTAGTCAACTCCAGATAGTCGCGCCAGCGCCGGCTACTTGAGCCACTAATAATTGCCGTTGCCATCTTAAGCCTCCTGCGGTTTGGGGTATGCGATCTGGTAGCAAATCACCACTGACAACATCAGTAAATTCGCTCCGACAAAATTATGCGCCACGGCATTTAGCAGTGGTAAGTGCAAGACAATATTCAGTAAGCCCAGCGTCAACTGCACGGCCAATACCGCAGCCAGGGCCAGCGCAAACCTGCGCATCAATACTTCACTGGCCTGACGATACAGGCGCCAGGCAAAGGTCGCGACAATAAGGGTGGTGACTACAGCACCCAAGCGATGTAAAACATGAATAGTGGCACGCGCATCCTGCGACATCACGCCGTATTCGTAGTCATCATGGCCCAGGTGCAAATCGAAGGCTTCCGCAAAGGCCAGCCGGCTACTCCAACCGGCTTCACAGAACGGCAGTTCGATGCAGGCCAAGGCGGCGTAGTTCGCTGCGGTCCAGCCACCCAGCGCGATCTGCAAACAGACCACCACTAAACTTAACAGCGCCAGCGGTAATAATGGCCTGAGCCCGGTATCCCGACTACGCCAGGCCGGCTGCTGCTTTAACCAGTAAACGGCCAACAAACTAAAGAGCGTAAAACCAAACATCAGATGCGCCAGCACCACTATCGGCAACAGGCCCATCGTCACCGTCCAGGCGCCGAGCGTAGCCTGAAAGATCACAATCAGCAGCAGGGCGGCCGGTAAACTGCGCTCCGTTTGTTGCCGCCGCCAGTGCATTACCGCCAGTGCCGCGATCAACAGGCCAAGCGTACCGGCCAGATAGCGGTGGATCATTTCATTCCAGGCTTTGGCATGTTCCAACGGCCGCTCCGGAAAGCGTTCTGCTGCCAGTTGCATTTTCTCCGGTTTGTGCGGCACCTTTAAAAAGCCATAACAACCCGGCCAGTCCGGACAACCGAGGCCGGCATCGGTTAAGCGGGTGTAGGCCCCCAGAATAATCACCAGCATGGTCCAGACTAACGTCAGCGTGATTAATTTTTTTTGTAGGCTCATACGCTGGTCCTGTCGTAGTTCATTAACTTCATTAAATCGGCACGAATCGCTTTCGCCGTGGCGGCCATCTGCTCGGCCTGGGCCGGTAACGGATACTTCAGCAGCGCCAGACCACGTTGATCAACCAACACAATATGTTGCTGTAAGTCGGCACTCAGGGCGGCCGGGGTCTCGGCCTGGGTAAACATCGGATAATCGCTCAGACTGGCCTGCCCCAGCAGCACCGGCTGCACCTGGTTTTGCTTGCGGCCCAAACCAATATATAACTGCTTAACGGTATGCAGCGCCTGCTGACAGGGAGTAGCACATTGCTCAGCGACGACCACGATACGCCAGTGCTTGGGCACCTTACCGGCGTCAGGCAACAGGTAAACTTCCTGGCTTAACCAGTCACCACGACTGGAGCTGCCCGGGTTGAACCAACCTAATTCCAGCACCAGCTTCGCCAGCAACAGTGGCAGGGCACAGCACAGGATAAACAACAGCAGAAATTTATTCTTGTTCATAGTTTTTCTCTCGTTGCCAACTGGTCGCCAGTCCGACGGCCAGCACCGCGATCGCCAGACCAAACCATTGCAAGGCATAACCACGGTGTTTTTCCGGCGGCATCACCACCGGCTGATAATGGGGGATAAAGTCAGATGCCTGCTGCTGATACAACACCGCCGGATACAGTGACCAGGGTAATTGTTGTTGCAGCAGGGCATAGTCGATTTGCTGCATGCGCATCGGATAGCTGTCGCCTTCCAGATTCTGCCCCAACAACAGTGCATTAGATGGCCGGCTGCGCACCAGTGCCGCTATCGCGATTTCTGTCGGGATCTGCGGCTCTGGCAGCAATTGCCGGTTTTGGCCGGCAGCGAGCCAGCCCAGATTCACCAGTACCAGCGTACTGCTATCCGCAAATTGCACCGGAATAATCACATCATAGCCAACCTTGCCGTGCAGAATTTGATTATCCAGCAACCAGATGTAGGGTGGGACCCAATAGCCGGTGTCGCTAAGCAGAGCACCATCCAGTTCAGTTGCAGAACCCGCCAGCAGCTGCCGGCCGCTCACTGGCCCCTGCTGCTGCACCGCGGCGATCTGCTGCAGCTGCACGGTTTTTTCGGCTGCCCGTTGCCATTGCCAATGTGATAACTTGATCAAAATGGCAAAAGCGGTCAGAGTAATTAATAACCAGACCCGGTTAACCGTAAATAATTGACCGAACAACTTAAACTGCATCAGTCAGACTCCGGAGTAGCTATGCTTATTAAAATCATTATCGGCGCACTGTTAATCTTTATCGTGTTTAATCTGGCCAGAGCCGGGGTGGCAATGGTGCGACAACAGGAGAACACCCTGCCAATGTCGCACTTTCTTGGCCGCCGGGTACTGTATTCTGCCATCGCCCTGGGCCTGATCCTGCTGGCGATTGCCACCGGCCTGATCACACCAAACCCGCGGCCTTACTAGGCCGCGTCACAACACATAAACAAAGAAAAACAGGCACACCCAAACCACATCAACAAAGTGCCAGTACCAGGCTCCGGCCTGAAACGCGAAGTGTTTTTCTGGCGTAAAGTGTCCTTTCAGCACCCGCAGAAACACAAAGAACAGGATCAGGGCGCCCAGCGTCACATGTAAGCCGTGGAAACCGGTTAACAGGTAAAAGGTATTGCCATAGAAGCCGGAATCAAGCCGCAAGCCCAGATCGCGATAGGCGTGCACATACTCGTAGCCTTGCAGGCATAAAAAGATCACCCCCAGCAACAGGGTAACAAACAGCATGCCCTTCAGTTGACCCCGTTTATTCTGCTCCAGACCGGTATGGGCAAAGTGCAGTGTGACCGAGGAAATCAGCAGGATAGCCGTATTAATCGCCGGCAAACCCCAGGCTGGCATGGCTTGAGTTTCTATACCACCCGGTGTTTTTACCAGTGGCCATACCGGCTGAAAATCCGGCCACAGGATGGCAAAGGTCATGGCATTATTGCTTGCTCCTCCCAACCATTCCATCGCAATGACCCGGCCATAAAACAAGGCACCGAAGAAGGCCATAAAGAACATCACTTCCGACACAATAAACCAGCTCATGCCCTGCCGGAACGAACGATCCATCTGGCTGCTATACAAGCCAGACATTGACTCATCAATCACATTGCGAAACCAGCCAACCAGCATAAAGACCAGAATGGCTAAGCCCAGTAACAATAACCAACCACCAAAGCCACTTTGTTGTTTACTCATATCAATAACATAGTGACCAGCGCCAAAGGCGATACAAAACAACGCCACGGCACCGACTATCGGCCAGGGGCTTTGCGCCGGGACATAATATTTTTCGTACGTTTTACTCATCTTATTCCCCAAGATTTTCAGTAGCGGCACTGCCCTGCCAGTGAGCTGTCACATCGTACAGGGTGTAATTCAGCGTAATAGTGCTGAACTGCGCAGGCAGAGCCGGATCAACGTAAAACTGAACTGGCATCAGCATCTTATTGCCAGCTGCCAGTTGTTGTTGGGTAAAGCAGAAACATTCGATTTTATGCAGATACAAAGCGGCCTGTCCCGGTGAAACTGAGGGTACCGCCTGACCGACAATCATCCGGCCGGTTGGATTTTCGGCCAGATAATTCATCACATGCACTTCTCCCGGATGTACCGTCAAACGGCGGATCTCCGGCTGAAAAATCCATGGCATGTCTTTATTCGGTCTGGCCAGAAACTCAATGGTCACTTCACGGCTGGTATCAATGCCATCTGCCAGTACCGTAGCCGGTACATTAGAGGTTTTGCCATTGATGCCGGTGACTTCACAGAACACATCGTAAAGTGGCACCAGCGCAAAGCCAAAACCAAACATCAGTACCGTTACCAGTAGCAGTTTGCTTACCAAAGTCCGATGCAGCTGCATAGGGCCTCCTATTTCACTTCCGGCGGTGTATCAAAGGTATGATAAGGTGCCGGCGACGGCACCTGCCATTCCAAACCTTCAGCGCCTTCCCATACCTGTGCGGTCGCTTTTTCGCCGCCGCGGGCGCATTTGACGATCACCCAGACAAAAATCAGCTGCGATAAGCCAAACAGGAAGCCACCCACGCTGATAAAGGCATTGAAGTCGGCAAATTGCAGCGCATAGTCAGGGATCCGCCGTGGCATACCCGCCAGGCCAACGAAGTGCATTGGGAAAAACAACAGATTGACCGAGATCAGCGAACACCAGAAATGCAGCTGACCTAATCTTTCGTCGTACATATAGCCGGTCCATTTCGGTAGCCAGTAGTAGGCAGCGGCAATAATGGAGAACACCGCGCCCGATACCAGTACATAGTGGAAATGCGCCACCACAAAGTAGGTATCGTGATACTGGAAGTCCGCCGGCGTAATAGCCAGCATCAAACCGGAAAAGCCGCCGATGGTGAATAACACGATAAAAGCCAGTGCAAACATCATCGGGACTTCAAAGGTCATGGCACCGCGCCACATGGTTGCGACCCAGTTAAACACCTTCACGCCGGTCGGCACGGCAATAAGCATGGTGCAATACATAAAGAACAGCGTGGCAAATACCGGCATACCGGTGGTAAACATATGGTGCGCCCAAACCAGGAACGATAAGACTGCAATACTGGCGGTGGCATAAACCATAGAGGCATAACCAAACAACGGCTTGCGGGCAAAGGTCGGTATGATAGCCGACACAATACCAAATGCCGGCAGGATCATAATGTAAACTTCCGGGTGACCGAAGAACCAGAAAATATGCTGGAACAATACCGGATCGCCGCCACCGGCCGCATCAAAGAAGCTGGTGCCAAAATACTTATCCGTCAATACCATAGTAACAGCGCCCGCCAGTACCGGCATCACCATAATCAGCAGGAAAGCGGTGATAAACCAGGTCCAGACGAACAGCGGCATCTTCATCCAGGTCATCCCGGGCGCCCGCATATTCCAGATGGTGACGATCACGTTGATGGCACCCATAATTGAGGAAATCCCCATAATGTGTACCGAAAACACGAAGAGCGCCGTGCTGTCATTACTGTAGGTAGTGGATAGCGGGGCATAGAAGGTCCAGCCGAAATCCGGACCACCACCCGGCATAAACAAACTCAGCAACAGGATCAGAAACGCAAACGGCAGGATCCAGAAGCTCCAGTTATTCATTCGGGGCAACGCCATATCCGGGGCGCCAATCATCATCGGGATCATCCAGTTCGCCAAGCCGGTAAAGGCTGGCATCACCGCCCCAAACACCATAATCAGACCATGTACTGTGGTCATCTGATTAAAAAATTGCGGCTCAACAAACTGCATGCCGGGTTGGAACAGTTCCAACCGGATCACCATCGCCATACTGCCACCGATAAAGAACATCAGTAAGGCAAACACCAGATACATGGTGCCGATATCTTTATGGTTAGTAGTAAACAGCCAGCGCTTTATCCCGGTTGGCTTATGGTCATGATCATGGTCATGCTCGTGTTCATGTGTAATAGCTGACATCGCTTACTCTCCCTTACCCTGCTGCACAGCGTAAACATCCGCAGCCTGCACGGCATCACCGGTATTATTATCAAAGGCATTGCGGGTATAGGTAATGACCGCGGCCAGTTCTTTCAGGCTGAGCTGCCGGCCAAAGGCCTGCATCGCCGTACCAGGTTTACCATTGACGATGATATCGATATGGGCGCGCCGGTCATTCAGCACCAGCTGACTGCCGCGGATCGCCGGGAAGATGCCGGGTAAACCGTTACCGCTGGCCTGATGACAAGCGACACACCAACCCTGATACACCCGTTCACCGGTAGCCATCAGTTCTGCCATGTCCATATTCATCGCCAGTAATTCACGCTCTGCTGCCTTTGCTGCGGCAATACGGGCTTCTTCCTGTACCACCCAGGCCTGGTAATCCGCAGGCTCTTTCGCAATCACTACTACTGGCATAAAGCCATGATCTTTACCGCAGAGCTCAGCACACTGACCACGATAAATGCCAGGCTCATCAACCCGGGTCCAGGCTTCATTAATAAAGCCGGGGTTAGCATCTTTTTTAACGGCGAAGGCGGGCACCCACCAGGAGTGAATCACGTCGTCAGAGGTCATCAGAAAGCGAACTTTTTTACCGGTGGGGATCACCAGCGGCCGGTCAACTTCCAGCAGATAGTTCTCGCCTTTGGCCAGCTTGTTAGCAATTTGCTCACGTGGGGTAGCCAACAGGGAGAAATATTCGATCTCATGATCAAGATATTTGTAATGCCACTTCCACTGCGAGCCCGTCACTAATACGGTGACATCTGCAGCCGAGGTATCTTCCATCGCGATTAAGGTTTTGGTGGCAGGTATTGCCATACCAATCAGAATCACCACCGGAATGGCGGTCCACAGAATCTCAACCTTTGTGCTTTCGTGAAACTGAGCCGGCTGCACTCCCCGCGCTTTGCGGTGGCGAATGATGGACCAGAACATGATCCCAAACACCACTGCACCGATAACGCAACAAATCCAGAAAATTGTCATATGCAGTTGATAAACCTGCTGACTAATTTCCGTAACGCCCCGGGTCATATTTAAAGGCATGGATGTTGATGCATTTGCCGATGCGGCAAAAAGCAGGGTCGGCAGCGACCAAAGCAGACAACGCGCGTTTGTCACTGTACTTCTCCTCTGTCATTTGCAAAGCAAATTGCAGAAACCAAGTACACAGAACTACACGGTTTTTTTACTACCCACCCAACCGAATCTATGTGCTATACCCTTCATCCTTAAAGATTCGGGGATATAAGTTTCGCAATTTATTATTGTTATTGTTCTTGGGTTGATTTCGAGGCTAGCGCTGAAATCAGTAGCGGCACACCTGTTGTTATTTTTTCGCCGGCTACCGTCTAAGAATTATCCAGGATGAAGATTATGTAAACCCCTAAAATGCAAAAGTGCCGATAAAACCAACAGGTCATACCAGCACTTTTAAAAATAAGCTATTGAGAAATTTTATAAATTATAACCAGCTACCGTTACGGATCACCCCAACTGCCAAGCCTTCTACGGCGAAAAATTGCTGCCGCAAGTCAACTTTTATCACCTCAAAATCCGGATTTTCCGGTAACAGCAATACCTGATGTCCATCGCGCTGAAAGCGTTTTACCGTGACCTCATCATCGACCCGCGCGACGATGACCTGACCTGGCTGCGCCTGCTGGGTTTTGTGCACTGCCAGTAAGTCGCCATCCAGAATACCGATATCCTGCATACTCATACCTTGCACCCGCAATAAGAAATCAGCATGCGGTTTAAACAGGTTGGCATCGATCTGGTAATGATCCTGGACATGCTCTGCTGCCAGGATCGGCTGACCGGCGGCGACTTTACCAATTAATGGCAAACCCAGTTGCTCCGGGGGCGCGTCCTCTTCCAGTAAACGGATCCCACGAGAGGTGCCGGGTAACATCGCGATCACACCTTTCTTGGCCAGAGCTTTTAAATGTTCTTCCGCTGCGTTAGCTGACTTAAAGCCCAGCCGCACGGCAATTTCTGCCCGCGTCGGCGGCATACCGGTTTCCTGTTGATAATCCTTAATCAGCTGCAGAATTTCTGCCTGTCGTGGAGTAAGAGGTCTGTTCATGCTGGCTACCCATACAGTATTTACTGTGAGTATATACAGTCTTTCTGGCCTTGCCAAGTTTTCAGCGCGAACAAAACTTGCTGCTATGATCAGCTATGCTATTCTTAGCGCCCATTTTTTTCAGGTCAGTAAGGTTATGTTGTCAGGCTTTAAGCTGTTTACCAAACTGTTACGATGGCCCATCCGGCTGTTGGTGAAATATAAAATTGTGCCCGATAATCCGCTGCATGCGCTTGGAGTCGAGCCCGGACGGCCCTTGCTGTATATCTGCCATACTGAGTCCGCCAGTGATTTGGCAACCTTACGCCGGGTATGTCAGCAGTTACAATTACCTGATCCGCTATCGAAGGTGCAATTAGGGTCACAGCTATTACCACGTACCCTGTTTCTGGAGCAACCACACCGGCTGATCGGCGGGCGTGGCAAAACCCGGGCCCTGCAACAAGGCCAGCAATTGTTAGCCGCCCATCTGGCACAGCCTGAGCTAAGAGCGCAGTTAATGCCGGCTGCCATTTTATGGGGCCGGGCACCGGGTAAAGAGAACAGCATTAAATGGCTTATTGGCGAAGCACACTCACCAAACTGGCTGGCAAAATTACTTATTGTGCTAATTTCCGGACGCCATACGCTGGTGCGACTGAGTAAACCCGTGGATCTGCAACAAATGGCGGCCCAGTTTGGTTCCGCACCGGAAACGGCGCGCAAACTGTTACGGATGTCGCGGATCCACTTTTACCGGCAACGGCTGGCGGCAACCGGGCCCAAACTGATGCAACGTAATCAGTTATTTAATGCGTTATTGGCTTCACCGGCGCTGAAAAAGGCCATTGCCGACGAGGCCGAAACTAAACGCATCAGTTATCAGGCGGCGCAGCAGGAAGCCCGCAAGTTATTGCAGGAAATTGCCGCAGACTACCGTACCTCGACACTGCGCTTTGGCGACCGTATCCTTAGCTGGTTATGGCAAAAACTCTACTACGGCATCAAGGTAAAAAATGCCGAACAGCTGCGTGAGCTGGCACAAAAAGGGCACGAAATTGTCTATGTCCCCTGTCACCGCAGCCATATGGATTACTTATTGCTTAGCTACATCATCTATCATCAGGGCCTGGTGCCGCCGCATATTGCGGCCGGTATTAATCTGAACTTCTGGCCAGCCGGTACCATTTTCCGCCGCGGTGGCGCTTTCTTTATCCGACGCAGCTTTAGTGGCAACAAGCTTTACTCAGCCGTATTCCGTGAATACCTGAGTTTGTTGTTTATCAAAGGTTATGCCGTCAAGTATTACACTGAAGGCGGTCGCAGCCGCACCGGCCGGCTGTTGCAGCCCAAAACCGGCATGCTGGCGATGACAGTACAGTCGATGCTACGCGGTATCGATCGCCCGGTCACGCTGGTACCGGTGTATCTGGGTTACGAGCATGTGATGGAGGTCAATACCTACCTTAGCGAACTGCAGGGCTCAGGTAAGCAAAAAGAATCGGTGTTTGGCGTACTGAAGGCAATCCGTAATCTGCGCGATTATGGCTATGGCTATGTCAACTTTGGCGAGCCGATTTCACTGAACCAGTATCTGAGCCAGCAAGTGCCAGCGTGGAAAAGTGAAATTAACCCACTGGAAGCACCTAAACCGCAGTGGTTAAATCCGGTGACCGGCAAGTTGTCCGAGCAGATTATGCGGCATATCAATCAGGCGGCGGCATTGAACAGCATTAACCTGATTGCCCTCTGTTTGCTGGCCAGCGATAAGCATAGCCTGACCCGGCAAGAGCTGGTGCAACAGCTGCAAGCCTATCTGACGCTGCAGCAAGCAGTACCCTATCATGCCAATGTCAGCCTGCCAGAACAAAGTGCCGAGCAAATGCTGGAGCATGCGGCCAAGATGCAAAAAATCATGCTGACGGCAGACAGTTTCGGTGAACTGGTCAGTCTAAGCCCGCAGCAAGCGGTACTGATGAGTTATTACCGGAATAATATTCTGCATCTGTTTATCCTGCCGGCCATTCTGGCTTCAGCTGTGCTCAGACAACAGCGACTCAGTTTAACTGAATTGCAAAGCCTGGCCGAACAACTGTATAGCCTGTTAAAACATGAGCTATTTTTGCAGGTGCCCTCACTGCAGCACTATATCAGGCAACTGGTGCAACAACTGCAGGCGCAGGGGTTATTAATACAGGACGGCGAAGACTATCTGGCACCACCGCAGCACAGCCGCGAATATATGATGTTAGATTTACTGGCGCACAATGCCGAACATACGCTGCAGCGCTATGCCATGGTCTTTAACCTGCTGCGGGCGCATGGCCCGCTGCCGCGCCCGGAGCTGGAGCAGCAAAGCCATCAGCTGGCGCAACGTTTACTAACCTTGCATGGCATCAATGCGCCGGAATACTACGACAAGAATCTGTTTGCCGGCTTAAGCCAGGCATTAAAACTGGAGGGTTACTGTCAGTCAGATCAGGACAACCGGTTACAGGCAACGCCAGCCTTGTCGCGGCTGGCGGCTACCGTTAACTTGCTGTTGCGTAGCGAAGTGTTACAGAGTATTCACAGCATTATGCCGGAGGCCGCAACCACTCAACCCGGCTCCTGATACTCGCGGATCACCCCTTGCTGGATAGTGGTCGCCACCAGTTTACCATCGCGGGTAAAAAACTGGCCTTGCACTAAACCCCGGCCGCCGGATGCGGCCGGGCTATCCACAGCGTAGAGCAACCAATCATCAAAACGAAAATCCTGATGAAACCACATGGCATGGTCGATAGTGGCGACCTGCATATTTTTCGCCATAAAAGAACGACCATGCGGCTGCAAAGCAGTAGGCAGAAAGTTAAAGTCTGATGCATAGGCCAGCAGATATTTATGCACCCGCAGATCATCTGGCATGCTGCCATTGGCTTTAAACCAGACATAACGCTTTGGCGCACTGACCACCGGCGAAAACGGATTTTGAAAATCCACCGGCCGCATTTCGATCGGTTTTTCGCAGATAAACTTACTGCGTAACTTTTCCGGAATTTGCGCCGCATGCTGTTGGTAGAAATCGAGATCCGATACCAGCTGATCCGGGCCCGGTACCTGTGGCATGTTGAGCTGATGTTCAAAGCCCAGCTCCTCATCCTGGAATGACGCCGTCATATAGAAGATCGGTTTACCATACTGAATGGCACTGACCCGGCGGGTACTAAAGCTTTTGCCATCACGGATATTGTCAACTTCATAGACAATCGGCTTGCTGGCATCACCCGGGCGTAAGAAATACGAATGGAACGAATGTAATTTACGCTCTTCGGGCAGCGTTTCTTTGGCTGCTGATAGCGCCTGGCCCATCACCTGACCACCGAACACCGCCTTAAACCCCAGATCCTGACTTTGGCCGCGGTATAAGCCCAACTCTATGGTCTCAAGTTTCAGCAGTGATAATAAATTCGCAAGTACCTGACTCATACGGTAACCTTTTCCGCTAGCAAGAGGGGTTATTCTGCCGTAATTACCGGAGCCTGGCAAAATGAACTATTGGTTATTTAAAACTGAACCCAGCGAATGCAGTATTGACGATTTTGCGCGCGCACCGACAACCCCTATTGTTTGGGAAGGTGTGCGCAATTATCAGGCGCGAAACTTTCTGCGCGATGGTGTCGTGGTCGGCGATCAGGTGTTGATCTACCATTCCAGTTGCAAAGACATTGGTGTGGCCGGAATTGCGGAAGTGGTCAGAGCAGCTTATGCTGATCCCAGTCAATTTGACCCCCGTAGCCCTTATTACGATGCGAAAAGCTCGCCGCAGCAACCGCGCTGGGTCGCCGTCGATTTGCGTTTTGTAAACAAATTACCCAGACTAATAACACTGGACAAAATTAAAAGCTCGGCTAAGATGGCTGAGTTGCCTGTTGCACAAAAAGGCAGCAGATTGTCAGTGATGCCAGTTACGATACAACAATGGCGGGATCTATTAGCGTTACAATAGTCCCTCACTTAATCCTGTGTTTTGGAGCCCGTTATGCTAGCTATACAGGTACAGGAAAGGCGCCAGACGGAAAAGGACCTTAATTATTTTTGGGATCAGTTAAGTTTAGCGCAGAAATTCTCGGTCGCTGAATTGCAGCGTTATGGCTACCAGCTACAATTTGTCCGTCATTTACCGTATGGCAAGCTTGCGGTACTGGATTTTGACGGTAAGCTGGCGGCGATTGACCAGGAAGGCCAGATTGATACTGCCCCTGATATTGTCCTTCGGGGTTAGATATTAATTTCTGATACTGATTCAGTTTTCCAGAGAGAAATAGATGACAACGCCGGCTTAGCCGGCGTTCTCTTTTTATGTCCTGTTAGGAGCCGCTGAGTTGCTGCTGGATATAATTTTGTACCTGCTGTTCCAACACCGCCAGCGGTACACTGCCATTACCCAGCACGACCTGATGGAAGGCTCGGATATCAAATTTATCCCCCAGTTGCTGTTCCGCCTGTTGCCGCAACCGGCGAATGGTCAACTCACCCAGCTTGTACGACAGCGCCTGTGCCGGCCAGCTGATATAGCGATCAATTTCCGTTTGCACATTGTGCATTGATAAGGCGGTATTTTCGGCTAAAAAGTCGATCGCCTGCTGCCGGCTCCAACCCAGACTATGCATGCCGGTATCTACGACCAGCCGCGCAGCACGCCACATCTCATAAGTCAGACGGCCAAAATTACTGTATGGGTCCTGATAAAAGCCCATTTCCAGCCCCAGATACTCGGCATACAAACCCCAGCCCTCGCCAAAGGCTGAGGTGTAGAAGGTACGTCGATAGTCCGGTAAATCGCCTTGCTCCCGCGCCAGGGAGATCTGTAAGTGGTGGCCGGGTACCGCCTCATGCAGTGTCAGAGCTTCCATTTCATACAGTGGGCGCCGGTTCAGGGCATAGGTATTCACCCAGTAGTAACCCGCCTGATCGTCACGGGCAGCACCGGAGTAGCGGCCAGTCGTATATTTGGGGGCAATTTCTGCCGGCACTTCTACCACGCCATAAGGCGTGCGTGGTAATAGTTTAAAGAAGCGCGGTAACTGGGCATCGGCCCGCTTCGACAACCAGGCGGCATAACGCAGCAGCTCATCGGCTGATTGCGGGTAGAATTGCGGATCTTCGCGCAAGAACTGCACAAAATCGGCAAAGCTGCCGGTAAAGCCAAGACTATCAATTACCTGCTGCATCTCAGCACGGATCCGCGCCACTTCCGCCAGACCAATGTCGTGTACCTGCTGCGGCGTCATCTGTAGCGTGGTGTAGTGCTCCAAGCGATTTTGGTAGAACGCCGCGCCATTTGGCAAGGTGCTGGCAGCAATATCCTGGCGTGCGCCCGGTAAGTATTGCTGCACCATAAAATCGTAGAAGCCCTGAAACGCCGGATTCACCGCCGTCTCAATTATGCCGAGGGCCTGCTGCCGGAAGCTTTGCCATTCCTGCTCACTGATCAGGTCTGATTTGCGCTGTAGCGGCTGAAAAAACACGCTTTGCTCAGGCAGGGCAATATAGGAACTGATACTTTGCTCAAAACCCGCCAGCACTACCGCCGGCTGGGTAATACCTTGGTCCAGGCCCTGCTGCATCAGCGCGATCTGTTGCGCCATATAACCGGGAATCGCGGCCAACCGTTGTAAATATTGCTGGTAATCATCGACTTGCCGTAAAGCAGAGCGCTGAAAACTAAACGCCAGCGAGGTATGAAAGCCCGATTCAGAGGTCAATGGCATCAAATGCGCATTAAATTGATACTGATCGATCTCATCCGCCAGCCGATAACTCAGAATGGCGTGATTAATCTTATCCTGTTCGCTCAGCCGCGTCAGGTCAACCGCCTGTAACTGCTGCTGCAATGCCAGCCGTTGTTGTTGCCGTGCAGCCAGTGCTGCCGGCGACATATCGGTTAAGGTACCCGGTGCTGGCGTACGCAGGGCGGTTTCAGCCTGCCAAATCTGCTCAGCCAGTTGGCTAAAGCCCGGCGCCACAGCGTCCGGAGTCTTACTGGCACAGCCTGCCAACAGCAGTATCGCAGCAATCAGACTGAGGGGTTTTGCTCGTATTTGCATCAGTGATTCCCTGTTATTTTGATTTTCTCTGCTTGATTGTACCTGTCTGACCGCAAAAAAGCAGAGCACGGAACCGATTAAACCGGCACTTTATCGCTATTTTCGGCAATCTGAACTCCGGCGCACTGCGAATTTCAATACAATCACTAAATTATCTGTAAAAGATATTGCCTGTAATCTTTTATCACGTACTATAGGTTTGAAAGAATAATAAGATTGCGCTGATGGAGCCCTGATCCCTGCCATGAAGTACAAGGACACGATGCAGCAAGCTTTGGACAAAGCAACGCAGGTAGGTGCCTTTTTGCGCCATAACCAGCTTGCCGCGCATCCGACCAATTACACTGTTGCCTACGAATACATCAGTGGGAATAACGCTGAACTGTGTCAGGCGATAGAACAGAAACTGGCAGCTAAGGCCGAGTTTGACGACTTTATTATGGCGGAGCTGTACAACCGCTATTTAATGCCGGAACATCAGCAACAGGAGCAACTGTTGCAGGATGTATCAGGTATGGTCAGCCGGCTTTCCGGTTACACTGACCTCGCCGCTGAAGCCACCGAAAACTTTATCGACCAATTGGATCATACCGCCTTTAAGCTGGAGCAAGATGCCCAGCCGATGCCTCCGGCGCTGGCCGAATTGAAACAAGTCACCCTCGCCTACCGTAAACAGCAGCAACAATTGAATCAGCAACTGGTGGCGGCAAACCAGCAAAGCCATCAGCTGCGTGATGAGCTGGAACAACTAAAACAGCAACGACTGCAAGATCCCCTGACTGGCTTGTATAACAGGGTGGCGATGCAAAATCAGGTTGAGCTGTGGTTAAGCGAACAACCTGACCGACGCATCGCGGCTATTGCGGTAGATTTGGATCACTTTGCCCGTTTTAATCAGGATTATGGCGCCACCATTGGCGATATTATTTTGTCCAAGGTGGCGAAAAAAGTGCGCAGCTATGTACAGGAAAGTGGTATGCCGGTGCGCTCTGGCGGGGAAGAGTTTTTACTGCTGCTACCCGATGTAGACCTGAGAACCGCCGCCGAAATTGCCGAACAAGTCCGCAAAGGCGTTGAGAAACTGCGTTTTGTCTCCGCCCGGGATAAGAAAAGCTTACCGAAAATCACTATCTCACTGGGTGTGGCACTGTATCAGGCATCGGAAAACTGGTATCAGTTTTTATCGCGCACCAATAACGTGTTACAGCTGGCAAAACAACGTGGCCGCAATCAGGTTGCCAACGAGGCCATGCTGGCCGCTGTCTGACGGGCGTGTTGCATATTTTTTAACGGGATCCCCTCTGGTTGTTGGCTCGGCCGGCGTAATCTTTTACACTAGCGGCCTAATGTTCCCAAGCAGGCTTTGTTATGTCCGAACCTACCAATAACACCACGCATTTTGGCTTTAAATCTGTACCTAAAGAGCAGAAAGTTGCGATGGTCGCCGATGTCTTTCACTCGGTCGCCGCCAAGTACGACATTATGAATGACGTGATGTCGATGGGTATTCACCGCCTGTGGAAACGTTTTACTATCGACTGCAGCGGCGTGCGAGCCGGGCAACAGGTACTGGATCTGGCCGGGGGTACCGGCGATATTACTGCCTTATTCTCCAAACGGGTTGGTCCAAGCGGCAAAGTGGTACTGGCCGATATTAATGAGTCAATGCTGAATGTCGGCCGCGATAAACTGCGTGACCTGGGGCTGGTAAATAATATCGAATTTGTGCAAGCCAACGCTGAAGCCCTGCCCTTTGCCGACAACAGCTTCGATATTGTCTCTATTGGCTTTGGCTTACGTAATGTCACCGATAAAGATGCGGCACTGCGCTCAATGTTCCGGGTGCTCAAGCCCGGTGGTCGCCTGCTGGTACTGGAGTTTTCCAAACCAGAAAGCGAATTACTCAGTAAAGCTTATGACCTCTACTCGTTCCGCATTCTGCCTTTTATGGGCCAGTTGATCGCCAATGATAAAGAAAGCTACCAGTATCTGGCCGAGTCAATCCGGATGCACCCGGATCAGGAAACCTTAAAGCAGATGATGCAGGACGCCGGCTTCCAGGAAGTCAGTTACCATAATCTGACCGGTGGTATTGTCGCCTTACATCGGGGCTATAAATTCTGATGTTGCCGTTATTGCCACAATTGCTGTGTGCTGTGGCAGAGCGGCTCAGCCGCAAAGCGATAGCGCTGGATCCATCCTGCCTGCCCAAACTGCGTCAGCTACAAGGCAAACAGCTGGCTTTCGCCTTACGCGAGCTGAAACTGACCATAGTGGTCAGCGCCGGTAGCGATAGTTTGCTATTTAATCAACAGGACGAAACGGCCGACTGCCGGATCAGTACCGATCTGGCCAGTTTGCGCCAACTGCGCGACCCCAGCCAGTTAACCCGCCTGATCAAAGCCGATGCCCTGCAAATTGACGGCGACTTACAGCTGGCGCAGCAATATGCCAGTTTTTTCCAGCAGCTTGACCCCGACTGGCAAACCGAGCTTGCCCGCTATCTGGGGGATGCCCCCAGTCATAAATTGTTGCAGACGTTAAGCCAACTCAACAGCTACTGTAGTCAGAAATGGCAGTTGTTACAGCAAACACAGCTCGAGCTGGTACAGGATGAACTGCAATTAGTACCGGTGCGGGCAGAATACGAGCTGTTTACCCAACAGCTTAGCCAACTGCAGGGGCAGGTAGAGCAAGTCCGACGCAAAATCCAACAACTGCAGGAGTCCAGGTGCGCCTAAGCCGTTTCTATCAGATCCAGAAAACCTTGCTGCAATATGGGCTGGATGAGCTGATCCCTGCCCAGTGGCAACCCTGGTATGCCCGGGCGGCGCGGCGTTGTCTGTTCTGGTTAAAAAACCGCTATCCCGAACAGTCTGTCGCCGCCAGACTGCGTCTGGCATTGCAAAGTCTGGGACCGGTCTGGATTAAGTTTGGCCAGATGTTATCCACCCGGCGCGATTTATTACCGGCCGAGCTGGCAGACGAGCTGGCGATCCTACAGGATAAGGTCAGCCCCTTTCCTGGTGAGCAAGCCAAGGCATTAATCGAACAGGCGCTGGGACTAAATGATATCCAGCAGCTGTTCGCCGAATTCGACATTACACCTCTGGCTTCGGCCTCGATTGCCCAGGTGCACAGCGCCCGCTTGCAATTAGCTGACGGCACCCAGGCGGCTGTCGTGGTTAAGGTGATCCGCCCGGGGATCGAAAAGCAAATCCTGGCTGATCTCGCCCTGATGGACAGCCTGGCCGTAATCGCGGCCCGCCTGTTACCCGATGGCAAACGTCTGCGGCCACGGGAAGTGGTATCGGAATATCGCAAAACCATTCTCGATGAACTGGATTTGCAACGCGAAGCAGCGAACGCTATTCAACTACGACGCAACTTTGAAGGCTCAGATTCGCTGTATATTCCTTTTGTTTACGCCGATTACAGCCGCAGTAATATTATGGTCATGGAACGGATCTATGGTATTCCGGTTTCTGATATCGCGGCACTGGAAGCGCAAGGCACTAATATGGAGCTGCTGGCCAAACGCGGGGTCGAGGTGTTTTTTACCCAGGTATTCCGTGACAGCTTTTTTCATGCCGACATGCATCCGGGGAATATCTTCGTTGCGCGTGAGCATCCGGAAAATCCAAAGTATATCGGTATTGATTGTGGCATCGTGGGTACCCTCAATGCCGAAGATAAGCGCTATCTGGCAGAAAATTTTGTCGCCTTTTTTAATCGCGATTATCGCAAGGTGGCACAGCTGCATCTGGACTCTGGCTGGGTACCCGCCCATACCAAGGTAGAAGAATTTGAAAGTGCGATCCGCACCGTCTGCGAGCCAATTTTTCAAAAGCCGCTGGCTGAGATTTCCTTTGGGCATGTGCTGCTGAATTTATTTAATACGGCGCGCCGCTTTGAAATGCAGGTCCAGCCGCAGTTGGTGCTGTTGCAGAAAACCCTGCTCTATATTGAGGGTTTAGGGCGGCAACTGTATCCGCAACTGGATTTATGGAAAACCGCTAAACCCTTTCTGGAAAACTGGGTCAAACAACAGGTAGGCTTGCCGGCGATTTGGCGGCAGGTGAAAGAGAATTTTCCTTTTTGGGCAGAAAAAATGCCCCAGATGCCGGAGCTACTGCACCGCTATCTGGAGCAAGGCCCACGGCAACAACAGGCGCTGCTGTTGCAGTTACAAGCGTTGCAACAACAACAGCAACGTGGGAAAGCGCAAATTATTAGTGCGGTGCTTGCAGCAGCCAGCTTAATCAGTGCTAGTATAGCGCTTAGCATCAATTTACCGGTACTGGCCAGCCTGTTGGGGGCCGGTGCCATCGCCCTAACGGTTAGGGCGCTGCTGCACTAGCAGCAGTCAGGCAATTCCGAGGATAAGAGCATGGGTTTTGGTGGTATTAGTATCTGGCAACTGTTGATTGTATTGGCGATTATTGTTTTGCTGTTCGGCACCAAGAAGCTGCGCGGTATTGGCTCTGATTTAGGCTCAGCCATCAAAGGATTCCGCAGCTCAATTAAAGATGAAGAGCAGCCGGAACAGCCAGCCGCCGAGCAAAAGCCACAACAGCTGCCAGAGCAGAAAAACACCGCTGCCAACAGCAACACGGTTAACACTGAAAAAGATAAAGTCTGATTATGGGCTTTTGGGAACTGCTGGTTATCGCGGTGGTCGCCCTGTTGGTGCTGGGGCCGGAACGCCTGCCCGGTGCGATCCGCAGTACCGTGAAGACAGTGCGCAGTATCAAACAGTTTGGCCAGCAAATGCAGGCCGAGCTGAATGACAACCTGCGTGTACATGAGTTACATCAAAAGCTAAAAGACGCTGAGGCCAAAGGCCTGGTTAATCTGACTGCTGAGGAAACCGCAGCGCTAAAGGAGCTTACCGAAGCGGCAAATGCGGTGCGCCCGGCCAGTTCTGCTCAGGCGACACCTTTGCCAGTGCCAACCCCAGAAACTCCAGCACAAACTGCCGAAGAGACCGCTGTAAAGAATGAAAACAAAACCGGATCCTGACAGTCTGTTAGGTCACCTCGTCGAGTTACGTAACCGTCTGCTCCGCTGCGTTATTGCGGTGTTAATCGTCTTTGCTGCGCTGGCTTACTTTGCGCGTGATATCTACGCCCTGTTGGCAGAACCACTGCTGGCGGTGTTGCCGGAAGGCACCAGCATGATTGCCACTGATGTTGCAGCCCCCTTTTTCGCGCCCTTTAAGCTGACCTTTATCGTCGCGATCTGTCTGGCTATTCCGTATATTCTATGGCAAGTCTGGCAATTTATTGCGCCGGCGCTATACAGCCGTGAGAAAAAGCTGATGGCGCCGCTGGTATTCAGCAGCACCCTGCTGTTTTATGCTGGCATAGCTTTTGCCTACTTTGTCGTCTTCCCACTGATTTTCGCCTTCTTTACCAGTGTCGCGCCGGCCGGTGTCACCATTGCTACCGATATCAGCAGCTATCTGGATTTCGTGCTGAAGCTGTTCTTTGCTTTTGGCTTATCTTTTGAGATCCCGATTGCGATTCTGTTATTGATCTGGAGCGGCAGCGTAACCCGGCAGGCACTGGCCGAAAAGCGCCCCTATATTATTGTCGGCGCCTTTGTGCTTGGCATGTTATTAACACCGCCTGATGTCTTATCACAAACCCTACTGGCTATTCCGATGTGGCTGTTGTTTGAAGCCGGCCTTTGGCTCAGCCGTTTTTATCAGCCCAAGACTGATGAACCCTCGCAGGAACAAGAACCATGAAATTACTGTTTACGACTTCAACTTTCGCTCTGTTACTGTTAGCCAGCCCCATGCTACAGGCGCAAAGTTCGCTGGCAGCGCAATTAGAGCAGTGCCGTACCGAGCAAAATGCGTTAAAGCGGCTGGTCTGCTATGACGAAATTAATCTACGCACTGCAGGCACCGTAGCCACCCCGGCACCACAGGCCGCTGAACGCGCGCGGCAAGCCACCACAGCCACGCCAGCCACGGATAATTTCGGCAAAGAACATCGTCAGGTCGCGGCAGATCCGGTGGACCAACTCTATGCCACTGTCACCAAGCTTAGCCTGAGTCCACGTAAAGAAATGATTATTGAGCTGGATAATGGCCAGATCTGGCGTCAGAGCGGCGCTGGCCAATTCCCACTACAAAGCGGTGAACGCATCTATATTAAGCGTGGCATGCTGGGCGCTTTCTATCTGGGTAAAGATGGCAGCAACCGCACCCTGAAAGTGGTACGCAGCAACTAAGATGCGCTGGTTTGATGCCGGGGTAAATTTATTTAGCCCGCAATTTGCCGGTCAGGAAGCCGCTATTGTGGACGAAGCGCAGGCGGCTGGCATAGCGCGTTTGCTGTTAATTAGCAGTGAGCTGGCAGAAAGCCAACGCAACCTTGGGTTCCGCCAGCAATATGCGAACTGCTACACCACAGCAGGCGTCCATCCGCATCAGGCAGCCCAGGTTAGTAGCGACTGGCTGGCTAGCCTGCAACAGCTGGCACTTCAGCCTGGCGTAGTCGCGATTGGCGAATGTGGCTTGGACTTTAACCGCGATTTTTCGCCGCGTCAGCAACAACAACAGGTTTTTGCCGAGCAGCTGCAACTGGCTAAACAGCTTGATAAAGCAGTGTACCTGCATGAACGGGATGCCTTTACTACCCAACTGGCGATGCTAAACGAGCAACAAATCAGCTATGGCATCGCGCACTGCTTTACCGGCGATCGCAGTCAGCTCCAAGCTTACCTGGACCTGGGGCTCTATATTGGTATCACCGGCTGGCTCTGCGATGAACGTCGCGGTCAGGCGTTACAGCAAGCCATCCACTATATTCCGGCCGATCGCTTAATTCTGGAGACCGACGCCCCCTACTTACTCCCCAGAACGGTAAGACCCAGACCAAAACGTAATACCCCGGCGTTACTGCCGGCGATAGCGGCGGAGGTCGCGCGACTGACTGGCCGTGAGTTGGCCGAAATCGCAGCGCAAACCTATGCTAATAGCTGCCGGCTATTTCAACTTGAGGATCACTAAGTGAATACAAATCGCTATTTCCCTGCCAGCCGGCCCCGCCGGATGCGTGAACAGGACTTTAGTCGCCGCCTGATGGCCGAACACAAGCTGACAGTCGATGATCTGATTTATCCGCTGTTTATTGTCGAAGGTGAACAACAACGGGAGAGTATCGCCTCCATGCCAGGTATTGAGCGACTGAGTCTCGACCTGCTGCTTGAGGAAGCGAAAGAGCTGGTTGCTCTCGGTATTCCTGCCATCGCGCTGTTCCCGGTGGTACCGGCAGCGAAGAAGTCATTAAACGCTGAAGAGGCCTGGCAGCCGGATGCGCTGGTGCAACGGGCGGTAAAACTACTGAAACAGCAGGTTCCGGAACTGGGCATTATCACTGATGTGGCCTTGGATCCTTTTACTACCCACGGTCAGGACGGCATTATTGATGATAACGGTTATGTGCTAAATGATATCACCACTGAGGCGCTGGTGAAGCAAGCACTGTCACATGCTGCTGCCGGTGCCGATATCGTTGCGCCTTCGGATATGATGGATGGCCGGATTGGCGCTATCCGCGAGGCGCTGGAAGACGCAGGTTATGTTAACACCCGTATTCTGGCTTACTCGGCGAAATACGCGTCCAGTTACTATGGCCCCTTCCGTGATGCGGTTGGTTCTGCGGGTAATCTTAAAGGTGGTAATAAAAAAACCTATCAGATGGATCCGGCTAACAGCAACGAAGCCTTGCATGAAGTGGCGTTGGATCTGGAAGAAGGCGCCGATATGGTGATGGTAAAGCCGGGTATGCCTTATCTGGATATTGTACGGCGGGTAAAAGACGAGTTTGGCGTGCCCACTTTTGCCTATCAGGTCAGTGGTGAATATGCGATGCATATGGCAGCCATTCAAAATGGCTGGCTGGCTGAACAACCGGTGATTATGGAGTCGTTACTGGCGTTTAAACGCGCCGGCGCCGATGGCATCCTGACCTACTTCGCCAAGAAAGTTGCGATCTGGTTAAAACAGGGCGCCTGAGACCAGCGGCGCCTGTGCTTCGCGGCAGGCGCCCGGCAAAGCCCGCTTAATTGATACTCAGCTGCCAACCAGCTTGTTGCTGGTACTGGATTTCCTGTTCCAGCTCGGCACGCATCAAAGGGTGTTGTTCCAGCCAACCGTTCGGTAAAACCAGCTCCAGGCTTTCTGCCTTCGCGTTGATCGTGACCTGAGGCAGGGCCTCATGCCGGCGTCGCATCGACAATATCACCGCCAGGCGCAGGATACGGGTCAGACGCACCGCCAACACCACTGACGTCATCGTCTGCCGGGCCAGTACTTCAGGCATGATTTCGGCGCGATGGTTATGTACCAGAGCCATTAACAACTGCTGCTGTGCGCGGGTAAAGCCGGGTAAATCGGAGTGGCTGATAATATAGGCACCATGATGATGGTGATTTTTGTATTCGATTAACAGGCCAAGTTCATGCAACAAGGCACTACACCGCAGCATGCTCAGGCCTTCAAACTTCTGCAGATCCCAGCGACTTTGTAATTGCGCCGCCAGCTCCAGTGCCATCTCAGCCACCCGCTGCGCATGCTGTTGATCAATAAAATAGCGGATCATCAGACTGTTTACGGTACGATGCCGGACATTGGCATCCTGCAGTTGCGGTAGCATGCTGTACAATACGCCTTCACGCAGCGCACCGCCGGACAGTGTCATGCCCTGAATATCCAGCTGCCGGAACAGGGCAATCAGAATGGCTAAGCCGGATGGAAATACCTGCTTGCGTTCCTGCGCCAGCCCAACCAGATTTAGCTGCTGCAACTGGCCACAGGCCATCACCTGCTGCAAGATATCATCCAGTTTTTGCAGGGTAATCACTTCGTCTTTACCCTGAGCGACCAGCATTTCCTGTACCGCCTGCACTGTGCCCGATGCGCCCACCGCCAGCTGCCAGCCGGCCTGCCGGAACTCGCTGACAATAGGCTGAATTTGTTGCTCAGCCGCAGCTATCGCCGCCAAAAAGTTTTCTTCGCTCAGTTGCTGATCGCTGAAATAGCGTTCCAGGTAGGTGACACAGCCCATATTTAAACTGGCCAGCTGTTTCGGGCTAAAGCCCTGACCAATCACCACCTCGGTACTGGCGCCACCAATATCAATCACCAGGCGACTGCTATCACTGTTGGAGGTATGGGCCACGCCCAGATAAATGATGCGGGCTTCGTCCTCGCCGCTAATCACCTCGACTTTTTGCCCTAAAATGGCTTCGGCCTCGGTTAAAAAGCTGCTGACATTGCGCGCCAGGCGCAAAGTCGCGGTGCCAACGATACGGATATTCTGACTGGGGATGTCCTGCAGGCGCTCGGCGAAAAGGGCCAGGCACTCCCAGCCACGTTTCATTGCTTTATGACTGAGCACCAGGCTGTCGTTTAAACCGGCCGCCAGCCTGACCTTGCGTTTGACCCGGCCAATCACTTGCACCGAGCCGCCGACCACCTTGACCATCAGCATATGAAAGCTGTTGGAGCCAAGATCGATCACCGCATAGATATCACTATGCGGTGAAGGCGTAGCCACTTTGGCTGCGGTGAGATCAGGGGCGATTACGCGGGGCTCTGGCGCCATGGCTACTGCGTCCACTATGGCTGCGACCACCACTGCGGGCCTGGCCCGGGCGGCGTCTGACCCGCGGTTTTGGCGGGGTAAGATCGGTCAGCAAGGCATCCACGTCGTACTGGGTAACCGGGATCGGATGCTTGATATAGTCTTCAATCGCCGTCAGATTTAACGCATAACGTTCGCAGGCAAAACTGATCGCTTTACCACTCTCGCCAGCGCGACCGGTGCGGCCAATGCGATGTACGTAGTCTTCGCAGTCATCCGGCAAATCGTAGTTAAAAACATGGCTGACTTTCGGGATATGTAAACCACGGGCGGCAACATCGGTCGCTACCAGAATATCCAGTTTGCCGGTAGTAAAATCATCGAGGATTTTCAGCCGTTTTTTCTGGATCACGTCACCGGTTAATAGGCCAACCCGATGGCCATCGGCGTCTAACCAATGATAGACATCTTCACAGGCATGCTTGGTATTAGCAAACACTATGGCTTTATCCGGCCATTCTTCTTCCAACAGCGTTAGCAACAGCGGCATCTTATGTTCATGGGCCGGATAGAACAGTTCTTCACTGATCCGGCTACCAGTCATTTCTTCCGGCGCGATATGGATATGTACCGGCTGATTCATCTTCTCAAACGCCAGTTCCTGTACCTTGTACGACAGGGTGGCAGAGAATAATAGACTTAAGCGTTCGGTCGCCGGCGGCATCCGGTTAAACATAAAGCGGATATCTTTGATAAAGCCAAGATCAAACATCCGATCTGCTTCATCCAGCACCACGACCTGGATTTGCGACAGATCGTACAAACCTTGTTTCAGGTAATCGATCAGCCGGCCGGTGGTACCAATTAAAATATCTACACCCTGCTCCAGCGCCTGGCGTTGAGAATCATAGCCCTCGCCCCCATAGATCAGACCAAGCCGCAGGTTGGCTTTTTGCGCCAGCATTACGGCATCATTATGGATCTGAACGGCCAGTTCGCGCGTAGGAGCCATAATAATAGCCCGCGGTTGGCCTGAGCCTTTCGGCTCATGGGTCAGCAGATGGTGAAAGGTCGCCGTTAAGAAAGCCAGTGTTTTACCCGTACCTGTTTGCGCTTGACCGGCGATATCTTTGCCAGCTAGCGCCAGGGGTAAACATTGGGCCTGAATTGGCGTACAATAACCGAAACCTTGCGCATTCAATGCGTCAAGAACCTGGGGCGCCAATGCGAAATCGGCGAATTTATGCGATGTTAAGTGTGTTTTATTCATACCTGCCTAGCATAACTGTTACGCTTGCAATAAGAAACAGCCGCGATTAAATTGATAATAGATATTTGCAGTGTAACTGCACAGCCTGAACGGAGAAATAGATGAGCGAACATATTTTACAGGTTTCTGACGACAGTTTCGAAACTGACGTGTTAAAAGCAGAAGCGCCGGTACTGGTAGACTTCTGGGCAGAGTGGTGTGGGCCTTGTAAAATGATCGCGCCAATCCTGGATGATGTCGCCACTGAATACGCCGGTAAGGTCACTGTTGCTAAGGTCAATATCGACCAGAACCCGAATACACCACCTAAGTTTGGTATTCGTGGTATTCCAACCTTACTGTTATTTAAAAACGGTCAGGTTGCAGCAACCAAGGTTGGTGCGCTGTCAAAAACCCAGTTAAAGCAGTTCCTGGATAGCAATATCTAAGTACGGTACGAAAAAGGCGTATTTTTATACGCCTTTTTAAATTGTCTGCTGGACGCAGTCATCATCAGCTGCTATTGTGTGCAATAGCAAAAGTCCTGAACCACGCTTGTCTGTCGAAAAAACCAACTTCAATCCCTTATTTTTATCGAACCGATAAGCTTTTACTCTGTTTTTACCAACAAGAACCCATCAAATATGCATTTAACAGAACTGAAACTGAAGCCAATTAGCGAACTGGTTGAGCTGGCTGAGTCTATGGGCCAGGAAAATATGGCCCGTCTGCGCAAGCAAGACATCATTTTCGCCATCCTGAAAGCCCATGCCAAGAACGGTGAAGAAATTTACGGTGACGGCGTACTGGAAATTCTACAGGACGGCTTCGGTTTTCTGCGCTCCTCTGACAGCTCTTATCTGGCCGGCCCGGATGATATCTATGTCTCGCCGAGTCAGATCCGCCGTTTTAACCTGCGTACCGGTGACAGTATTTCAGGTTTGATCCGGCCACCGAAAGAAGGTGAGCGTTATTTCGCGCTGTTAAAAGTCAGCGAAGTGAACTTCGGTAAACCAGAGCAGGCCCGCAATAAGATCCTGTTTGAAAACTTAACGCCGCTGCACGCCAATTCACGCCTGCGGATGGAGCGGGGTAATGGCAGCCGTGAAGATATCACTGCCCGGGTATTAGATCTGGCAGCGCCGATTGGCCGTGGTCAACGTGGTCTGATTGTAGCCCCGCCGAAAGCCGGTAAAACCATCTTATTACAGAATATTGCACAGTCGATTGCCGCCAACCACCCTGAGTGTGTGCTGATGGTATTACTGATCGATGAGCGTCCGGAAGAAGTCACCGAGATGCAACGCCTGGTAAAAGGTGAAGTGGTGGCCTCGACTTTCGATGAACCAGCCAGCCGTCACGTCCAGGTTGCGGAGATGGTGATTGAAAAAGCCAAGCGCTTGGTCGAACACAAAAAAGATGTGATTATCCTGCTCGACTCAATTACCCGTTTAGCCCGTGCTTACAACACCGTGATCCCAAGCTCCGGCAAAGTATTAACCGGTGGTGTCGATGCCAACGCGCTACATAAACCAAAACGCTTCTTCGGTGCCGCCCGTAATGTGGAAGAAGGTGGCAGCCTGACCATCATCGCGACGGCGTTGGTTGATACCGGCTCGAAAATGGATGAGGTTATCTACGAAGAGTTTAAAGGTACCGGTAATATGGAATTACACCTGTCGCGCAAAATTGCTGAGCGCCGGGTATTCCCTGCTATCGACTTTAACCGCTCTGGTACCCGCCGCGAAGAGTTATTGGCGTCACCGGAAGAGCTGCAAAAAATGTGGATTTTACGCAAGATCCTCAATCCAATGGATGAGACAGATTGCATGGAGTTCCTGATCGATAAGCTTTCGATGACCAAAACCAACGATGAGTTTTTCGACGCGATGAAGCGGCAGAAATCTTAATTCTGTCAGCTAGAAAAAACCGGCTTAAGGCCGGTTTTTTTCTGCCATTTGCTGCTTCAACTGCAGAAATTTCGGCAGCAAAATTTGTCTGGCGTTCTGATCCAGCCAGTAAAACAGCAGCTCCTGAAAATCATCAGCCTGCCACAATACCGGTAATACCTGATTGATTTCCGTGATCAGCTGCTGACTCAACGGATGCTTATTGCAAGTGATATAGGACACCGAATAAGGCGAAGCACCAAGCAGCGCGGCGCTGGCAATATCGCTGGTATAAGCCAGGTTACGCTGATAAAACTGCATCCGCTCAGGGTATTCAATGACATAATCGATACGTCGGGAATGCAGCAGCGCTGCCGCATTCAATTCACTGGTAAACTCTGTCGCCAGCAGATTGCTGCCTTGCTGGCCTATCGCCTGTAGCATCACCTCGGGATAATACCTGTTGGGTTGATAGGCGCCAATCAGCTCCGGATGCTGTACCAGCTTATTAATATCCAACGTCAGATCGCTTTCAACATAGTCGGCGACCATGCTAGTACTAACATAATTTACCGCGAAGCCCGGGCCGATCGCCACCGGCAAAGAGTAATAACGGGTACTGGCCCGCTCCTCGGTATACAACGAGCCCGCGATACAGATAATTTCGTCGCTGCGCTGAAAATGCGGCTCAATTCGCCCCAGACTGATTAAGCGGCTTTGATGCTGATACTGCGGCAGTAAGGCCGCCAAGCGCTTAAGTAACAGATCAAAGGTGCCCTTACCCAGATGTGGCCCTTCCAGGATCTGGTGCGGTGCCCAATCTGTTTGTAACCAGACCACAGTAGGATTGCCCGCCGCAGCAGCTGCGGGCAATATTGAGGTCGCCACCAGATAAAACGCACTACTTAACACTAAAATTCCCTCTTGTGTTATCAGGGCGGATGCTGCAGAAACTCTGCAGCCTTTCGGTTAGCCGATAACCTGATGCAATAATGGGTAACTGACGGCGGCACCAAACTGACAGGCCGCCAGATATTCCGCTTGTGCTACAGCGGCAGCCTCGCTAGTCGCTGCATGCACCATCGCAATCGGCTCGCCGGCGCTAACCTCAGTGCCCGCGGCAACAATGTTGCTAAAACCCACTGCCGGATCAATTTGTTGTGCCGGGTGTGAGCGACCGCCGCCCAAACGTACCACCGCCATCCCTAAGCCAACGGTGTCAGTATAGACCAGTTTACCCGTTTGTGGAGCCAGTACCGGAACAACCACCGGCGCCTGCGCCAGATAGTTATCAGGCCGCTCCAGTAAATCTGCCGGCCCTCCCAAGGCACTGACCATTTTGGCAAAGATTTCAGCGGCTTTACCACTGCTCAGACTATTTTCCAGCGCAGCGATGGCGGCGGCCTTATCCTGATAGCGTTTACCGAGCAGCAGCATATTGGCACCCAACTCCAGCGTCAGCTGGTGTAACCGTGGTTCGCGGTATTTGCCGGTCAGATAATCCAGCGTTTCGACCACTTCCAGCGCATTACCGGCGGTGGTGCCGAGGATCTGATTCATATCGGTGATCAGGGCCCGGGTGGCGACACCGGCGCCAGTTGCGGTGTTAACAATACTGTGGGCTAAGGCACTGGCATCCTCTGCCGTGGCCATAATGGCACCGTTACCGACTTTGACATCCATCACCAGTGCATCCAGCCCCTCGGACAGTTTTTTCGATAAAATCGAGGCCGTAATCAACGGAATAGACTCTACTGTCGCCGTCACATCACGAATCCCATAGAGCCGGCGATCGGCCGGCGCCAGTTCACTGCTCTGGCCGACAATGACACAGCCCAGCTCAGGTAACAGCTGGCGAATTTTCGTCAGGGGTTGCGTACAGCTGTAGCCCGGTATAGCTTCCAGTTTATCGACTGTACCACCGGTGTGCCCGAGGCCGCGCCCGGCAATACTGGGCATAAAGGCGCCACAGGCCGCAACCATCGGCGCCAGCATCAGGGTCACCTTGTCACCGACGCCGCCAGTACTGTGTTTATCCACCACCGGACCATTCAGGCCCGGCCATTGTAATACAGTACCGGAGTCGCGCATGGCCAGCGTCAACGCCACCGTTTCCGGTACCGTCATGCCATTTAAATAAATCGCCATCGCCAGCGCCGCAGCCTGGCTATCGCTAAAGCTGTCGTCGGTCAGCCCCTGCACAAACTGCCGGATCTCGGCTTCGTTTAACACGCCACCATTGCGCTTACGTTTAATAATTTCCTGTGGAATGGCCATTTATACATCCTTTTCAATTTTTGTGCTGGCTGCCAGATAGGTTGGCGTAAACGCATCCGGCAATAATTGCTGCAAACTCCAGCTCTGTTGCTCGCCTAAATGATTACAACTGGCGATCGGACTGTCTGGTAAAAAGAATTCGGCGATCACCTGCCGGCAAATACCGCAGGGCGGGGTAAGTTTCGTTTGCGGGGTATATACCATTAACGCCTGAAAGCGACGTTGGCCGGCCACCACGGCGGCGGCGATGGCATTACGCTCGGCGCAAACCGTACCGCCGTAGGAAGCGTTTTCAACATTACAGCCGGTGAAGATCTGACCATTTTCAGCCAGTACTGCCACACCAACCGGAAACTGACTATAGGGCGCATAAGCCTGCGCGGCGGCATCTTTGGCAGCCTGTTGCAGGGCTGCCCAATCGAGTTGTTTCACTATTTGAAACCCGGTTAACCAATGGGCATATAGTGTTGCCGCGAATCCGTCGCCGGTCAAGCCCTGCTTACGCGTGCCGCCAGCAGTCGACAAAACACGAGCAGGGTCAGCAATAACCAGAAACTGGCCAGTGGCACCAGCCAGAACGCATTAACGATGCCGGCTTGCTCGGCCCAAAGCCCGGTTAGTAGTCCGGCAAACTGGAAACCAACCGCACTGCCAATGCTGGCAATACCGGACAGTACCGGGCCATTGTCACTATCCAGATCCATCACCGTAGCCAGCATCAACGGGAAAATGGCACCAATCCCCAGACCCAGCAATAAATTTCCTACCCCAAGCAGCGCAACTGTCGCTCCCAGCTTTACCAACAAAGCACCACTGACGGTCAGGATACCTAACAACAGTAACAACTGGCTTGCCGTTAACCAACGCAGCAAGAGCGCAAAGCCCAGCCGGCTCAGCACCATACCGCCGGTAAACCAGGCCAGCAGTAACCGGCTTTGCTCTGCCTGTAAACCGAGGCCGGTTACCGCATAGCTGACAAACCAGTTACCCTGGCCCCACTCCGCCGCGCCATAACCAATCATCACCAGTAGTAGCAGTAAAAACAGTGGCTGGCGTAATAATGCCGTGTAAGACAAACTTCTGGCGCCGCTACGCGCCGGCTGCGCCAAAGCCGGTAACCTTGAAGCCGCCCAGTAGCTGTAACAGGCAATAACAAGCAGGCCAAAAGCAAGGATCCGTAGCGGCCAGCGCCAGTCATCCAGGTAGCGGAACAGCAGTACCACCCACAGGGGCGCGGTAAGGGTGCCAAGACTAAACATAAAGTCCATCAGTCCCATCATCGCCGCCCTGCGGTTAGCAAATAAGCGGGCGATCAGCGTATGGCCAATGGTAAACATAATGGAATAGGTCATGCCGATCAGAGTGATCAGCAGCAGTAAATAGCGCCAGTCGTTAACCAGCGAGATCAGTAGTAACCAACAGGCGGATAACAGCGCCAGTGCCGCGAATAGCTTTAAAAACTGAAACTTCTGCGCATACTTACCGCCCAGCACGGCACCGAGTATGGTGCCAACCGACATCAGACTAAAGAACAAACCGCTAAGGCTTTTCGATAGCGCCAGCTCTGCCGCCAAATCTGGCAGCAGCAAGCCCCACAGAATAATCAGGTTACCGAGGATAAAGAAACCGCTAAAGATCACGGCAGTCGGTGCAGCACGCGACATCGCTAAACTCCCTGTGCCAGCTTACCGCCGCTGCGGTTTGGCACTAACGTAATTCGAAAGCATCGGCATCCAGCTGCGCCGGAAACTGCTGCCGGAACTGCTGTAACGCCGCCAGATCGGCCTCTGCATAAAGGATGCCGCTCTGCTCAGGCGCCAGCTCAGCCAGCAGCTGCCCCAGATAATCGACAATCAGGCTATCGCCGCGGTAATTAAGACCATTAGCATCCTGCCCCACCCGGTTGCAGCCAAACACATAGGCCTGATTTTCAATCGCCCGGGCCTGCAATAATAACCACCAGGCGCGGCTACGCGGCGCCGGCCAGTTTGCGACATAAATTATGGCATCATAATCGCCCAGGTTGCGGCTAAAAACCGGAAAGCGCAGGTCATAACAGACCTGCAGCAAGATGCGCCAGCCTTGCCAGTTAACAATAACCCGCTGCTGTCCGGCGGCATAAGCCTGATGCTCACCGGCCATGCGGAATAAATGGCGTTTATCATAGGACTGTACCGCACCATCCGGGGTGACAAAATACAGCCGGTTCACATAGTGACTGCCAGCGGTGCGAACCGCCAGCGAACCGGCAATGGCACTTTGATAGTGCGCCGCCTGCTGTTTAAGCCAGCTTAGTGCCGGCCCGGGCTCATGCTCGGCGATACGGGCACTGTCCATACTAAAACCACTGGCAAACATTTCTGGCAATACCAGCAAGTCTGCGGCCGGGGCGGCGGCCAGTTGCCGCGACAGCGCCTGCAGGTTAGCCGCAGTATCCTGCCATACCAGTTCTGTTTGCAGCATCGCTACCCTTAGCTTGGGTGCCATCACAGCCGGCATAACACCTCCGCGGCCTGAGCCAGTGTCGTATCCTGCTTGGCAAAACACAGCCGGATTATCCGTGCATTGGACCCATGCTGATAAAATACCGACAGCGGGATCGCCGCCACTTTATGCTCGATGGTCAGATAACGGCAAAAACTGAGGTCATCCAGCTCTGGCGCAATGGCGCTATAGTCCAGCAGCTGAAAATAAGTACCCTGACAAGGTAACAAGCTGAACCGACTACCGCTTAACGCCTGGCGGAACTGATCGCGCTTGTGCTGGTAAAACGCCGCCAGCTCGGTCACCTGCTGCGGCTGTTCGCGCAGCATCTCGGCGATCGCATATTGCGCCGGCGTAAAACTGGAGAAGGTGACATACTGATGAATTTTCCGAAACTCTGTCGTCAGCCCGGCTGGCGCCACCGCATAACCGAGTTTCCAGCCGGTAACATGAAAGGTTTTACCAAAGGATGACACGATAACCGAACGTGCAGCCAGTTCCGCAAAACAATTCGCGCTCAGCCGCGGCGCCGCATCGTACACCATATGCTCGTAAACTTCGTCACTAAGACAATACAGGCCATGCTGGGTAACCAAGTGCTGTAAGGCCAGCCAGTCTGCATGGCTAAATACCATTCCGGTTGGATTATGCGGGCTATTGACGATAATCAACTTAGTACGCGGCGTGAGCCGTGTCGCCACCTGCTGCCAGTCAACCCGATAATCTGGCGCCTCTAAACGCAAATGCACCGGTACACCACCGGCCAACTGAATAGCCGGGCTATAGCTGTCGTATGCCGGGTCAAACAGGATCACCTCGTCACCCGGCTGCACCAGCATCTGGATCGCGACAAATAAGGCTTCAGTAGCACCGCTGGTGACGGTGATCTCGCTGCTCTCATCCAGCTTGCGGCCATAACAACGTGCGGTCAGGGCCGCAATTTGCTGCAGTAGCAAGGATACACCTGGCATCGGCGCATATTGGTTTAAGCCTGCGCTACTGTGCCTGGCCAGCGCGGTCAAAAGCTGGCTATCGGCGGCAAAATCGGGAAAACCCTGCGATAAATTAATGGCTTGCTGCTCTGCCGCTAACTGCGACATCTGGCTGAAGATGGTGGTGCCCACCGCGGGTAACTTGGAAACTATCGACATAAGGGCTGAAAAAGTTGCGAAAACCGGCATCAATGCTATCATTTGGCAGGTTTCAAGTATAGACATCTAAACGCTCAAGCGTATAAACGCCTTAATGGTTAAAATATTTAACCGCGTCAGGCAACGAATAGCGACGAATCGCAGCGAATAACCAGGTCAGTAGCATGAATAATACAGCCCATGTGCATCAGCTTAACCCGAACGCCATTGCGCTCTGCAGCCTTGGCCGCTGGATCGCCAGCCGGCATTGGGTGCCCGCCACCGGCGGTAACTTCTCCATTCGTCAGAGCGAAAACAGCGCTCTGGTCACCGCCTCCGGCAAAGATAAAGGCGAACTCAGCCCGCAAGATCTGCTACCGGTAAGCTGGCAGGATGAGCAACTATCCAGCCCACACGGTACACCGTCAGCAGAGACGGCCTTACACGCCGAATTATACCGGCTGGATCCGGCCATTAAAGCAGTACTGCATACCCACTCAGTACATGCCACCGTATTTTCGCGTCTGGTGCAGGCCGACAGCTATCTGTTTAGCGGCTACGAGATGCAAAAGGCCATCACCGGCATTAAAAGTCACCAGCAGTTATTGCCACTGGCGGTATTTGATAATACGCAGGATATCCCGGCCCTGGCGAAACAGCTGCGCCAACGCTGGCAGCAAAAACCCTTGCCGTTTGCACTGCTGGTACGCGGCCATGGTCTTTATGCCTGGGGCCACAGCCTGGAGCAGGCAAAAAGGCATTTGGAGGGTTGGGAATTTCTTATACACTGCGAACTGGAACGTATTAAATTAACAGGCTTACCGTGAACTACCGCGCCATTATTACCGATATTGAAGGCACCACCAGCCGCATCAGCTTTGTCACCGACATCTTGTTTCCGTACGCCAAAGCGCATTTACCGGCCTTTATTCAGCGTGAGCAACAGCAGCCTGCCGTGGCAGCAGAACTGGATGCCATCCGGCGCCTGCTGGGCCAGCCGGCCGCCAGCACCGACGACTGTATTGCCGCCCTGCTGGACTGGATCGCTGCCGATAAAAAACTGACACCGCTAAAAGCCCTGCAAGGCATGGTTTGGCAGCATGGTTATCAGCAAGGCCATTTTCAGGGCCATATTTATCCTGATGCCGCCGCGCAACTGCGCCACTGGCAACAGCAGGGCATCCAACTTTATGTATACAGCTCCGGCTCAGTGCAGGCGCAACAGCTGCTGTTCCAGTACAGCGAAGCCGGTGATCTGCGGCCGCTGTTCAGCGGCTACTTTGATACCCGCATCGGCGCTAAGCAGGAGATCGCCAGCTATGCGGCTATCCTGCAGCATTTGCAGCTGCCGCCCAATCAGGTGCTGTTTTTATCCGATGTCCCGGCCGAGCTCGACGCCGCCGCCAAGCTTGGCATTGCCACAGTGCAACTGATCCGGGAGCAGCAAGCGCCCAGCCAGCACCAGCGGGCCGAAAATTTTTATCAGATTGAGGTGCAATAAGAGGTGGAAAGTTAGATGAGCCGTTTACAAATCTTCGACCTGAGCCAGCCCCAGCAAGCGCGATTTAGCAGTAGCGACGCCGCTGAGATCGCCGCGAAATTGCAGCAACAGGGCATTCGCTTTGAACAATGGCAAGCCGCAGCACCAGTCAGCGCCAGCAGCAGTAGCGAACAGGTGCTCTCAGCCTATGCCGCCGATATCAGCCGACTAAAAGCAGAGCAAGGCTATCAGACTGTGGACGTGATTTCGCTGCACCCGGCGCATCCGGATAAGGACGCGCTACGGCAGAAGTTTCTGGATGAGCATATCCATAGCGAAGATGAAGTGCGGTTTTTTGTCCGTGGTCAGGGCTTGTTCTGCCTGCATTTAGGTGAGCAGGTCTATCAGGTGTTGTGCCAGCAGAATGATCTGATCAGTGTGCCGGCCAATACCCCGCATTGGTTTGATATGGGCAGCGCCCCGGATTTTACCGCTATCCGGTTGTTTAATAACCCGGCGGGTTGGGTGGCGCACTTTACTGGCACCACTCTGGCCCGACAATTTCCGCTGTTAGATTAGGCGATAAGCCGCCACCAGACACCATTTTGCCGCAGTAAGATGCTGCAAAATGGTGCAACACTGATAAAAGGGCTAGATAAGTTAGCTTAACCAACTGAAAGTAAATCACTTTTAATTATGGTTTAGCTCTTGCAGTAATTTTGTCATACTAGTTTCCTATACTTCGCGTTGATGCTGATACCCGGGTAAGTTGATATGTCTTTGCAAACACCGCTGCGAGGCTTGCGCTGTTTCTGTGTTGCCGCAGAATGCCTTAGCTTTAAAGAAACGGCGAAACAGCTGTACCTGACGCCTTCTGCGGTAAGCCATCAAATCAAACAGCTGGAAGATAACCTGAACCTGAGTTTATTTGAGCGCAAAACCCGCGCCATTGAATTAACCGAAAGCGGTAAACAGTTTTATCACGCCATTAAGCCGCTGCTGGAGCAACTGAGCCAAACCATTAACCAGTTTAGCCAGGTAGAGCGCACCAAAGAAGTCAGTATCTCGATGCCGGAGTTCTTTGCCAGTGAGCTCTTTGTCCCGCGCTTGCGCGGCTGGTCGGAACAATATCCGAATATTAACCTGACGCTGGAAACGGTGAAATCGCGGCGCGACAGCCCGAAATATACCGATGTGTCGGTGGTGCTATCCGGCAAAAAGCCGCAGGATGTGCTGTCTTACGATCTGTTCCCCATTAGCTATATCCCGGCCTGTAACCCCAGTTTGTTTCAAAAGCTGCATGGCAAAGGCTACCGGGTGCTGGAGAAAACACCGCTGATCCTACATCAGGCGCGGCCCACAGCCTGGCACCAATGGGCAGAGCGGGTCGGTTATCATCAGTTTCAACCAAAACAAATTATTCAACTGGACAGTATGTTTAGCGTGGCCCGGGCAGCACAGCAAGGTCTGGGCGTGGCGCTGATTCCGATGCCGATCAGCCACGCCTGGTTTAGCAGCGGTGCCCTGGTCAAGCTGTTTGAACAGGATTTACTGAGCCGCGACCGTTACTATCTGGTGCAGCATAATGAGGATCCGGAGCGGCCGGAAATTAAGCTGTTAATCGACTGGGTACTGCAAAGCTTTAATACCCCGGAAGTAGCGCTGCAACCCGCGAGCTAACGGTATTTTCCGCCACTTTTCACTGAAGCAAAGTTCCGCCTCCATAGATGAATTTTTTTAACCTGTCAGGTGTTTTTTTATCGTTTGTACAGCTGTTTGGTACGGCTTATAGTTAACACGTGTTCGAGATTCGAATACAGCGGTTAAAGTTGTTGAAGGGTGTAACCTACCCTTACCTGTCTACCTTGTCTTAGCCCGATTGAATAAATCGGGCCTTTTTTTGTCTGTTTAATACCGAAATCATTATTCTGGCTTGCGCCAACACCCCGTACCGCTATACAAAGCAGTTTCCGCAACTCTAGAAACTCAAGCTCACGGCCAAAGCAGCGAGTTTATATAGTAACTTAGCGACACAGAAATCGCGGTTGAAATGGCTGGTAAAGCCGCTGCTAACATATTTTTCCAACCCTTGTCATATTCAGGCAGCGGGGCGAATAATTTCACGCCAAGGCGTCGTTTGATCAGCCAGGCCAAACTGAAACTGATAACGACAATTAATGCAAAGAGTGTGAACAATTCCATTGCAATCCTCCATTGCTGCTAAACTCAGCATGCGGATTTTGGCTTAGTTTTGCCGTGTTGTAAGCAATAACTGCGCTAACTCCGGGCCCAGCTGCTCCGTCAGTAACTGCCGGTAGCGAGCACTATTTAAGTAGCCGCCGTCTGCACTAAAGAATGCCTCTAGTAAGCTAGCCCAATCATTATTGTGCGGCATAATAAAACCGAAAGTCTCCCCAGTTTCTGCCGCTATCGGATGGTCGCGCAGCGGCATACCGGCCTCACGGGCGCGCCAGTAATTATAGGCATCCACATA
>OGCL01000084.1_pt1 | contig 105188 bp, 70 predicted proteins | sample 1570041 | NCBI WGS metagenome assembly OGCL01 (sample SAMN06266162, study PRJEB24511) | hot springs metagenome | isolation source: Hot spring water | place: South Africa: Limpopo | collected 2015-06-22
TGGATTGCCACGCTGGGCAGCACAACGCCTGAAACCGCTTCAAGCAATGCGGCAGCATCAACAGTAATTGGTATTACACCGGGGCCACCTGTCGCCCCGTCCCCGCCCGCGCCAGCAACCCCCTTCCAACCCTCTTGTAAGGGCGGACAGACCATCCGCGGCAACGTGGCCTGTCCCGCATTGGAACGCCCCCGCGCGCGGCTCTGGTCCCACGCTCGAGTTTCGCTGGAGCGGGGCCGGGGGTGTGGACCACCCAGCGCATCCCCACGCCGTCACGCCCATCGGCGGCCGTGCGGTCTGTCCGCCCCTAAACCACCCCCCGGTGGGTGGAGGCGCTGAACCGCCGCCCCCGGCGGGGAAAGCTGAGAAGGCGCGCTCACCTTGCGCCGGGCGAAGCGATACAAATTATTTTTGGGAGGGCGCAGCCCTCCCAGACCCTCCCGCTGTTGCTTGAACTCTACTCAGGCCCGCGAACGCCAGTCGGCGAGAAACTGCTCGATGCCCCGATCGGTCAGCGGGTGCCGCATAGCCTGCTGCAACACCTTGAACGGGCAGGTAGCGATATCGGCGCCAGCGAGGGCCGACTCGACGATATGGCGCGGGTGGCGGATCGAGGCCGAGAGGATCTTCGTCTTGATCTCCGGGTCCTGACGATAGATCTGGCTGATCTCGCGGATGAGTTGCATGCCGTCCACGCCCGTATCATCCACCCGACCCACGAAGGGGCTGATAATGAACGCGCCAGCGCGGGCGGCCATGAGCGCCTGCACCGCGTTGAAACACAGGGTCACATTGCAGCGGATGCCGCGGCGGGCCAGTTGTGTGACCGCTTTCAACCCTTCGGTGGTGCTGGGCACTTTGATAATCACATTCGGATGCCAGGCGGCGTACTCGATACCCTCCTGCACCATCCCGGCAGCATCGAGCGAGATCGTCTCGGCGCTGATGGGACCGTCCACCAGTTCGGCGATTTCGGTAATGGTCGCCTTGAAATCGGCGCCCTTCTCACGGGCGATCAGGGTCGGGTTGGTGGTTACGCCGCTCAACACGCCCCAGGTAGCCGCCTCGCGAATCTCATCGAGGTTCGCCGTGTCCAGATAGAGCTGCATGCATGGCCTCCTCACCGTCACAAACTGGCCCGGGAACCTGTGGCATTATAGCATAGTGGCGTGAAGGATGCTTTGTCGGGGGTCATTATGGCGACATAGCCCACCTGGCGGGAGGGTTTGGGCGTAGAGGCGCGGCGCTGCCGCGCCTCTACGCCCTCTTTGACGGCCTTTAAGGGCGGACAGCACATCCGAGACAACGTGGCTTGTACCGCATCGGAACGCCCCCGCGCGCGGCCTGGTCTCCCCGTCTCGACAGGCTCAGCGCAGGCTCTCCAGCGAAGCCGGGGAGGGGGTGAGGACCAACCAGCGCCTCACGTGTTCACACTTCTTGTGGGAGCGCGGGCATCTTGCCCGCATCCAGACCCTTGCGGGCGGGACGCCCGCGCTCCCGGGGTGACGCCTTACCCCACATGTGAACACGCACCTTTGTGCAAACACTGGCCCAGGAGATCGAAGTAGAACTGGCGCGCGCGTGTGTAGGCGGCGTCCCAGGTGTACGTGCGGAGCACTTTGGCCTGACCCGCGGCGCCCAGTGCCCGTGCCGTGGCCCGGTCATGGATCAACCGGGCGATGGCCTCGGCAAGGGCTGCAGTGTCGCCAAAGGGTACCAGCAGCCCGTTGATGCCATCGTCAATCACTGCGGGCACACCACCCGCGCGCGCGCCGATCACCGGCACCTGGTAGCACCACGCCTCCAGATAGGCGATCCCGAAGCTGTCAGTGCGCGAGGGCTGCGCGTAGACATCGGCAGCCGCCAGGGCATCGCGCCGCACCGCGTCGCTCACGTAGCCCAGCACGCGCGTGCGGGCGCGCTCGTCGGCAGGCAGGCCGCGGTAGTGGTCCTCGAAGTGGCTCAACAGCGGGCCGCACTGAACCCAGGTGATCTCCTGGCCGGTGGCCCATAGCCGGCGCAACGCCTCCAGCACGTGCAGCGTGCCCTTGTCGAAGGCCGCCGCGCCCAGGCTCAACACCATCGGCCCCTTAATCGCGTGGGCCGCCCGGAACCGCGCTCCGTCGCCCCCGGCCACTTCCGCCGGATCGACCCCCGCCCCAACCACGCGCACCCGCTCCGCCGCGACGCCCTGCCGCACCAGGAAGTCGCGTTCCAGGCCAGTCATGGTCGCCACGCCATCACTCGCGCGCAGCAGGTCCAACTGGTGGGGCATGCTGTAGTAGCGCACGATCTGCCGGTTGTTCGGCTCGCCAAGGTGGACGAAAGGCGTGCAGAGGTGGGGAACGCCGCGCTGCCGCGCCCAGCGCGCCACCGGCAGGATCGCGAAGTCCAGGGTGATGTTGGTGGTGTGGACGAGGGCCACGTCGGCAAGTTCGGGGGCGCTGGCCAGGTAGCGTTCCAGGTCTGGCAGGCGTGGGGTCAGCGTGGCCATGCGCCGCAGCAGGGGAACCGTGGGCCGGCCAAGTCTCCCGATCTCCACCATCAGCCGGCGCAGGATGGGGTAGAGCAGCGCCGGGCCGGGCAGGCGGCGCACCGGGAAGCGCAGCACGCGCACTCCGCCGTACTCGGCTTCACGTTCGGCCAGCGTGGCTTTGCCGGGGGCCCAGAAGTGCTCCAGATCGAGCGCGTCGGTGCTCAATACCGTCACGCGGTGGCCTTCCTTTGCCAGCCGCTCGCCGATCTCGATGAAGTAGCGCGAGGCCCCCGAGGCGCGGGTGTAGAGTTGATTGATGTGGAGAAAGTGCATTGGCTGTGGCGCAAGGAGGCAGGCAGCGCCGGTCAGGGGGCGCGGCGGCATGGCCGGCCATCAGCGCAACTGCTCCGCCAGCGCCTCCGAGGTCTGCACCGGGAGCTGGCACACAAAGCCGGCGCAGACATAGGCGGTTGCCGCGCCATTGATAGCATCGCGTTGGGCCAGCAGCGGCGTCAGGGCCGCGGCGTCGCCGTCGCCGGGGCGGATGCGCGCCACCACGATGTGGGGCCGGTAGGGCCCGAGTGTCACTTCCAGCAGCGCCCGCGTATCCGCAGCCCGCGGTTCGCCGGCAATCACGACCTCCCTGACCGGCGCGGTAGCCAGGTCAGCCGCGCAGAGCAGCCGCCCGAAGCCGGCAGGGAAGCGGGTCAGCATCCCCGCCTGCCCGACGATCACCGCCTCGGCCCGCTGGCGGTAGTCATCGCGCCCGGCCAGGGCTGCCAGGCGCAGCAGCACCTCGGCAGCCACCGAGGCGCCGGCCGGTGTGGCGTTGTCGCCAACATCGCGCGGGCGCACCACCAGGGCCTGGTGGTCGCGCGCCGTGTCGTAGAAGCCGGCGATGGCGTCGTCCCAGAACAGATCGACCATCACCTCGGCGAGCGCGAAGCTCTCGGCGAGCCAGCGCGGGTCGCCATCGGCGGCGTGCAGGGCCAGCAGGCCATCAACCAGCAGGGCATAGTCCTCCAGAAAGGCCGGCGGACCGCTGCGGCCATCCTTCCACGAGCGCAGCAGGCGCCCGTCGTCGCGGCGCAGGCGAGTGAGCAGAAACTGCGCGCAACCTCGCGCAACCTCCAGGTACCCATCGGCGCCGAGGGGAACGGCGGCTTCGGCAAAAGCCCGCAGGGCCATGCCGTTCCAACTGGTGATGATTTTTTCATCGCGGAAGGGCCGCGGGCGTCGCGCCCGCGCTGTGAAGAGCCGCTCCCGGCCCTCCCGGGCCACCTGCTCCAGCCGTTCGCCTGGCGCCCCGGTCACGCGGGCCACGTCGCCAGGCTCGCGGGGCAGGTTGAGGACGTTCTTGCCCTCGAAGTTCCCCAGGCGGCTGATATCGTACAGGTGGCAGAACAGCGCCGCGTCTTCGCCCAACTGCTCGCGCACCTCATCGGGCGTCCAGACATAAAACGCGCCCTCCTCAGCGTGCGGGGCGCCAGGATAGGGCAAGCTGTCGGCGTCTTCGCTGCTGAAGAACCCGCCTTCGGGATGGCGCAGATCGCGCACCATGTACCCCAGCGTTTCAACGGCGATCTGGCGATAGAGGGGCGCCCCGGTCACCTGAAAAGCCGCCAGGTAGATGCGGGCGAGCAGGGCGTTGTCGTAGAGCATTTTCTCGAAGTGCGGCACCAGCCAGCGGGCATCAACGCTGTAGCGATGGAAACCACCGCCAAGCTGGTCGTAGATCCCGCCTCGCGCCATCTTCTGCAGGGTCAACTCCAGCATCGGCAGAGCCTCGGGCACCCCTCGGAGATGGGCGCGCAGCAGGGCTTCGAGCACATTGGCCTGGGGGAACTTCGGCGCCCCGCCAAAGCCGCCCGCCTGCCGGTCAAACTGCCGGCTCAGAGCGGCAACCGCGCCCTGGAGCAGCGCGCCCCCATCAGGCAGGGCGGCGCTCTCGCTGGCGCCGGCGCTGGCAAGGCGGCTGATGTGGTTCACCAGATCCGTGCCCTGGGCCACCAGTTCGTCGCGGCGGGTGCGGTAGACCTGGGCTACCCGCTCGAGCACCTGTTTCCAACTGGACGCGCGGTAGCGGGCGGCCTTCTCATCGGGCGGGAAGTACGTGCCACCGTAGAAGGGCGTGCCATCGGGCAGACAGAAGACGTTCAGGGGCCAGCCGCCCTGGCCGGTCATCGCCTGGACGGCGGCCATGTACAGGCTATCGAGATCAGGCCGCTCCTCGCGATCAACCTTGATGTTGACAAACAGTTCGTTCTGGATAGCGGCAGTAGCCTCGTCATCGAAGCTCTCGTGCGCCATCACGTGGCACCAGTGGCACGCGGCGTAGCCGATGCTCACCAGAATGGGCTTATCCTCGCGCCGGGCGCGCTCGAGAGCCTCCTCGCTCCATTCATACCAATCCACCGGGTTGTGAGCGTGCTGCAACAGGTATGGACTGGCGGCGTGGATCAGGCGGTTGGTGTACTTCGGCTGGCCCTGCGCGTCACGATGCCTGGTGTGCATTTCTTTTCCACCTCAGACGGTCATGCGCATGGCGCACAACGCCGGAATGAAAATAATTATTCCTGGGAGGGCGTAGCCCTCCCACACCCTCCCCGCGGGCGGGTTGTTTCCTGGGAGGGCGTAGCCCTCCCACACCCTCCCGCTGGCGGGTTGTTTCCTGGGAGGGCGTAGCCCTCCCACACCCTCCCGGTGGGGAGGGCTTGCCGCCCGTCTGCACGCGCTCCTGGAGAATGGCCGGGGGAACCGGCTGGCTCCGGTCCTCTGCAACACGAGAGCCGTTGCGAGGCAACGGCTCGACAGGTACATCACTGGAATGGAGCGGGCGACGAGACTCGAACTCGCGACCTCAACCTTGGGAGGGTAGCGCTCTACCAACTGAGCTACGCCCGCGCTGCGGCCATGAGTATAGCACGCAGCAGAAGGGCTGTCAACTACGGCACGAGCCGGTACCCAACGCCCCATTCGGTAGTCAGGATCTTGGGGTTGCGGGGATCCTCTTCGATCTTGCGCCGCAGGTGCCAGATATAGACCTTGAGGTAATCGTTGTTATCTCTGGTGTACTCCTGGCCCCACACCGCCCGCAGCAAGGTATCGTGCTCAACGACCTTGCCCACCTTCTCGGCGAGAACGATCAGCAACTTATACTCAATGGGCGTCAGATCCACCAGTTCGCCGCGCACCCACACCTCGCGCTTCTGCTGGTCAATGCTCACCTGCCCCTCGCCAGCGCTGAGGGGCCGATTAGCAGGTGGCACGCGGCGCAGCAGGGCGCGGATCCGCGCCGAGAGTTCTTCCATATTGAAAGGCTTGGCCAGGTAATCGTCGGCGCCGCGATCCAGCCCGGTGATCACATCTTCGCTCTGGGTCTTGGCCGTGAGCATAAGGATAGGCACCTGCGAAAACTCGCGCACCTTGACACAGGCCTCCAGCCCATCCATCTCAGGCATCATCACGTCGAGAATGACCATATCGGGCCGCTGTTCGCGCACACTCTGCACACACTCGACACCATTGGCTGCCTGGATGACGGCGTAGCCCTCATGCTCCAGATTAATACGAATCAGCTCGCGGAGACCGTCATCATCATCAACTACCAGAATGGTGCGCTGATCCATTTCCCTCGCCTCGTGCTTATGTCGGCGAACGGCTTGCTGTTTCGCCGCGCATCCGGATGAGTGTAGCCTGCACATCGGCGAGGGTCAACTCGCCGATATGCACATAGCGAATGGTACCCTCCGGGTCAATAAAGAAACTGGTAGGCAACGGAAACACCCGGTAATCGTTGGTAATCGAACCCTCCAGATCCAGCGCGATAGGGTACGTTACACCGAACTGGTTCAAAAAGGCTTGAATCTGGGCCTCGCTGCGGCCCTGGAGCTTCTCGTCATCGGTCAGATTGATGCCGATGACGGCAAGCCCGTCACGACTCAGTTGCTCATGGGCGGCTTGCAGCGCGGGCAGTTCGCGCTTGCACGGCTCGCACCAGGTGCCCCAGAAGTTCAGCAGCACCACCTGCCCGCGATAGTCTTCCAGGCGCACCGTGCCGCCATCGAGGGTCGGCGCCACGAACAGCGGCGCCGGTCGGTTCATCTCGCTCATCGCCTGGCCCTGTGGCGCGACGTTCTGACCGGTCAGCACCCAGAACAGGGCGATCAGCGCCACAGCAACCAGCGCGCCGGCAATGGCGAACCTGCGCTCGCGGGGCGTGAGCCCGCGCTGCGGCGCCTTTCCGGGTGCCTTTGCGGCCTTCAGGCTGCTGTCGTACTGACGGCGCCGCTCCGGATCGGCCAGGACGCGGTAGGCTCGCTCAAGCTCCGCGCTGCGCTCGGCTGCCACCCGTTGCAGCTCCGGGTCAAGTTCGGCCACTCGCTCCGGGGCGTAGCGCGCCCGCTGTTGAGCGTAGGCTCGTTCAATCGCTTCCTGGCTCGCGTCGGGTTCAACGCCCAGGAGCGCGTAGAGCGTGGACATGGCTGCGTTCTCTCAATCGTTCGTATTGTAGCACAGGTTTTAACTTTTTGAGTTAATAATGGTTAAAAGTTAAGGCGCGGTTCACGCCAACCCAATCGCCCGAAGGGGCGCGGCGACCCGGAGGGCGCGCCACTGCTACGCCCCTCCTCTCGTGCAGGGGCGTGCGTGGGCAAGCCCGGTGTCCCTACCATCCCTGGCCTCAGCGGGGACGTGGCCGGGCTTCGCCTTCCCAAATCTTCCCTTCCGGCAGGGGTATGGGCAAAGCTGGGTTCCCCATTTCCCAACCGCGGTTGGGGGCGGCTGGCGCCCCATAGGCAGGGGGATGGGGAAACCCGGTTTCCCCGTATGTTCACCTCAGCGCGAATACTCAGCCACCAACTGGCGCGCCTGTAGAACCAGCCCCGGTTCCGCGCCGGGCAGCACGATCAACTGCTGCCAGTGCTCCAGGGCCTGGGCGACCTGCGGCGGGTCGCTGAAAGCCAGGCAGAGGCCCTTGCTCAGCAGGGCGCGCCCTGCCTCGGGGTCGGCGCGCAGGGCGCGTTCGGCTTCGGCCAGCCCTTCGCGCACATAGCTCTGATCATTGGTATCTTTGCCATAGAAGCACAGACTTGCCGCCAGGTCCGCCCGGGCAACCGGGTCGCCGGGTGCCAGTTCGGTCGCTTTTCGGTAGGCGTCCGCCGCTTCGAGCCAGCGCGGCAGCCGTTCGATGTAGATGCTCTGCAGGTTCTGATCGCCGCTCGCTAACCGTTCGCGCACCACTACCACGCTGTCGTACAGGGCGTTGCCCAGTTCGATCCAGGCATTGGGGTTCTCCGGAACGCGCTGAGCCACCTGCCGCGCCGCCACGATCTGGCCTTCAAACTGGTTGATGATCGCCGCCATATCGGGTGTGGGCGCCGCGGCGCTCACCGGCTCGCCTGTAGCCGGTTGCTGCGGCCCGCCCACCGGAGCGGCGGTTGGGGGCAAGCCGTAGACCGTCGTCACCAGGGTGACCAGCACGATTGCAAAGACCGCCACGGCGACGATCAGCGTCGGGGCCAACCAGACCGGGAGCGCGCTCTGGCGGGTCCGTCGGCCGCTCCTGGGAGACGGGCTGCCCACGCGCAGCGTCGGCTGGGCGTTGAAGCCCGGTGGCCGCTCCTGTCCACGCGCGGGGGGCAGAGGGCGGTAGTCGAGCTCGTCTTCGCTCGCTAGCGCGCGCTCCTCGGCCAGCGCCGCCTGGCGGGCAGCCAGCTCCTGGTCGTAGCGCTGCCGCCGTTCCGGATCGCTCAGGACGAGGTAGGCGCGCTCGATCTCGTCACGGCGGCGCCGGGCCAGTTCCTGGAGTTCCTCGGCGCTGCCTTCGAGGCGGGCCGGATCGTACCGCTCGCGCAGGCGCGCGTAGGCCGCCTGGATCGTTTCTTCATCGGCGCGGGGATGCACCTGCAGGGTCTCGTAGTAGTCTTGCATGGCCCGGATCACTCAGTCGGGTTATGAGGCGGGGGAAGGGCGGGGCGTGAATACCATGTTCGATTTTGGACGAGCCGCGAGCAGCCGACCAGGCAACGGTGAGCTTGCACCACTGCGCTACCCACCGGCAGCGAGTGCGATTGCAGATTGCAGATGTGCGATTGCGCATCGGGCGTGACGCATCCGGGCGCGGTCGCCGTTGCGCTCATGGCCGAACAGGTTACCTGGAAGCACACCAGGGCGGGAGGAAGAGGCTGGGAGGGCAATGCCCTCCCAGGAAGCGCGTCTGGCGCTCGCCACGGCGCAGATGGCCCTTCAGCGTCCCGCGCCGCGCGAGCTTGCGCGCAGCCCGAACGCCGGCAGGCCCCTGGGCAGACGCGCGCGCAGGCCCGCCAGCGTGGCCCGGCTCTCCAGGTAGCGGCGAACCAGGGCGATGAACCCGCCCAGAATACCCACGGTGACGCCAACCCAGACCAGCACCACCAGCGGTTTGACACTCACCGCAATCACGCCCCTGGCCGGCACGACCGGCAAATCGTCGAGGCCAGGGCCGCTGCCCTGCAACAGCACGCGCCGCGTGTTGGGATCGAGCGACACCAGGGTAAGCTGCCGTCCCTCGGCGCCGGGCAGCGCTACCGACACGTACTCAAGCTGTTGCTGGCCGCTGTTCGGGTCGGTCACCACCCGCACATACGGCTCTACCTCGCTCTCCACACCTTCATAGAGCACCTTGACCCGCGCGCCTACCCGCAGGTCGCCGCTTCCTGACATCATGGCCTCGCGGTCAATATTGAAGCCGAGGAAGGTAAGCGTGTACGGCCCCATCGTTGCCGAGTCATTCTGGCTCAGGACGGGACGGGCCTCATCTCGCTCGGGGTCGTAGCCGGCAGGAGAAATGTAGAGGTCGTGCCAGAAGAAGCTATGAATGGATGGCGTGGTCATCGTTGCGCCCATGCGCTGGTTCTCGTAGAGGTAGGGCCGCGCGCTGAACGAAGTCCGGCCATCGCTCACCGTGAAGTCGAGCACGCCGTGCTGCTGTTCATCGAGTTTGTAGCCATTGAAGATAAACTCATAGCCGAAGAGCTTCGCGCTCTCGCCGGGAGCCAGGGTCAGGCGCGTCTCGGGGGTAGCATAGGCGCTGGAGGCGACCACGCCGATGAGCATGACGGCAAAGCCGACGTGGGCCAGATAGCCGCCGATGCGCAACCAGCCGCCTTTGAGCGTGCGGGCGATCATCACCAGATTGGTGCCCACGGCAAAGGTCCCGCCGGCTACGTAGAAGAGCGCCAGCGGATCGCGCACACTGATAAGCATCGCCGCGATGGTGGCCGCCACCGCCGCCACGGCAGGCCAGCGCAGCGCCCGCAGCAGATGGCGCATATTCGTGTCGCGCCAGCCCAGCAGCGGCCCGATGGTCATCAGGACCACAATCACCACCCCCAGGGGCGGGGTCGTCTGCTGATAGAAGCTGGGGGCCAGGCTAAAGCGCCCATCTTCGAAGGGCCGGGCCTGGGGGTTCATCAGCGTCCCATCATCAAGCTCAAACACCGAACCCATCCAGCCCTGGAGGGTGTGACCGACGCCCGGAATGGCCGAGATCACCGGCATCGAGGTGCCGATGCCCACCAGGAGCGCAATCACCGCCAGCGACAGCATCGCCAGCACGAAGAAACTATCGCGGGAGAAGAACTTATCGCTCAACGGGCGCGAGGGGATGTCGCGCCAGCGCCAGACCAGCACCCCGATCGCCCCGAAGGTGAGCAGCAGCAGGAAGGCCACCAGGCCCTCGAAGATCCCCTCGGCCACAAAGGAATGCACCGAAAAGTTCGCGTAGACCCCGCTGCGCGTGAGGAAGGTAGCATAGAAGACCAGCGGGTAGAGCGCCAGCGCCAGAAGCAGATTGGTTTTCCGCAGAGCGCCCTGCGAGCGCTGCAACACCATACCGTGCATCAATGCCGTCAGGATGAGCCAGGGCACCAGCGAGGAGTTCTCCACCGGGTCCCAACCCCAGTAGCCGCCCCAGCCCAGGGTTTCGTAGGCCCAGTAGCCGCCGAGTAACAGCGCCAGCCCCAGGAAGGCCCAGGCAGCGATGGTCCACGGCAGCGCGCGGGTCACCCAGGTATCGTAGTCGCGGCGGATCAGCCCGCTGACGCCAAAGGCGAAGGGCACGGTACTCAGGGCATAACCAACGAAGAGCACCGGCGGATGGATGATCATCCAGAAGTTGTGCAGCAGCGGGTTCAGGCCGCGTCCGTCGGTGGGGGCCAGGGGCAGGTTGGTGGAGGGGTCGAGCAGCGGCTTAAACGGATTGAGCGCCAGGACGAAGACCAGGAGCACCGCCTGCACAAACATGACCACGGCGAGCACATAGGGCTCGAAGTGGCGGGTGCGACGCACCAGCACAGTTGCGGCGATACTGCCCCACAGCACCCAGATCAAGAAGCTGCCGGGTTGCCCGGCCCAACTCGCCGCGATGCTGAAGAAGAAGTCCAGATCGCGGGAACTGTAGTTATTGACGTACTCGATATCGAAGCGTCGAGCCAGGAAGAGACTGATCAGCAGCGTCCAGGTCATCAGCACGGCCCCGAGGGTGGCATAGACGCCAAAGCGCCCGTAGTACAGGGCGGACCGATTGCCGCGGGGCACCACGGCGTAACTGCCGACGGCCAGCAGCGCCATCGCAATCGCGGTGACGATCAGAAACGTGCCAAGGAGGTACATGAGGCGCTTTCTAGTAACGGAACTCCGTTCAATGCTTCCCGATCCAGGCTCCACCAGGGCAGCCGGCTATGCGGCTGCGCCGCACAACGCCAGAATGAAAATAGTTGTTCCTGGGAGGGCTACGCCCTCCCAGACCCTCCCGCGGGTGGGCTATGTTCACCTCAGAGGCAGGCACACCTTGCGCATTCGTTTATTCGTTTCCCATTCGTTGGCCCATTTCCCCTTTGCGTCCCGGGAAGCCCTTTCCAGAGCCGGTGAAACCCGTTGAAGGGCTGCGCCCTCCCCAACCCTCCCCGCTGGTGGGTTGTTTCCTGGGAGGGCTGCGCCCTCCCCAACCCTCCCGCGGGCGGGCTAGGTTCACGTCGGGCCGGGGGGGTGGGGCAACCGGGTTTTCCCGAGCGTCGGGTACCTGTTCACACCTGGAGTAAGGCGCCACCCCGGGTGCGCGGGCGTCCTGCCCGCAATACCTTAGCGGTTCATCTGCTCCTGGTACTTCGACGGGCACTTCACCAGCAGATCGTCAGCCATAAAGGCGCCCTCGGTCGAATCGTAGCGGCCGATGGCAACAATGCTGATCGCCTGTTCGAAGTTGGCCGGGCGGGGGTCATCAGAGATGACCTTGATCATCTTCCCCCGCTCATCCTGGAGCAGAAACGTAAAGCGGCCCGCCGCGTCATACTCGCCGGTGCTGCCGAGAAAACCGGCCAGTTGCACGCTCCGTGTCGCGGCGATCGCCTCGTCCACACTCTGCGTATACGAGCGGAAGCCGCTCTGGAAGCCGAAGATCCCGTACACAACGGCGATCAGGATAATACCGAGGCCCACAATGTGCAGGGGCCTGATCGGCATCCCGCGCCGCGAGACTGAAGTTGCGGTCGCCATAGGCATACTTTCCACACCGGCAGAGCGCCGCGCTCCGCATGTTACTCCCGACTCGACCGTTCGACCGGCTCGCCCTCCGCCTGGCTCACCCGCGTGACACTGGCGCGGGGCGGCGCGTCACCCTCGCCCCGGGGCCACTGCTCGCGCTCGCGTTGTAATTCGCGCTTCAGGGCCCGCGCCTGCGTGTCGATCCGCCAGAGGTACACGAAGATGCCGATCCACACCGACAGGGCCACGGCCATGGCCACATAGATCGCCGTGCCCGCTTCAAGTAGACTATTCATAACCGAGACCCCTCGCGCTGGGCCAGGGCCCACTGCACATCGAGCAACGTCGCGCGCAGTGTGAGCAGCCAGAAGAACAACGCCGTAAAGCCGCCAATGGCCGCCAGGAAGGTAAACAGTGTTCGCCGGTTCTCCAGCAGGCCGGTACCCGGCGCCTCGATGTTCAACAGCGCTGTATTGGCCCGTAGATCAACTGCCTCCAGGCCAAGCTGATAGCGAAGACCGGGGAACTCCGGGCGAGCGACCATTTCTCCGGCGGCCAGATCGAAGCTCGGGCGCAGGACGGTCTCACTGGTCAGGCCGGGTTCGCTTACCTTCACTGCGGCAGTCACCACATCACCCTGGCGCTCCAGCGCCAGCAGTTGCACCTTGCGATCCCCCAGCAGCCCGATCGTGCCCACCTCGAGGGTGATCCCATCACATTTGCTGCCCTGGATAAAGGCGCAGTTGGGGTGCAGGGTGCTATCGGCGATCCGGGGGGCCACAAAGACCAGAAACGGAACCGTCACAAAGGCGAAGAGCGAGTACACCGCGCTGAGCTGACGGCGGCGCGCCGGGTCGTCAATCGCCGAGCGCAGGGCAAAGAGCGCCGCGTAGATCAGCAGCAGCACGAAGATCGACGTCTGCCGCGGGTCCCAGTTCCAGTAAATCCCCCAGACCACCTGGGAGAAGATCATGCCCGTCACGGTGGCCAGCGCCGTGAACAAAAAGCCGCTCTCCGCCGCCGCCAGGGCGTAGTGGTCATGCGCGGGACGGCGCTTCCACAGGTACAGCCCGCTGAACAGCGCCGACACCGCGAAGGCCAGGACGCTCACCCACGCCGTGGGCACGTGCATGATTATGATCCGTCCGGCGTTGCCGAGGCCTTCGTACTGCGGAATCACCAGGAACATCGCCACAGCGATGCCGGCGATCCAGACGCCGATCAGCAGTTTGCCGATCTGGCCCAGACGCTCTGTCACCGCCATCACCTTTCCAGGCCCCCCGTGGAGGCGCGCCATGATATGCGTATCATACTACAGCATGTGCTTTTAGAGAATGAGAGGATGGTAAGCATCACGATGCTTCTAGCCGATGAGGTATAATTGCTCGCTCATTGTATCACGAAGTCTTCCAGGCCGATGGGAGATTCATCACATGCTCCGAGATCGGCCGGCTATGGACGTGGGCTCAGAGCAAACCAGGTTTCCCCTCTTTGCGCCTCAGCCGTCCATGCGGCTACGCCGCGCAACACCAGCATGAACAGGGCTGCGCCCTCCCAAACTCTCCTCTCAGGCAGGGGCGTGGGGAAACCCGGTTTCCCCATATGTTCACTTCAGTCCTCCATGCGGCTGCGCCGCACAACGCCGGAATATTATTGTTCTTGGGAGGGCTTCGCCCTCCCAAACCCTCCCCGCTGGCGAGTTGTTTCCTGGGAGGACTGCGCCCTCTCAAACCCTCCCGTACATGGCCTATGTTCACCTCAGGCGCCCGTGCTACGCCTCCCACACAAAGCGAAAGAGCATCAACGACGCCACGAACGTCGCCACACTGTACGCCACAAGGAACTGCAAGGCGCCGAGAGCCGGGCCGAGGCCGGCGTTCTCCAGGCTCAGCGCGGTGCCCTGGATGGCGATGATCAGCGGCGGTACCAGCAAGGGGAAGGCCAGGACGGCAAAGAGGGCGCTCTTGAAGCTGGCCCTGGCGATGATCGCGGCCAGAATGGTCGTCGCGGCGGCCAGGCAGAGGCTGCCCGCTCCGATCAGCGCCACGAAGGCCAGCGGGCTGCCCACCTGCACACGCACCAGCACGATGAACAGCAAGCTGGTAATCGCCCCCAGCACTGCCAGCAGGGCCAGATTGAGCAGGAACTTGCCCAGGTAGACGGCCGCAGGCGGCGCGGCCAGACGCAGGGCGGCCATCGTGCGGGCCTCTTCTTCCTGCACAAAGCCGCGCGACAGGCCGGTGATCGCGGCGAAGAGAAAGGCCGCCCATAGCAGCGAGGACTGTATCAGCAGGGCCTCTTCGGTGCGACGCAACCCGATAAAGGTGGTGCCGACGCTGACCATAAGCGCCGTGCAGGCGGCAAACAGCACCATCGCGTTGAGGGCATAGCGGGTGCGCAACTCGATGCGTAGATCCTTGACAAACACCGCCCAGGCCGCAGCGAGCAGCGCCGGCATGGCTGCGTCGGTCCGCACCGGCCTCTCAACTGCGGGCGCCTCCGGGCCCGTATCCTTTGCCCTGTCCATGTCTGCTCCAGCCTGACGAGCCACCTTCAGCCGCCCAGACGCAGCACCAGATCAGCGTAGCGTAATTCGCGCGGGTCGTTGGTAGCAATAACCACCATCCCCGCGCGACGCTGCGCGGCGATCAGCGTATCAACCAGACCGGCGCCGCGTTCATCGAGAGTGACCGTCGGCTCATCGAGCAGCAGCACGGGGGGGCGATGGAGCAACGCATAAGCGTAACGGAGACGCTGGGCCATGCCCGAGGAATAGGTTGCCAGCCGATCATTGCCGCGCCCGCCCAGCCCGACCTGTTCGAGTAACAGGTCGAGCGCCTGGTCGTCGCAACGCAGCCCCCGCACCGCCGCGAAGAAGCGCAGGTTCTCGCGCGCGGTCAGATCGCGGTACAGCATCAGATCCGGGGCAACCCAGCCGATCAGGGGGAGGGCGTCACGCGGCGTACAGGCCCCTCCTGGCGCTTCGTAAACGATCACGCCCGCGTCGGGGCGTTGTAGACCCGCCAGCAGCCGCAAGAAGGTGCTCTTGCCGCTCCCGTTGGGGCCGCTCACCACCAGCGCTTCGCCCTCTCGCACTTCCAGCGAAACGTCGTGGAACACTAGCCGCGCGCCATACCGCGCGGCGACGCCTTCAACTGTTAGCCGTAGCTTCACGACCCTATTGTAGCACAGACGGGGTGGGGAGCCGGTCCTGAAGCGGGATGGGGCCAGGACCGTTGCAACGTCGGTGGGGCAAGCCCCCAGCTCCACCGCCGGAGGCGGGCGTTGCATTGGCTCCGGGATGGTCCACAAAGGCCCGAGGATCACGCGGGCAGCACGGTGTTGGGAGGGCTACGCCCTCTCAACCCTTCCCCGCAGGGAGGGGCGTGGGGATCCTGCCGCCGGATTTCCTGCCGGGTATTCCAACCCTCTCCGCAGGCAGGGGTGCGGTTCGACAGGCTCACCGCAGGTGGGGAAACCCGGTTTCCCCATATGTTCACCTCAGCCGTCCATGCGGCTGCGCCGCACAACGACGAGATGAACATGGGTTGTTCTTGGGAGGGCGTAGAGACGCGGCGGCGCCGCGTCTCTACGCCCAAACCCTCCCGCGGGCGGGTTGTTTCCTGGGAGGGCTTGCCGCTCCCACAGGCAGGGGTATGGGGAAACCCGCTTTCCCCATACGTTCACATCAGTGCCCCGGTAGCGACCGCACCTCGCGGGCGATACGGGGCGTAGCCTGTGGCGGAGCGACCGGGTCCGACTCCAGGAAATGCAGAAGCGCCTCATTGAAGGTGGGAGCTTCGTCGAGGAAGGGGAAGTGGCGACTGCGGGGCATCGTGAAGATGCTGGCCATGGGCACATTGGCGAACAGTTCGGTCTGATTGGGATTGACAATATCGTCTCGCCCGCCGTGGATGACCAGCGCGGGCACCCTCAGACGCGGGAGCTCAGGGCGCAAATCAGTGCGCCACATCGAACTGACGGCGTAGCGCAGGGTATCGGCGCTTGATTTGACGCTGTCGTCAATCACCTCATGCACCGCCGGATCGTTGGTCTGCCCGAGAAAGAAGCGGAAGAGGAACCGCCGCAGGAAGGGGGTATGGGCAAACACATCGGCAAGGAAGGGCCGGTCAGTCAGTTTGAGCAGCCACGACAACGAATCGCCATCAATCGGCGCACCGACCGTCACCACGCGCCGGATGCGCTCGGGGTGGTTGATCGCTGTCTTCAGAGCCACCATGCCGCCCATCGAATGCCCGACCAGCATCACCTGGTCAATGCCAAGAGCATCGAGAAAGCGAATAACCTGTTCGGAGTAGGCCTGGATGCTCTCCCGAGTGCGCTTGCGGCGCGAGTCGCCAAAACCCCAGAAATCGAAGGAATAGGTGCGAAAGCGTTCGGCAACCACTTCCATCGTTGGGAACCAGTAGCGCCAGCTACCGAGCCAGCCGTGGAGAAAGAGCACCGGTCTACCCCGACCGAAGACCTCGTAGTGAACCATCTGGTTGTCAATAACAACAATGCTCATTGGCGTTGTACCCGCAGTGAAGGCGAACCGAGGACGCGCCGTCCGGCGTTCTTCATATCAGGATGTGTTTCTTGCATGTATCATAACGCAGCGACCGGACCGAATTTGCTTATGAGAGGTTCTTGCGGCTGCGCCGCACCCTGACAAGATGAAAACAGGCGTATGTTTGGGAGGGCTGCGCCCTCCCACACCCTCCCGCTGGGGGAGGGAACATGCTTCCGCGCCATTAATCGGCGCTGCCACCCGCCCGGATGCGCAGACCAGAGTTGCCCCCCTCGCGCCCGCCGAGGGAGCGCTGCAGCCGCCAGCGCAGCGTCGCAATGTCGTTGGAAATGGCTCGCAGGTGCTCCAGTTCCTGCTCGAGATTCTCGAGCAACTCCCGTACCTGGGGGCCGCTCGAGGGGCCGGCGCGCTCGACCGAAAGCTGGCCGACGCGTTCCTGGATCGCCGCCAGCAGGCTCATCAGGTGCGCCCAGGCTTCGTTATCCTGCGCCTGCACGTGCCGCTGCGCCCGCGCGCGGGTGTCGAGCCAGTGCTGGATCTGGGCTTGCATCGCGCTGATGCGTTCCTCGATCTGACGCAGTGCTTCCGGATCAGGCGCGGGTGTCTGCCCTGCGCGGCCCTCCTCCTGAGTCGCGTTGATCACCTGTTCCAGTTGCTCCTGGAAGTAGGCGATCGAGGCGCTCAGTTGTGACTGGCGCATCGCAACGGCTTCCTGCTCGTTGAGCATATCGAGCAGCATATCGCGAAGCCTTGCTGCTTCGGTAGCATTGCGCACTGCCTGCTGGTGCAACAGGTGCGGAACGAACCAGAGCAACAGGGCAAGGAGGGTAATAATCGCAATGCCCAGTGCGACGAAGAGTGCAGCCATACCGCTTGTCTCCCCCTCACGAATATCTCTACATGCTTATACCAGTTTCAAGCGTTGCGTCAAAGCCCACCCGGACGCCTTGCGCGGCAATCTGCAATCCGAAATCTACAATCTGAAATGGTACGACACGCTGCGCTTGCGGCGCTACTTGCGGTAGAGCTTTTCAGCGAGAGCAGGCCCTCCCTCTGATCCTCCGCGCCTCAGCTTCGCGTTGGAAACGTTCCGATCAGGATTTCGCGCCGCTATGCCGCACGCCACAGGTGTGCAACAGGGATGATTTTGGGAGGGTTGTACCCTCCCAACCTTCCCATTCGCGGGTTATGTTCGCCTGAGAACTTGTTTGAAACGCCCCCACAAAACCCGGGGCCAACGATCAGGGGAAACCGGGTTTCCCCTGATTTTCACTTTAATTATACGTGAGGCGCCTTGACATTCCAGCGGCAGGGGATGACAGCCGGATTACACCCCGATCGGTCGTTCGGCAGCCTGACGCCCTGCGCGCCGCGCCACCACCACGCGGTCGCGCCCGGCCAGGTCCTGATGCACCTGCACCTCGGCGTCTGGCAGGGCGGCCCGCACCAGCTCGGCCACCGTATGACCCTGCCACGCCCCGATTTCCAGCAGCAGGGCGCCGTGGGGACGCAGGGCAGCAGGAACGGTAGCCAGCAGGCGTCGGTAGACCGCGGTGCCGTTCGGCCCGCCGTCGAGGGCCAGACGCGGCTCGTAGGCGCGCACGTCCGGGGCAATCTCTGCGTACACGGTGTAGGGGGGGTTACTGACGATCAGGTCTACCGGCTCGGGGAGGGGCGCGAGCAGGTCGCCGTGGAGCAGACGCACGCGCCCCTGGAGACCGTGCCGCGCGATGTTGCGCCCGGCCACTGCCAGGGCCTCGGCTGAGAGGTCCACGGCGTAGACCAGCGCTTCGGGCAGGTGCGTGGCCAGGGCAACGGCGATGGCGCCGCTGCCGGTGCCGATGTCAGCAAGAGTGAGCGCCGGCCAATCGGTCACCTGCCCTCTGGCGAGCAACAGGCGCCGGGCCTCGGCCAGGGCCAGTTCAACCAGAAGCTCGGTTTCGGGGCGGGGCACCAGGGTGGCGGGGGTCACCTCCAGGTCCAGGCCGTAGAACTCGCGGCGCCCGATCAAGTAGGCCACCGGTTCGCCCTGGCTGCGGCGCGCCACCAGTGCGGCAAAGGTAGCCGCCTGCTCGGACGAGGGATGATACTGCCGCTCGGCGAGCACCCGCGCCCGCGGCCAGTTGAGGGCGTGGGCCAGCAGCAACTCGGCGTCGAGCCGGGGGGTCTGGCTGGTTGCCTGGAGGCGGGCCGTGGCCTCACGGAGCAGTTCGGCGATGGAGGCCGTCATTGCCTGCGGTGGGTATGCGCCACAAAGGCGCGAGATCACGAAGATGGGAGGGTTGCGCCCTCCCGGGAAGGCCCATATGTGTCCTGGTGGGGCGCGGCGCCACCGCCGGGCGGCCCACCAGGGGCGCTTATTCAGTCAATCCGCCGTTCAGTAAAATCGCTGCCATCGAAGGAGAGCAGGCGTTTCTTTTCGTCAATCACCGTCTCGAGATGGACGGGACGGGTCCAGATCTTGTACAGGTTACGCATCGTGTCGCGGGCGTAGTCCATTTTGAGATCGACGCCTTCGTGGCGATGGCGCAAATACAACTCGCCGCGGTTGTTGTAATTGCCATCCTCAACGAAGATGAACGGCTGGCCGAAGTTGGTGAGGCGGAAGAGCAACTTCTCCTTGATCTCCTTGAACTCCCGCGAGGCGATCTCGTACACGTCGGTATCGCGATTATAGCGATAGGTGAAGAGCTTGTTCTCCAGCACGAACTCGGGCGTCAGAAACTCGTCAATGAACGTGACATCGTTGTAGAGCCGGCGAACCTCGAAGATCTTCTGCCGCCCCAGGCCGAGCTGTCGGTCCCAGGTGCGTTTGGCGGCAATGTCGTCGCACTCGTCGTACTCTTTGCCAAACTTGCCCTTGTTCCAGCGGTCCTCGATATCGCGGAGCAACTCCAGGCCGAGTTTGTAGGGATTGAGGCGCCCGCCGCCGGTCGCCACCACCCCCGAGTGCAGGTCGGCGAAGGAGATGATCTCGGCTGCCGAGGCGACCTTCTGGGTCATAATCGTCGAGTGCCAGTAAGAGGCCCAGCCCTCGTTGAGGATCTTGGTCATCCCCTGCGGGGCAAAGTAGTAGGCCTCGTCGCGCACAATTTCGAGGACCGTGTGCTGCCAGCGCTCCAGGGGCGCGTAATTCATCAAGAACAGCAGCACGTCCTTCTGGGGATTTTCGGGGAAGCGGCGTTGCCGGGCACGCTCAGCTTCCAGTTTCTGGCGCTGGGCCTCGAGGTACTCGGGCGGGTTGATAAACTCGCGCATATACTCGCGCTCAACCTTCAACCCTTCAACCACCTCCGGCTCTTCATCGCCCACAAGCGGTTTGAGACTCTGGGCCTCGGGCCGGCGAATGTAGGGCGAGTGGTAGTCGATCAGGTTCTCCAGCGAGAGGCAGGTGTCAATAAAATCTTCGACGGTGTCATACCCGATCCGGTCAATGATCCGCTGGATGCGGGTGGCGTGGTTGGCCATGGTGTCGAGCATCTTGCGGTTGGTGTGGGCAAACCACATGTTGTGCTTGAAGAAGTCCACGTGCCCGGTGACGTGGGCCATGACCATCTTCTGGGTCACGTCTTCGTTGCCTTCGAGCAGGTAAGCGTAGGAGGGATTGGTGTTGATGACCATCTCGTAGATGGTGCTCCCGGCCCAGACGTGCCCCTTGAGCAGTTGGTCAAACTCCATCCCGAAGCGCCAGTGCGGGTAGCGCGTCGGGAAGCCGCCGAAGGCGGCGGTCTCGTAGAGGGTGCGGTAATCCAGCACCTCGTAGATAATGGGGAAGAAGTCGAGGCCGTAGTCGCGAGCGATCCGCTCGATCTCCTCGCGGGCGGCTTCAAGTTGGGGCGGAAGGCGTGTGCTTTTCATAGTCTCTCCTACCAGGAAACGCGGAGGGCGGCGCGAAAGATGACACTGTGGGCGAAGAGTGCCAGCAAGGCCAGGGCCGCCAGGCTGCCGCGCCGGTCGTATTGTTCCATGATACCATCAGCGAGAACCGCTGCAATCAGGATGTGGCTGAAGAGCCACACGCGCTCGATCTCGCGGTAGAACAGGCCGGAGAAGAGCATCCCCAGCAGCAGGGCCACGAGGCCGAGAGCGAGCGCATCGGCGGGCCGGTCCACGCCGGCCCGGGTGCGCGCGATCCCGGCCTGTCCATCGCGGCCAAGCCGGTAGAGCAGCCATGGCCCGAGGAACCAGGCATAGGCGATGCTGTTGACGGCCAGAAAGTAGAGGTAGCTCGACAGGCCGAGGGGGGGCACGCGGGCCGCAACGTCGAGGCGGTTATTGGCCACGCCGCTGAAGAATGCCGCCAGGCTGTCGTAGCCGGTGGCGAGCCACAGCGCGCCCAGCAGCAGCAGCACGACACCGGCCAGCACCCCGCCTAGCGCGGCCCAGCGCAGCGCGTCTTCAGGTCGCCGCGGGCCAAGGACGAGGCGACGCGCGACCAGCGCCAGGACGACCAGCGCCAGCATGAGCGTGGTGAAGCTGAACAGCAGGCCCAGGGCGATCCAGACCCCTGCGATGAGGGCGGCGCGGAGCTGGGGCGCCAGCGACGCCGCGGGCTGCTCGAGGATCACCAGGGCGCGGTAGAGGCCATAGATCGCCCAGGCCAGCACCGTGGCATAGAGCGCGTCCATCGAGGTGACGCTGTAGATCATAAACGCCGGCAGCAGCGCGTAGATCGCCGCCGCCAGGATCGCCGCCCGCTGGCCAGCCAGCGCCGCCGTCAGCCGGTAGGTCGGCCAGACCCCCAGGGCCGCCAAGGCGACCACCACCCAGGTCGCCGGCTCAGGTCCCGGCCCGAAGAGACGCTCGACACCCCAGAGGAAGAGCGTGCTGCCGGGCGGGTGGGTCCGGTTATGCAGCACCAGATCGGGCATACTGGCCACGTAGCCCCGCAAAAAGCCGAGCGGATCGGCGCCGACGCGGGGCACGTCGTGGATGTAGCTACCGGTCTGTTCGGCGAAGTGCTGGAACAGTGACGGGTAGCCGCGCAGACCGGCTTTGAGGGTGACGGGCAGCAGGGCGGCAGCCAGGGCCGTCACGGTGATAACCAGCCAGGCTGCGGGTGGTTGTGGGGCGCGCAGCCAGGCGAGGATCAGCGCGGCGAAGGCGCCGAAAAGGACCACCGCGGGCAGCACGCCCCAGCCGAAGGCGCTACCGGCGCGGGCCATCAATGGGAAGGGCCACAGATAGCCCTCGCGGTGGGCCAGGACGTACCAGCCCGAGCTGATCAGGGCCAGGATGAGCAGCGTGCCCAGCGTCTCGCGCTGCCAGAGTATGAGGCGCGGCGCGGCCCACTGGTAAGCCGCCAGGGCGCCGAGGATCAGACCGAGGGCCACGGCGGTGAAGGCGCTCCAGTAGGGCAGATCCGGAGCCAGGCGGATCGCGCCGCCGATCAGGCCGGCGCCGAGAACCAGGGCCAGGCCAGCAACCAGCGTCAGGCTGGCGGCTTGAGGCACGGCAAGCCGGCGCAGCAGCCCGTAGCCGCCTACGGCCAACCCCAGGTTCACCAGCAATGCGCCGGGCGGCGGCAGAGCGCCGCCCTCCAGCGGGCGCGCGGCCACCGAGCGCACACCCACGCCCACAACCCGGCCATTGCCAGACGGGTCCACCGTAGGGCTGAGGAGGGTCAGGCAGAGCGGCCCCCCCTGCGGGTCGGGCGGCAGCAGCAGGTGGTAGGCGCGGTGCTCGGGGGCGATGGCGAGGGGCAGGCTCAACGCGCCAACGCGCACATCGGCGCGGTCAATGGCCCGCCCGGCGCTCCCCGCGGTGACGGCGCTACCGAGGAGGCGGAGTTCGAGGGCCGCCAGGGGGCGCGCAAGCCCCATCGCCGGCAGGCACACCGTGCCGGCGCCTGTCGTCCAGCGATAGGGCATGCCCTGCGCTTCGCCTTCCAGGGACTGGAAGCCGGTGAAGAGGTCGCGGATGCGGTCATCGGCGCGGACGTGGGCCTGGTAGGCGCTGGCGTAGTAGATGGCCGTGAGCGCGAGGGCCAGCAGACCGAGGAGCAGGGCGGGGGCCAGTTCGCGCCAGCAGGCGGCGCGGCGCGCCTGCTGAGCCTGCGACACGGGCAGCGGGGCGAGGGCGGGCACAGCGTCTTTCAGCACCATAGGATCACGCGCGACCCTCGGTATGAGGGCCGCGCGCCGTGGGAACCCGATCCACCGGCCAGCCATGGCGGTGGCCTCACTTGCCTTTACCCAGGAAATCCCTGATCGTATCGTAGATATCGTCGCGCTCGGCGATCTCAGAGATCACGATCCGCTCATCACCGCCCAGGTACTCCTCGAGATCGTGGGCGAAGCGGCCGGAGCCGTAGAGCGAGCGCACCTGCCCGTAGCAGAACAGGTTGACCTTGGGCAGCAACTCTTTCTTGAGCAACTCAATACACTCGCGCGTATCGCCGCCGCCCCAGTTGTCGCCATCGGAGAAGTGGAAGGGGTAGATGTTCCACTCATCGGCGGGGTAACGTTCGTCAATCAGCCGGTTGCAGAGCTTGTACGCCGAAGAGATCTTGGTGCCGCCGCCCTCGCGAATATGGTAGAACGTCTCCTGGTCCACCTCCTTGGCCGCGGCATCGTGGACGATATAGCGAATATCGATCTCCTTGTACTGCGAGCGCAGCCAGGTTTCGATCCAGAAGGCGGTAATGCGCACCAGTTCCTTTTGCTCGGTGCCCATGGAGCCGGAGACATCCATCATATAGATGATCACCGCATTGCTCTCGGGGAGCATGGTCTCCTTCCAGGAGCGGTAGCGCATATCGTCGCGAATGGGCACCACAACCGGGTTGCCCTCGTCGTAGTCGCCCGCGGCGATCTGGCGGCGCAGGGCCTCACGGTAGGTGCGCTTGAAGTGGCGCAGCGAGTTGGGTCCGGTGCGGCGAATGCCGCTGTACTTATCCTTCTCGCTGACGATATTCTTCTTGCCCTTGGGTTGAATATTGGGCAGTTGCAGCTCTTCGCCCAGAATAGCGGCCAGTTCTTCCAGGGAGACGTCCACCTCAAGGACGTGCTGGCCGGGTTCGGATCCGGCCTGGCCCTGGCCAGTCTGGCCGTCGCCCTGGGCGATCGGGTCGCCGACATCGCCGTCGCCCTGGCCAACCCCGCCGCCCTGGCGGGCGCCATAGCGGAACTGGGGGATGTCGATCTGGGGCACAGGGATGCTGACGAAGCGTTTCCCCTGACGCCCGATCATCTCCCCTTGCGACATGTACTTGCGCAGGTCTTTTTTGATCTTCCCGCGAACGATCTGGCGAAAGCGCCCCAGGTCGCGGTCAACACGTTTCATGGACATAGGCATACGGCGCACGGTGGGAGCAATGAGGCGCGCGGCGTAAGGCATCTGGCAGACGAGCGGTCTCGCCCTGACCGGAATGCGCTCGCGCCGCGCGCCTTACGCCAGCCCTCACCCCTCCTAGTAGTTGCTCTTGGTATCCCCGCGGGCGAAAATCGAGGCCACGTAGTTCAGCACGTCGGTCGCGCTCTGCTCATTGTAGCCGAAGTCGCGAATCAGACGGGCCTTGACCACGTCAATCTTCTCCTGGGTATCCTTATCGATCACACGCGAGACGAGGGAGGTTAGCTTGATGCTATCCTTCTGATCCTCGAAGAGCTTGAGTTCCAGGGCCTTGTGCAGGCGCTCGTTAGTGCGGTAGTCGAAGGTCTTCCCCTCGATGGCCAGCGCGCCGATGTAGTTCATAATCTCGCGCCGGAAGTCGTCCTTGCGGCTCTCGGGGATATCGATCTTCTCCTCGATGCTGCGCATCAACCGCTCATCGGGTTCCTCGTACTGGCCGGTGTAGCGGTTGCGCACCTTCTCGCGCTGGGTGTAGGCCTTAATGTTGTCGATATAGTTGCCGCAGAGGCGCTTGATCGCCTCCTCGTCGGCGGAGATGGCCCGCTGCACTTCGTTCTTCACGATCTCGGTATACTCCTCGCGCACCACCGAGAGCAGATCGCGGTAGCGCTTGCGATCGTCTTCGGAGTTGATCAAGGCATGGTTCTTGAGGCCGCTTTCCAGCTCGTTGATCACCATGAAGGGGTTGATGTAGCCCTCTTCCTGGTTGGAGACCAGGGCGTTGGAGATCTTGTCCTGGATGTAGCGCGGCGAGATGCCCTCCATGCCCTCGCGCACGGCCTCCTTGCGCAGCTCCTTGATATTATCCTCGGTGAAGCCCGGGAGCGTCTTGCCGTTGTAGAGCTTGAGCTTCTGGAGCAGGGTGAGGTTCGGCTTCTTGGGATCTTCGAGGCGGGTGAGCACGGCCCACATCGCGGCCACTTCCAGGGTGTGCGGCGCGATATGGACACGCACCTTCTTCTTGTTGAAATCGCGCTCGTAGATCTTAACCTCATCGCGCAGACGGGTGACGTAGGGAATGTCGATCCGCACGGTCCGGTCCTTGAGCGCCTCCATGAACTCGTTGTTCTCGAGGCGGCGGTACTCCGGCTCGTTGGTGTGACCGATGATCACCTCGTCAATGTCGGTCTGCGCGAACTTCTTCGACTTGATGCGGTGCTCCTGGGAGGCGCCGAGCAGGTCGTAGAGGAAGGCCACGTCGAGTTTGAGCATCTCGACAAACTCGATAATCCCCCGGTTGGCGATGTTGAACTCGCCATCGAAGTTGAAGGCGCGAGGGTCGGAGTCGGAGCCGTAAATGGCGATCTTGCGATAGTTGATATCGCCGGTCAACTCGGTGGAGTCCTGGTTCTTCTCGTCCTTGGGCTGGAACGTGCCGATGCCCACCCGGTCCTGCTCGCTAAAGACCAGCCGGCGCACGCGCACATGGCGCATCACCTTTGCCCAGTCGCCATCGTAGCGGCGCATCAACTCGCGGAAGTGGAAGCGACACACGGGGCAGAGATCGCCCTCGATGCGCACGTGTTCCTCGGGGGAGCGGCCCTCGTTCACCTCGGCGAGGAAGCGCTCGCGGTACTCGGCGGGGACGAGGTGCAGCGGCTCCTCGTGCATGGGGCACTTTTCCCACTCGTGCTCAGGCACCTGCCGCCAGTCGAAGCTGGCGTGGTTCTCGATCGTGCCGAGGTACCAGTCGTAGGTGTAGAGCGCGCCGTCTTCGGTCTTGGAGTAGTGCTCGAGCCCCTTTTTCAGCCGGCGCACGATGGTTGACTTCGAGGAGCCGACCGGACCGTGGAGCAGCAGCACGCGCTTCTCGGTGCCGTAGCCCTTGGCCGCGCCCTTGAAGAAGTTCACCAGGCGCATCAACGGGATCTCCAACCCGAAGATCGCGTCATCGCCATCGAAGCTCGCATCGGCGAAGAACTTGTAGCGGATCAGGCGTTTCTTGGCATCAATAAACTCCTCTGTACCATACGACATGATCATGTCGTAGATACGCTGAAAGGCGTTGCGCGTCACCTTAGGTTTGCGCGCAACCATGTCCAGGTAATCCGCAAACGTTCCACGCCAGTTGAGCTGCTGGAACTGCTGGCGGTCCTGGATCTCGCTGAGAAGTTGCATCAGCGAGGCGCCGGTAGCTGTGGTCATGGACACTTTCCTCCTGCTGCGGGACGTTGCCTGGCCGGGAGCGATGCTAGCGGAACAGGCAAATAAGCTGCCGCGCGGCATGCGCCGTAAGCCTGGCGTACCATTGGGCGCTGGCCAGCGGGCAGAGTTGCTAATGTGCAGGTTTGCGATCTCAAGCTGTGGTGGTATCGTGTGGGCCGCGTATAGCGGTTGCCAGAGGCGACGCCAGGACTGCCTCTCCCCTTGCGACCACTATACAGCTTTGGATCTCTGGGAGTCTTCGTGAGGAGTGCCTGATAGTTCAGGTGCCTGCATTATAACAACGCAACGGATAGGCGTCAAGGATTTATGTCGCGTTACGCTGGTCCGGCGCTGGCGAAGCGATCACCGGGGCCGGCGCGCCAGGGCCGTTCCTCCCCCTTCGCAGGAATGAAAATGAGGTTCTCCTGAGAGGGCTGCGCCCTCCCACACCCTCCCCACAGGCAGGGGGGATGGGGAAACCCGGTTTCTCCATATTTTAGATGGGTCATGCTACCGGCACGGCCAGTTGATCGGCCACCGCGGCGAGAAAGCGCCTGGCCACGTGCGACCAGTCGTAGCGTTGCACGTGTTCGCGTCCATACGCGCCGAAGGCGGCGCGCAGGGCAGGCCGCTCTAGCAGCTCGGCCAGGGCCACAGCCAGGGCCTGCACGTCACCGGGAGGCGCCAGGAGTCCGGCCTGACTGGCGGGAACCACCTCGGGCACGGCGGCGGCAGTCGTGGCGACGATCGGCAGGCCGGCGGCCATGGCCTCCAGAAAGACGATGCCAAAACCCTCCTGGACGCTCGGCAGGCAGAAGATGGCGGCGCGGCGGTACCAGGCCGCCAGGGCGGCAGCATCAGGAAGGGCGCCGGTGAACGTGGCCGCGGCGCCCAGTTGGAGTTCCGCGGCCAGGGCGCGCAGGCGGGCGTGTTCGGGACCATCGCCGACGATTACCAGCCGGGCGTCGGGAAAGGGGCGGCGCAGCAGGGCAAAGGCGCGCAGCAGATCGGCGATGTGCTTGCGGGGGTACTGCCGCGCCACGCAGAGGATCGTGCGCCCATCGGGTGCGGTATCGCCCGCGGCATCGAGCAGGCGGTGCCAGGAGGCCAGGTCAATGCCCTCGGGCACCAGACGCACCTTGCTGGCGGGCACGCCGTAGTGGTAGCCGATGCGGCTCCGGCAGTATTCGCTGGTTGTCAGCACCAGCGGGGCCCGGCGGGCATTGATACGCTCCAGGCGCGACAGCGACCAGAGCAGCCGGCGCACGGCGCCCCGTTCGTGCAGCAGTTCTTCGGCAATGACGCCCTTGACGCTGCACACATACGGCGCAGGGGCGCGATCGGCCACCAGGAAGCCGTCAATGTCGAAGCCGACGATCAGGTCGTAGGGCAGGGCCTTGAGCAGGGCCGGCAGGTGCAGGTTGAAGAGCAGGCGACGGGCGGTGAGCGCGGCCGGCCAGGGTTTCAGCGGGGCGATGCGCGTAACCTGGTGGCCCTGCGCGCGCAAGGCCCGGCCCAGGCCGCCAATCGCCGCTGCCGTGCCGCTCCCTTCCGCCACCTGCTGGAGCCATGAGTCGAGAAAGGCGATGCGAACCACGAAGGGGCACACTCCTTCAGATATGTTTCAGACCTGCTTGACAATCTGGTCTTCAGTTCCACAGCTCTACAGACCTGAGGTGAACATAGCCCGCCCGCGGGAGGGTTTGGGAGGGCGCAGCCCTCCCAAGAACAATACTATGTTCATTCTGGCGTTGTGCGCCCCGCGCATGGGGCCTGTCACGTGGAGCTGTGGAGCTGTAGAGCAACTGCCAAGCGGGAACGTCCGCCTCTGAAACATCCTTTAGACAGTGATGAACCTCTTTCTGGAACATACAGTATAGACGCAATTCAGTGAGCCGCGGAGAGGCAGCCTGGCGGGGCCAGGGCGAATGGGCAGTCGTCAGGTTTGCCGGAACCTCGCCCCCCCAAACCCCCTTACCGGTGTCGCGGGGGCGGCGCAGCGATCAATGTTGACTCAAACACCCCGCAAGCGGAGTTGCGTCAAAGCCCGCCGGGACGCCTCACCCCACAATCTGCAATCCGAAATCTACAATCTAAAATGGCAGCAACGGCCCGCCGGCTCGCCTTGCGCCCGCCAATCGCCCGGCGGTACAATGGCCCTATGAAGAAACGCATACTCCTCCTCAGCTTGCTGGCGCTCATCCTGGCGGCCTGCGCTCCCTTCAACGCGGCCGATCCCCCCGCGCCACCCTCCCCGACACCGCCCGCGACGGTTGCGGCCCGCCCGTCGCCGGCCATTCCCACCCCGGCAGCCCGTGATCCCAGCCCTGTAGCCATTGGCGGGAACGCCCCGCGCTCAACCCGCCCCCCCGCCACGCCTGCGCCTCCTGCCGACCCCATCGCGGCCCTCGATGCGGCCAGACGCGCGCCTCGCGACCCGGTGGCGCTCGCCCGCGCCCTGGGCGCCTGTCGCGCCGAGCCGCTGGCCTGCCCTACGATGAGCCGCACCACACCCCTGGAGGTGCAGGTCGGCGAGGTGCGCTCCTTCTACGTGAGCGACCTTTCCAGCAACCAGCAATTCGAGATCCAGGCCGAGTTGCGCTACGCCGGCCCCGTAGCGCTCATGTACGTCCAGCAGGGCCTGCCCTACGACCAGGGTGAGCTTGAGGCAGCGGCGCGAACTTTCGAGGAAGAGATCTATCCCCGCACCCGGGAGATTTTTGGCTCCGAAGTGCAACCGGGTGTGGACGGTGATCGGCGTATTACCATTCTCAACGCCAGTGATCCGAGCGGCCAGGTGCTCGGCTATTTCTCGGCGCAAGACCTGCTGCCGCGCCAGGTGAACCGCTTCAGCAATGAGCGCGAGATGTTCTTCATGAACCTGCAACTCCTCTCGTTTGGCGATGAGGATTACCTGGATGTGCTGGCGCACGAGTTTCAGCACATGATCCATCAGAACGAGCAACCCGGCAGTCCTACCTGGTTCAACGAGGGGGCCTCGCAGCTATCTGAGGACCTCAACGGCTACTTTGGCGACGGGTTCACGCCCTTCTACCTCTTCGAGCCGGATGTGCAGCTTACGGCCTGGTCCTCGGGGCTTGGCCAGTCGGGGGCGCATTACGGCGCTGCGCGCCTCTTTATGCGCTACGTGTATGCACAGTACGCCGGGGAGGACCAGCTCCTGCCGCTCATCCGTTCTGATGCGGGCAATGACCCGCAGGCCTTCGTGGCCCTCGCGGCGCGCCGCCGGCCCGACATTGCCAGCTTCAGCGCGATGGTCGCCGATTGGGCCGTCGCCAACTTGATTGATGACCCCGCCGTGGGCGATGGCCGGTACACATACGCCACCGGCCACGAGTTGCCGCAACTGCTTCCCTTCACCGTTGAGCCAGTATCGGTTAGAGGGCCGCTTCAGAACGAAACGGTCGCGCAGTTTGGCGTAGATTACTACGCCCTGCCCGAGGGGGTGCGCGAGGTGCGTTTTCGTGGCGCGACCAGTGTGGGCATCGCCGCCGAGCCGACCCGCGGCGTGAGCTGGTGGAGCGGGCGAAGCGATGATAGCTACGCCACACTGACCCGTGCCTTCGACCTGAGCGGCCTCGATCGCGCGACATTGCAGTTTGCTACCTGGTACGAAATCGAGAATGACTATGACTACGCCTTCGTCAGCGTATCCACCGATGGCGGCGCGACCTGGGAAACGCTGCCCGGTTCGCTGACCACGACGACCGATCCGCAGGGGATGAACTACGGCCACGGGATTACGGGGGTGAGTGGCGCACCCGGCGCGAAGCTCGAGGATGGCGCCCGTGGCGTCTGGGTCGAAGAGACGATTGACCTCACGCCGTACGCCGGTCGGTCCATTCTGCTGCGTTTCTGGCAGATCAATGACCAGGGCTTCAACGCGCCGGGCATGCTGATCGACGACATTCGCATTCCCGAGCTGGGCTTCAGCGACGATGCGGAAAACGGTGAAGGGGGCTGGCAGGCCGAGGGCTTTGTGCGCACCGCCGGGGTGCTGCCGCAACGCTGGGAGTTGCGCCTGGTGCGCACCGCCAGCGGCCGCACCACCGTCGAGACCCTGCCCGTAGACGCCACCGGCGCGGCGCAGGCCAGGCTTATGCCCGGCGAGCGAGCCGTCCTGGTGATCCTCGCGACGACGCCCCACACCACTGAGCGCGCAACCTATGACCTGGATATGGAGTAGGGCGCCCTTGATCTCGCCCGGTTAAACTGACAAACATGTGCTAACATGGCACACAGGGTGTCAAAGCATTCTGATGGGGCTGTGTGTCGCCGCCGGTGGTTGCGGGTGTCTGCGCTATTTTTCCTTGTGGATGGGCAACAAGCGCATCGGCAAGCGTCGGAGCACCTGCACGCCCGCGGGGCGTCTTCACAACCCACCAGTATCGAACATCTGCCCCCCGGTTCTCCGGGCGACACGACAGGGAGTTGTGAACTGCCTTTTCTGATACCTGCCTGTATCTCTTCTCAGCCCTCCGCCGTTGGCAGAGGGAGCGGGACGCCCCCGGCGAGAGGAGGTTGCGGGGAGGCAGAAGGATCAGAAAACTCAGAGTACAGACTCCGCTAAGGGGCAGTGACGTAGCAGGTTGAACGATTGTGTTTTCGCCGTACCAGTCGCCACAACGGTGGGCTGCGCTTGGTGCGATCCTCTTCTTCTCGCTGCTCGTGCTGATGGTTGCCGGCCACACGCCGGCGCCACGGCCACGCATTGCGCCACCGTCGGCGGTGCAGCCGCTGATCGCCCCTGAGTGGCCGCTGGCCTCCGGGGTGGCGACGCCACCCCCTGCGCCGCTGGCCGGCGCGGTGGTTCAGGCTGGCCTGCTCAGGATCGCCATTGACGAGGGGGCGCTGCGCCCGGAGGAACAGCCGTCGGTCGTCGATGAGCTGGATCGCGCCCTGGCCTACGTCGTCGCGCGCTTCGGGAGCGCTCCGGCGGGCCCGATGGAGGTGCTGATCGGTCTGGAGCCAGCCTGCGGGCTGCACGGTCTCGCCTATACCGATATTCGCAACGTGCAGGTCTTCACCTGCGCCAGCCTCCCTGCCGCGCGCGCCGTCAGCATCATGGCCCACGAGTTCGTGCATCAGCTCTGCCAGGATCGGTATGGGGAGCGGCACTTCAGCGCCGATTTGGTCCTATCCGAGGGAGTAGCAACCTGGGGTGCGGGCGCGTACTGGCTGGGCGACGCGCCGAGCTTCCGCGCCTTTGTGCGCCCGTGGCTCGCCAACGGCACAGCCCTGCCGCTCGGCATCAGCTATGTTGGCCGACCCATCAGCGAGATGAACCAGCTCTACTACCAGTGGGCCAGCTTCGTCGAGTTCCTCATCGAGACCTATGGCCGCGAGGCCTTCGACCGCCTGTACGTGACCGGGCAGCATGCGCCCGCCTCAGCCGATTACTCCGGCGTCTACGGCAAGAGTTTTGAGACGCTGGAGGCCGAGTGGCGCAACTGGGTGCTCGGTGGGTGACGCGGCTGGGTGTCGCTGGCCCTCACTGGCCAACCAATCCGCCCCCGCCACGCCCGGCGCGCCGCAGGCGCTCGATGCTCGACCAGCGTGGCTCCACCGGCATGCGGGTGGGAATCAGCCCCTGGGGGATCAGGCGGGCGGCGTTGCGCCACCCTGCCGGCGCCGGTTGGCCGGCGGCGCCAGTGGCAAGCGCAGCCTCCTCTTCGAGCAGGCAGGTAATCGCCGCAATGGCCGCCGCGGCCTCTTCACTGTCGGGTGCGCCGCCGCTTATGGTGACTTGTGGCATGGTTGTCCTCGTTATGGTTGCAGCTCTGCTGATCTGAACATTGGGGAAACCGGGTTTCCCCATGCCCCTTCCTCCGGGGCGCCAGGCGATGAGGGGAGGGGGAAACCGGGTTTCCCCGCGCCCCTCCCTCTGGAGAGGGGGCGGTAGCGCGCAGCCCTCCCACGAGCATCTCCATTAAAAATGGAGAAACCGGGTTTCCCCGCGCCCCTCCCTCCGGGGCGCCCGGCGATGGGGGAGGGGGAAACCGGGTTCCCAATCCACGTGCCGGCGGGGCGGGCAGGCGAGTGTCGCCCTCTTCCAGGAAATTGCGGCACGCATCAGCTCGTCCAGCTTATACCAATTTCTATTGAACATTCCGCATAACCCGAGCTACGATAGCGCACGGCAATGCCCGGAATCGTAATCCGCAATCCAAAATCGGCAATCTAAAATGGTATTATAGCATTATACCAGCCGTTCAACCATGACCCGCTGGGCGTGCAGTTCGAGCGTGGCATCGAGCGGGGCCAGGGTAGCGTTGGGGCCGTAGCGCCGGCGCAGGGCCAGGCCGATCAGATGGTCGGTGAGCTGGGGATTTTTCGGCAGCAGCGCGCCGTGCAGGTAGCAGCCGAAGGTGTTACGGTACACCGCTCCACCCACGCCGTCTTCGCCGTTGTCGCCGTAACCGGCCAGCACCCGCCCCAGGGGTTGCACTCCAACCCCGTGGTAGGTGCGGCCACTGTGGTTCTCGAAACCGACCAGGCGCACCGGTGCGCCCGTACCGAGGCGAGCCTCGACGACGATATTGCCGATCAGGCGCCGCTTGCCGCCGATCGTGTAGACGTCCAGCGCGCCCAGGCCCGGCAACCGTTCGCCCGTATGGGTCAGAAAGTAGTGGCCGAGCAACTGGTAGCCGCCGCAGATCGCCAGCAGCACTAACCCTTCCTCAATCGCGGCCCGTAGCCCGATCCCCTGCCGCTCCAGCAGATCCCGTGCGATGAGGGCCTGGCCACTATCCTGGCCTCCGCCGAAGAACGCCAGGTCGAAACTGCCCCAGTCAGCCTCGGCCCCCGGCTCGATGGCCGTGACGCTCAACTCGATGCCGCGCCAGGCACAGCGCTGCTGCAGGGCGATCACATTGCCGCGATCGCCGTACACGTTCATGTGTGAACTATAGAGGTGAGCCAGGCGCAAGCGGTAGTTCACAGGCAGATGCGGAGCGCCGCTGGGCGGCACATCCGGCCATTTCAGATTCCATGCGTGGCCGGGAAAGACGGTTTCCAGGAGGGCGAAGCCCTCCCCGTGGCTGGCCAGGGCGATGATGAGGTGTGGAGCAGACCGAATAGGATGCTGTCACGCAGCATTGGCAGTACATCGCCCCCCTGCCGGTTCGGGGGCCGACAGAACGTATGGGCGCCAACGGGCGTGATGGCGTGGGGATGCACTGGATGGTCCTCACCCCCGGCTGCTCGGGGGCGTTCCAATGCGGTACACGCCACGTTGGCTCGGATGCTCTGTCCGCCCTTATACCAACTACCGTTGATGATGCCGCATTGCTTAAAGCGGTTTTAGGCGTTGTGCTGCCCAGTGTGGTAATCCACAATCCAAAATCTAAAACCAAAAATGGTATTAAACCCCTGCCGGCGGGCCTGAGCAGTCATTTGCGCGAAAGGTAATCACCTTCGCCGATCCACTTAAACGTCGTCAGCGCCTCAAGGCCCATAGGGCCGCGCCAGTGCAGCTTCTGCGTCGAGATCGCCACCTCGGCGCCGAGGCCGAACTGCCCGCCATCGTTAAAGCGCGTGCTGGCATTGACGAAGACGGCGCTGGCGTCAACCTCGGCCGTGAAGCGCGCCGCGGCGGCGCGATCCTCGGTCAGAATGGCCTCGGTGTGACCCGAGCCGTGGGCGGCAATGAAATCGAGCGCCTCATCGAGACCGCTCACAACCTTCACCGACAGGATCAGTCCCAGAAACTCGGTGCCATAATCACCAGGGCCGGCGGGAACCACGCGCCAGCTCTGGACCACGGGATGGTCGGCGAGTATGGCCAGGCTCTCCGGGTCACAGCGCAGTTCCACGCCTGCGGGGCAGAGGCTGGCAGCCACAGCGGGCAGCAGCGCCGGGGCGATCTCTCGCTGGACCAGCAGCGTATCAAGGGCATTGCAGACGCTCGGTCGCTGCACCTTGGCGTTGTAGATAAGCGGCACCGCCCGTTCCAGATTGGCGCTGCGTTCCACGAAGAGGTGCACCACACCGATGCCGCCGGTGATCACCGGAATCGTCGCGTTCTCCAGGCAGAAGCGGTGCAAACCGGCCCCGCCGCGGGGGATAATCATGTCCACATAGCGGTCGAGCCGCAACAGGCCGCGCACCACCTCGCGGTCAGGATCGGTGATGCTCTGCACCGCGGTGGCGGGCAACCCGGCCCGCGCAAGGGCCGCACCGATTGCCGCAGTAATCGCCGCTACGCTGCGCCCGATGTCGCTACCCCCTCGCAGAATGGTCGCGTTGCCGGTCTTCAGGCAGAGTGCGGCAATATCTACGGTGACATTCGGGCGGGCCTCGTAAATGGCACCCACCACACCGAGTGGCGTGCGGCGCTTGTGCAGGCGCAGGCCATTGGGCAGATCCACCGCATCGAAGACCGTGCCCACCGGGTCAGGCAAGGCGGCGACGTGGCGCGTATCGCTGGCAATGCTGGCCAGCCGGGCAGGGGTAAGGAGCATCCGATCGATCAGCGCCGCATCGGTGCCGCTGGCGCGCGCGACGGCCACATCCTCGGCGTTGGCGGCGAGAATGGCGTCCTGCTGCTCCAGCAGCGCATCGGCGATAGCCTGGAGCGCGGCGTCCTTCGCTGCGGTCGGCAAGGCCGCCAGCACCCGCGCCGCCCCCTTCGCCTGCCGACCCATCTGTTCGAGATCTGTGCTCATAGCGCCCTGCCTACTCGTCGGTTTCCATTCACATCGGGGAAACCGGGTTTCCCCATTCCCCTGCCCGGCGGGGTGTCAGGCGCCCCAGCACTGATTAGATGGTGGGGCAACCGGGTTTCCCCATTCCCCTGCCCGAGGGCGAGTGAGGCCCCATCCCACGCTCGCTTCAGAAGGCCCCCTTAACCGCCAGAGTGTTCCGAACCCTGGCCCTCCTTCTCGTCTCGCTGTTCGCGCCGCTTGCGTTCCATCTCCAGCAACTCGCGAGCCTCGCGCACCTGGGGGGCCATCTCACCCCCACGGTAGGCGGCCAGCAGCGCCAGCACCGACACCAGCACCAGCGCCAGGCCCAGGCCGGTGAGCGCCAGCACGAGCCAGGGAACGCTCACCGCGAGGAGCGGGAGCAGGTTGGCCACGGTGAACAGCGCGAAGGCCAGCGCGCCGGCGGCAAAGGCCAGACGTCGGCGCGTACCCCCGCCCGCCCGCGCTGCCTGTTGCGCCAGCAGGACCGCGAGCACCGCGGTTACGACGATCCGCAGAATGTCCGGCTGCATGGCTCCTCGCTTTGCGCGGGACTATCCCCTTGCGTATCTGCGGCTATTGTACCATCATTGTAGGTAGACACCTGATGGAAATACGGGGAAACGGGGGTTTCCCCACACTCCTCGCCGTGGGGAAGGTGTGGGAGGGCTGCGCCCTCCCAGGCCTCCCGCGCAGGGGGCATGGGGGAACCGGGTCTCCCCACGCCTCTGCCTGCCGGGGTGACAGGCCCTCCCAATAAGGTCATGCGCATGGCGCACAACGCCGGAATGAAAATAATTATTCTTGGGAGGGCGCAGCCCTCCCAAACCCTCCCGGTAGGGAGGGGGTTGGGGAAACCCGGTTTCCCCATTTCCCAACCGCTGTTGAGAGCGGCTGGCGCCCCACAGGCAGGGGGACGGGGAAACCCGGTTTCCCCGTATTTTCACCTCAGTTGCTCTCAGGCCGCCTTTGCCTTACAATAGGTTTTTATTGACCCGGATAGCATCGGTAGCTGCATGTATGACTTGATTGTCCGCGATGCGGACGTACTGCAATTCGACGGCGATACGCCGGTGCTGCTCCCGCGCCACAGCATCGCGGTGAGCCAGGGACGCATCGCGCGCATCGCACCGCAGACTATCCAGGAGCCAGCGCGGGAGACCATCCCCGCCCGGGGCATGCTGGCCATCCCCGGGCTGATCAACTGCCATGCGCACACAGCAATGAGCCTGTTTCGCGGTGTGGCTGAGGATGTTCCAATCGAGGCGTGGTTCAACGACTATATCTGGCCCATGGAGACCAACCTCACCGCCGAGGATGTGTACTGGGGCGCCCTGCTGGGCATCGCAGAGATGATTGAAGCGGGGGTGACCTGTGTGGCCGATCACTATTTTTCGATTGAGGCGGTCGCCCGTGCCGTCGAGGAGACCGGTCTGCGCGCCCATCTGGCGCCGACCATCTTCGGCGGGCCGGACGAGGAGGAGCACCTGGCGCAGGCCGTTGCTTTCGTGGCACGCTGGAACGGTGCAGCCGAAGGGCGCATCAGCGCCTGGCTCGGCCCCCACTCGCCCTACACCTGCACGCCCGACTTGCTGGCCCGTGTCGCCGCTGAGGCTCGCCGTCTCGGTGTGGGCATCCACATCCACCTCTCGGAGACGGCGGCCCAGGTAACGGAGAGCCGCGCCCTTTACGGAAAGACGCCCGTGGCCGTGGCCCGCGACGCCGGGATCTTCGAATCGCCAACCCTCGCGGCGCACGTGGCCCATGCCGACCCCGACGATGTGGCCATACTGGCGGCCCACGGCGTTGCCGTGGCCTGCACGCCCAAGACAGAGATGAAGCTGGGGATCGGTGTCGCGCCGGTCACGGCGTTACGGGCCGCCGGGATAGCAGTGGGCCTGGGGAGCGATGGCGCGGCGAGCAACAATGATTACGACATGCTGGAGGCCACTCGCCTCCTGTCCCTACTCGAAAAGCACCGTCACGGCGATGCGCGAGTTATGCCCCTCGGCGAGGCCCTGCGTCTCGCCACCAGCGATGGCGCGCGGGCCCTGGGCCTTGGGGGCGTAACCGGCGAGTTGCGCGAGGGCCTTGCCGCCGACATCGCTTTGCTCCGCCGCGACGCACCCCACACCCTGCCCGTGTACAACCCGGCGGCTACGCTGCTCTACAGCGCCCGCGCCGACGACGTGGATACGGTGATCGTCGCCGGGCGCGTGTTGATGCGCCGGCGCCGCCTGCTCACGATTGACCGGCGCCGGGTGCTGCGTGAGGCCACCCGCCGCGCCAGTCGGCTGATCCGCCGCTCCCCGGGGCGCATGGCTCTCTACCCGGCGCATCACGGGTGATGCCGTTATATACCGTTTTAACGGGGAAGCCGGGTTTCCCCACGCCCCGCCCTGTGGGGAGGATGTGGGCGGGCGCAGCTCTCCCAGGAACAAGCCGGTCTGCATCGCGTCAGAGGATGGGGAAACCGGGTTTCCCCATGCCCCGCCCTGCGGAGAGGGTGTGGGCGGGCGCAGCCCTCTTAATACCATTTTGGATTTTAGATTTTGGATTGTGGATTGCCATGCTGGGCAGCACAACGCCTGAAATCGCTTCAGGCAACGCGGCATCATCAACGGTAATTGGTATAATATCTAAAGGATAGGGGCGCAGCAGTGCTGCGCCCCGGGTGTGCATCCGGGCGGGGTGGGACATTGCCGCATGGACGGTCGGTGGCAACGCGGTTGGGCCGACCCTACATCCGCCCACGCAGCATACCGTTCCAGTACATCGCCGGAAGACCGTAGGCTTTCAGGGCGTACATACTGTAGCGCTCCTGGGCCTGGTCGAAGGGGAAGGTCTCTCTGGGCTCAAGGCCGTAGTCGAACTCGGCCAGGATCAGACTGCCGTAGCCGGTCACCAGCGGGCAGGAGGTATAGCCATCGTACACGGCCGTCATGGGCTGGCCGGCGATCAGGGCGCGAAGATTCTCGACCACCACCGGCGCCTGCTTGCGGATCGCCGCGCCTGTCTTTGAGGTGGGCAGGTTGGCGCAATCGCCCAGGCTGAAGACGTTGGCGTAACGCTGGTGCTGGAGGGTGTACTGATTCACATCCACCCAGCCAGTGCTGTGGGCCAGAGGGCTGACCTTGATCACATCAGGCGCGCTCATCGGTGGGGTCACGTGCAGCATGTCAAAGTGAACGGTGACGGGCTCACCGGTGACCAGGTTGGTGAAGATCGCCTCGCGGGCTTCGCCGCGCACCTCGACAAGTTCGTGCTGAAAGTGCAACTCGATGCCCTTGCGGTCAGCTACCTGCAACAGGGCGTCGGCGTATTTTTTGACGCTGAAGATCGAGGCCCCGGCGTGGTAGAACTGCACCGTACTGCGCTCGCGCACCCCGGACCGGCGGAAGTAGTCGTCGGCCAGGTAGGCGATCTTCTGCGGTGCGCCGCCGCATTTCACCGGGGTGCTGGGCTGGGTGAAGACGGCATTGCCGCCGCGGAAGGTGCGGATGCTCTGCCAGGTGCATTCAACAGTGTCGTAGGAGTAGTTGGAGCAGACGTTGTGCCGGCCCAGGGTCTCCTTCAAACCCTTGATCTTGTCCCAGTCAATTTGAATGCCCAGCGCCACCACCAGGTAATCGTAGGTAATACTGGCGCCGTTGCTCAAGGTCAGGCGGTTGGCCTCGGGGTCGAAACTGGCGACACCGGCCTGGAGCCAGGTTACACCGCGAGGGATGTAGTCGGCCTCGTCGCGCACCGACTGCTCGCGGGGAAAGACCCCGCCGCCGACCAGGGTCCAGAGGGGCTGGTAGTAGTGGCGGGTGGAAGGCTCGATCAGGGCCACCTGGGGCGGAGAGGGCAGTTCCATCAACTGGGCCGCCACCATGATGCCCGCCGTGCCACCGCCGGCAATGACGACCTGGTAGTGGGTTGTAGCCATTGCAGGTTCTCCTTTTCTATCCTGTTTAGCCTGCGCCTGAGGTGAAAATACGGGGAAACCGGGTTTCCCCACCTGCGGTGAGCCTGTCGAACCGCACCCCTCCCTGCGGGGGGCCAGCCGCTCCCAACCGCGGTTGGGACATCGGGAAACCGGGTTTCCCCATCCCCCTCCCTGGGGGGGCCAGCCGCTCCCAACCGCGGTTGAGACATGGGGAAACCAGGTTTCCCCATCCCCCTGCCTGTGGGTCAAGAACACATATCTTCATTCTGGCGTTGTGCGGCCCAGCCGCATAGACGGCTGCTCGGCGGGCGCAAGGGGAAGATTCCGGCCGAAGCGCGCGGCGAAGCCCAGCGCAAAGCCCAGGGAACGCTGGATGTCGCGGTCGAACAGCGCCCGCAGCAGGGTCAGCGGGCCGGCGCGGCGCGGCTCGCGTTGCGTCTGCACCAGGGCGTCGGCGGCTGCACCGATGACCTGCAATGTCCGCGGGTCAATGACGCCCGAGTCGAGCAAGGCGCGCACCTCGTCGGAGTGTAGCAGGGTGACGAAGTTGCGGAAGGCGATCAGCCCCTCTCTGGCGGTCTCCTCCAGATTAATGCCCTGGCGACCGATGGCGGCGTACAGTTCGTCGATCATATCCACGGTCATGGCCATGAACCCCGGCGCCTGGCGAGTGAACTGATCGAGGACCGCGAGCTGCTCAGCCAGCCCGGCGATCGCGCGCAGGTTTTCGGGGGTGGTCAGCCGCTCCAGGGCGATCAGGCCCAGCTTCAGGCGTTCGTCAACGTCCACGCCCGCCTGCGCCCCCTCGCGGTAGAGGCTGTCAAAGGTGTCGGTGGCCACCGCCAGAGCCATCGGGGCCTGGTCGGCCAGGGCCTCGACACGCGCCAGTTTCTGCTCGATGCGCTCCATGCGCTCGAGCAGCGCGTGCATCACGCCGGCGAGTTGAGCCGGGTCGGCGGGCGCTGCTTCCACCAGGGTTGCGCCATTGGTATGCATATGCGTCATAAGTTGCCCCATTGCCCATTGAGTATTCAAACAGAGCGCCGGGCATTGGCAGGCCGTTCCGCAGGTGACGAGCGCGCCTGCCGCAGCCATTCCGATGCCGGCGGTATCCGCTCCAGAGTTCAAGCCAGCGCCGCGGTTGCGACCAGTTCCTGCCAGCGGCCCTCGGGGTCAACCAGGGTGGCCACATTGGTGAAACCCAGCCGGCGGAGCAGGCTGGCGGCCACGTGGGAGCGGTAGCCCGAGGCGCAATGGACGATCACCTGCCGGTCGCGGGCAATCGCGTCGAGGTGGCGGGGCAGAAAGCCCAGGGGGATGTGCAGCGCGCCGGGGAGGTGGATCTCGTCGTACTCGGTCTGGCCGCGGACATCGAGGATCTGCGCAGCGTTGCGGCTCAGGGCCTCGGCCAGTTCGTCGAGGGTAACGGTTGGCAGCGTGGCCAGGGGCAGCGCAAGATTGGCGGCAGGGAGGTAGCCGGGGATATCATCCACGCCAATGGCGCGCAGCGCGGTCAGGATACTCGCCAGGTCGGCGCCCTCGGGCGCCACCAGGTAAGTGGGGCGGGCATAGTCAACGAACCAGCCTACGTAGGTGCTGTACATCGCGGTTGTGGCCGGAACGCTGAGGCTGCCGGGGATATGGCCGGCGACAAACTCCTCCTGGCTGCGCAGGTCTACCACCAGGGCGCCTTCGGCCAGAGCGCGGTCAATCGCCTCGCGGTCGACCGCAACCGGTTCGACAAGCTCGCTGAGCAGAGCCGGGCCGACCTTGTTAACGTGCTTCATGCGGGCGAAGTAGCGGGGCGGCTCGGGCTGCCCGCTGAGCAGCCAGCGCACGAATGCGTCTTCATCGCTGAACTGGAAGGCGGGATTGAAACGCTTCTCATAGCCCAGGGTGGTGGAAGGAATGGCCCCCAGGGCCTTACCGCAGGCGCTGCCGGCGCCGTGGGCCGGCCAGATCTGCAAATAGTCCGGCAGTTTTTTGAAGCGCTCGACAGAGTGAAACTGCATCCGCGCGCCAGGCTCTTTGGTGCCGACAAAGCCGGCGGCCTCTTCGAGCAGGTCGGGGCGGCCAATGTCACCGACAAAAAGAAAATCGCCGGTAAAAACGCCCATCGGCGCATCGGCAGCGGCGGTGTCGGTGATCATAAAGGCGATGTGTTCGAGGGTGTGGCCGGGGGTGGCAATGACCTCAACCTTGATGTTACCGACCATCCAGCTATCCCCGTCGCGCACCAGAATGGCGCGATCCACCTCGGGATAGGCATATTTCCACGCCGCGTCACCCATATCGCTGAGGTGCATCTGCGCGCCGGTGCGGGCGGCCAGTTCACGCACTCCGCTGACAAAATCAGCATGGATGTGGGTTTCGGTTACGTGCGTGATGCGCAGACCCTCTTTCGCCGCGACCTGGAGGTAAGGCTCCACGTTGCGCATCGGATCGATGACCATGGCTTCGCCGGTGCGGGCGCAACCGATGAGATAGGAGGCCTGGGCCAGGGTTTCGTCGTAGAAGTACTTCAACAGCATCGTTACTTTCCTTTCCATACCCGCGCACGGCCGGGCCGTTCCGGCAGGCGCGCAGCCACAACCAGCGCCGGGCGCGGCATGGGCCTGACACGCTGCTCGCAGGAGGCGGAACCGGTACCAGGGGGGCTTCCTCGTCCGGGCAGTGGATGCAGGGCGGTACGCTTCGGAGGAAACAATATCAGATCCAGGGGCTATACACAAGCCACGAATCACTTATACTATCTATAAGCTCTAGCTTATTGCTGCGATTAGCCTTCGTCCTGATGTGAACATATGGGGAAACCGGGGTTCCCCACCTGCGGTGAGCCTGTCGAACCGCACCCCTGCCGGGGCACCGAGCCCCCCAACACCGGTTGGGGGATGGGGAAACCGGGTTTCGCCGTCCCCCTTCCTGAGGGAAGGGTTCGGGAGGGCTGCGCCCGCTCTGCAGTCTTGCACCCGGGTGGTACAACTGAACGCTACCGAACGTCCCTCTTTACAGCGGAACAACGATGTTCATCCTGGATCTGTACAAACTGGAGATTTTCGTGCGAGTGGCCGAGGCGGGGAGTCTGAGCCAGGCGGCGGCGCAGTTGCGTATGACCCAATCGGGGGTGAGCCAGCATATCAAGGCGCTGGAGGATGGCCTGGGGACGCCGCTCTTCGAGCGTAGACGGCGCGGGGTGCGACTGACGCCCGCAGGACAGCGGCTCTACGATTACAGCGGGGCGATTTTTCGCCTGGTGGCCGAGGCCGAGCTGGCGGTGACCGATGTGCGCGGGTTGCGTGAAGGGCGTTTGACGATCGGCGCAACGCCCGGGGTGAGCGCCTACCTGCTGCCGGAATGGGTGCAGACCTTCGGAGAGCGCTACCCCAACCTCACCGTGATCGCGCAGACAGCGACAACACCGGTACTCATCGGCGAGCTGCGCGGCGGCCAGATGGATCTGGCGGTGATCGAAGGCGAGCTTGACGGTGAGGCGATCTTCGATCTGCGCGTGCGGGCGCTGCAAGAGTTCGACCAGTACGTGGTGCTGGGGCGGCAGCATCCCTGGTGGGAACGCCCGGTCATCGCGCTGGAGGAGCTGACGGGCCAGCCTATGGTAACGCGCCAGGCCGGCAGCCAGACGCGGGTCTGGCTCGACCAGACGCTGCGCGAGCATGCCCTTACGCCGCGCCTGGTAGCTGAACTGGACAACCTTGAGTCGATCAAGCGCATGGTGATGTTAAGCGCGAGTCTGACCGTTCTGCCGCTCTACACGGTGCACGCCGAGGTGGAACTGGGCCTGCTCCGGGCCATTCCGCTTCAGGGGCGTCCGCTTCGGCGCACGCTGCGGCTGCTCTGGCACGCCGGGCGCCCGCTCGGGCCGGTGGCGCACACCTTTTTGCAGTTTCTGACCGAACAGTTCCAGGCCGGCCCCGGATCGACAGCCTGAAAGCTGGCGCGGGTGGCGCTGCGAGAGCCGGGCCTCTTCTCCCCCAGCCACCACCCGCGTTCGGCCCGAAAGATCAGGTATAATCCCCAACAGTGATGCAGTATCGGGGGTGGGGGGTAGCGCGCTCCACCTTGAGGAGTTGTCAACGAGCGATGCCCAGGCGCACGGATCTACACACCATCTTGATTATCGGCTCTGGCCCGATCGTGATCGGCCAGGCTTGCGAGTTCGACTATTCGGGAGCCCAGGCGTGCAAGGCCCTGCGCGAAGAGGGCTATCGCGTCGTCCTGGTCAACTCCAATCCCGCGACGATTATGACCGACCCCGGGCTTGCCGATGCCACCTACATCGAGCCGCTTACCGCGGCGAGCCTGGAGCGCGTCATCGCCAGAGAGCGCCCTGATGCGCTGCTCCCCACCGTCGGCGGGCAAACTGCCCTCAACCTGGCCGTGGAACTCCACGAGACCGGCGTGCTTGAGCGCTACGCCGTTGAACTGATCGGCGCCTCGGTTGAGGCGGTGCGGATCGCCGAGGATCGCCAGCGGTTCAAAGATAAAATGATCGAGATCGGCCTCCAGGTGCCCGCCTCAGGCACCGCCCGAACTGTCGAGGAGGCCCTGGCCATCGTGGCCCGGACCGGCTTTCCGGCGATTATTCGCCCCTCTTTCACCCTGGGCGGTATGGGCGGCGGCATCGCCTACAACCTGGAGGAGTTTAAAGAGATCGTCGAACGCGGTCTTGACGCCTCCCCGGTTACCCAGGTGCTGGTCGAAGAGAGCGTTCTGGGATGGAAGGAGTTTGAACTCGAAGTCATGCGCGACCGCGCCGACAACGGGGTGATCGTCTGCTCGATTGAAAACATTGACCCGATGGGCGTGCATACCGGCGAGTCGGTCACGGTGGCCCCGGCGATGACCCTCACCGACCGCGAGTACCAGCGTATGCGCGATATGGGCCTGGCCGTGCTGCGCGCCGTAGGTGTTGAGACCGGCGGCTCCAATGTGCAGTTCGCCGTCCATCCCGACGATGGGCGAATCTACGTGATCGAGATGAACCCCCGCGTCTCGCGCTCTTCGGCCCTGGCCTCCAAGGCCACCGGCTTCCCTATCGCCAAGATCGCCGCCAAACTGGCCGTTGGCTATACCCTCGACGAATTACCCAACGATATTACCCGCCAGACCCCGGCTAGCTTCGAGCCGACCCTCGACTACGTGGTGGTGAAGATCCCCCGCTGGGCCTTTGAGAAGTTCCCCCAGGCCGACCAGACCCTCACCACCAGCATGAAGTCGGTCGGCGAGGTGATGGCGATCGGGCGCACCTTCCCCGAAGCCTTTCAGAAAGCCTGGCGCTCCCTGGAACAGGGTCGCGCCGGCTGGGGCGCCGATGGCAAGGACCGGATCAACCCCGAGCGCCTGCGCGAGCGCCTGATCACCCCCAACCCCGAGCGCTACTTCTACATCCGCTACGCGCTGCAGAGCGGCATGGGCGTCGAACAGATCAACGCCCTGACGCGCATTGACCCCTGGTTCCTGCACCAGATGGAGCAGATCGTCAACCTGGAAGGGCGCCTGCGCGCCTTCACCCTGGAGAGCGTACCGGCCGATCTGCTGCGCCAGGCCAAGCGTATGGGCTTCTCCGACGCCCAGCTTGCCTTCCTGCTGCGCGTTGAGGCGAGCGCCGCCAGTGGCCCGCCCGAACTCCAGGTGCGCGCCCGACGCAAGGAGCTGGGCATCGTGCCCACGTTCCAGCGCGTGGACACCTGTGCAGCCGAGTTTCCGGCCTTCACCCCCTACCTCTACTCCAGCTACGAGAGCGAGGACGAGGCCGAGGTCAGCGATCGCCAGAAGGTCATCATTCTCGGCTCCGGCCCCAACCGGATCGGCCAGGGTATCGAGTTCGATTACTGCTGCGTCCACGCCGTGTTCGGCCTGCGCGCCATGGGTTACGAGACGATCATGATCAACTGCAACCCGGAGACCGTCTCGACCGATTATGATACCGCCGACCGGCTCTACTTCGAGCCGCTGACGCTCGAGGATGTGCTCAACATTGTCGATCTGGAGCGCCCCGATGGGGTGATCATCCAGTTTGGCGGCCAGACGCCGCTGAAGCTGGCCCGCGCCCTGGAGGCCGCCGGCGTGCCGATCTGGGGCACCCCACCCGAGGCGATTGACCTGGCTGAGGACCGCGACCGCTTTGGCGCCCTGCTCGACCGGCTCGGTATTCCCGCCCCGGCCCACGGCAGCGCCACCAGTTGGGAAGAGGCCCGCCGGGTCGCCGCCGCCATTGGCTACCCTGTCGTGGTGCGCCCCTCCTACGTGCTCGGTGGGCGGGCCATGGCCATCGTTTACGATGATGAGACTCTGGAACGCTACATGCGCGAGGCGGTGGACGCCTCGCCCGAGCATCCGGTGCTGATTGACCGCTTCCTGGAAGACGCCTTCGAGATGGATGTGGATTGTGTGGCAGACGGGCAGGAGGTGGTGATCGCCGGGATTATGGAGCAGATCGAACTGGCCGGGGTCCACTCCGGCGACAGTGCCTGCGTGATCCCCACCTACATGGTCGCGCCGCAGCACGTCGCTACCATGCGCGAGCATACCGTGCGCCTGGCGCGCGAACTGGGCGTGGTGGGCCTGATGAACGTCCAGTATGCGATGAAAGACGATGTGGTGTACGTGCTCGAAGTCAACCCGCGGGCCTCGCGCACGGTGCCCTTCGTGGCCAAGGCCACCGGTGTGCCCTGGGCGCAGATCGCCGTGCAGTGCGCCGCGGGCAAGCCGCTCAGCGCTTGGCGCGCGGTGATTGAAAAGGGCGAGGCGCAGATCTTTAATTCCCACGCCCGCCGCTATCACGTCAAAGAGGTCGTCCTGCCCTGGGCGCGCTTCCCCGGCGTGGACACGCTACTCGGTCCGGAAATGCGCTCCACCGGTGAGGCTATGGGCAGCGGGGCCACCTTCGGCGAGGCCTTCGCCAAGGCCCAGCTCGGCTGCGGGCAGCGCCTGCCGCTCAGCGGCCATGCCTTCCTCAGCGTCAACGACCGCGACAAAGCCACCCTGCTGCCCATTGCCCGCGACCTGGCCGCGCTCGGCTTCACCTTGCTGGCGACCGGGGGCACTGCAGCCTACCTGCGCGCCAGCGGCCTGGAGGTGACCACGATCTACAAGGTCAATGAAGGCCGCCCCAATGCGGTAGATTACATCAAGAACGGCCAGATCGCCCTGATCGTCAACACGCCGCTGGGCAAGGCCAGTTTCTTCGATGAGGCCGCCATCCGCCGCGCCGCGATTGTCCACGGCGTGCCCACCCTCACCACCCTCTCCGGAGCCGCCGCCGCCGTTGAGGCCATCCGCGCCCTGCGCGAGGGCGCCTGGACGGTGGAGAGCCTGCAGGAGCGCATTGCCTGAACCAGCGTCCTTCGATCACCACACCTCGTTCCGCAGCACGCCGATACGTTCGATCTCGCACTCCATCACGTCACCGGCTTGAAGCCAGCGCTGCGGATTCATACCCATGCCCACGCCGCTCGGCGTGCCGGTGGCAAAGATGTCGCCTGGCTCCAGCGTGATGCCGGTGCTGAAAGTGGCGATGCAGGTTGGAATATCGAAGATCATATCGCCGGTGTTGGAGTCCTGCATCGTCACGCCGTTGAGACGCAGACGAATGCGCAGATTGTGCGGGTTGGGGATCTCATCGGCTGTAACGATCCAGGGCCCCATGGGGGCCGCGCCATCGAGGCTCTTGCTGTAGAAGAACTGCTGATGGCGGGCTTGCAGGTCACGGGCCGAAACATCGTTCAGAATAGTGTACCCAAAGACGTGGTTCAAAGCCCGCTCGCGGGGGATGTTCCTGCCACCGGCGCCGATCACGACCGCAAGTTCCACCTCCCAGTCGCGCTGGGCCGACACCTCGGGCATGAGCGGCACTACGGCCCCGGGGTGGTTCACCGCCGTAAGGGCCTTGGAGAAGAAGACAGGGTATTCGGGCAGTTTTTCGGGGCGACCCCTGGCCCGTAGCGTTTCAATCGCATGAGCGGCGTAGTTCATCCCCAGGCAGATAATATTCTTGCGTGGCCGGGGAATAGGCGCCAGCAACGAGACCGCCTTGAACGGCACGGCGATCTCGGCGCGGGCAGCGACCGTGCGGGCACGGGCCAGCAATTCCGGCCCCCCGGCGATCAACTCCAGCATTGACGACGCAACGTCGCTCAGATCAACGATCGCCTCATCACGCACGGCGCCAATCCGCTCCACGCCCTTGTGGCGGTAGGTCACCAGTTTCATACCCTCGTTTCCTTTCTCCAGGACGGCTTCTCCAGTGATGCGGACTATGGTAGCATATTCTGCTGCGGTGAACATCGGGGAACCCGGGGTTCCCCAACGCCCCTCCCTGAGGGGAGGGTTTGGGAGGGCGTAGCCCTCCCAAGTAATGAATATGTTCATTCTGGCCTTGTGCGGCGCAGCCGCGTGGATGGCTGCGGTGAACATCGGGGAACCCGGGGTTCCCCACACCCCTCCCTGAGGGGAGGGTTTGGGAGGGCTACGCCCTCCCAAGTAATGAACATGTTCATTCTGGCCTTGTGCGGCGCAGCCGCATGGGTTGAGGTGAACATCGGGGAACCCGGGGTTCCCCGATGCCCCGGCCCGCCGGGGCGCCAGGCGCCCCCAACCGCGGTTGAGGTATGGGGAACCCGGGGTTCCCCATACCCCTTCCCGTGGGAAGGGCGTATGTTGTGCGGCGCAGCCGCAAAGAGGGCTACATCCCCGTTATCTCCATAATCGGGCGCGGCGTAAAGACAAGGGCAAACACCACCAGCCCCAGGATGGCCAGGAGCCGCCAGGAGCCGCGCAGGGGCGAAACCTCGTTGAGCAAGGGGCTGCGCTGCTGGCCCAGCAGGGCCACGATCATCGCCCAGATGAACCAGCCACTCCATAGAAAGCCCATCGCGAGCAAGGCTACGGCGACAATCATACTCATTGTCCGCGCCAGACGCGGCCCGAAGAGGGCGAAGAAAATGTGCCCTCCATCGAGCTGGCCAGCCGGCAAGAGGTTTAGCCCGGTGACAAGCAGACCGGCCCAGCCGGCCAGGGCCACGGGATGGAGGTACACATCCTCCCCATTGCTGGGCAGAAAGCGCCCGAACACAAGGATCTTGATCGCCGCGTAGAGCAGGCTGTTACCTTCGATAAAACCGCCAGACGCGGGGTCAATCGGGCGCACCTCGGAAATACTCAGCCCGATGAAAAGCACCGGAATGGCCACGACCAGCCCCGCCAGCGGGCCGGCGATGGCAATCGCCAGCAGGGCGCGCCGGTTTGGCACCGGCTCTTTGATCGAAATAAAGGCGCCCAGCGTACCCAGCAGAAAGATCGGCGCCGGAATGAAAAAGGGGTAACTGACCGCCACGCCCTCGCGCCGCGCAACGACGTAGTGGCCCAGTTCGTGGGCGAGCAGAATGCCCAGCAGCGCGGCGCTGAAACCCAGCCCCTGGGCCAGGTTGAAGTCCCCGCCGTAGAACCCGCCCACAAAAACCGTCGAGGCAACTGTGAGAGCAAAGAGCAGCAGCGCCAGCCAGAGTCGCGAGGGCGAAGGGGCGGCCAGGCCCGGCGCCGCCACCAGCGCCACCTGGTCGCCGGCCTCCTGCAAGAGCGGCGTGTAGCCCATGGCTCGCAGCCGCGGCGCCACCAGATCGTAGGCGCTCTGGGCCTCCATACGCAGCCGGCCCACGAAGCGCGTCGCCATCTGACCCTCACGCGCGAGTTGTAAACGCTCTACCGTATCAATCGCCATCACCTCCGCTACCGTGGCGTAGAGCGCATCCACCGGCTCGGATAGATAGAAATCCATAATTTCGCCAATCGCTTGTTCTGTGGCTGGCACTCCGCTGGCCATCCTATGCCATGATTACGATCATCATACCACGACGCTCTTCCCGCTGGCCGGGCTTAATGCTATACTGACCATGCGCGCGAGATACTCGATTGCAACGCACTACAACGCCTCGTAGCCTCAAATGGCGGCGCGTATCTCAATTGAGAAGCCACCGCCAGCGGGGAGGGTTTGAGAGAACGTAGCCCTCCCCGGAACAAGTGTGTTCATTCTGGCGTTGGGCGGCGCAGCCGCCTGGACGACTGAAGAGGAGACGAGCAGCGAACGCCGTTCGCGCACCACTCACCCTCTCGAGCGAGTGCAAACCAATGCCCTACTCCCTGTCCCCAACCCAGCGCATGATCGAACCGGCACACATTCTGGTAGTTGAGGACGACCCGATCATCCAGCGCGTCTACCGCGACGTTCTCGCCGCTGATGGCTACCGCGTCTCGCTGACCGGCAGCGGCGAGGAGGCCCTTTCCTACCTGCACCTGATTACCCCGGACATTGTCCTGCTCGACCTGGCCCTGCCCGGGATTGATGGCCTGGAAGTCACCCGGCGCATCAAGGCCGACCGCTCGAAGCCCTTCATCCCCGTCATGATCATCTCGGCAACGGCCGACCAGAGCGCCAGCGTCGCCAGTCTCGACGCCGGCGCCGATGACTATCTGGTCAAGCCGGTCGGCATTGATGAACTGCTGGCCCGCGTGCGGGCGATGCTGCGATTGCAACGGGCCCAGCGCGGGCTGGAACGCGCCCAGCGGAAAACCGAACTGCTGCTGCACCTGACCCGCGACCTGGGTTCGAGTATTGACCTTGACACCCTGCTCACCGGCTTCCTCGACCATCTCGCCGATGCGGTGGGCGCCGTGCGCGCCAGTATCATTCTCACCGATGTAGGCGCCGAGCAGGTGCTCTGTTACTCCAGCAGCCGCAACCCGGCCGGCTCCAGGCTCCAGCACATTTTGCAGCAGGGCGTGGCCGGTTGGGTGCTGCACGAGCGCCGCCCGGTGATCATCGCCGATACACGCCAGGACGGGCGCTGGTTCATCGCCAATCAACTCCACAGCAACGTGCGTTCGGTCGCGGCGATGCCGATCGCACGCGAGGGTCGCGTCCTCGGGGTGATTACCCTGGTACACCATACGCCAGGCTACTTCACCGAGGAGCATATGGAACTGCTCACTTCGGTGGCAGCCCAGAGTGCCGTGGCTCTGGAAAGCGCCCAACTCTTTCGCCTGACCCGGCGCCAGAAGGAGCTGCTCGCCCGTCGCGCCGAAGAGTTGCGCAAGGTCAACGAGATCAATACATACCTGGCTGAACTGATGGCCCCCGATCAGTTGATGCGCCTGATGGTCTACATGATCCAGCAGCAGTTCGGCTATCCGCGGGTCAGCCTGTTGTTGCTTCACGGAGAACACCTCGTGCTCCATGCCGATGCCAGCGCCATCGTGGGCGCGGCGGCGCCCCAGGTGAGCGTGCGCTCCGGACGGGGCCTCAGCGGTTGGGCCATTGACCATCGCCAGACGGTGCGGGTTGCCGACGTGTCCCACGACTCGCGCTTCGAGCCGGTGCTGCCCGGCGACGAGCAGGTGCGCGCGGTGCTGGTGATGCCGGTGATGCTGCGCCGCGAGATGCTGGGCACCCTCGAACTGCGTAGCCCGGAGGAGGGGGCCTTCGGCCCCAATGATGAGGCCGTGCTCAATGCGATTGTCAACCAGTTCAGTATCGCCCTCGGCAACGCTCGCCTCCTGGAACAGGAACAGCGGCGCATCTCCCAGCTCAGCCAGGTCAATCACCTCTCGGTGGCGCTTACGGCGCAGATCGACGCGCCGCAGAACCTGCAGCTCGCCGCCGATGCAGTGGCCGCGATCTTCGCTGTGCCCCGGGTCGGACTGGTGCTGTTCAACGACCCCGAGCGGCAGGAGCAGCCGCTGGTTGCCCTCCACGGCGGTCCAACCCTCCACGACGCCGATCTGGAACGTCTGCTCACCGTCCATCCCGAGATACGGCAGTTGATCCTGACCGCCCGCGAGCCGGTGCTCCTCCGCGGGCTGCGCGCCGATCCACGCTTCGCCGCCCTGCACCATCTGTTCGAGGCCCGCGCGATTGACGATCTGCTGTTTGTGCCCCTGCTGGCCGGCCAGCGCGCTCTCGGCATCCTCTGTATTGACGTGACGGGTCGTGAGACCGGGTTCGGACGCGCCGATATGGAACTGGCGACGACCGTGGCCAGTCTGATTGTCCAGGTTATGGAAAACGCCCGGCTCTACCGCGTGGCCGCCGAGGAACGCTCCACCCTGAATGCGGTGCTGCGCGGTGCGACCGACCCTATCCTGCTGGTTGGACCGGAACGCGAGTTGCTGCTGGCCAACCGCGCCGCCGAAGAACGCCTGGGCCTGCGCCTGAACACCGCGCGCGGCCAGGCCCTCGGCGCCCTCCAGATGGGCAACAGCCCCGTGATCGGCCAGTTGTTGCCGCTGATCGAGCAAGCCAACGGCGTCGGCACCGCCGCAGAGATCACCCTGCCCGACGATGTCACCTTCAGCGTCAGCGTCGCTCCGGTGCGCGGCGCCGATGAAACCCCCCTGGGCCACGTGACCGTTCTGCGCGACATCAGCCCGATCAAGCGCCTGGAACGCCAGGAACGCGAACGCCTCCGCAGTGTCTTCCGGCGCTACGTGTCGCCCCAGGTGGCCGAACAGTTGCTCAGCGCCGGCGCGGAGTTCGGCCACCCCACCGAGCGCGATGTCGCCGTGATTTTCGCCGATATGCGCGGCTTTACCACGATCACCGAACGCACCCCCGCCGGCATATTGATCGAAAAGATCCTCAACCGCTACTTCACCGCCATGACCGAGGCGCTCCACACCTTCGGCGGCACCGTTGATAAGTTCCTCGGCGATGGGATTATTGGCGTCTTCGGTTCACCGATCGCCTCTGCCGATGACCCCCAGCGCGCCCTGGCCGCCTCGGTCGAGATGCAGCGGGCCTTCGCTCGCCTCGCGCGCCAGTGGCGCGCCGAATTGAGCCTGGATATCGGCATGGGCATTGGCCTCAGTTACGGGCGCGCCGTCGTTGGTAATATCGGTTCCGAACAACGGCAGGACTATACCCTGATCGGTGATGTGGTGAACACCGCTTCGCGCCTCTCTGGCCTGGCCCGCGCCGGGCAGGTGATCGTCTCCTATCACCTGGTCGAAGCCTTGCCCGCTGACTGGCAGTCGCCCTGGCCCCTCACCCCCCTCGGTGAGGTGGACCTGAAGGGCAAACGTGAACCCCATCGGGTTTATGAGGTAGAAATCCCCTGACACTCCTCTTGACAGCTTCGCTGTCTGTAAGCCGTCTTGACAATATCCTGTAAAAAACTTTATTATACGCGTATGTTTTCACCATGAGGCTGGTGGATCGCAGACTCCCCGGGAGCATGCGGTTGTTCCTGGGACGGCTGCACCCTGCCACACCCTTTCTCCAGGGAGGGGCGTGGGGAAACCCGGGTTCCCTGCCTTTCAGCCGTCTGTAGCCGCTCCACAGCGGTCGTGGTTCGTTGAGGAGTTTCCTTGAGCAGCCCTGTTGTGAACCTCCGTCTGTCGGCGCGCCCGGTGGCCCTGCTGAGCCTGTTGCTCCTGGCTGCCATCATCGCCGGGTGCGGACGCCCGGCTGTCGTGCTTACCGGCACGATTACCGACGCCTACACCGGCCAGCCCGTGCCCGAAGCCCGGGTCAGGATCGGTAATACGATCGTGACAACCGATGCTAACGGCATGTTCAGCACCTCGCGCTGGCGGCGGGGTGATGTGCTCGATGTGTCCGCGCCCAGCTATGCGCCCCTGCAACTCCCCCTCGCCGAGCGCCCCGAGCTAACCGCCAGCGATGCTCTGACCGTCACGCTCAACACCACCCTGCGGCCCAATACGCTGAGCGGCACGATTACCGACGCCTACACCGGTCAACCCCTCGCCAATGCCCGGGTGACCGCGACCTTCGACGTTACCAGCACCCTCAGCGTTGCCACCAGCGCCGAGGGTCGCTACATGCTTACCGACCTGCCCGAGCAGTTTACCGTGAGTGTGGCCGCGCCAGACTATGCGCCCGTCGAACAGCCCCTCAGCCGCACCACCCGTCTCGACCTGGCCCTGCGCCCCAGCGTGCTGTCAGGAACAATCACCGACCGCTACAGCGGCCAGGCTGTGGCCGGCGCGACCATCATCGCCGGCGCTGCCCGCGCCACCTCCGGCCCCGATGGCCGCTACCGCCTGGAGGGCATCCCCGCCACGGCGACTAGCGTCGAGATCAGCGCCGATGGGTATGCCCCACTCTCCCAGGAGCTGGCCCGCTCGACCGTGCTCGATGCCGTCTTGCGCCCGGACACCCTTCGCGGCCGCCTGATTGACAAGAACACCGGCAAACCGCTCGCCAACGCGGCCATTCTTGCCACCACCACCTACCCTGGCCTCGCCGTGGCCTTTGAGCGTATCGCCGGCAGCAGCGATGGCGCCTTCACCCTCACGGGCGTGCCCGAACAGGGCTATCTCCAGGTGCTCGCCCCCGGCTACCGCACCGTGGTCCTCCCCATCAAGCCCGGCGAAGTGCCCGCCGAGATCGCCCTTGAACGCTTTCGGGTAAAGGCCCTCTACGTCACTGCCGCCGTCGCCAGCGCGCCCGCCCTGCTTGAAGAGTATATTCAGTTGATCGATCGGACTGAATTAAACGCCATTGTGATCGATCTGAAGAGCGATCTTCGAGACGATCTTGGACTGGTGTATTACGACACGCAGGTGCCTCTGGCGCGCGAACTGGGGCTATCGCGGCCCTACATTGATATGCCGGCCCTCGTGCAGCGCCTCAAGGAACGGGGCATCTATACCATTGCCCGCATCCAACTCTTCTCCCACGACAACGCTCTCTCCGACGCGCGGCCTGAGTGGTCCATTCGCCTCAAGGAGACCGGCGAGGTCTACGCCGATTATCCTGGCCCCGGCATCCGCTACGCCTACCTCGATCCAACCAACCGGAACGTCTGGGATTACAATATCCAGTTGGGTGTCGAGGCGGCGCTGATGGGCTTCGACGAGATCAACTACGACTACATTCGCTTCCCCGACTGGTTCGGCAAACGGGCCGAGTTTCGCGATCAGTTGCTCTTCTCCGAGCCGATAGACCCTGTTGACAACCCCGAGCGCATGTTCGAGGTGATTACCGAGTTTATGGATCAGGCCCATCGCGCAGTCAACGGCGCCGGAGCGAAGATGTCTATTGATATTTTCGGACGTGTTGTCCTCGGCGGATCACTCACGATTGCCCAGGACATCCGGCGCATGGGTAACCATACCGACTATATCGCTCCCATGCCCTACCCCTCGCTCTGGTGGCCCGGCGCCTTCGATCTTCCTTCGCCGGTAGATGAACCGTACAAGGTGCTCGATGCCGCCAATGCCGAGGCGCTGCGACAGATCGAGGGCGAATATGCGCGCCTGCGCCCCTGGTTGCAGGACCACACCGACCCCTGGGCCTACAAGGTGGTGCGCTACGGGCCTGCCGAGGTGCGCGCCCAGATCGAGGCGACTGAGAAGTACGCCGAGATTGATGGCTGGATGCTCTACGACTCGGCCAATTCCTATAAGGGCGCCTTCGGCGGAGCCGTGAAGCCTGAACGCTGAGGTGAAAATACGGGGAAACCCGGTTTCCCCACGTCCCTCCCTGCGGGGAGGGTTTGGGAGGGCTACGCCCTCCCAAGAACAACTATGTTCATGCTGATGTTGTGCGGCGCAGCCGCACAGAATTGTAACGAGTCTGTCCGACAGGCCATCTAGTGCGCGCCGCGGTACCCACGGCGACGCCCGCTCTGCGCGGTGGGCCCGCCGCTGGCCGCCCCCAGCCGGTTCGACGGGGCCAGGTCTTCCGTTCCAGCAGCGCGCGAGGCAGAAACGTATGCGACGGATGTCGGCTCTTCTTGCACGCCGGGTGCGCCACCTCGCCTGCATCCTGCTGGTCGCGCTCGCGGTTACGCTCGCCCCTTTCGCCCCTGCCCCCGCTCAGGCCCGCCAGCAGGGACCACAGGCGCGGGTCGGCAAGCTTACCCTCTCGTCCGTCGCCGACTGGGAAGCGGGTAGCATGAGCGGCGTCCTGATCACGAACAATGCCGGCGGCGAACTCCGCCTGGCCGATGGTCAGAGCTTCGGCAGCTTTGTCTCGCCCGCGCTGAAAACCAACTTTCCGATCAACGCGGCCGGCGCTCAATGGCGCGCCGATGTGCTCAACGGTACGCAGATGCTGCTCGAAGTGCGCGGCCGCGCCACGCCACCCGATGGCGACTCCGAGAGCGGCTGGGGGCCATGGCAACCTCTCATCGCCGGCGACGCGCGCTCCGCCGCCACCGGCAGCGAAGGCGCCTTCGCTACCCCCGCCGTGCTCGCTCTCACTGCCGATACCCAGTACCTGCAACTGCGCGTCACCCTCGGCAGCCAGATTGCCCGCGCTTCGCCCACCCTCGATGAGATCACCCTCAGCTACCTCAATACGACGGCTGCGACACCGATCTTCGCCGCGGGCCTGCCCCGTCGCCCCATCCTCTTCGGCCCGCCCACCCTCACCCAGCGCCCCACGCTGATCAGCCGGGCCGATTGGAGCGGCAGCGTGCGCGCCGCCCAGCCCGTCCGCGGCGATCCGCGCGGCGTCATTATCCACCAGATTGACGCCAGCCCCACCCCGACCACCACCCTCGATTTCGTGCGCGCGCTCAGTCTGTACCAGACCGAGGTGCTCGGCTGGGAGGACCTCAGTTACCACTACCTGATTGATGCCGAGGGCAACCTCTTCGAGGGCCGCCTGGGCGGGCCAACCTCACGCGTGCCGCGGCTGGCCGGGGGCGGCACGGCGGTCCACGTCGCGTTGATCGCCCCACGCGACGCAACGGCGACCCCCACTGCCACCGGGGCGCTCGTCAGCCTGCTGGCCTGGCTCGGCGAAGCCTATGCCATCAGCCCTACCGGCGAGCATATCGTGACGCTTGATGGGCAACGCCAGACGCGGCCCAATATCGCCGGGCACAGCGATGTCGCCCCCGAGGCGCCCGATCCCTTCCCGCCCCTGCGTGGTCAGCTTCCGCAGATCCGCAGCCAGGCCGATGGTTCGACTGTGCGTGCCCGCTGGTACTTTGCCGAAGGCAATGTAGCCGATTACAGCCAGCGGTTCGCCTTCTTCAACCCCACCAGCGTTCAGGCCGACGCCCGGGTGAACCTCATCCGCCTCGGGGGCGCGCCGGTTACCCGCATCGTTACCGTGCCCCCGAATGGCCGCGCCGACCTTGTCGTCAACGACCTGGTGCAGGACGCGCCGGCCCTGCCGGCAATAGTCGAGTCCAGCGCGCCCATTCTGGCCGAACGCAGCATGGGCCTCACCACCGACATTGATGGCGGCCCCGGCATAACCAGCCTGTCGCGGGTCTGGTACTTTGCCGAAGGCTCAACCGAAGGCAACACCCGTACCTACCTGATCCTCTTCAACCCCGGCGCGACGCCTGTCCAGGCAAGCGTCAACTACTTTCGCCGCGATGGTCTCACCTTCGAACAGCCCGTGACCGTGGGGGCCCGGTCGCGCCTGGTGATCGCGGTCCACGACATCACCCTGCCCGAAGGCTCGCGCCCACTGCTGGGCGCGAACTTCGGCGGCCAGGTGATCGCCAGTCAGCCTATCGCCGTGGAACGCACCTTGCGCTTCGGGCCGGAGCAGGCCGGCCTGCACACCGGGCGCGGCATGACGACGCTGGCGCGCCGCTGGCACTTCGCCGAAGGCACCACCGAGGGCGATTTCCGCATGCGCCTGCTGGTGTTGAACCCCAACACCCAGCCCGCGCGCACCGTCGTCACCTTCATGGGCCCCGATGGTCGCTCCGAGACGCGTCGCTACGCCGTGCCGCCACGCTCGCAATTGAGCATCAATGCCAATGAGATTGTGCCGAATCTGGGGTTCAGTTCCCTGGTGGAGGCTGACCGGCCAGTTGCAGTCGAGCGCGCACTGGTCTTCAACAACGGCGCGGCAGGCACCATCAGCGCCGGCGCACCGGAACCGGCCCTGCGCTGGGCCTTCGTTGACGGGCGCACCCGCGACACGAGCTACATCCTCTGCGTCAGCAATCCTGGCCGCCTCGCCGCCCGGGTAACGGTGGACCTCAGCTTCGGTGGTGGGGCCACTGGCCAGCAGAGCTTCGAGGTGCCCCCCGGCGCCCGCTATACCCTGTCGGTTCACGAACTCTACCCCAATGAGGATGCTGTCTCGGCCGTGGTGCGCAGCACCCAGCCCATCGTGGCCGAACGCTCCCTCTTCCCCGGCGGAGGCGCGCGGGGCGGCGCCACCGCCCTGGGCATTCCTATCGAGCAGTGATGCCTGCGAGGGGCCTGGAGAAACCCGAGGCCCATCTGCGAGCTGCGGTGTGAGGGCCTCCCCGGACGTTCCCAGACCCCTGCCCGGGGGAGGGTTCGGGAGGGCCTTGCCCTCCCAGGAAACAACCCACGTTCATCGTGGCAGGGCGCGGCGCAGCCGCAGCAGCAGACCCGCAACGACCGCCCCCAGGCCCACCCACAGCCCACCCTGGAGCCACGGCGACGGCAGCAACGCCGTCAGCGCCGCGGGGGCTTCGAGCTGCTCCACCAGTTCAGCCGGCGGCGACGTTCCCAACACGCTCGCCAGCCGCGTAAAGGTCGGCCTGATGACCGACACCTCGCGACGCGCAATCTCGCGGTGGAGCAGATCAAAGGGGAACACGTTCGGCAAGGCGTAGGGCAGCGCGACGCCATTCTCGATCCGCGTGCCGCTCGCGTCTGGCGCCAGGCTGAACATCCAGATCTGTGCCACTCCGGGCGCAAAGGTAAACCCTACCCGCCAGGCGATCCGGTAGGGCGGCTCCCAGATCACCACCCGGTTCGCCGTCACATACGATAGCCCGCGCATGCGCTGTTGGGACTCAAACACCACTCCCGGCCCCATCCGCCCGCCTGGCACCGTTACCGCGCGCACCTCGCCGCTTCCGGCAATCTCCGGGTGGCGGGTCGGATCGGCGACCAGGTCCCACACTGATTCCACCGGCGCACGTAGAACCCCGCTCACTGAGGCGCCGACGTAGCGCATAGGTCCTCCTCGCTTTTGACCTGTACTGCTCTGATGTTCACGGATCTGCTCTTCGGGAGACGTAGGAGAAAACCTGGTTCCCCCGGCCCAATACAACCCGATGCAAACCGCGCCGCTCGCCACGCATCGCCCATCACCGATCATTCATCCCGACGAAGACGGGCAACCAGTTGCGAATAGAACTGGCTGCTTGGCCGGAGCCGCACGAAGGTGCACACCCGTGGGCTGCGCCGCACCACCACCTCATCGCCCTCTTGCAACGACAGGTTCTCGCGCCCATCAATGGCCAGGTTGGCGTGGTGGCGACTACGGAGTTGCAGGGTGACCACCGCATCCTCGTGCAGCACCATCGAAGGTACCCGCGAGAGATGCGGCGCGATGCCGACCAGCAGCAGCGCCCGCGAACGCGGATCGACGATCGGCCCCCCCGCTGCCAGCGCATAAGCCGTCGATCCGGTAGCCGTTGCCACCAGCACCCCGTCGGCGTGGTACGTCGTCAACGGTGAACCATCCACGCTCACCTGCACATTCACAATGCGGCTGATCTCGCTGCGCGAGAGCGCCACCTCGTTGAGCGCCGTAAAGTCGGCAATGCGTACATCCTGGCGATACAGACTGGCGCGGATCAACGACCGCTCGTCGTACCAGCCGCCCCCCTGATCCACCAGTTCAATGGCCTGTTCAACCTCATCGGGCTGCACCTCAGCCATAAAGCTGAGGTGCCCCAGCGCCACCGCCAGTACGGGAATATCGAGCGGGAAGCACAGACGCGCTGCCCGCAACACGGTACCATCACCACCCATCGCGACCATCAGGTCGGTATCGTTCAGCACGCCCGGCGCATCGCGGGCCTCCTGCGACACGCCGCGCCAGACGGCAATGTCGCGCGACCGCAACCACTCGGCCAGTCGTGCCGAACGTTCGATAGAAATGGACGAAAACGGATTGTAGAGAATCGCTACCCGCCTGAGCATCGTGAGGGCTCCTCGATCAGCAAGGGATCGCGTCCGCGGGACGGTGCCACAAGCATACCATGGAACGATGCTGGCAACAAAGGCCCGCTTTCACGTGCCTGTTCGCATTTCGGGTAAGGCGCCCCGGGTGCGCGAGCGGCCCGCCCGCAAGGGCGTGGATGCGGGCAAGATGCCCGCGCACCCAGGAGCAGCGCGCATAGCGGCAGGGCGCGGGCACCACGGCCTGCCTGGCGGCCGTATCCTTCAGGCGCAGGCCGCGGTACATACAGCGAGGTATTCGCACTGCTAGCCACGGAGGTTCCAACCATGAGCGACCGCGTCCTCTCCACTGCCATCGCCCGCGAGGCCATCAACGCCTTCCAGCGCATCGTTACCGGCCCGCTGCTCCAGCAGATCAGCGAGTTGAACGCCCAGGGCCAGATCCTCAGCGAGCCGAGCAACTGGGACGGCCGCCTGGCGGCCGAGTTCCGCGCCCATTGGGCCGACACCCACCAGAAGCTGATCAGCACCCAGCAGGCCCTCGAAGAGTTGCGCCGCCAGATCCAGCAGATCAACCAGAACATCATGCAGGCCGGCGGCAACATGTAGCTCCGGCCCACCGGCTGGCCGCGCAGGTCCAGCGCCGACAGGCGCGCCTGCGCGGCCGGTTGCTCCTGTTTTCGATACCTGCCTGGTTTACGAGCGCATCATACTGGTCACGGCGAAGCATCTCCCAGGCGTACCCGCCGATGCGTCGCGGCGCCGGGGGTGACCGGGGAACATTGGCGATGCCATCGCTCGTGCCACGAGGAGCCTGACCATGAGTATCAGCTCGGCGCGCCCTGCGGCGCTTACGCGCTATGCCCGCGCCACCAGCGCCGCCGCCACAGGGCTGGAGGGCGAGGCCGGTCGCCTCGCGCAGATCCTGGCCCATTTTGCCGCTCGTTGCACCGAGTATTCTGTGCCCGCGACCGAAGGACTGGCTGACCGTCTGGCGATTGCAGCCCGCGATCAGGCCGCGCTGGCCGCGTGGACGGTGGACGTGGCCCGGGCCTTCAACACTGCCGACACGCGCGCTGCGGCTGCGGCCACCCTTCGCGCCCGGGTCATCCAGTGGATGGCCGATCGCCGCGTCCATACCGCTCTACCGGCCGGGATCGGACAACTGGTCGAGCTTGTCCGCAATCGGCCCGAACTGGCCAGTGAAATCTGGAACGAGATTGCCCTCAGGCTCGACTATCATCTGGCCGAAATCGAGCGGACTATGGAGGTGTACGGATCGGCCTGGACCTTGCAGATCCCCTTTCTGATCGCCAGAATGGGACCCTCCCTGATGCTGCTAGCCCTGCTCGCCGGGGGCACAGTGGCTGCCAGCGACTGGTCGCGCTGGATGGCCCGGCCCATCACCTCGCCCGGCGATCTGTACGAACTGATCCACAGCAGCTTCTGGCGCCTGATGTACCGGCCGGTTGATGAGGGACGCATGCGTTCGATCACCGCGCGGCTCGACCGGATCCACCGCTCGCTCTGCGGCACGCTGGGCACGTGCTCGCACCCGCGTCCATCCGAGTTTGCCGAACCGCTTCTCGACCCTGTGCGGGGCACGCTCGATGTGCCGCTGGAGGCCATGTACGACCCCGGCACAGTGCGCCATCGCGGCGGCGACGGGCGACTCTACCTGAGCCCCCAGGCCCTGATGTACGGCGAGCACAGCCTGATCGGCTCCTATTCGGGCGAGCAGGTGCGTCTGGCGCGCATCGGCGCCAACGAGTATGCCTTTGGCATTTCCGGCCTGGACGTTTCCAATGCCCAGGGTCCCAATAACTTCTACTCCGTCACGCTGACTTCACAGGGCGACTCGGGGAGTGAGAACGCGTACTACACCTATGTCAGGGAGCAATTCCTCGGCCAGCTCGAGCGTCTGCCGGAGGGCAGCACCATTCATCTGGCCGGCCACAGTATGGGCGGCGGCATGGTCATGCTGGTGCTCAACGACCCGGAGGTGCAGCGACGCCTGCAGAGCAGCAATGTCACCGTTGGCTCGGTGACCACCTTTGGCGCAGTGCGCCCCAACCGCGAGCGGGTCGATGGCGTGCCCCCGGAAGCGCCGACCGCTCTGGCCGGGTCACTCTTCGCCGGCACAGTCGTCAATCACTACGTAGACACCGATGACGCGCTGGCGCTCAATGTCGGAGCAGGTCACGATCCGGGGCGCTTCGCCAACGTACATCTCCTCGACGACGGCGAGATCAGCGACCCGAGGATCGCCCACCTCTCCTACGACACCAGCAGCTATCGGAAACTGCCGACGGCTGCACAGGTGTTGCCCTTCGCCATCGATCCCGCCTATCACGAGGTCTATGCGCCAATCGCCCCGGCCACGCCCGCGGCGCCCTCGCCCTGCGGCTCCAGCGCCCCGCCCGAACCAGGGCCACGAGGCGGTAATTGAGCTGAGATGAAAATAGCCCGCCCGCGGAAGAGTTTGGGAGGGCGCAGCCCTCCCAGGAAGCAACCCGCCAGCGGGGAGGGTTTGGGAGGGCTGCGCCCTCCCAAGAACAATAATATTTTCATTCTGGCGTTGTGCGCTATGCGCATGACCGTCTAACGTGAACATAGCCCGCGCGCGGGAGGGTTTGGGAGGGCTGCCCCCTCCCGGAAACAACCCGCCAGCGGGGAGAGTTTGGGAGGGCTGCCCCCTCCCAAACCTGAGCCTGTTTCCATCACCCTGCCGGGCAGGCCTCAACACTGGTATCAAATCGGGAGAGCACCAATGGCAAACGATATCTGGCAAGATGTCCGCTGGGACCACGGCGCCGCCGCCGAAGCCGTGGCGGCGTTGCAGCGCGCAGCCGGCACAATTGACCGCTCGCTCGCCGAGATCGGGCAGACCAGTCGTGAAGCTGCAACCGACTGGCTGGGCCCGCACCGCGAGAGCTTCGACAACTGGCGCACCCGGTTGCACAACGAGTTGAGCGGCATCGCCGCAGCATGCCGCCGCGCCGCGGCGGCGGTTCAGCAGGCGAGCGCCCGCGCCCACGAGGAGCAGGCACGGCGTCTGCGCGAGCGTGAGGAGCACTATCGCCGCGAGCGTGAGGAGCGCGACCGTCGGGAACGCGAGCGCATCGAGCGCCGGCGAGTTTAGGACCAGATAGAGGAGGCCAGGTGCGCGATCACACCTTTAACCGCCCGCCCCGCGTGCGTCCACGCTGGGCAAGCGAGCGCGTGGAATTGCCCGAACCGCCCGCGCCCCACGAACCTGCACCTACCGATTGGGCGCAACTGGTGCTGCCCCTGGCAGGCGCGGGTATCTTCGCCAGCGCCGCCAGCCTTGGCGGCGGCAACCCGCTGCTGGTTGGTCTGCCCAGTGGGGCGCTGGCGCTGCTGGGGCTCGGCGCGGCGCTTGTCAACCGCCGCGCCGCCGCGCGCCGCGCCGCCGCGCAGTACGCCGAGCGCCGCGCGTACTTCGAGGACCGCCTGGAGAGCCAGCGCGCCCGGCTGCGTCGTCTGTACGACCAGGAGCGCAACGCGCGACTCTACCTCTGGCCCGATCCCGGCGAGTTGCTGCTGATCGCCGGGGTCACCGGCGGCAGCGCGCCCGAACCGCGCCTCTGGGAGCGTCGCCCCGATGACGATGACTTTCTCGATCTGCGGGTGGGCAGCGGCAACCTCCCCGCGGCCAGCCAGGCCCACGTGCCGCCTCCTACCCCCACCAGTAGCGTGGACCAGCGCCTGCTGCGCATTGCTGCTGAACACGCCACTCTCCGCCAGACGCCCATCAGTGTGCCCCTGGCCGCCCTCGGCTCCCTTGGCCTTGCCGGGCCGCGCCCGGCCGTTCTGGCGCTGGCCCGCGCCCTGCTCTGGCAGGCAGCCGTGCTCCACGCCCCCGGCGATCTGCGGCTGGCCGCGCTCTACCCACCCGCCAGCGGCGCCGAGTGGGAGTGGCTGCGCTGGCTTCCCCACACGGCGCCGCTCAGCAATGACCTTTCGCCGGGCCTGCGCATGCTGGCCGGCCACCCTGAAGCCACCGAGCGCCTCACCAGTGATCTGCTCGACCAGCTCAGCCGGCGGCGGGAACGGGCCTCGCGCAGCGATGCCGCCCCTCCCACCCCGCGCATGCTGGTGCTGGTAGACGGTGATGAATTGCCGCGAACCTGCACTGCCATCAGCGAGTTGCTGCGCCACGGCGGGCCTCTGGGCATCGCCACTCTGCTGCTGGTTCCCGCCTGGTCGCTGCTCCCCGAGTCCTGCGCAGCGATGCTCGAACTCGAAGCCCAGGGCGCCCGCTGGACCCGCGCCGGCGATCAGTGGCCCCGCGAGCGGTTTTCGCCTGACCAGGCCGATCTCGCGGCAAGCGACCAGCTCGCGCGTCACCTGGCCGGTGTGCGATTGGTAGAAAGCGGCGGCGCGCAGGATGTTCCCCGCTCCGTCCGGCTCTTCGACCTGCTCGGCGTGAGCAACGCCGGCGATCTGACGCCTCCGCGCTGGTGGAGCGAGCAGCCCGCGATGGCCTGGCACGCCAACGTGCCGATCGGCGCCGGGGCCGATGGGCAGCCTATCTGCCTCGACCTGAACGAGAGTCGCCACGGCCCCCACGGGATCATTGCCGGGGCGACCGGCGCAGGGAAGAGTGTGCTGCTGCAAAGCATCATCGCCGCTATGGCTACGACCCATCCCCCGGAGCGCCTGCAACTTCTGTTGATTGACTTCAAGGGTGGCGCCGCCCTGATGCCCTTTGCCGCCTTGCCCCACTGCGCGGGGATGGTGACCGACCTGGAAGGCCGCCTCGCCGAACGGGCCATGACGGCAATCAAGAGCGAACTGCGCCGGCGCAAGGAGGTGCTCAAAACCGTGGCAACTACCCACGGCGCCCACATCGAGAACATCGGCGACTACCGCACCCTGGCTGCTCGTGTCGGGCTGCCGCCCCTGCCCAACCTGTTGATCATCGTGGACGAGTTCGACGAGCTGGCGCGCACGTACCCCACCTTCGTAGCCGAGCTGATCCGCGTTGTGAAGCAGGGACGTTCGCTGGGCGTTCATCTGCTCCTGGCCACCCAGCAACCCGCGCGGGCGGTCTCCGACGAGATCCGCAGCCAGCTTACTTTCTTCATTGCCCTGCGCCTCGGCAGCGCCGAAGATAGTCGTGAGATGCTGCTCAAACCCGATGCAGCGTTTCTCCCCTCTGATCTGCCGGGGCGGGCCTTCTTTCGCGTCGGCGCCGAGACGCGGATGATGCAGGTAGCCCAGGTGACCACACCTTTCCAGAGCGCCAGCCTTGCGCGGACGGTGGGGCCGCGGGTGAGCTTCCTGCGCGATGGACGTGAAGAGCCGGTCGCCGCTGTTCATGCTCCGCTCCCCGACAGGCGCGAGAGCGATCTCGACGTTCTGGTGCGCGCCCTTCGCGAAGCTGCCGAGGCCCGCGCGCCTACCCTGGACGGTTGGCAGCCGTCGCAGATCTGGCAGCCACCGCTCCCTGCCCGGCTACCCCTCGCCACTCTCAGCGAGGAGGCGCCGGAAGGGTGGATCGTGCCACCTGATGGCCCGGCCTGGCTCCGCCAGGCCATCGGTCTGCTCGATCTCCCGCAGGAGAGCCGCCGCGAGCCATTCGCCGTCAGTCTGGCCGACGGCCACCTGGTGGCGATTGGCGCGCCGGGCAGCGGCAAGACCACACTGCTGCGCGCCCTGGTGTTCGGTCTGGCCCTGTCGCACTCCCCCGCCGATCTCTGGTGCTACATCATTGACGCCGGCGGACAGGGCCTTGGCCCGCTGACCGGACTGCCGCACGTTGGCGCACACATGCAGGCCCGCGAACGCGAACGGGTGCGCCGGCTGATGCGCATGCTCGACGCGATCATCCGTGAGCGCCAGGAGGTGCTGCGGGCCGCCGATGCTGCCGATCTGCCGGCCCTGCGCGCCAGTGGCAGGCGCCTCCCGGCCATTCTGGTGGTGATTGATAAAATCGCCGTGCTGCGGGAAGAGTTTCGCGACGCTCATGGCGGCGACGAGATCATTGACGATCTCATCCGCATCGCGCGCCTGGGCCGGCCCTTCGGCATCCATCTCGCGCTGAGCGCCGACCGCGCGCCCGATCTCACCTACCGGCTGCTTGCGCTGATGGAGACCCGGATCGCCCTGCGCTTGCCGGAGTTGCACGACTACACCGATCTGCTCGGCACACGGGTGAGCGCGGCAATCCCCCCGCACCTGCCGGGGCGCGCGCTTGTCGCGCACGCCGATTATGGCCCGCTCGACCTGCAAGTTGCCCTGCCAGGACTCGACGGCAATGGCCCGGCCGGCGAGACAGCCGATGAGCGTCCCGGCGCCCTTGATGCCGAGCTGGCGGTCGAACTGCGCCGGCAGGCAGCCCAATTGAGCGCCATCTGGCGCGAACGGGGCGCCGGCACAGGGCCGGTGCCGGTGGAACTGCTGCCCGAGCGCCTGAGCCTCGCGTCGCTCCAGGCCCTGCCGGGCGTCCCCGTGTCAGGCGAGGCTCTGGTCGCCCCCATCGGCCGCGAGAGCCTGACCCTGGGCCCGACCTGGCTCCACCTGAGCCAGGAGACGCCCCACGCGCTGATCATCGGCCCGCGCCGCAGCGGCAAGACCGGCGCCCTGCTCTGCGCGGCCTGCGCGCTCATCACCCGCTATGGCCCTGAGCAGGTACGCCTGTACATTCTCGACGGCCCACGGGGCGGGCTGCGGCCACTTCGCGCGCTGCCACACACCGCCCTCTACGCCGACGATGAGGCCGGCGCCGCACTGCTCCGCGCCAGCCTCCTGGCCGCCCGTGCCAGCGCGCCTGCGCCCCACCGCATCGTGCTGATCGACGACTACCCCCTCTGCCGCGAGCGTATGCGCGCGCAGTTGACCCAGAGCTTCGGCGATGAGCCGACCCTCCACGAACTCCTCGGCGAAATTGCACAGGTAGGCGGGCAGCATAACGAGCACCTGCTGGTCACCGCCGGCATCACCTATGCCGACGATAACCTGCTGCGCGCCCTCGACGCCGGTCGCACTGGCCTGGTGCTCTGGCCGGGACGCTACGATCCCGGCACACGCTTGCTGGGGGTCGCGCTGCCGCTGGCCGATCAACGTGATAGCGACCAGCCGCCCGGACGGGCGTTGCTCGTGCGCGACGACGAGCGCGAACTGGTACAACTCGCCTCTGCTGATGTTTCAAGTCTCGCTTCACGATCCGCCTCGCATGCGTCCGCTCAGAACCACGCCTATGAATCGCCAACGACAGGAGATGCTCACCGTAACCCTGCACTGGCTCACGGGAGGAACGGAGCAAACGATCACGATCGTGTGTGAGGACAGCCCTCCCGAAACCCTGCTTCCGCTCCTGATTGACGGTTGCGCTCTGCCCGCCCAGAACGAGCGCGGCGCCCCGATTGCCTACACGCTGCGCCTGGCCTCGCCCGCGGGCCGGTTACTGCGCCCGGGCGAAAACGCCAGCGCGCAAGGGGTGCGTTCGGGCAGCCATCTGTGGCTGACCGAGCGCAGCCCCACTGCACCCCGACGCTGCCTGCTCGGGCTTCCCGACGGCAGCGAAGTGGCCCTTCCGCCACGCGGCGCTACCCTGAGCCGGGCCTGGCTGTTGCAGGCCCTGGCTCTGCTGAACCCCGAAACGTACCACCGCGAACTGACCCTGCTGGAACAGCGCCAGTCTACCTATCGCTACGTGTCGAATCGCCCTCACTGCCGCATCGCTCCCGGCGAAACCGGCCCGTGGAGCGTCTCGACCGAGCGCGCCGATGTGGCAACGCTGCTCAACGGCATGCGCATCACCCCCGGCGCACCCGAGTCTCTGCGCGATGGCGACATCCTGACGCTCGGCGAGGAGGGTTTGAGCCTGTCCATCACCCTGATCGGCGACACCACTGCGTAAGACCGGTTCAACCGCGGGCGTTCTGAGGTGAACATACGGGGAACCCGGGTTTCCCCAACCCCCTCCCTGAGGAGAGGAGCCCGGCTCCCTCCCCCAGCGGGGGAGGGTCAGGGAGGGGGTTATACCAATTACCGTTGATGATGCCGCATTGCTTGAAGCGGTTTCAGGCGTTGTGCTGCCTGGCGTGGCAATCCACAATCCACAATCCAAAATCTAAAATGGTATTAGCCCTCCCACGGTTGCATGCTGGCGCTGTGCGCCTCGCGCATGGGGCCTGACGTGAACATATGGGGAAAGCGAGTTTCCCCATTCCCCAGCCGCTGTGGGGGTCGCTATCCCACCGGCTGGGGGCGCGGAGAAACCCGGTTTATCCAAGAAGGACGCAACCCTACCGTCCCCGGAACACCACTGCGGCGCGCTGATCGGGCGCCCCGTTCAGATACACGGTGGTGGTTGCGCCGCTGACGCTGCCTGCCTGGGGCGTCCAGAAGATCACAACGCTCCAGGTCGAGGCGCCCAGGCCACAGCGACCCGTGTAACCGTTGGCGTCGGTCTGATTCTGGTAGCTGTGGTCGCCGTTGTTGATGCCTATGACAGCGCCGGCAATCGGTCCGCCGGAGCCAAGCACCTGGATGTCAATACACGAGGCAAACTGCCCGCTGTTGCCGCTGCCTTCAAAGCTGTTGCGCTGCACGACACTGAAGGCGGAACCGGCGGAGCGCGCGGGAGGACGGGACGAGGTGGCCGGCGGGCGCGTCGGGAGGGGCGCCGGTGTCGGGGTAGGGGGCGAGGAAGCTTTGACAGGTGGGTTCAGCTTGTGTGCCAGCCGCTCCAGGCATGCCTGAGCCGCATCGCTGGCCTCGAGCGCCATGGCCCGTTCGCACCACTGGTGCGCTTCCTGCCAGCCGGCTGCCGCACCGTCATCGGCAACAGTATCACCCGCGTGCTCAAGAACGGCTGCCGCGGCCAGCAGGCCGGTCGCAGCAATACGCTCCGCGCCGGGCAGGCGCGGCTCGGTGGCGGCAGCCGCGACGGCCCGCCTGGCCAGCACGCGGGCCGCGCTGAGGGCGGCAGCGCGATCGGCCCCTGGCTCCCGGGCCACCAGCTCGAGCCGCAGATCCTCGACGGCCAGTAGCGTGACAATTGCCCGCTCCAGGCCAAGCAACTCGTCGCTCAACGCCGGCTCGTCCGGGCGGAGCGTCAGCGCCAGGCCAACCTGGTCGAGGGCCACACGGAGTGCCTGCGCCTCGCCAGGAGCGGCAGCTATGGCCTCGCGGGCCAGACCAATCCGCGCCCGCGCGAGCATTGCCACCTGCGCCGCGCTCTGCGGAGCGCCGACCACCTCCACGGCGGCAGCGTAGTCTTCACGCTCCAGGGCGGCCAGCGCATCGCCTGATCCGGGCGCCTCTACCGACGCCGCGGGATCGGTGGGGGCGAGCTGCGCCGCCGGAACTGCCGGGGTCGCGCAGGCTGCCAGTACAACGGCCAGCAGAATCGGGCCGATCAGTATTAATGCACGTAGCACAGGTGCTCCTTTCGCAGATGTTAGCTTGACATGCTGAGGTGAAAATAGCCCGCCCGCGGGAGGGTTTGGGAGGGCTGCGCCCTCCCAAGAACAGTAATATTTTCATTCTGGCGTTGTGCGCCCCGCGCATGGGGCCTACCGTGAAGATAGGGGAAACACGGTTTCCCCAACTCCCTGCCTGCCAGGGTAGCACGCCCTCCGCACGGTTTAAGGGCAGACAGAACGTATGAGCGCCGACGGGCGTTATGGCGTTGGGATGCGCTGGGTGGCTCCCGCCCCCGGCCCCCTTCGACAGACTCAGGCTTCGCCCTGAGGCTCAGCCCGAAGGGGCGGGCCTCTCCAGCTTCGCTGGAGCGCCTGCGCTGAGCCTGTCGAAGCGGGGAGACCAGAGCCGCGCGCGGGGGCGTTCCCATGCGGTACACGCCACGTTGGCTCGGATGTTCTGTCCTCCCCTAATCTGGCAGGGGATAGGGGGCATTGCGGTGTACCAGCTCCGGGGGTGTGGCCCGGCCGCGTGGGGCCTATCGGCACACAATCGGCAGGCCGCTTGGCGCAGGGCCAAAGCCAGGAGGCAGATGCACCTCGACCCCCGGGGGCGTATTGAAGTGGGTGTTGAAAAAGTGGACCTCGAGGAGCTGCTGCCCCTCCACACCCCGGACGAAATTGAGGAATTGCTTGCTCGCTTCGATTGCGCCCGGCCCCTGTCGTGGGCTTTCGAGCACGTACATATACAGAGGGCGGATCAGCTCGGCTGGATAGTTCCACACATCGAACTGTGGGCTGAGCGGATCGGTTGTCAACCCTTCGTTATTCTCAATCAACACCGGAACCAGGTAGCTTTCCGGTTGCAGGCGCAGCCAGGAGAGACTCACCCAGTAGAGCGACCCGCGGGTGCTCAGGGTCAGGTTGAGGCAATCCGCCTGGGATTGACATCCTGTAACATACGAAGGGATACCGCTGTGGCCGAGGTACTTCTGTAGCACCAGATCGGTTGTTCCACTATTCTCACGGGCGAAGATGCGGATTGGCTCTGGAGAACCGCCCACTTCGGACCAACTGCGAATCGTGCCGCCGAGGATGCCCGCCAGTTCCGCGCGCGTAATTGGCCGCGTCAGGCGGTTGGTGATATCGGTGACGAAGACGATGACATCGTAGCCGATAGGCGCAGCGCATGTGAGCGCCACGCCAGAGGACGCAAGGCGAGCGATCTGTTCATCAAGGAGCGCTTCGGAGGCGGCAAGCAGATTGACGGAGCCATCGGCTGCCAGTTCAACCCCTCCCAGTGTTCCTACTGGATTGACGTTGAATCGGATCTTGCGTTCGATCTCCCCGGCTATCGGAAGTTCCCACGTCTCCGCGTTACGTTCCTGGAACGTCTTCACCCAGTTACTCGCCAGGCCCAACTCGCTGCCCAGAATGGTAGAGCTTCCGGCAATGGTCACCGAGGGCATCGGCGACACCATGTTGACCAGCGGCACGATCAGGCCGCTGGCATCGGCCAGACTGGCGACGAATGCCAGCAGGTTGCCGGCTAGCGTGGCGAAGAAGACCAGGAGGGCGAGCCGCCGGTCGGAACGGGCGTCAGCCTCCTTGAAGGCTTTGATTTGCTCCCGGGTGAGCTGGACTTCGGATGCGTTAACACTCGTTGCGCCATTGGTTTCGGATGCGTTGCTCGTAACACTCGTTCCGCGATTGGAAGATGGGGGCAGGTTTGATGGTGCTGACATAACCCCTTCTTTCACGTATGGAGTTTGATGATCGACCAGTTACGACACAACCCTGTCAGGTGTCCACGCGGCTACGCCGCACCCTGCCGGGATGAACACGGGTGTTTTCCTGGGAGGGCGTAGCCCTCTCAAACCCTCCGGCAAGAGTATGGGGAACCCAGCTTTCCCCGTGAGCGAGCGTTTGAACGTTACAGTTGATCCGTTGATCAACACCTTATCCCATAATGTGGTAGCCTCCATCAACGTAGGTGATCTCGCCGGTGATCAGGCGCGCGGCGTTGGTGGCGAGCATGGCCGTAAACAGACCAACATCGGCGGTGGTTACCAGACGCTGGGCGGGTGCGCGCTCAGCCGCGCGGGCCAGTAGTTCGTCGAAGTCTTCGATCCCCGAGGCGGCGCGAGTCTGGATCGGGCCGGGGGAGATGATATGGGTGCGGATGCCTTTCGGTCCCAGCTCGTAGGCGATATAGCGCACCGCAGACTCGAGGGCGGCTTTGACCGGCCCCATCAGGTTGTAGTTCTCCACTACCTTCTCCGCCCCGTAGAAACTCATGGCGTAGAGCGTCCCGCCGTCGGTCATCAGCGGCTCCGCCAGGCGCGCCATGCGGATGAAGGAGTGGCAGGAGACGTCCATCGCCACCAGGAACCCCTCGCGCGACGACTCGATCAGCCGTCCCTGCAAGTCCTCTTTCGGCGCGAAGGCGATGGAGTGCAGGGCAAAATGGAGGCGCCCCCACTGTTCGCGGATGGTGTCGAAGACGGCCTCGAGTTGCCCTTCGGCGCGCACATCGCAGGGGAGAAAGATCGGCGCTTCGAGTTCCGCCGCCAGTGGCTCGACGAACGGACGCGCTTTATCGTTCAGGTAGGTTATAGCGAGTTCAGCGCCGAGGAAACGAAAGGCCCTGGCGCAGGCGTAGGCAATCGACTGGTCGTTGGCAATGCCGAGGATCAGCCCTTTCTTGCCGTCCAGTCGCAGGTCGGCTGCACTGTACATAATCAGGAACTCCTTTGCTGGGAGTGGGCGACCACCGGGGGAACACGGGGCAAGCGAGTTGCCCCGCGCCCCCGGTAGTGCTCGGAGGGTGCGGGGCGAGAGACGTTCTCTGCGCGCCGGCCCGCCGGGGGATTGCCGATACTGGATCGTGGATTGCGATCCCGGACATCACCGTGCGTTATCGTGGCTCGGGTTATGCGGAATGTTCAACAGAATTAGTTGTTCCCGACGGCCAGACCCTGGCCCTGCTGGAGCCGGGCCAGCTCGGCGCGCAGGCGCTCGTTTTCGGCCCGCAGGTGAGCCACTTCGTCGCTTGCGTCACCGTTGGGCAGGCCAGCCACACTGAGCGCCGGGTGGTCCATCTCCAACCCCAGGGCCGTGGCGATCTCGTCCAGGACGGCTTTTTCGGCCAGGTTGGGTTTGTCGCCGGCCAGCACAACCTGGGCGGCCAGGGCCACGGCCTCTTCGCGCTCCTCACGGGTTGGCACGAGCCGGGGCAGCGCGGCAAGCGCGCCCTGCCGATCGAGCTTCAGGGTCAGGAACTGATCCTTGAAGAGCGCCCGCAACTCCTCGGCTGGCATGCCGGCAAAGCGGGCGTGCTCGACCAGCCGGGCGATGCTATTGATGGTCCGCGGCTCAACGTCACGATCTGCCCGCGAGAGCAAGAGGATGAGGCGCGCCGCGGCGGCCCGGAAGCCACCCTCGGCGATGCTGGCGCGCAGGTGCTCGGCCCTGGCGGCAAAGGCCCGTTCGGCCTCTGACTCAACCGCGACCTTGCGCTCCTGGCGTGGTGGGAAGAGCATGCCCAACCCCAGAGGGCCGTAGACGCTCTTGAACCAGAGTTCCAGCCCTGTGTCGCGCAGATTGCCCACCGACTCCAGCCAGGCCTCAATGGCGCCGGCCACCTCTCGCTCAAGGGCCAGGAAGGGGTTATTGTCCGCGACAGGGAGACGATTACGGCGCGCGCCCTCGGCCATAAGCGCGATGGGCCACATCCAGGGGTTGCGGTTGGAGAACACATAGTGCTGGAGCCGGGCCGGGTTCAGCTCGCGGAGCGCGGCTGCCGACTGCTCGGTCACCCCCAGACGCACCCAGGGGTCCGCAAACGTCTTGTACCAGCCTGTTGTGATCTCGGAGACCTGGGCGAAGGTGTCGAAGTAGCGTTCTTCGTCGCGGCCATCGTCCAGGCGTCTGATGTCGTCCAGCGAGCGCTCGACAAAGCGCACGCGGTACTGTGGAAGCACAGCGACGCGGTCGTAGGGCGTTTCGTCGGCAGGCTCGATGATCATCTCGTAGAGACCGGGCAGGAGCTGGTCAATGAACTCCAGTGTGCCGTAGATGGCCGAAGTCTCCCGGCGCGCGACGCGACCCGAGACGAAGATCCCCAGATGCCCGATGTCTTCGTGGAGGGTGTAGACGATCACCTGATCGTCACGGATGATCTCCTCGTCGCTCTCGTATACGTCGAGGATCCAGTTGAGGGCCTGCTGCGGCGGCGTAATATTGTCGCCGCGCGAAGCGAAGACCACGATCGGGGCCTTGATATTCTTCAGACTCACCGGGCGACCATCGGAGAGCTGAATCTGGTTCGTGCCCAGCTTGTTGCCAACGAAGAGATCATTCACGATGAACTCCATCTCTTCGGTTGTCAGCTTGAAGAAGCCGGTCCACCACTTTTCGAACTCGAGATAGCGCGCCGGCTCGGTATCAATATTAGCATACACCCGATACTGTTTACCCCAGAACGTGTTGGCCAGGTTGAGGTTCTCGAAGTTCTGCACCAGATAGGCGCCATCAAAGCGATCATTGCCGAGGGCAGAGAGGTAGGAAGTAATCCAGGCGCCGCCCCAGAGGCCGCCGGTGTAGCGGATGGGGTTCTTGCCGCGCGCGCCGGACCAGTAGGCTAGCGGCGCGCCTTTCATGATGATCGGTCCGGACAGATCGGGCGCGACGGCGGCGAGCATGGCCACGGCCCACCCCGCCTGGCAGTTGCCGGTCACACAGGGCCTGGGCGCATCGGGATGGAGGCGAATGACCTCGCGCAGAAAGGCTGCCTGGGCCACGCCGATGTCTTCGAGGGTCTGACCAGGCGCCGGCTCGGGGCGGAAGCTAATGAAGTAAACCGGGTGACCGGCGCGCAGGAGCACCCCGATCTGCGAGTCCTCTTTCGTGCCGCTGACGCCGGGCCCGTGGCCGGCGCGAGGGTCAACGATCACAAAGGGCCGTTTCCCGGGGTCGATCTGCTGACCGGCTTCGGGCACAATGCGGTAGAGGAGGTAGTTACAGGGCCGGGGCAGGTCCTTACCGTCAATCAGCAACTCGTAGTCGTAGATCAACACCGGCGGCGCGCCCGCAGCCTCGTGCTCGAAGAACTGGTTGCCGCGCTGCCGCAGCACATCGAGGAAGAGGATCGAGCGCCGGGTCGCGTCTTGCAGGTAGCTCAGATAGGCTGCCATCCAGCCGAAGGTAAGCGTGACCGGATTAAAGGCCTGCACGGGCGTGAACATCGCGGCGGCAAGTTGCTGCGGATCAGTTCGCTGAAGGCTCTGCATGGTCCTGTTCCTTTCACGTGAGACGCCGATGCGGCTGCGCCGCACAACGACCTGGTGAACACGGGTTTGTTCCCGGGAAGGCGCACCCCTCCCGAACTCTCCCGCGTGACGTGGGAGGGCTGCCCCCTCCCTGGCCCTCCTCCGCTGGGGGAGGGGATCGGGCTCCTCCCCCCGGCGGGGCGAGGCTGGGAGGGAGGCGGAACGCCCCAACCTCTCCCACGGGCAGCAACGCAGGGGAACATGGTTTCCCCTCTTTTCACCTCAAGGGCGGCTGCGCGGCGAAGCGGTCCATTACCCTGATGAAACGACGTTCCTGGAGGGCCTGCATCGGCCCGGATCCTCCCCGGTGGCGCGACCTGCGAGGCTCCCGGGAGGGTTATGCTCTTTCACTCCTCCCCATTGTCGAGACCAGGGTGCGTGCGTGGCGATGGTTGATCAGCGAGGAAGCAGAGGGAGGCGCTGACGAGGCACAGATCGGCAACGTTGCCATTTCTCAATATAGCGGGGAGAGATTGTAATGGTGTCATCCCTGTGTTAACTTCTGGTTAATATCAGGGTAGCTCTTGCGGGGTGGAGTATGCGGGGCCGGGGGTCGCGCCCCAAAAACCCTGCACCTGAGAGCCAGGACCCTCCCCTCCAGCCGAGGCATGCTACACTAGGCAAAGCATCAACAGGGCCAACGCGCAAGCGAACGGATCAACCATGGCACAGCGTTCCTTCAACCCTCTGGCGCTCCTCCGCCGGTTCCGCGGGGTCGAGTTTCAACTGCTACTGACCGTACTACTCTTCTTTGCTGCGGGCTACTTGCTGGTGGTTGTAGCGACGCGGCAGCGCGAGTTTGTTGCCAGCGTGCCGGGGGTTCTGACCATTCTATGGCCCTCGACGCTCCCGCTGCTACTGTTCATCGGCGTATCGCTGGGCCTGAGCCTGAGCAGCCCGCGCGCCGACCAGGTGCTGCTGCCCCTGGTGGCGCTGCTGGCCGGGCTGAGCCTCATGCTCACTGCGCGGCTCGAACCGAGTCTCAACACGCTCTACCGTTGCACCGCCGCCGATGGCACCGTCTTCCCCTGCTACGAAGGGGTGGCGGCCAAACAGTCGCTCTGGGTAACGCTGGGGGTGCTGGGGTTGGGCGCCATGCTGTTCGTGCCATGGGATCGCCTGCTCATTCGCACCCTGCGCCTCTCGCTGATTGACTTCCTGGACCACTACCGCTATGTCTGGCTGGCTCTGGGCCTGCTGTTGATCTTTGCCACCTTCCTCTTTGGGGTCGATCCCAACAACAGCGGGGTCAGGGTCTGGTTCAACTTCGGGTTGTTTCTCTTTCAACCCTCAGAGCTATTGAAGATCATTCTGGTGATCTTCATGGCCTCGTACCTGAACGAGTACCGCGAGGTGGTGAGCGCGGGCTACCGGATCGGACCGTTGACCCTGCCGCCGTTGCCGTACCTGGCGCCGATCGTCGGCATGTGGGGGCTGGCGATGGCAACCATTGTGTTCCAGCGCGACCTGGGGGCGGCGCTCTTGCTCTTCGGCGTCTTTCTGGCCATGCTCTACGCGGCCACGGGGCAGGGTTGGTACGTGCTGGCGGGGATGCTGGCCTTTGGCCTGGGGGCCTATGTGCTCTACCAGATCGTGCCGGTGGTCGCCATTCGCGTGCAGATCTGGCTCGACCCGTGGGCAACGGCCCAGGGCAGCGGCTACCAGATTGTCCAGGCGATCTACGCGCTGGCTTCGGGGCGGATCTTCGGCACGGGGTTGGGGTTGGGGGTGCCGGCGATCGTGCCGGCCATTCACACCGATTTCATCTTCACCGCTATCGGGGAGGAGATGGGCCTGGCCGGCACCCTGGCGGTGTTGATCGCCTACATTTTGCTGATTTTTCGCGGCTTCCACATCGCCCTGCGTATTCCGGGGCGCTTTCGGGGCTTCGAGCAGCTCCTGGCAATCGGGCTGACGACGATCATCGCCGTCCAGACGCTGATCATCATCGGCGGCAACCTGCGGCTGATCCCGCTTACCGGCATCACGCTGCCGTTCGTCTCCTACGGCGGCTCGTCGGTGCTGGTCAACTTTATTATCGTTGGCCTGCTGATGCGGATCTCGGCGTTCAGTCAGCGCTGAGAAACGGGGTTTCCCGCGGCCCCCCCGCCTTCGGTTACCCCCGCTGCCCGGGGTGGCCGCGCTGCCCCGCGGCGGGGGTGGGCCGAAGCATTCGCCTCACGGGGGCGCCTGTGCCCGCCACGCGCTGCTGGCGAATGCTTTGGCCCTACGGGGCCGCCGGATTGCCCCGATCCGCCCGATTGCCCCGGGATGGCGCAGTCACCCCACGGCCCCCGGTCGTCGCGCTGCCCGGGGCGCCCCCGTGACATCCCATTGCCCCGCTGCGCGTCGCCCCGGCAATCCTACCCTCGGACGGCAGGATCGTTGTACGCGTGTGCGCCATGCACACTATGACGTCACACCCTGCACAAACGCACAAAGATCCCTCTTGAGGAACGCTCTGCGATAGCCTATACTGCAATAGAATCCCTGCATTACATTGTGAGGAACGGCCAGCGGATACGCGCCTGCTGGCCGCCGGTTTTCAGTCTCCGGAAGGAGGTACTTCCATGACGCAGACCGTGGTAGGTATCTTCGAGCAGGCTGCGGATGCGGAGCGCGCGGTTGCCGACCTGATCGCCGCCGGGATCGCGCGCGAGAAGATCAGCCTGGTCACCCCTCAGCAGCAGCAGGAACATGTGCACATCCCCGGAACCAATGTCGAGCACGTGGAGGACATAGCCATCGGCGCGGTGGGGGGTGGACTCCTTGGCGGAATGCTGGGGGCGCTGGTCGGTATGGTAGCCATTGCCATTCCCGGCATCGGCCCGGTCATCGCCGCTGGCCCCCTCGCAGCCGCGCTGGGCGGTGCGGGAGCGACAATGGTGCTGGGCGCGGGGGCCGGCGCAGTGGGTGGCGGGATCCTCGGGGCACTCACCTGGGCGGGCATTACCCACGAGGAGGCAGTGGTCTACGAGGACCTCATCCGCCGCGGGAGCACTCTGGTGATGGTCCGCGCCGACGGCGATGAGCGCGAGCGCGCAACGGCGATCCTCCACCGCGACGGCGCTGCCGACGCCAGCACCCTGGAGGCAGAGTGGCGGCACAAGGGCCTGGCGTGAGCGAGAGTGTTATGGCATCGCAGTGGATCAACTCCACAACTCTACAGCTCTACAAAGCCCTCTGTGTGGGGCTGTGGAAATGAACCGGACAATACATACGTGTTCACTCCCGGGGTAAGGCGTCACCCCGGGTGCGCGGGCGTCCCGCCCGCCATGGCCTGGATGCGGGCAAGATGCCCGCGCACTCAGGAGAAGTGTGAACACGTACGGACAATACAACCGGCTCGTAGAACTGGAGAGCTGAACGCCAGACGCTCAGGCGGGTTGGAACGACAGCTCAGCCTGTTGCGCTGCCGTGTGTTTCGGGCGCCAGCACGTCGCGCAGGCCATCGCCGAGCAGGTTGAAGCCGGTGACGCTCAGGGTGAAGGCCAACCCGGGGAAGAAGGCCAGCCACCAGGCCGTAATGAAAATATGTGTTCTTGGGAGGGCGCAGCCCTCCCAAACCCTCCCGCGGGCGGGCTATTTTCACCTCAGATGGCAGAAAGCGCCCTTCACGGACCATTTAGCTCCCGCTTGAGGAGTTTTCTGCCCCCTGCGCCAGGGCGCTGAGGACGGCGGCGCGCCCAATCATGCCTACCAGGCGCCCCTCCGAATCTACCACCGGCAGGCGCTTGATTTTATAGGTCATCATCAGGCGAATGGCCTCGCTAATCGGCGTTGCGGGGGTCACCGTAAAGACCGGGCTGCTCATCACATCGGCGGCGGCGCGGCCCTGCGCTGCCACTTCCAGCTCTTCGGGGCGCTCACCGCCGGCGAACCAGGCCGCCAGGCGCTGTATTGCCCCGGGCTGCACGCGCCGCCCCGCGCGCCGCAGAACATCGCCGTCGGTGATAATCCCTACCACGCGCCGGTCTTCGTCAATGACCACGACTCGCCGCTTCTCCGTCTCCAGGAGCCGGTCGAGGGTTTCCGTGAGAGGTGTGTCGCGATAGACAGTCGGCACGTCGGTGATGGTCAACTCGCCGACCGTCGCCGGGGCGCCCTGGGGTAGCTTCAGCGGCTGCTCGGGACGCTGACGCACCCCCTCGGCCACGGTTTTGAGCAGGTCGAGGCGGCTGACCATCCCCATCAGGCGCCCGCTGGCATCTACCACCGGCAGCCGCTTGAGATCGTGGTCGTTCATCACCGCGGCGGCCTGGGCCAGGGAGGCGTTTTCAGGAAGGGTGACCGGGTTCGGCGTCATCAGGTCAGCGGCGCGCTGTGGTTTGGCCGCAAGTGAGGCTACGCGCTCGCTCCGCACTTCGATGGGTAGCAACTGCTTGAGGCGCAACGGCAGGGTTGTCACCCCCCGGCTCAACAGATCGCCATCGGTGATGATGCCCGCCACGCGCTGCCCGGCATCCACCACCGGCACGGCCCGCAGGGCCCGGTCGATCAGCAGTCTGACGATCTCCGAGGCGGGGGTGTCGAGTTGTACCTGTGCCACATCGCGGCTCATCACATCGGCGACGGTGAGGTGCCGGGGAAATGGCCCCGCAGCGCGATGGCTGGCCTGCACAACCGTGACCGGGGTGAGGGTGATCATCCCCTCGCTCACCAGCTCGCGCAGGGTGGGCAGAACCCGGGCCACCCGTTCGGCGCGGTCAATGAAGGTGATGATCAGGGGCAGATGGCTGGGCAGTTCCACCGCGATGTCGGTGTGCACCACGCCGTGGATACCGTAGCCGCCCACTCCGCGCAGGACCGTCGCTCCAGGGCAGCCAGCCTCGCGGAGCGTGTCGAGAATGCGGAGCGAGAGCGCGCGGCCACGCAACCGATCGCTTTCATCAATGTAGATCCAGACCTGCTGGCAAGTTTCCTGCTGCATAGAGGTCTCCTTCCGCGCCGTCGCGGATCACGGGCCGAGCAGCCGCGCCAGGCCCGCCCCGAGGAACACCGCTGCCAGTCCTACAATCACACTGCCGCCGATGTACAGACTCGCGCCGAGCCAGTCGCCGCGGGTGAACAGGGTGAAGCTCTCGTAGCCAAAGGTCGAGAAGGTCGTAAAACCGCCGAGCAGGCCGGTCACCAGGAACAGGCGCAACGGCTCGCTGAGGGAGAGGCGGGTGGCGGCAAGGGTCAGCAGGATGCCAATGGCCAGACAGCCCAGGATGTTCACCAGAAAGGTGCCGTAGGGCCAGGTAGTACCGAGGCGCTGCGCGGCCCAGGTGGAGAGGCCGTAGCGCAGGTTGGCGCCAATGGCGGCGCCAAGCGCAATTGCGACCACGTTGAACATGCGTAGCCTCTTTGCAGGGCGCGGACACAGTCAACCCACGTGCCGGGGTCATTCGCTATGCTGTATTGTACCGCAGAAGTGGGGAAACGGGGGTTGCCCGCGCTCCGACCGGCAAGCGCAGCGTGGTATCATAGGGCAATGCGACCTTCAACCACATCTGTCACGGCGGCGGGCGCGGAACTGCGGCAGCGCGCCCTGAGTTTTGTGCTGCTGATGGGGCTGGTCAGCCTGCTGGCCGATATGGTCTACGAGGGTGGGCGCAGCATCAGCGGTCCCTACCTGGCGTTTCTGGGCGCTAGCGGCACGATCGTGGGCCTGGTGGCCGGCGCAGGCGAGTTGATCGCCTACGGCCTGCGGCTGGTCTTCGGCTACCTTAGCGATCGAACCCGGCGCTACTGGGCCTTCACCATCGCCGGCTACGCCACTACGGCGCTGGTGGTGCCGGCGCTGGCCCTGGTGGGGAGCTGGCAGGCGGCAGTGGTGTTGCTGACCCTGGAGCGTATGAGCAAGGCGCTCCGCAGCCCGGCGAAGGACACGTTGCTCTCCTACGCCACGCGCTCGATCGGTCACGGCAAGGGCTTCGGGCTGCACGAGGCCCTCGACCAGATCGGCGCCATCGTCGCCCCGCTCACGCTGGCTGCCGTACTGGCCTGGCGCGGCAATTACCGCCTCGCCTTCGCCCCGCTGCTGATCCCGGGAGTGTTGACGATCCTGGCGCTGCTGGTGGCGCGGGCGCGCTTTCCGCAGCCTGCCGACCTGGCCGGCGCAACGCCACTCCTGACCTCGCGCGGCTTCGGAAGCGATTTCTGGTGGTACCTGGCGGCGGTCGGGCTGATCGCCGCCGGATTCGCCGATTTCCCCCTGATCGCCTTTCACCTTGAACGCACTGCGGTGGTCTCCTCCGCCTGGATCCCGGCGCTCTACGCAATGGCGATGGCGGTGGACGCGGGAGCGGCGCTGCTTTTCGGCGCGTTGTTCGACAGGATCGGCTACGCGGCGCTGCTCCTGGCGGGGGCGCTCGCGCTGGCCTTCGCGCCGCTGGTGTTCCTCGGCGGGCCGGTGCTGGTGGCCCTGGGTATGGCCCTCTGGGGCGTGGGCCTTGGCGCGCAGGAGTCGATCCTGCGTGCCGCCGTGGCTCGACTCGCCCCGGTGGAGCGGCGCGGTACGGCCTTTGGTCTGTTCAACACCGTCTATGGCGTAGCCTGGTTCGCCGGCAGCGCGGCGCTGGGCTTGCTCTACGACCTGGCGCTGCCAGCGCTGATCGCCCTGTCGGTGGGCCTGCAGGCCCTGGCGCTGCTGGTGCTGGTCGGCTTGGCGCGACGGGGCGCGGCGGGCCGCTGAGGCTGCCCCGCGCGCACCAGGTGGTGCTGGGTAGATGCTCGCATGCGCCTGAGCGCCCACGGCACAGCCTGCGGCGGATGCTGGTACAATAAGGGACGCCTCCTCCCTGCGGGGAGGGTTTGGGAGGGCGTAGCCCTCCTTCATTCTGGCGTTGTGCGCCTCGCGAATACTGAGGTAAACATACGGGGAAACCGGGTTTCCCCACGCCCCTGCCTGCCGGGGCGCCAGGCGCCCCCAACACCGGTTGGGACATGGGGAAACCGGGTTTCCCCAACCCCCTCCCTGAGGGGAGGGTTTGGGAGGGCGAAGCCCTCCCAAGAACACGTATTTTCATTCTAGTGTTGTGCGCCTCGCGAATGGGGACTGAGGTGAACATACGGGGAAACCGGGTTTCCCCACGCCCCTGCCTGCCGGGGCGCCAGGCGCCCCCAACACCGGTTGGGGGACGGGGAAACCGGGCTTCCCACGCCCTCCCTGCGGGGAGGGTTTGGGAGGGCGTAGCTCTCCCGGGGACCAACCTGTTTGCATCACAGGGGGCTGTCCATTGCCCCGCGCTCCCTGCGCGATAACCGGTGGGGAACGATAGACGAGTCTTGTGAGGAGGCGACCAATGACGGACAATCGCCGCAGCCGGATGATCACCGAAGGTCCTCAGCGCTCGCCCAACCGGGCAATGCTGCGCGCAGTGGGCTTTAGCGATGAGGACTTTCGCAAGCCCATCGTCGGGGTAGCCAATGCCCACAGTACGCTGACGCCGTGCAACGCCGGGCTGGGTGCCCTGGCCGCGCGGGCCGAAGCCGCGATCCACGCCGCCGGAGCGATGCCCCAGGTCTTCGGCACGATCACCGTCAGCGACGGCATCTCGATGGGTACCGAGGGTATGAAATACTCCCTGGTCAGCCGGGAGGTGATTGCCGATTCGATTGAGACGGTGGTCAATGCCCAGCGGATGGACGGCATTCTGGCCGTCGGCGGTTGTGATAAGAATATGCCGGGGGCGCTGATTGCCATGGCCCGGCTGGATATTCCCAGCATTTTCGTCTATGGCGGTACGATCAAGCCCGGTCATTACAAGGGCCGTGATCTGACCATTGTGAGCGCGTTCGAGGCGGTTGGCGAATTCAGCGCCGGCCGGATCGATGAGCACGAATTGCTGGAGATTGAGCGCCACGCCTGCCCCGGCGCCGGCTCCTGCGGCGGGATGTATACCGCCAATACCATGTCTTCGGCCATCGAGGCCATGGGTCTCAGTCTGCCCGGCTCCTCGACCATGGCTGCCGAGGACCCGGAGAAGGCCGAGAGCGCCGCCCGTTCCGGCGAGGTGCTGGTCGAGGCGATTCGCGCCAATCGTACTGCGCGCCAGATCCTCACCCGCAAGGCCTTCGAGAACGCCATTACCGTGGTGATGGCTCTGGGCGGCTCGACCAATGCCGTCCTGCACCTGCTGGCTATCGCCTATGCCGCTGAGGTGCCGCTCACGATTGACGACTTCGAGACCATCCGCGCGCGGGTGCCGGTGCTCTGCGATCTGAAGCCCTCCGGGCGCTACGTGGCCACCGATCTGCACCAGGTGGGCGGGGTGCCGCAGGTGATGAAGATGCTGCTCAACGCTGGCTTGCTCCACGGCGACGCGCTGACGATCACCGGGCAGACCATCGCCGAGACCCTCGCCGGCGTGCCCGACGCGCCGCCGGAGGGCCAGGAGGTGATCCGGCCCTTCGAGGCGCCGATCTATCCGCAGGGCCACCTCGCCATTCTGCGCGGCAATCTGGCCGAAGAGGGCTGCGTGGCCAAGATCACCGGGATCAAGCAGCGCCACATTACCGGCCCGGCGCGGGTTTTTGATACGGAAGAATCCTGCCTGGAGGCGATTCTGGCCGGCAAGATCGTCGCCGGTGACGTGGTGGTGATCCGCTACGAGGGTCCCCGGGGCGGGCCGGGTATGCGCGAGATGCTTGCGCCGACATCGGCGATTATCGGGGCGGGTCTGGGTGATAGTGTGGGCCTGATCACCGATGGGCGCTTCTCCGGCGGCACCTACGGCCTGGTTGTTGGCCACGTCGCTCCGGAGGCCGCGGTGGGTGGCACGATCGCCCTGGTTGAGGAGGGTGACAGTATCACCATTGACGCCGATGCCCGCCTGCTCCAGCTCAACGTCTCCGCGGAAGAACTGGCCCGCCGCCGGGCAGCCTGGACCCCACCAGCCCCACGTTACACCCGCGGCGTGCTGGCCAAGTATGCGCGCCTGGTCTCTTCGGCAAGCCTTGGCGCGGTGACCGATCTGCCGGAAGCCTGGTAGCTGGCCGCGGGCGTGGAGGTGTGTGGAGATGTGGAGGTGTGGAGATAATAGCGACACCTCTCCAGCTCCACACCTCCACACCCCCTACGGCCCTGATCTGACACGGGGAGGACTCCGTGGGTGTTGATGTCTCGCAAATTGGCCTGGGCCTGCTGCTCAGTACGGCCATTGGCGGGCTGGCCTACTGGCGCCAGTCGCTCACCATGGGGGGCTGGGCCGGCGCCATTCTGACCGGCACGGCCACGCTGGGTTTTGGCGGCTGGGCCTGGGGTCTGGCGTTGATCGCGTTTTTCATTAGCAGCAGTGCGCTGTCGCACTACAAGGAGCGCATCAAGGAGCAGCGCGCGGCTGAGAAGTTTGCCAAGGGTGGCCGGCGCGACCTGGCCCAGGCCCTGGCGAATGGCGGGGTCGGAGCGTTACTGGCGCTGCTCTACGCCCTGCTCGGCGGGCCGCCGATTCTGCTGGCCCTCTTCATCGGCGTGATGGCCACCGTCACGGCCGACACCTGGGCGACAGAACTGGGCGTGCTCAGCCCGCATCGCCCGCGCCTGATCACCACCGGGAAGCCGGTCGAGCCGGGCACCTCGGGCGGGATCTCCGTCCTGGGCACAACGGCCTCGGCCCTCGGCGGGCTGCTGATCGGCGCGGTGATGGTGTTGAGCTTCGGGATCGGTCAGACGCTCGCTGGCCAGCCGGTGGTATGGCAGTGGTGGATCCTGCCCGCTGCGGTGCTGGGCGGTCTGGGCGGCTCGCTGGCCGATAGTCTGATGGGTGCGACAGTGCAGGCGATCTACCGCTACCCGAACGGTAAGGAGACTGAAAAGGTGGTTGGCAAGGACGGTACGCCTAACACCTTCGTGCGTGGCTGGCGCTGGATGAACAATGATATGGTCAACCTGCAGAGTTCGCTGGTTGGCGGGCTGATTGCGGTGCTGGTGTTCCTGGCGCTGGCCTGAGATCTTTGTTGGCGATCACCCAGGCGGCGAAGCGATCACCGACCACGGCATGGGCAGGAAAGCCGCAGGCTTCGATCATCTGAACGATCTCTGCCGGGGCGTAAAAGGTGCTGTCCATCAGCATCAAGCGTTCAGCCAGGGCTACGAGCTTCACCACTCCAAGGCGAATATCCGGCTCTTCGATGACCAGCCGGCCGCCGGGGCGTAATACGCGCAGCAACTCGCCGATAGCCGCTGCGGGCCTGGTGAAGTGATGCAGCGCATCAACAACCACGACCCGGTCAAAGGTTGCGTCAGGGAACGGCAGGCGTGTGACATCGCCGGCCAGGGTCGCAAGGCCCCTGGCCCGCGCCTGCCGCAACATCGGCAACGAGCGGTCCAGCAGCACTACCTCGCCAGCCAGGTCGCGCAGATGGACTGCCACCCGTCCGGTGCCCCCGCCTGCATCGAGTACACGCCCCCCCGGGGGCACAGCCAGCACCTCCCGCAGCCGGTCCAGGTCGGGTGGCCCGATGATCCGGTCGTAGAGTGGGGCGATCAGGTCGAAATGATCGATCATTTCTCTTCCTTACATACGGTCGCAAGCCTGCAATCGCGCTGGGGTTTGTCAACCAGGTTGTGATGGATAGTTTTTTGCGGGGAGGGCTTCGCCCTTCCACGCCCCCTCCCGCCACGTTCATCACAAGTATCGTGGCAGACCACTAGCGCCCGCCGCCCAATCGTCCTCCCGAAAACCGGAAGAGCAGCGCGTCCCAGGTGTTGCCGAGCAGGTTCCCGATCCAGATCATACACAGGGCGCGCTCGATGGCGCGGGCCTGATCGTCACCGTAAATTGTCGCCAACCGCGCCTGGAGTTCCGGCGACGCCTGGCCGCCCGCTTCAGCCCACTGGCGGGCGTAGAGCAGCGCCGGGATCTCGGCTGCGGGCGCCGTGGCGGCATCGCCCTCGAGCAGGTGGCTAATCTCCCGGGGCGCCAGGCCGCTGAGCTGGGCGACGTAGCCGTGGAACGCGGCACAGTAGCGGCAGCGGTTCACAGCGGTGACGGTGAGCATCAGGCGCTCGCGGAGCGCCGGGCTGATCGAACCGGGGCCACGCAGCCCCGCCAGACGGCGCAGATCGCTCCAGAGCGCGGCGATACTGCGGTAGTAACGTTTGCGGAATGGTCCTGGACGCGCGGTTGAGAACATGATCCGGGTCTCCTGGCTCGTTGGTCCGTGAGGTAGCGTTACCTCCACATAGGCTGAAGCGCGCGCTCACGCGTGCAATCCTGGCAAAAAGACGGTCGGGCTGGGCACCAGTAAGGGGCTGTGGCTCTTAAAGGCCTCGGCGTAGGCGACCCCGAAGAGGCGGCCCAGATAGGCATCTTCGGCTTCGTAGAGCGTTAACAGACGGTCGCCCTCTTCCACGCGAAAGATCGAGCCATACTCGGCCAGGGCCGCGCGCTTGCGCTCGTAGGTATCGCTCACGTCCACGGCAAAGGCAAAGTCGCGGCCCCAGGGCGGCTCCATTTTACAGTGAGGAAAGAAGAGCCGCTCGACGTTCCAGGGCTCCGTATCGGCCAGCAGCTCGCCCCCGGGCACCCGTTCCCAGTGATCCAGGCGAGCGTAGAATACCGCGGCGCTGAGGAGCGAGCCTGCGGCGGCATGATCGGGGTGCACGCAGGCATCGGTGGTGCCAAAGACGATCTGGGGCCGGTGGAGACGGATCAGTCGCGCCACCTGCATCCGCAGAGGGATGGTATCGCTCAGGAGCCGATCCTGCCCGTTGAGAAACATGCGCTCAGCTCCAAGGATGGCCGCCGCGCGCCGGGCCTGGGCCGCGCGCTCTCCCGGTACGGCAAAGTCACTCGGCTCGCCGTCGCAGAGATCGACCAGCAGCACGCGCAGCCCTTCCTCCACCAGGCGCGCAATCGTTCCGCCCATCTGCACCTCGGCATCGTCGGGATGGGCAGAGATGACCAGCGCATCGTATGACATCGTTGTCCTCTTTTTTCGTTGTGACCGCATTAGCCTATCTTATTATACTGATGCGGCAGATTTGTGCAGTGTTACAGGCCACCGGAAGCGCTGGATTCGCGCTTCCGGTGTGATCGGCTATACTGAGGTGAACATACGGGGAAACCAGGTTTCCCCATCCCCCTGCCTGTGGGGGGTGCCAGCCGCTCCCACCAGCGGTTGGGACATGGGGAAACCGGGTTTCCCCATCCCCCTGCCTGTGGAGGCGCCAGCCGCTCCCACCAGCAGTTGGGAAATGGGGAAGCCGGGTTTCCCCATGCCCCTCCCGGTGGGGAGGGTCTGGGCGGGCGCAGCCCTTCCAGGAACAAGCCGTTTGCCTTCCCGCGGCGCGCGGCATAGCCACGCGGGTGGCATGCAACCCCAACGTGTGTTGAAGTACGCATGAACAGGCGCCCCATGCCCGACCCTTCGCGAATCCGCGCCGATGGCTCCGTGCGTCCACCCGCGGCTCCGGGCGCGCCTGGCCTGCCAACGGCGCGCGCCCGCCCCGCCGGGCTTTCGGTCTGGCTCATGGCCTTTGCGGCCTACACTCTGGTCGCGCTGGCGCTGCTGGCGCCGATCCTGCCGGCATTCGGCGCCGCCATCCCTGGCGGGCCGGTGGCCGCCGTGGACGGCTGGCAGAATGTCTGGAACCTGTGGTGGGTCCGGCTGGCGCTGTTCAGCGGCCGCGATCCGTTCATCACTGATCGGTTGTTCTTTCCCGAGGGCGTGGCGTTGCACCTGCAAACCCTGGGGCTGATCAACGGGGTGCTGGTGCTCCCGGTAACTGCCTTCTGGGGGCCGGTGGCGGGCTACAACGCGGCCATGCTCCTCAGTCTGGCCCTGGGCGGGCTGGCTGGCTACGCCCTGGCCCTGCGTGTCTGCGGGGCGCCCCGGGTCGCCTTCGTCGCCGGGTTGATCTTCACCGCCTCGCCCTTCCACCTGACCCGGATCTGGGATGGGCAGTTGGAACTTGCCAGTCTCCACTGGCCGGCGTTGTACGCCCTGTTCCTGCTACGCGCCGTCGAAGACGGTCGTCGCCGCGATGCGATCCTCGCCGGAGTATTCCTGGCCTTCACCGGCCTGTCGAGCTGGTACTACCTGCTGTTCATGGGCCTCTATGCGCCGGGCTTCGCGCTGCTATGGAGCGTAGGGCCGCGCGACACTCGTATTGCGCCACGGCAGGCTGTGGGGCAGATGGGCCTGAGTCTGCTGGTGGGCGGCCTGTTGCTGCTCCCTGTGCTGGTTCCGGCGCTGCGCCTGGCGCTTGGCTCGCCCGGGGCGGTGCACAGGTTCGAGGGCGAGGAGGTGCTGCGGCGCTCGGCGAACCTGCTCGATTTCTGGCTGCCGAGCTACCTGCATCCGCTCTGGGGCGCATGGCTCTTCGAGCGGGTGCGTCTGGGCTGGCACGATTACAGTGGCGATTGGAACGTTGCCCTGGGCTATGGCGCCCTCGCCCTGAGCGCCCTGGGGGCAGCGTGGCGCCCGCAGCGCGCCTGGCGCTGGCTCGCGCTCGCCGGCGCGGCCCTGGTCTTCGCTCTCGGCCCGCGACTGCAAATTGGCCCCTGGCAGAGCAGCCTGCCGCTACCTTACGCGCTGCTCGAGACACTGCCGGGAGTGGGCCTGGGCCGGCGACCCATGCTTTTCACCGCCGTTGCAACGATTGCGCTGACACCGCCCATCGCTCTGGGCCTGCGCGCCCTCGGCGCGATGCTGTGGGCGCGGCGGCGCTGGCTGCTGGCCCTGTCGCTGGCGCTCATCGCCTTTGAGCTGGCGGTCGGCCCCTGGCTGCTTCTGCCGATGGATACGCATCCGCTGAACCAGCGTCTGGCTGCGGGCACGGGCGCGGTGCTCGATATGCCCCCGGCGGCCTACAAGTACATCGAACCGCAGCGGGCGCAACTCATCCACGCCCGCCCCATCCCCGGCGGCTACCTGGCTCGCCCGCCGCGCTACACCTGGCCGTACACGGCGCCCGGCGTGCGTGCCCTCTGGACCATGCGCCCCGAACCGGCCTCGCCCTTCCTCGACGGCTCCGATGGTCCCCTCGCTGCGCTGGCCTTTTACGGGCTGCGCGATGTGGTGGTGCGCTGGGACCAGATCGAGCCGGAACGCATCCCCCAGGTCCGGGCGGCCCTGGAGCAGGCGCTGCCCGGGCTGGCGCCGGTATTCGAAGATGGCACGCGCAGTCTCTATCAGGTGCCGGTTGGCGCCGCGCGACCGATTGCCGCCTTCAGCGGCGATGGCTGGCAGCGCCCCGAGAGCGACGGCCAGCAGACCTGGCGCTGGATGGGGCCAGAGGGCACACTGGTGCTGATCAACCCCGGCACGGAGATGCGACGCTTCAGGCTGCTCCTCGTTGCCCAGGGTTACCGCGCGCCGCGCATGGTCAGGCTCAGCCTCGATGGCGCTCCCGCTGGGACCTGGCTGGTCAACCGGGGGCCGACGCGCGTCTGGCTGCACTTCTGGCTGCCCCCTGGCGAGCATCGCCTGGTCTTGCAGGCGCCGGCCGACCGGGAGGCGTTGCCTGATAGTTCACGCATGCTGAGTATTGTGCTGCTCGAAGCGCGGCTCGAGGCCCAGGGGGGGCAGTTCGGCACGAGACGGTCCCATACAGCATAGCCCTTCTGAAACCATGCCTGAGGCGTTCAACCGGCAACCTGCCCGTCACCGGCCACGAGCGTTGCGCGCTATGCCCCTGCATAGCGAACCGGTCGTCCTGGCCCTCCTGCTGGCAGGGGTGGCCCTGATCCTGTGGCTCCTTGCCGGCGATGCGCGCTCGGCGCGCTACCCCCCCGAGGCGCCGCCGCCGGCCACTGGCCTGCATGCCCTCGAACGGCGCGCCGACGGCGACAGTTTCTACCGCTGGACTACCGGCTGGTCGCGCCTCGACCTGCCCAATCCGGGCGGGCCGCTGCTCCTGCGTTTGCGCCTCTCCGCCGGGGCGCGACAGAGCGTCGAAGCGGCGCTGAACGGCCCGCTCCACGTCCGTCTACCCCTTGGGCCGGATGTGCGCCAGTATCACCTGCTCGTCCCGGCGCAACCAGGCGAGCGCATCGAGCTGGACCTGTCCGCGCCGCCGTTCGTTCCGCCCGGCGAGACGCGAGAGGTTGGCGTTGTGCTGGGTGAGGTCGAGTTGTGGGGCGGCGGCGCGGCGCCAACGGCGTTCATCGCGGCGGCGCTGCTCACCACGGTGGCCCTCTACGTTACCGTTCGTTCCATCCTCCCCCCCGGGGGCGCAGCGGCGACCGTGGCGCTGGCGATGGGGGCGCTGCTCGTCTGGCACTTTGGTGGGCGCTGGGTGGCGTGGACCTTCGCGCCCCTTGGTGTCATCGCCACCCTGGTCGCGCCCCTGGTTGCCGCGGGATGGCCGCTCGCGCTGGGAGCCAGGGCGCGCTGGCGCGCCGCCGGGAGCGACGTGGACCCCGAGGACGGGCAGGCGGCGGCGCCGGTTGGCGGCGCCCCTCCTCGCGGTGGAGCTACCCGGCGGCGTGGCGGCGCTCTGCGGACCCTGGCAACAGCAGGACTGGCTATCGGGGGAGTGGGCCTGTATCTGGCGGCAGGAGTGTGGAACCACCGGAACGTGCATCCCGGCCTGGCCCTGGACCTGGAGATCTACCTGCGAGCCGGACGTCTGGCCCTGGCCGGGCAGATCCCCTACGACCCGCCTGAACTGAACGTAATCGGAGTTTCCTTCGTCTACCCGCCACCTACGATCCCGCTCTTCGCCGCCCTCGCCGCCGTGGAGCCGTGGCTGGCCCATGGTCTCTGGATGCTCGGGTCGGTCGCGCTCTACCTTCTTGCGCTGTTGGGGATCTACGCGGCGCTGAAGGGGGTGGGCCGCGCCGGTCTGGTCGGGTTGCTTGGACTGGGGCTGGGTTTTGCTCCCTTTCTGGAGAACCTGGCGATTGGCCAGATCAACAGCCTGATGCTGTTCGGCCTGGTGCTATTCGTGGTGGGGCACACCGAGCGGCGGCTGGCGTGGGTGGGCGATGTGGTCCTTGCGGCGGTCATGCTGATCAAGTTGACACCGTTGGCCCTGCTCCTCTGGCCGCTGGCCCGCGGCGACTGGCGCCGGCTGGCGCGAGTGGCGGTGGGGGCAGTGGCGCTGAGCCTGCCGGCCATCGCGCTCTACGGGCTTGAGCCGTGGATGGCCTTCGCGCGGCTGCTGCCCGCTCTGCTGGGGGGGCGTGCCCCGCAACCCCTACAACCAGGCTCTGGTGGCAGTACTGACCGGATTAACGGCGCCCGGCTCCTCGGCGGAGCAGGCAGCCGCCTGGCTGGGGCGAGCATTCAGCCTGGGGCTGCTCGCCAGTTGGGCCGCCATCTGCTGGCGGCGACGCGCCGCCGATAACGGCGCCGTCCTGGCCTGCGGCGTGGCTATCCTGACCGTCAGCTCCAGCCTGATCTGGTATCACCACCTGATGTTTCTGGCCCTGCCCCTGGCGTGGCTGGCCCTGGCCGTCCCACGGCGCTCAGCGTGGGCCGAAGCGTCACTGCTTGGCCTGGGTCTGATCCAGGCCACCCGTCCGATCGAGTTTGGCCTGAGCATGTCACCCTGGCCCGCCGTAGCGGGTTATTTGATCCTGGTTGGCGCCTGGGAAGCGCGGGTGTGGGGGGCACGGGGGTAATCCATTGCAGGTTGCAGCCTGCCGCAATGGCGTGCTCACAGGTTCGAGCCAGAGGGCGTCACCAGCTTCCCCTTCAGTTAGGGGTGGACAGAACCTGTGAGCGCCGACGGGCTTATACCATTTTTGGTTTTAGATTTTGGATTGTGGATTGCCACACTGGGCAGCACAACGCCTAAAACCGCTTTAAGCAATGCGGCATCATCAACGGTAGTTGGTATTATGTCGCTGGGATGCGCTGGTTGGTCCTCCACCCCCTGGGGAGACCAGAGCCGCGCGCGGGGGCGTTCGAATGCGGTACCAGCCACGTCGGCTCGGATGTTCTGTCCGCCCTTAAGCTCCCCCTGCACCGGGGTGTGGCGAAGCCCGGCTTCCCCAGCACTCCGGCGCAGGAGGCGCGGAAGCGCCGGTCACAATGCGGCTGCCAGGGCGGCCAGGATCTCATCACGCTCGACGAGCACCGTGGGTGGCGTCTCGCCATCGCCCGCCTCCAGGCGTAACTCCAGCTCGACCAGGCGGCGCACCGTTGCGGGGTCGCCACCGGCAACCCCTCCTGCCGGACGCAGGGCCACCGGGAGGTTGTCGCCCAGGTGCGCGGTGTAGATCAACGGCTCCTGGAGCAACGACTCGGGGCGCTGCAATGAGCGTCCGTCGGCAGGCACGGCAACGCGCAGATAAGCAAACAGATCGAAGACGCCGATGGTCGTCCCGGCGCCGGGGGCCTGCCCGCCCAGAGCCAGGAGCAGGTGTTCGCCAAAGATCGTATGTCGCGGATTGACTGCCGAGCGACTGCCGGCGCGTTGCCCGGGCCGCGCGGAGGAGATGACCACCTGATTAGCACTCACCGACAGGGGCCGGTAAAACTCTGGAGGCGGCGCCGCCCCCGACAGCGCCGCAACCGGGCCGTCAGGGTCGTTCTCTCCCACACCCTGGCAGCAATTGAGCACCACCACCAGCCGTTGTGCCCGTTCACGGACCTTCGCCACGCGCCGGTGAAACACCTCCGCGGTCAGCGCGGTCTCGGCCAGGTGATCCGGATCGGCGTCAAACGGCAGGAGCGCATAACCTGCCCTGGTAGGGGCCCCGCGTCCGGCGAAGCAGATCAGCGCCGTCCCACCATCTACCAGGTGGGCCAGTTCTTCGAGGGCGTCGAGCACGTAGTTACGGGTCGCCTTCCCGTCAACCAGCAGGCGCACCTGCTGCTCGGGATAGGCAGCCAGGTGCGGGTCGCGGAGCAAACTGGCCAGAGCGCGGGCATCACTGGCAGTCGTGCCGCCGGGCAGACGAAGCTGGGGATGGGCATACTCGGAGACGCCGATGATCAGGGCATGGCCGTAACTGAAGTGCCGGCCATCGGCGCTCAGGCTGGCCGGAAGGGGCTCATCACGCGTAGCCGTTCCCGGTGGCGTCAGCCCTGCTCCGGCGTCAGAGCCGCTCGGAGAACCGGCGCGCGCGCCGGAGCGGCTCTCTGGAGAGGCCACCACCACGCGCAGCAGCGCATCTACAATTGTGTGGCCAAAACGCTCGCGCAAACGCTCAAGCTTGTCGGCATACTCCGCATCGTCGAGCAAGCCCATCGCGTGCAGATCGCGGAGGCTCCGCAGGGTGGCGGCGAGATCGTCTCTCATCGGCAACTCCTTATGGCTACACGCCTGTGCAGAACGACCAGTGCACGCCGTTCCGGCGCAGCGCAGGGCGCTCCCGACAGGCAATACGACGCGCGTGAGCAAGGCGGCTATGACGCGGGTGCGTTGAGCCACTCCCAGCACCATTATATGCTATGCGAGCCTTCACCTCTGTTGATGCGTCGGGTATACTACAGGAATAACAACGTGTCTGCACTGAGGTGAACATACGGGGAAACCGGGTTTCCCCCCTGCGGTGAGCCTGTCGAACCGCACCCCTGCCTGTGGGGGCGCCAGCCGCTCCCACCAGCGGTTGGGATATGGGGAAACCGGGTTTCCCCACCTGCGGTGAGCCTGTCGAACCGCACCCCTGCCTGTGGGGCGCCAGCCGCTCCCAACAGCGGTTGGGAAATGGGGCAACCGGGTTTCCCCATCCCCCTGCCTGCCGGGACGGCAAGCTCTCCCCGGCGGGCGGGGCAACCGGGTTTCCCCATCGTCCTGCCTGCGGGGGCGGCAAGCTCTCCCCGCCGGGAGGGGCAACCGGGTTTCCCCATCCCCCTGCCTGCCGGGACGGCAACCTCTCCCCGGCGGGCGGGGCAACCGGGTTTCCCCGCCTGCGGTGAGCCTGTCGAACCGCACCCCTGCCTGCGGGGGCGACAAGCCCTCTCCACTCCTTACCGGGCCGGGTTCGGCGCAGCGTGGCTACTTCCGACCGTAGACGCTCGGCATGAACAACCACTGGCGAACGTATATCACGTCAATTGGAATACTCCCCAGGTCGCCTGCCCGGGCTGGATCGGGGTCGCTGCTGAGTTGCAGCACGCCCAGGTAGCGGTCCGGCGGCGCTCGTTCGCCGGGCAGGTTCCAGTGTAAACTGAGCGTAAAGGGTTCCCCGGCACGCACAGTCACCGGACCGGTGGCGCCGGCGTTGCCCAGAGATTCCGGCGGCACGATGGTGACTGCCAGGTCTACCCGATCTTCAGCCTGGCCCGAGCCGGAGTAGTTCTGCACCAGGACGATCAGGGTCTGGGCGGGCGCGTGGTTCAGGCGCAGGTCGCAGAACTCGTCGCTGCTAACCCCTGCGCTGATACAGATCGCTTCCTCCAGTTGTGGCACGCCATCGGCGGGGCCGTTTACTCCATCGGCAAAGACAAACAGATCCACGTCGGGCGCGGTTGTGCGGCGCACCTCCAGGCGCACCCGTGGTGTGCCCGCGGGCGGCGCAATGTTGAGCCGGGCCACGCCTGTCGGTCCATCGAGCGGATTGCCGGGGGTGGGATCCTGGGCCACGTGCAGTGTGTGGACCTCACCACGGCTCAGGCCGAACACGCGCAGGGTGAGCGCCTCGGCCGAAATGGTGCGCAGCCCGGTGAGGGTCACGCTGCCGCGCGGTTCGGCGGTGCGCACAATTACGGCGGGCGGGAGGATGGCGCTGAGGGCGTTGAGCGCCGCCGGTAGCCGCGCCGGGGGCGCAAGGCCGCCGGCCTCGCTGAATAAAACTGCTCCAGACAGGTAGGTCCCCTCGGGCCGGAAGGTGTCGCGGGCGATACGGGCGGTGATCGTCACGGGTCGGGTGGCGCCGGGCGGCAGGGTCAGTTGTTCAGGCTCTACGCTGAACGTCAGCCCCGGGGCGCCGGTGGCGGTGGCGCTCCAGGTGGTGGTTACCGGGAGCGGGTTGCGGAAGACACGGGTGAAGACGCACTGCGCCAGGCAGGCGGGGCTGGCGAAGGCGGGCAGGTTAAGCCTGGTGGGATCGCCTCCGCTGAGGGGATCGACCGCTCGGAAGCCGGCAGGTGTCTCATCGAGAAGCAGCCCGGCGCGGGCCGCCCGGTCCACCTGCACCCGCCCGGCGCCAGCGGCGAGGGCCGGGGCCGGCGCGCCGTCAGCCGAGGTGGCGGTGGTTGCCGTGGTCATCAACGCCGCGCGGATCTCGGCGGGCGTCCAGTCGGGATGCACCTGGCGGAGCAGGGCGGCTGCCCCTGCGACGTGCGGGGTGGCCATCGAGGTGCCGCTGAGCAAGCCGTAGGCCGGAGCGCCGGGCCGCGAGCCGATGGTGGTGGCGAGGATGTTCAGCCCGGGCGCGAGGAGATCAGGCTTGAGGGTGCCGGGCGCGGTGCGATTGGGGCCACGGGAGCTGAACCAGACCACCACATCGGCCGGGCCGCCCGGGTCGCGTCGTGCCGGGCCCAACGCTGCCTGGTGACCCGACCCCCGGGCCAGCCAGGCGCGCAACTGCGCGCCCCGGGCGGCGTCGAGGTGGACCGTGGGCAGGGCCAGTGGCTTGATTGGCAGGAAGGCGCCGGCAGCATCGGACCAGATGATCGCCAGGCCGCCCGCGCCTGCCGCCGCCGCGTAACCCGCCGCGCGCTCGGGATCGATCAGTTGGCGGCAGACAACAATCGCGCCTTGCAGCCGCACCTGGCTGGCAAAGGACAGACAGGCGGGATTGGGGAGGCCGTCGGCTCCGGGGAGCGTGGCGGCGTCAACGATGGGGGTCAGGGGCAGGGCCTCGGCGCCAAAGCCTGCACCGCTCAACAGGGGAGGCGCTGGTCCGGCGCCTCCGCCAAACGGGCCGAGGTCGCGGACGAAGCGCCGCCCGTGGCTGGTTGCGCCGATACTGAGCACCCAGGGGGCATTGGCCGGCGCTGTGATGCTGCCCGGATCGGGGCCCTCGTTCCCGGCGGCCACAGCGACCAGCGTGCCGGCTTCGAGGGCGCCCAGCAGCGCCAGGGCCTCGGCATCGCGCCAGGGGTTGGTGGGGAAGCCACCGATCGAGAAATTGATGACGTCCACCCCATCGGCAACCGCCCGGTCAATGGCCTGAAGGATAGCCTCCAGGGGGCAGAAGCTGCCCGTGGGGATGCCACAGGCATCGTAGGCCACAATCGCCGCGTGGGGCGCCACACCTGTGAGCGGACCGGTGGCAATGCCGGCCAGGGCGCTGGTTGCTTGCACGTGCCCTGCGAGGGTGCTGGCGACGTGAGAGCCGTGGCCGTTGTCGTCGAAAGGACTGGGGCGACCAGAGGGGTCGCCGGTCCCTGCGGTCGCCGGGAAGGTGTAGGCGCCGATTACCTTGGGGTTGCAGGGGAAGGCCGGGTTGAAATCAGGCCGCGCAGAATCGCAGACCCCCAGGAAGCGTCCGTAGGGATTGACCGCCAGAAAGCCGTCGTCGCCACGGGGGGCGAACGCTGGCGCATTGGGGTCGATTCCGCTGTCGATCACCCCGGTCACGATGCCCTCGCCGCGCGCCGGGACGACCTGCCCGCGGATCTCGCCAGCCGGCTGGGCCGCGGTGGCGATCTGCAACACGGTATTCCCCGCCAGCAGGGCCTGTTCAATCGCGGCGGCGGAAAGCTCGGGCGTATCGGCGAGGGTCAGTTCGCCGGCGTAGAACCCGCCGCCGGGAACGGCGAGGGGCGTCAGGTCGAGCGCGACGCTGTCGGGTTGCCCGGGCGCGGTGACAAGCAGGCTGGCGGCCAGCGGCGGCCCGCTGAGCGCACCGTGGGCCAGTTGCAACGCTAGCCAGCGCGTCGAGGCCGAGTAAGTGACCACGGCCCAGCCGGTGCGTTCGGGGAGCGCCTGGCGGCTTGCCGGCCTGATGGAGGACGGCGCAACGTCCGATGCTGCATCCGGCGTCTCGGCCCGTGGTGAGGCGGCGGGGAGAGCCGCGCGATCCTGGCATAGGGGCCAGGCATAGATGCACGGCTGCGCAGCGGCATCCATAGCGGCGGCGCGCGCGGGCGCGAGGCGCGCGCTGAAGAGCGTGGGGCCCAGGTCGGGCTGGGCTGCCCCGATGAGCGCCGGGCCAACATCGGTAGCGAGGCGGCGCGGCTCATCGGGCTGAACCAGGCGCACCCCGGCAAGGGTAGCGACGCGAGCCGCCTCCTCTGGCGCCAGGGCGAGCGACACGCCGTTCAGAGCGTACAGGAAACGCGCCCGTGGCGCGACGGCGCGTTCCAGAACCGCGCTCACGCGGGCCAGGGCCTCGTCCTGGCGGGCGTGGAGGTAGGCAAGGTAGGCCCGGGCGGCAGGCGACGCCGTATCGAGCCGCAGCTCGTTGCGCGCACGAGGGCTGGTAGCCGCCAGACCGGGCCGGTCACCCTCGTAGGCCGCCAGTGGCGGATCGGCGAGCACGACAATGTACGCCTCGGGTGCTGCGGGTGAGGCGCTGCGCGGCGCGCCGTGCAGCGCCTCGCGCAGCCAGGCGGGCCGCGCCGGTGGCAGTGAGGGCCGTGGCGTGGCTGCTTGCTGGAACCGGGCCTCGCTCCTGGCAGGAAGCAGGCCCCCGGCAGCAGCGAGGAGCACCAGGGCGCACGCGCAGATGAGAATACGCAGCAGCATCTATGGTTCAGACCCGCTTAACAATCCGGCCTTCATCTCCACACCTCCACAGAGCCGAGAGGCGCGCCCGCACGTGTTCACACTTCTCCTGGGAGCGCGGGCATCTTGCCCGCATCCAGGCCCTTGCAGGCGGGGCGCCCGCGCTCCCGGGATGACGCCTTACCCCACATGCGAACACGCACGCGCGCCCTCCCCCTGTACAGTGTATCTCGCGTGCTATAATCTCCGATAAGAGACTTGCCACAAGGCCAGCACCCATGCCGTCCGTCATCACCGTTCGCGATGTTCTACGTCTGGCTCTGCCTGCGGGCACGGAAGTTGTCGCGGGCGGGGCCGGTCTTGGCCGCCAGGTCAACTGGGTTGCCACCCTTCGCGCTACCCTGCCTGCCTTTGCCGAATTGCGGGGCGGCGAACTGGCGTTATTGTCGGTTGAGGCGGCCCTGGCGCTCGACTCGCGCCTCAACCTGGCGACGCTGGTGCGTCGGCTCGGCAGCGCGCCGGTGCCGGTTGCCGGCGTCGTGGTGCTCGGCGAGGTCCGCCCCGAGGACATTGCCGCCGCCGAGGAGGTGCGGCTGCCACTGTTGAAGCTGCCCGACGGCGCCGATCTGCGTGATGTCGAGCGGGAGATTACCCGCCTGGTCACCGACTATGAGGCGCAATTCGAGCGACGCAGCGCACAGCTCTACGATCTGCTCACCCAGCGCTCGCTGGCCGGGCAGGGCGTGCCCGGTCTGCTTGAAGTGCTGGCCGAGCGCACCGGCCAGAGTGTGGCCTGCTTTGCCCCCAACGGCGAGTTACGCGCGCAGCGTGGGCGTGGCTCGGCGCGGGTAGCGCTGCAAGCCCTGCGCCCCAACGGGCGCGGGACGATGACCTTGCTCAACCAGCAGATCTGGGTCGAGCCGATCGGATCGAGCGACGCGCCGGCCGGTTACCTGGCTATCGCCGGCACTGCCCTCGACGACTGGGATCGCGAGGCGGCCCAGCGCGGCGCGGCGGCGCTGGCGCTGGAGCTGGCCAAGGAGCAGGCGGTGCAGGCTGCCGAGGAGCGGCTGCGCGGCGACTTTGTCGCGGGCATTCTCTTCGGGCAGCCGGGCGATGTCACCGCCGCGATGCAGCGCGGCCAGGAGCTGGGGTACAACCTTGCCGCGCCGCATGTCGCCATGATCGTGACGGTCGAAGACGCCAGCCCGGCCATACTCGCCCGCTTGAGCGCGGCGCTGCAAACCGAACTGACGCGCCGGAACGTGAGCGCGCCGATTTCCCGCCGTGAGAGCAGCATCCTCTGTATGCTGCCGGTGGTGGGCGCCACCCGGGTGCGCGACCTGGTCGAGCAGATCCGCGAGCGTCTGTCGGGCGCCTTTCCCAGGCTGGTGCTGGCCCTGGGTACACCCGCCGCCGGCCTCAACGAGTGGCGCCGCTCGGTGGAAGAAGCTGAGCAGGCCCTGCTGCTGGGGCGTCAACTCTTTGGCACCGGACGCGTCCTCGCCTTCTCCGATCTGGGCGTTTATCGCCTGCTGGTACGCCTCCGCGAAACTCCTGAACTGTGGACATTTTACCGCGAAACTCTGTCACGCCTGGCCGACTATGACCAGCGCCAGGGCGCCGAGTTAATCAAGACCCTCGAGGCCTATTTTAACCACCTGGGCAACCTGCGCGCCACCTCCGAGGCGCTCCACGTCCACCGGAACACGCTGCTCTACCGCCTCGAGCGGATCAAGGAGATCAGCGGGATGGATCTGGACAACGCCGAGGAGCACTTTGCGCTCTGGCTGGCGCTGCGGGCGCATCGCATCCTCTCTACGCTGGAGGAGCCGGTGTAATGCTAGGTGGAACTGGCGAGGCCATTTTAGATTTTAGATTTTGGATTTTGGATTTTAGATTTTTGGATTTTGGATTTCCACGCTGGGCAGTACAACGCCTAAAGCCGCTTCACGCAGTGCGGTATCATCAACGGGAATTGGTATAAGGCGGTACCGGGCGCCCTCTTCTCGCATCAGCCGTCGATGCGGCTGCGCCGCACACTACAAGAGAGGTTCTTTTGGAAGGGCGAGGTTGTCGGAGTCAGGCAAAGCGCTCGATAGCCTCGGCAGCAATGGGCCAGGCCGGGTCGAGCATCAGATCGTGCGCAGCGCCTGGCGCCACCACCAGGTGCGCGCGGTAGGCCCGCGCCGTCTCGCGCTGGATATCCAGATCGAAGATCGCGTCGCGTTCGGCAGCGATCACCAGCACCGGCACGCGGCACGCGGCGGGGCGCGGGCGCAGCACCATACTGCTGAGCGTTACCAGGGGCGGCTCAGTCACCAGGCGCGCGCGATGGCGTTCCAGTTCGGCATCGGCTATGTCGGGGCGAAAGAGGGCCTGGCGCACCGCTGCCGGCTCACGGCGCAGCAAGGCCGGCAGGTTGACCATGGGCGCGCGGCGCAGGCCGCGGTCGAGAAAATAGGCGCCGATGTTCACCGGGGAACTGCAGAGCAGCACCGCGCCGGTCAGCGCCGGGCGTGGCCCCACCACGCCGGTGATCAGCAGTTGCACCACATAGCCGCCGGAGCTATGCCCGACCACGATTGGCTGGCCGCCCATGGCGGCGATGGCGCTGCGCACCTCGCGCGCATAGTCGAGGATCGTTGAGCGCCAGTGGTGCAATGGGGCTGGACTGGCGCCGTGGCCCCGAATGCTGATCGCATGCACCTCGAAGCCACGGGCTGCCAGGTCCTCCCGGGCCGCTTCCCAGCACCAGGCCCCGTGCCAGGCGCCGTGGACAAGCAGCAGCGCCGGGCGGTAGCGCCGCTGAGCAGGGTGGGTGATGCGGTGTTCGAGTGTTACCATAGAGTTGGCGTGGGAGGGCGCGGCCATCTCATACCCTCTTTATCAGATGCAAAAACTCTACATCTGAAAGGGCTTCCCCCCTCACCCCTCGACCGGCTCGGCGGGCAGGCCGAGATGACGGCGGCGTTCTTCGGCCAGGCGCCGTTTTTCGGCGATCAGTTCGTCGGTCACGTATACGCCGAAGGAACGCAGGCGGGCCAGTTGGAGGCCGTGCTTGTGCCAGAGGCGGTACATCTCCTTGACCCGCTCCATCTCGATGTTGCGACCCAGGGTGTAATCCTCGAACTTACCCTCCATCGCCAGGAGCGCGGTCTCTGAGAGACAGGCGTAGGCCGTGCCGGGGGGCATATCAATATCGAAGCCGAAATCAGGCTCGCCGGGCAGCACGATTTCGCCGCTCTCCACGACGAGCACATCGGGGCGGCGCGCGGCGTCTTCTTCTTTGACATCGGGCGGGCGGGCCACATCGCACACAACGGCGCCGGGCTTCAATTTGTCAATATTGATGACCCGGCCGGTAAGGGAACTGGTGGTGGTGATAATCAGATCGGCGTCGCCGAGGTAGGCATCAGGATGGGTCGCGGCGATCACCCGGGCGCCAGGCGTCTCGCGCTCGATCTGCTGCTTGAGGGCCAGGAGGCGCTCGGGGCGCGGGGCGATCAGCACCACATCGCGCACGGCCTGGGCCAGCAGGCGCGCGCACACCGAGCCAATCGAGCCGGTTGCCCCGATGACCACTGCGCGCACCTTCTCGGGTCGCCCGCCCTTCATGAGCAGCACGGCCTGTTTGGCCGCCTCCAGGGTGGCTGCCACGGTGAGCGAGTTGCCCGACGTGATGCCGATGTCGCTCTTCTGGGCGACGGTGATCCCCGCGTCACCGACCACCGAGGTGAACGCGCCAAGACCCATGATCCGCGCGCCCATCTTCTCGGCCATCCGCGCGGCGCGGATGAGCCGCCGGTAGGTGAACCCGGGCGGACGGCGCATCATCTCGCGCGGCGTCGTGCCCAGGGTCAGCAGAATGCCCTCGACTTCTTCGCCCGTGGCTGCTGAGCGAATGCCCCGGATGCGTGAGAGGTAGAGGGGCGGAATGTAGGCGGCAACCCGCTCCACCAGGCGCGGCGGCAGGTAGCGCGTCCAGCGGAAGCGGGGATCGTTGGCGATCAGGCTGGTGCGCAGGGGGTGGATGACAAAGGCGAATCTGGGCTTTGGTCGCGGGTTGAGTTCCTGCACGTGCGCGCCCCAGCCCGTAGCGGCAATGAAATCCAGGACCTCGGCCTCCCCGGGTTGGGCGCCGGTCTCCTGAATGGCCGCGACCATAGCTTCGAGCACGTCGGCGGCGACAAAGGGCCGGGGCGCAGGCTCGCCGTCGGGGCCGCTCAATGGCGGCGTCATCGTGATCAGTGTCACCACGCCGCGCTGTCGCAGATCCTCGATTTCGGCGGGCGAGGGATCATCCGTCACGATCGTCTTCCCCCGCAGGTCCTGCGGGGCGAAGCGTCGGATAAAGGCAAAATCCCCGGCGATCACCTCGGCCCACTGGAAGAGGCGCTCGGCGCGGGGGTCGTAGCCTTCCTGGCCCAGCGCGACGGGATGCAGCAGGCGATAGGGCAGCAACGCCGTGATGGGCAGGGTGGTTGCGGCGTAGAGTTCGAGTTGTTCCAGGGTGCGCGGCACAGGCAGCGCAGGCAACCCGATGTGCACAATCGGATCGGCGAAGCGCAGGTCAGCGCCGTACTGGGCAATGGCAGCGGCAAGCTGGTAGCGTTCGATGCCGCTGGTACAGAGAACCTTCTTGTAGCGGAACAGGTCGGGGATCTGCTGGGCAGCCTGGGCGACGACCCAGCGCTCCAGGGTGGCCTTGATCACCCCGCCGTCCACCACTGGCGTGCGGTGGGCCTGGGCGGCGATGTGAATGGCTTCCTGGTGGGGATACCGCGCCGCGCCCACCCGAAAGACCGGTGTAAGGCCGCCAAGCCCGATCGCGTCCACCCGACCATCGAAGGCGCGGATCAGTTCGGCGGCGCGCGCGGCCTCGCCGTTCACGCCGATGCGCTCGACCTCGACCGTGCGCCCGAGGATCGACGTCGTAAAGTGGTAATCACGGGCCGACGAGCCCAGACTGATGCTCACGATGCGCTTCATTGCGCGCTCCTCTTCGTGGTATGCTGCACGCGGTCACCTGGCTCAAGGTTGCGGTAACGCCAGTATAGCACAACTCGAGCCAGCTCCCCGGGGGCCAATCATCTTGCGTCCCAACCCGGGGCAAGAATGGCGGCGGGGCGCAGCCCTCACGTGCCCTCCCCCGCGCGGGCTCCGTTCACCTCAAGGGTCGGGAACGAGCGCGCAAATTCCAGAACCGTGTACGTTTGTCCTCACAGGAGCCTGCGAGCCTGTTTGGGGTGTCTGCTCTCCCCGATAGCCTGAACAGGCGCTCAGGAATCCACAGTGATAGTGGAAAGGGCAAGCGTATGGCACAGGCTTCGCCGCTCATTTACCAGGCGGACGATGCGGAGCGCCTGCAGAACCAGGTGCTCTGGACGACGGCTATTCTCGGGGCCAGCTACTCTGGTATTCTGGCAGTGCTGGAACGGGCGCTGCCCATCAAGCCCACGTGGGTGGCGCTCGAAGTGGTCGGCGGGGTGTTGCTGGTAGGGCTACCGGTACGCTGGATCGCCCGGCTCGGCGGCTCGAAACTCACCTGGCGCGACTATGAACGGCTGGTCATTGCGGGTTTTGTGGGGGCAGGGGCGCCGATCCTCATCTGGCAGGCGATCGAGTACGGGGTGCTCCAGCAGCGCCGGATTCGCCGGGAGAGCGGCGAGGGCGGGCCCGGGGTTTGACCGGGGTGTTACGGGACAGGCGGGTTGCGGCCGGGAGGGGTATGGGGAAACTCGGGTTCCCCATGCCCCAACTGGCGCCCCGATGGGCAGGGATAGGAGGAAACCCGGTTTCCCCTACCGTTGTTCATAGCCAGGGCGAAATGGCGGGGAACACCGTTCCTCTGCTCTGACCCGATTACGCTGACGGCCCGGCGCCAGCGTCAATCGCGCCGACAGCCTGACCGTTGGAACGCACCACTCCAGGCTGAACGGCGAGACCGCCTGCCTCGGCAATGACCGCTAGCAGCGCCGCGGATGGGCTACCTCCGTCATTGGCCGGTAGGACGAGCGCACCGCGTTCCCCCAGTCCGGCGCGCGTCTCTTCCTGCTCGATCGTTCGCACACGGCTGATATACTCGTCGATCTCGATGGTAATGCGCATCGTTGCCTCCTGAACTTCGGATATGAACCCGGGGAAACCGGATGGCCCACGCCCCTGCCTATGGGGGCGCCAGGCCACCCCGACCGCGGTTGGGGGATGGGGAATCCGGGTTTCCCCACGCCTCTCCCGGCGGAGTAGCACCTCAATTCATAATCGCGTAGCGCGCCTCGATGTTCACCGGATTGGCGCTGACGTTGCGAATGGAGATCCAGTAGGTGATATGGGTCGGCGAAGCGCGCTCGACCTCTACGTCCCAGTCAATCTGGGGGCCGCCGGGTTGCGGCGAGGTGGAAACGACGTTCCAGACGACGTGCCAGTTGGCGGGCCAGCTATGGGTGAACCAGCGCCGGGTCTGGTTTGCTGGAACGCTGCCGGTGAATTGGACACCGATACGCATATCTTGCCTCCCTGATACGATTCCGAGCGATGCTGCGCGAACCCTGAAGGGTTGTCAGCCCCTACACCGCTGCGCCGCACAACAACGCCGGTGGCCGTCGGTCAAAATGTGCTGCCCGCGAATGTTGTCAGACTTCCCACACCGCTGCGCCGCGCAACGACAGGATGAACACAGGTTTGTTCCCGGGAGGGCGCAGCGCTCCCGGACCCTCCCGGTGCGGAGGGCTTGCCGCCACGGCAGGCAGGGGTATGAGGAAACCGGGTTTCCTCACACCCCTTCGAGGGAGGCCAGGGAGGGCGCAGCCCTTCCAGACCCTCCCGCCGGACAAGGGGTATGAGGAACTCTCGCCTGCACTTCCCTTGTTGCCTGACGAAGCCGACCGGCGTATGACGAACCTGTTCTTACCAGCCAAGGACCGCGTAGCGAGCCTCGATGTTGACGGGAACGTTCGTGAGGTTTGTGATCTCGATCCAGTAGGTAATGTGCTGGTCTGAGGCGCGCTCAACCTGCACGCGCCAGCGGATCTGGGGGCCGCCCTGGGTAACGCTGGTGGGCACTACGGTCCAGATCACGTACCAGTGGGCCGGCCAGCTATGGGTGAACCAGCGGCCGGTCTGATTGGCTGGCACGACGCCGGTGAACTGCACGCCGATCCAGGTGCGGGTTGGCAGCAGGTAGTCGATCATCTGGCGCATATTGGGCCGGTTGCCAATGCGCTGGGTCGCGGGGCGGCCCGGAGCGTCCTGCTGGGGCGAACCGGTAGCCCGCAGCACCTCGCGGGCGCGGGCGGGGCTCATCGGAATGCGTCCGGCGGCGCGGAGCACCCCCTGCACCCCGGCAATGGCGCCGACAACAATCGGTGAGGCGCTCGAGGTGCCGCTGAAGGTGTCAGTGTACCACAGATCCTCGTTCGTACCGCCCTGCAGGTCGCCGTAACCAGTCGTGGTGACCTCGCGTCCCCACCCCTGGGCATCAACCAGGGCGCCGTAGTTTGAGAAGCCGAGGCGCGAGCGATCAGGGCCGTGGTTGCGCCCGTGGGTGCCGGGGGGTGGGGCGCCAGCGCCGACCACGATCGCGCCCGAGTCGAGGGGCGCGCGACGGTAGGGATTGCGCCACCAGGAGGGGAAGGGGCCGAAGGGGGCCGGTGGGTTGGTGTCGTAGATAGTATCGTCGAGGTTCTCCTGACCATTGCCGGCGGCCTCGACAACGATCACGCCTTTGTTGACCGCATAGCGAATGGCCTGGTAGTCGTCGGGCCACCACTCGATGGCGACGTAGCCGGCCTGGTCCAGACGCGCGGCGAAGTTGTGACGGGGGCCGGCGCGGTGCAACTCGATCAAGATCACGTCGCCAGGGCCGAGCAGATCGGCGGCCTGGCGAATGGCCCCGGCGCTGCCGAGGCCGCCGAAGATCGAGATGGCCCGCACGTTGGCCTCCGGGCAGATCCCGGTAATGCCGAAGGTGTTCCGGTCACCGCCGAACTCGCCGATGACCGCAGTGCCGTGGTTGCGCCAGTCGATGTCGCCCGAAGCGGCGCCGGCTACCATGCCGCCCTGGTTCTGAACCAGGTCCTCATGGGTAAAGCGCCAGGCGCCTTCGATATCAATAATGCGCACCCCGGCGCCACTGCCGCCGGGCCGCGTCCAGGCAAAGCGCGCGTCAATGCCTTCCGGCGCAGCGTTGAGGTAACCCTGGCGGCCGGTGTAGTCCGGCGTAGCAGCCGGCTCTTCGGGCCGTGGCGCCATATCGTTGATCCCGGGTTCGCTTCGTGGCAGCTCGACCTCGGCCAGCACGGCAGGGCTGGCGGGTGGCTTCACATAGGCGGCTTCGACGGTGGGGAGCTGTTGCAGCCGGCGGGCCAGATCTTCGAGACGCTCATCGGGCGCATCAACCCGATAAAAGGTGACCTCAGCGGGCAGAGCGCCCGCTGCGGCGCCGAGCGCCTCGGGGGGCGCTTCAGGGGGGGCAGTAAAGAGCCGGCGCATCGCGCCGCCGGCATCCGATACGATCCGCGTCAGGTCGCTGGGGGCAGCGCCGAGGACAGCAGCCCCCTCCTCAGCCCGCGTGATGACGATTAACTCACGCTCCAGCTCCATAAGCTCCTCCTTGAGGTATGCAGTTTGATATTACGGCAGGGCGTCGGGGGGCTTCAGGTAGGCTGACTCGACGCCCGGGGTTTGCTGCAGACGGGACACGAGCGCAGCGGCCGCGTCGGCAGTGGTGTCGGCCACAAACGTTCGCGCCAGGATCGGGTCAGACGCGCCGGGGTCAAGGGGGCGAAGGTTGGGGGCCGTCTCCAGCACGGTCCGCGATGCTGCCGTAGGCGCACTCTGACCCTTCAGGGCCGTGGCCAGGCTCTCTTGCACGATCACAATGATCTGCACGGTTTCGCCCTCGCTGGTGGGGGTAGGCGTAGGCGCTGGAATGGCGGCTGCGCAGGCTATGAGCATCAAGGCGAGGAGCAACAGGGCGAAAATCTCCAGCGCTCGCCGCATGGTGTTCCTCCGGATATCGGCGCAAGCAGCCAGAAACCCGCAGGCTGGAAAACGGTTGAAGAAACGATATTCAATACTTCGAGTATAGCACCGCCAGCGGATTTATCAAGTTAAGATCTGGATAATATTCTAGAATGATATGCTTCTGTCGCAGCAAGGGTCCGGCTCTCCCACGTCTTGAGGTGAACATAGCTCGCCCGCGGGAGGGTTTGGGAGGACGAAGCCCTCCCGGGAAACGACCTGCTAGCGGAGAGGGTTTGGGAGGGCGGAGCCCTCCCAAGAACAATACTATTTTCATTCTGGCGCTGTGCGCCATGCGCATAACCGTCTGAGGTGAACATATGGGGAAACCGGGTTTCCCCAACCCCCTCCCTGCGGGGAGGCGCCCGGTTCCCTCCCC